>Ga0265797_10000811_pt1 | contig 56922 bp, 57 predicted proteins | sample P2T30metagenome_FD_192433 | JGI IMG/M metagenome (GOLD analysis project Ga0265797, IMG submission 192433) | Plant litter microbial communities from East Loma Ridge, Irvine, California - P2 T30 | ecosystem: Environmental > Terrestrial > Plant litter > Unclassified | place: USA: California...
CGAGATGCCATGGGCCAGACGCTCGCTCAAAGTCAGACACCATTGCATCCAGAACGAGACCAGCGTTTGCTCGCAGCAGCTTCGACGCTGCAAGAATGACTTCGCTCGAAATGGGATTTCTCTTCTGCGGCATTGTCGACGAGGCTCCGCGGTGCGGCACAAAGGGTTCCGAGACCTCGTTCAACTCATTGGACGACATGACCATCACGTCCAATGCAACTTTCCCAAGCGAACCGCCGATGATAGCGAGCGTACTGATGATCTCGGCCACGTTGTCTCTTGCGACGTGCCAGGTGATTCGAGGGTCTGCAAGACCGAGTTGTCGTGCGAGATTGGCGCGAACTTTGATGCCTGCGCCGTCTGACCCAAGAGAAGCGAGAGTGCCAGCTGCACCGCCGAATTGCACATTCAAGCATTCTTGTTGCAGTACATTCAGCCTTCGTAGATTGCGTTGAAAGCCTGATAGGTAGACGGCACACTTGTAGCCAAACGTGATGGGCAGGGCATGCTGGAGATGCGTTCGTCCTGCCATTGGGCTGGAAAGTGTTAGCCTGCTGTCTGCATTCGCGCAACGAGCATTGCTCACGTATCTCTGTGCTTCTCTGACAAACGCTCGAGAACGCCGATCAAATCCACCACTTGACGTCTCAAGAGCGCGATGCCGTCTTTCATCTGGAGCATGGACGCACAGTCTTGGATGTCTTGCGTCGTTGCTCCCCAGTGGATGTACTTGGCATGTTCAGTCGAGACCATCTCCGTCATCTGCTCGACGAGAGGTAGCACTGGGTATCCGACAATATCTGTATCGATGGCAAGCTTCTCGAAACTGTATGCAATTTGTCAGCAACCATTGATTGATGCGTCCATACAATGGACAAACGCACTTGATCTTGGCCACATTGCAACCTGTCGAAATGGCTGCCGCAGTTTCGTCCGGCACGATACCAGCTTCAGCTTGTGCTCTCGCCAGCGCGGTCTCCACATCGATCATCCGCGAGACATACATCTCGTCAGAAAACAGCTGTCGGGCTTCTTCGGTCCCAAACAGGTTGCGGAAGATTCGCGAGTCGATGGCCGTGGCGTTCATGTTGACTGCTGATAAATTGAGATCAAACTTCAAATGACCCAAAAATTTGGCTACATCTTGTCTCTTTATGTAGCATGCGTTGGCCGTCACTCGATGAACGGAATAGGTGTCGGTCCTGTCTAAGCCGGCCGGAATAGCTTATTCCGAAAGCGTAGGGAATGTCGATCTTGGGGGGTCTGCTGGGCAGGTCGTCGAACAACATCTCGTATTCTTACATCACTCACGCATGTTCCAGCACTTCAACATCATCGATGCAATCACGGATTGGATGATTAATGGATACGCTGATCAATTTGCGCTCCATGGCTGCTTTCGCTGGATGTCGTGTCGACGGCTACCACGGGCGGGTAAACGCCCTCTGCATGTGCACAAAGCAGCATTACGCTCTGATTTTGGCGTGTTGCACAGCTTCTGATAAAGTGGTAGAACATGTGTCTTTGAGACCAACATATATTCTTTGAGTGCGTAGCCAAAACCCGCTCAGTGACGACGCAACACTCTTCCGAGGTTTGCCGGTTTCTCGGCCATCCCCAATCCTTTCCTTATTCTTCACTTCTACATGAACTAACGCGTATAAAAGCCAGCACAATCTGTGACCTCGGACAATATCAGTTGCTCAATCATCCATGATCCGATGAGATGAACTTGGACGGTGAGTCCGCGCCGCAGGTTTGGTAGGCTGATATGGTATACTACTCGCGAGGTAGGACTCACTGACAGTTGCCAGCGATCATTGTAGAAGGTAGACTTGAATGAAGTCCCACGGGATACTCTACACAACTGACTGACCGGACTCATCAGCAAGAAGATCGGCTGTGATGGCAATTTCCCCTCGGTAAGCTCATCCACAGATACAAAATCCCCTGACCGCATCCCTATCGTGCGTAATTGACAACCGGACGGTGTGCAAAATGTGTAAGACTCGGCGCAGAGTGTACAAGGTCCACGTTATTGCTTCGTAAGACGAAGCCGCGCAAGCCATTACCATTGACATGATGAAAACGTGAGCAGCGTGCTAAGAACTTTCCTCAGATATGGAAAGAATATGAAAAGAGGAATGTAAACGATCAAGAGTGAGATCAATGAGCTCCAAGATACTGTACTGCTCGGACTAATGACTTGTCAAACAAACACCATACAATAACACAGCATAAACTGGCACAAGCGACCGCAACGCTGCGTGACATGGTAGCCAAAACTTACACTTTGCCAGGCCAAATCGATCGCATGTCTTCTGGGCCAGCAATACATCTGGACGAGGTATCGGTCGATGACCTCGCCCCTGAAACCTCAACAAATCTGTCATCACTTTGGGATCTCAATACTACTGGCCTCGAGGAGTGTTCTGAAGGTTTATAATTTGGTTCGATCGAGCAGTACCTGTTGGATTTTGACCTCCAGTAATGTGCATGAGAAGTCTTGACAATTAATGATTAGGTACCGTGCTAGATAACGCACGGCTTTTGTTTTAAGGCACGCACAGCGTGGAGCCAGAGTGCAGTACTGGGCGAAGTTGGACTTCAGTGGCGTGAGTTGATTTCCTCTAGCAATCCTCTTCCTCTTGCTCGGCCCCAGCGGCATCATCAATCGGCTCAGCACTCGACTCCTCCTCGCAATCATCCTCATCTTGCTCCGCACCAGCGGCATCATCAACCGACTCAGCACTCGTCGCAGCCTCCTCTTGCTCGCCGTCAGCGGCATCATCAACCGACTCAGCACTTGTCGCAACTTCTTCGTCCCGGGTAGAAGCAGGCTCAGAAGCGCCCGATGAGCCAGCCGGGCAAGTAAGATCAAACAAAGGCTCCCCAAGCTCGAGACCGACAATACCGAACGAAGGGCTCGGCGCAGGCGAGCCGTTGTTGTCGCGCAAGATGTACCACCAGACATTGTATCTGTTGAACAAGTCGCAACCAAGCTCGTCCCAGTATGTCTTGGAGTTGTCGATCGAAGGTACAGCCTGGTTCTCTGTTGGGCCAGAGACGGGCCAGCCGGCCTCCGTGATCCAGATCGGCTTGTCCTGGGACACGGCTTCGACGTTGTTGAGGGCGGAGAAGAAGAGAGAGTTACCGTTGTCCACGGAGTTGTCGAGGGTGTTCTCGAAGTAGGGGAAGGCTGGGATTCGTCAGTATTTGCGACATTGTGTTTCCTCTTCCTGGTCTCACCATTGAAGCCGATCCAGTCAACAGCATCAATAACAGCAGAGTTGCTACCGTTCACCCAATCGTTCCAGGTATCAACGTGGCCGATAGTGGCGAAGGAAGCAGCAGTTCCGGCAATCACAGAGCGAGTGCGCTGGATGTAATCGACGAGAACATCAGGGCCCTCTCCCAGTCCACTCTCGTTCAGGACGCCCTGGACAGAAATCCTGTAGAGGTCCTCAGAGCCAACCGAAATACCAACGATAAGATCGGTAAAGGCAGTACCATACTGCTCGATGGCGGACCGGAGAGCGTCCAGCTCATTCTGAAAGACATCGCTGCTTGCCGACGCCCACAACCCTAGCAAAAGGCTGGTTTGTGTATCGATGGCGGCCTGGATGGCGGAGATGGGCGTGTTCTGAGTTCCTCCTTGGATCATCGTGTACAACCGGGCTGAGTTGAAGCTGCCAGATGTGTTGGGCAGAGTCTGTGCACGACTAAACTCGGCCTCGAAGTCAGCCTGCTGCTTGGGAGAGCCATCAGTGAAGGCATTGCCGTAGTTGAAGCCCTTAGAGAGGCCCTGAGCAGTGGCCGCGCCCACGAGGACGAGTATGGACAAGTACTGCATGCTGTGAGATGAGAGGGATGAAGATGTGAAGGAAGGGAACGCTCGTGGGATCACGAAGGTTGCTACATATAAGTACTTCGCCACTGTACCTGCGTCGTCTTTACGAACCTACACAAGCCGTGAGCTCCGAGTTTGCCATGCCCGTATTTGACGAGTGGGCCCATCGAATAGCTACTTACTACCAATTTACCCCTATAGGGTAAGGACATGCACAAGTTAGGTCTGAGGGTAGCCGCGTGTACGCGTGCCGAGCAAAAGACTGCCAAAGTGCGGTCTTGGTATGACCCGACCGCGGGCTGAAGACGATCTGATAGGTTCGAAGGTGTAGAGAGATCTTGGGTCCTCTTTGAGTTGCAATAGTGTGCCACAAATAGGTCTGCTGCGGATGATTTCTGTATGATCTAGATGACATCGTTCGCATGATCTACCGCTTGGCGATTGTGGATGCTCGTCGACAGCTCATCTCGCAGCCAGCACGCGAGGGGCTCACGGGGAGAAGTGAAGATGCTCTCGGTTGTGTGCAGCTTGACATCTCCAAGGATTACTTGTCTGTTCACAATGTGCATTAAAAACCGAGCATGTTTGTCTGATGTTTGGAACTCCGTGTCCGCGGAACGATGAGGGTTGTTTTCATCCTTGATGCGTGGAGAAAGAGGAGGAGAAATGCGGAGAAAAAAGCCTTGGTCGAAATCCAATCGACGAAGATCTGAACATTTCACACCCACGTGACTAACAATTTAGCCTTTGATCATTTGAAGACAACGACAACATCATTTAATACGGCAGCACAAGAAAACGCACGAAAACGAAAACGGCGTAACCCAGCAAGATCGAGCTCTATAAACTAGAAAGAAGCACATGAAAAAAATGGCCAAACCTGAAGCCGCCACCACCTCGACCAAACCACCAAACTACTACACGATCCTCAACCTCAGCACACGAAAACACGACCCAACTTTAACACCGAGCGAAGTGAAAGTAGCCTACAAACGGGCACTACTCCAACATCACCCGGACAAGCGAGCTTCATCGAAAGATTCACCAACGCCGTCAAAATCGGACAATCGCATAACAATAGACTCCGTAGCCCTAGCCTACAAAATCCTCTCTTCGCCCGCCCTGAAAGCAGAATACGATCTCGCACTACAGACTTCTAGAAGGTCACGCAACAACTGCGATGCCAACTCAGACTCTGACTCAGAAGAAGACAACGAGGAAATCTTCCGCACAGGGCTCGAGACTGTTGATCTGGACGACTTGGACTTTGTCGAGGAGAGCGACAGTGGTAAAGAAGAAACTTGGACTCGAGGCTGCAGGTGCGGCGACGATGGAGGGTTTGTGGTGACGGAGAAGGAATTGGAGGCGAATGCTGAGGATGGGGAGATTATTGTCGGTTGTAGGGGTTGTAGTCTGTGGTTGAGAGTTTTGTTTGGGGTTGAGGGGTGATTTGGGAACTTGGGATAGGATGATTATGATTCCAGATAGTGGTAAGAGAGAGTGACTGCTTCAAATTAATCTTAGCCACGTCTACTATTAGTGAATGGTATCTTCGGAGGAAATTAATGCATGCAAATGCTGAATCATCATTATTAGGCTTGGCTAGGCTAAGTAAAGTCATACGGGTATCAATGTGTTGTTTACCGCAAGTCTTCTCGCGAAAAATAGAGAAAGAAAGCCTCCTTCGTAATCCTGGAAAGGCTTGAATGACAGGCCATCCCGGGCGCCACACTCCCATAAGCCCGGCAGTGTAGATCGGTTCATCAGGAGTAAATCGTAATGAGGAAAGAACAAGAAAGAGCATCTCCAATCCAACGGTCACGCTTAACCAACTCTCGACTCAGGCGGAGGCGGCGCTCCATGTCCGCCCGCATTCGCCTCCGCACCACTGACGGTATTGCTACCACCACCATGACCACCATGACCATCTCCGTCCCGACCGCGAGGATCAAACCCATAATCGCGCTTGAGCTTGCCCCACTTGGCCTGCTCGATCTGCTTGCGGTCCTTAGCATACTGACCGAAAGCATTCTTCTCCCGAGGCGGCGCCTGTTCGTTCTGGAAATCGGCCTCGAGCTCGTCGAGATCGCTCTCGTCCGAACTAGAGATCGAGCCCGAGCGGCTGCCCTGGCGATAGATGATATGGTCGCCCTCCTTCTTCTTGCGCTCGCGCTGCTCGCCTTTCATCTTCTCCATCTTGTCCTTGTCGCCGTTGCAGTCAAGCGTCAGGATGTGCAGGCCGGGCAGGTTGGCGGCCATGTAGGCTTTTAGAATAGGCAGGAGCTCGGCGTTGGGCCGGTAGGTGCCGGAATCGTTGTCGATGACGAGCTCGTAGTGGCTTGGATCTTTGGGAGGGTCTTCTTTGGGAGGACCGCCGTCGATTTCCTCGGCTGGGTGGGTGGGGTTGTCCCCGTGCTGTGGAGGGTGAGACTGGGTCGAGCTCTCTGTTGGCTCTGGTGGTGGCGGGCGTCTTGGGTGCTTCAATCTTCGGATGAAGAACTCGCCGGAGAATGCGATGTACATCGAGACATCGCTGTGCATAGTGTGCTTGCTCAACATGTCGATGCCAAACTCCTTTCCGGTCTCAGTGAAGCGGAAGAGGGCGTCCAGCGTCAGAACATAAGTAAATATGCGAGCACCTTGATCGTAGTGTACGAGCTCGAGGAAATGCTTTGTGACAGCCATCCCAGGGTTCTCGCCAAAGCAACCGTAGATGGTCGATTTGTCGAAGTTGTACACGCGCGCATGTTGGTGATGAAGTGCCTTTGACAAGACGAACCCCTGCAAGCCCGAATTGGTAAACATGCGCTTCGCCCAGGGCTTGAACTCGACATATCTGTGGTAGAGCTCAGGTGGCACAGGTCCACGGAGTTGGAGTTGGTTGGCCTGGAAGTCGTAAGGTCTAGTCTGACGTTTCTCGCCCTGGTTCTCCTGCGCCTGATCACTACCGTTCGCAGCACCCGAACCGTCGCCAATAGTACCCTTTTCTTCGGTCGGATCGTGCGTGTTAGCAATCCGTCCAAGCAAAGGACTGTAATGTCTTGTCCACCATTGCGGTCCGAGCGTGTACATCCTGCCGTTCTGACCGTCTTCGGGAGTCTTCTCCAGCACTTTCATGCTGACGAAGATATCGCCGTGCATGTGTTTCGCCAGCCTGAAGCAAGTCGCGACGGCGCGGACCATGTATGCGCGCCTGCTACCTGCTTTCTTCTCGATGTGAAACTGTCGCTGGTCGAAGCCCTCCCAACCTCGAAGTGCAGGCACGTGTATGTGCACGTTGCCGAGTCGGTCGTCGCTGTTCGCCGGGTCCTCGTCGTAGACTCGCAGCTTAAGCTTGAAGCCATCTGCCGGCGCATTGGCGACTATCCAATCTGAATTCCACTCCGGGTCGGTGTTGCGCCTGATGGTAGGCGTTCGGAAGCGTAAGGGCGGATCCTCTTTGTGTCGCATCGGACCCTCGGCCTTGCACTCGGCCAAGACAAATGGATCCGAGGACAGCGAGTTGATATCGGCCATGGGCAGGTTCGTAGCCCTGTGGAAGGTCATCTTAACCGTGTAGCCGCCTGGCCTGTAGGGTATGGGCGTGCTGTCATAGCCACCCGGAGGCTGGTCGTTGTCTTTATTGCCCTCGCCGGCCTTGTCATCCTGGCTCTTCTCAGCATCTTTGGGAGCCGGACGAGCTCTGCCAGCTTCTTGCGCTTGTCGCTTCTCCTCCGAAATGTCCAGAGGCTTGACGATCTTGCCGACGCCGTTCTGCACGTCTCCTCCAGCCGCGGTCCCTGCGTTGGTTCCCTCCATACTCTTCACGCGTTCCGCTCGCGGTTCGACCTCCCAAGTTAGGTATTATGCGCAGACAGTCTCTTTGCTGCAAGCCGATCACATGCAAGCCCCAACCTTCGTTTTTCCTAGGGATGTCCCGATACCGGTCGCTATGCTGAGAACCCTACCTGCTTGCGCAAAAACGAAATACAACAGGAAACATACCAGGAGAGTGAGAAAGTGGGCAGAGTGAGGCAGATAAGCTACTCCGGCCCAACATAAGCGAGGGGGGCTGGCAAGCATCCTAAGCTGGCGCAGCGCGCAACGCACCACCATGCATACGCAGCCTTTCGTAGGCGACGAGGATGGATCGGACGGCTACGAAAACCTTCGTCCTGCTCGGCCGACGCCAAGCGACCGCCTTAAAACGCTTAGCATTGCTTGTTTGACAGCGAAAACAGGATTCCGCCCAGCGATTGACATCACTTCGGACCCCTGGTGCAACCGTGGAGTGCGCGTTCGTGTAGGAAACCAGTCGTCGTGCATGTCTAGTCTGCAGGCCAAGCTAAACCCAAGCTACCCAGCCGCGTTGACCGTGCCAGCCTTACCAGCCTTGTGATAAGGCAGAATCGAGGAGATGGCGTCAAACTCTGTGTAAGGCTTGTGATAGGCGATCGCTGAGCATCGCAACCCTGAAATCTCCACTCCGATGTCCACTTTGGAGATGAGAAAGAGTCAAGAGACACACCGGCTCCGCTTGGCGTGTTGGTGCATTTGCTTCACGGCACACGCTATCCACCTTGGCTCGCATCTTGGCGTGTGGGAGAGGCGTGACGGACGAAAGCATCGAGTTATACGCCAGGTGGGAGAGTAATACGAAAGGGAGTACATGTAGTGGTAGCGGCATATATCGATTCTTGGATCGAAATCACGCAAGTCGGCAGTGTGTCTGGCCGATTTTCGGGCAAGAGAGAGTCAAGGGAGGAGATAGGTCAATCGCGATGATAGGTATAGAAATGAGGTATTGTGTAACGGAATCGGTTCGATTTATTCCAACGACTGCGTAAGATCAAAACAAGCCATCTCAGGTATCTCAGTAAACAGGCTACAGAACATAGCTCAGACGCCATCTACGCCTGCAATCGCCCCCTCAGAAATCATCGTCGCCCATATCGAACTCGTCTTCGTCGGTCTCGATGAAAACAAGACGAGTGCCTTCTGCTGCTGTTTGCCAGACCTAGAAAATGATTGTCAGTAACGCAAACATACAAGTCCGTCATCACACGAGAAAGACTTACATCCAATTCGGCGTACTCGTCCAAGCAGGCTTCCAGCTGCTGGGCAGTGAAGCCCTTTGCGAGCACTCTCTCCCTGACTCTGCGCATGTCCAGTTCTCCCCGACCCTCGCCAGTAGCAGCAGCACCACTGTCACGCATTCCGCGGACCAGATTGAAAATCTTTGTGCTGGGTGACTGGTCGCCGCGGCGGTCGCGGTTGTCCTCGTACAAGCTGGCCTTACTGACCTCGATCAGTCGGAGTGCCTCGTCGACATCGTCGCTGATGACTTCGTTGGCGAAACGCAGACGTGCGAGCGCCTGCGACAGACGCAGGATACCAAGGAGGGTACGTGGCGATGTGTGGGTGAAAGTCTTCTTGCCAGCCTCATCACGCTTCTGTTGTTGTCGCAGGCGGACGTAGGCTCCGACAAGGTAATCTGAGATTGCCTTGGGGACAACGGGACGGTAGTTACGCGCGCGTGCGACCCACTGCCTCACCTCGTTAGGAGAGAAGACGATTCCACCACCTTGAGGCTCGGGGTGGGCGTTGTGGATGTGGACATGAGTGACGTGGCGAGCAAGCTCCTCGTCTGTGTCCCTTGAAGGAGTATCCAAGATGAGGAAGAGGACGTCGAATCTACTGAGCAGGGCGGCCGGCAGGTTGATGTTCTCAACGGGCGAAATGCGAGGGTTGTAGCGACCATAAAGCGGGTTGGCTGCTGCGAGGATGGAGGTTCTAGCGTTCAATGTGGTCGTAATGCCGGCCTTTGCAATCGAGATGGTCTGCTGTTCCATAACTTCGTGAATGGCTGTGCGATCACTGTCGTCCATCTTGTCGAACTCATCAATGCAGCAGGTACCGTTGTCAGCCAGCACCAAAGCACCACCTTCAAGCACCATCTCGTCTGTGACTGGATCTCTCATGACAGCGGCAGTGAGACCAACACCACTGCTACCACGACCGGTAGTGTACACACCACGAGGAGCAACCTTGGTGATGTACTTCAACAGTTGCGACTTGGCAACACCAGGGTCACCCATCAAGCAGACGTTGATGTCTCCACGAATCTTCATACCGTCACCCATCTCCTTGGAGACACCGCCAATCAACTGCAGAAGCAGTGCCTTTTTGACATCCAAGTGGCCGAAGATCTCAGGTGCAATAGACCGGCTGAGGTATTCGTACAGCTGACCTGATTGTTCCAGCTCAGTCATGCGCTGGATTGTTGACGGTGCCAAAGCCATGTCGTCGTAAGCCTGCTTGTGTTGGTGAACGTATTGAGCCTCCAGGTAGGTGTCCGTGAGCAGGCCTGCCTTGATCGCTTTGAAGCCTGTGTAGGGTATGGGCAAGAAGATGCCAGCAATGTCGACCACGTCTCCAGGGTTGACTTGGCGACAAAGCTCGCCGTGGCATTGAATGGTCAGCTGACGTGGGATGTGACCCACTGGGACCTGGTCTGCCATTTCCTGGATCTTGATTTCCTGGAAGGGGAGGAACCTGGAGGCGCGAGTTGAAAGAAAGAGCTGTCCCTTGGCATTGTTCGACTGGCAAGCATCTGATGAACATTCTACCAGGGGTGTAAAGTTTTGGGTTGTAACAGGTTGGAAGATCTCGTGGCCGCAGCGATCGCATGAGTAGGCATTGACCTGCACTGACGGCTTGACATCGGAGACTCTTGTCGCGATACCGCGCACAGTGATCAGGTGGCCAAGGTGGTCGCCTCGTACGTTGCGGACAGCAAGAGCTTTCTTGCTGACTTCGCTGCTTGAGCCCGAAGGTGTGACCGGCTTGAAGTTCAATGTGTATCTCCGTGTCAAAGCTCGAGGGAAGACGGATTCTGCCGCTGCTTGTTCGTTGCCGCTCGCCTCCAGCTGTTGCATAATAGTCTCGTTGTATTTTGCGCGCTGTGTCATGATAATGTCAAGCACATCCTCCTTGAACGAGGTTTCCTGTACCGGCCGTGGGAGTGCGTTGTCTACTGCGCGAGAGAAGATCTCAATGTAGTGATGCGCGTTTTTCTCAATAGAAGCGACCAGCTGTAATTGCGAGTCTTCCGGCAGCGTGCTTTCGTACTCCTGGATGTCGTCCAAGCTGATCAATACTTGGTTGGTCTTCCTGTCCGCAACATCCTGCAAGATGTCCATGTATTTCTGCTTGCTTATCCTCCTTGGGTTGCGCGCCCCATTGGCGTCGTCCATGAAGTCGTACTCATCGCTCGCATCGTCGCCGTTCAGGTTGAGGTCCTCCAGGGCATCCTCTGCTTCGGTGGAGGATGATTTGAAGTTGCGCAGGAAATCCTCGAATAATCTCTGTTGCTCGGAGTAGTCTACCAGGAACTTGGTTTGGAGGAGCGCCATGGTCGCGAGTGTGTTGTTGCAGCAAGATCAAGATGTGTTTGATCTGTCGCATCCCAACTTTGGCGGCGGGAAACACCAACACTAAAGACGCGGTTGCAATGGGAAACGCGTGACGCGAGGCGGCAGTTGCCGTGAAGACTAGTCCGTTTCTAGATGCATTGGACCTCAATGTTCACTTCCAATTGTGATTTCGGGAACTTCGTCTTCATCTGCATACAATGTAATGTGACCTTTTGGTTTTTAATCCATGCTTCATTCCGTCGTACGCCATGTTGTTATTAATCATGAGCTTCCTCACGGTGTGCCTATCAGCCCACTCGATCCTCTGACTCCTGATGTTTGGGGACGCAAGGCACTCCGATTGAGTACGTGTAGTGTGTGTAACGAAGGCCATCAGGTACAGTGTCTTCCAAGTTCGAAGGATCTTACTCTCACTTGGACTGCAAACCTCTGAACAAATTGCCGCTCTCCATCGACAATCACAAGCGGTCATTCATTGCGAATACGGCTGACCGTTCCAGCACGAAACATAGCTTAAGCGAAGAATACGCCCCTTTGGTCACGCCACCTTACATTCCAACTGGATCAGGGTCGCGTACTTATCTTTCAAGCCCAAGAGTCTGATCTGTCCTCTGCTTCAAGCATACTAAACTCTGAGCGTTTGTGTGTCGCTGCGGCCACAGCCTTGCCAACACATCGTGCCGGCAAGCATTGATGCCGATACGATCAACATGGGCATCCTGCAGAGGATAAGATCATGTCGCGAATCTGCACCCAAACACTACCGTCTCGCGGCCTGGGCAGCGCTATGCATAGTACTGTTCCTCATCCTCGGAGCGGCGTACGAGCTAGCACGAGCAACACCATCAAACCGACCAGACAATTACAAAGAGCGCCTCCGCGGAATGGCCGCCAAAATACCCTGGATATCCTCAGAGCCAGACCCCCTATACATCTACAAAAGTCTGGGCTCAGACATCGAACAGTTCCCATCCCACGACCGGGCGAAGATAGGCAAATGCACCCTACTCTACGGCAGCCACGAGTATTCCTACCATGCCGCGCTCGACACGCACGTCAGGCATAACCAACTGCACCATTATCCGGCATATGTGCTAGACCGCCCGATCCAAGACGACATGTGGTCAAAGCAAGCCGCAATCCTCGAAGTCCTGCTGCTCGAGATGGAGAAACCGCCAAAAGACCGCCTGCAGTGGCTCGCATGGTTCGACGCAGACACCATGAACATCAACCCGCTGACCCCGCTGGAAACCTTTCTCCCGCCGCCCGACATGCAAGACGTGCACGCGCTGTTCGCCCGCGACTGGAATGGCCTGAACGCCGGCACTTTCATCCTGCGCGTTTCGACATGGAGCATCGAGATCATGTCGGCGGTGCTGGCGTACCGGGTGTTCAACCCAGACACCCAGCTACCGTGGGGAGAGCAGACGGCGATGAAGAATCTGTTGGGCGAGAGGGACTTCATCAAAGGCGCCGTGTATGTGCCGGCGCGCTGGTTCAACGCCTATCCCACCGGCGATCCGCCTTACAAGGCTCAGCCGGGAGATATGGGGTTGCATTTTGCGGGCGTAACGGGCAAGGGCAAGGTGATGGAGGAGTGGCTGTATAAGCTGGAGAAGGACAAGGCGGTGTGGGAGGTGCCGTTGGATCGGAGCAATCTGACGGATCAGGTTAAGTGGTTTTGGGATGGGGTGAGGATGGAGTTGCATGGAGAGTGATGGAGTTGGGGGCGAGCTTGTAGTGGGACGAGATCGTTGGGTGAGGATAACATTGCATTTCTGATCGCGCTCGGTCATGCGATAGAGAATACATCAGTGAAAGCCCATCATGCCTGCCGGGCAGCGACCGGTGTTGGCGCTCCACGCTTAAATCAACTTTTCCAGCTTTCTCAAGCTGCTCCTTCAGCTCATCAAAACAGGTCCTTCAACCCGTTCGCTTCCTCGTCAAACTCATTCCCATAAGTCTCACGAAGCATCCCAACAAACCCCTCGCCTCCACCAGTGGTCTCCTTCAGCCAACCCTCCATAGAGTAGATGTCATCAGTACACTCCTCAGCAGCAGCCTTCCACTCGACAGCCTCCTTGCCCTTCCTCTCCAGCTCAGCGGGGTCGTTGTCGCTGTATGTGGCAAGCTCGCATTGGAGGGCCTCGATCTCACCCTCCAGCAATCTCTTCGAGCCGAGCAACTCCTCGCGCGTATCGCCACTCTCATCGAGCATCTCGTCGTCTTCTTTGCGCTGCGCTTCACCTTCTGCGATCTTGCTCCTGAGCTCGGTGTCGGTGGCGAGCGCTTTGTCGTGAGCACTCTGCGCGCCCTCGAGCGCTTTCTGCAGGGCGATCTTGTCGTCTGAGACGAAAGACCAGTACCAATTGCCGGAGCCTATCTTCTCGGCGCGGATGCGGCTTTCGTCTTGAAGTGCTTGCACGTAGTCTGGGTTGTAGTGTCAGTGGGCGTGCATATTTGGCAAAGTGCATGTGAGCGATGCGACGATGGCCGGTCTGTACCTTTCACTTGCATGCCATTGATTTGCGCGACGGATGGCAGGTGCTTCTCGAGGTCTTTGATGGTGTGTGCCACGCGCGACTTTTGGATGTAGGCGAGAGCTGCTGACAGCTTCGCTGGGGTGCAGTTTGTCTTTGGGGCCTATGCGATGTTAGATGGGTGATGGCATTGGATGCGGGCGGTTTACCATCGCTGCGGAAATGCTCGAGATGCGGTCGGCTGATGATGCGACGTTACTGTTTCTGGTCGATGTGTCGATGGGATTAGGGAACAGTGAAGTTGGGGAATGGTTTAGGCTGCTGGCCACGAGAGTGCATCGCGCCTTCCTAACGTGAGGCACGATGCTTTTCCAGTAGAGGACCGAATTGACATTGTTCGTAGAAGGATGATCAAAGCCATCTCTATTCCGGTGAACGAAGAAGACTCAATGCTGCTCGTGATGCATGAGCATACTCCTTACACGACGCAGTAAGCATTTCCGTCCCTTGTAAATGACCTAGCTCCGCTCGGGCGACCAACTGAGCACTATCGCAAGCAACGAGCAGGGCGGCGAAGCGTCACATTGCCTTCGCACCATGCTCAGACTACTCGGTTGTATGTATCAGCATACTGCACATACGAATGTAAGCGCATGCGGTCGAGGACCTCTGCCTAAACATCGCCAGCCTTCAAACCGTGGGCCAGACTGCCTCATCCGCTTGTTGCTGGTCCCTTCCAGCAACATGATAAACATCGCGGTGGTCGATACCGGCAACTTCGATATAAGAGATATCTCCTCCAGACCTCTGATCCGAAGACCAAAAGCAAACTGATGAAAACTCAATGCCGGATCAAGGTTGAGATCAAAAATTATGAAGATCAAGCAGACGAATCTACCTGACAACAAAGTCTCGCCGCGCTGTGCAATGCAGGAGACGTTGGTGGTCTAAGAGGCATTCGTGATCGCCCCAGACTCTTCAAGGTAAGTATGAGAAGAGGAAAGTCTATGAGATCGGAAGGAAGTTCAAAGTTATATACACGTCGGAAAAAGCGCTAGTACTAGTGGCTTGGCGGTTTGTGAGGTAGCCACCTCAGGCAGACATCCAGACGACAGCATCACGTGATGCACTCGCACTTCCTCCAATACAGTCTGGTAGGTACCTGTGACTGAGGGATACGAGTATGACCATGTTGTTTTAGACGTTTGCAGGTGCCAGATAATCAGATTGTAAATAGCGCGTAACCTCAGCATCATTCTAGATGCCATCGTACACTGAAACACACTGGATCAAGTCACGACCAAAAGTTTCGACAAAACAGTTCTCACATTCCACACATCCGATACGATGTCAGTAAAGACAACGCTGAGCGCTTTTGACAACCAAAACACCATGAAGCAGTGCGAGCAGCCGTGACGGTCTCCCCACGGCAGTATTGTCGTCAATGAAAAAGCGATCTGTGTACATCAGGGTTAGGGCTGATGTTAGATGATCAGACCGCCTCTCTCCAAACACTTGCAGGACCGCAACACCACCCTCACAACAAGGCTCTAAACCTCCTCCCATCCTCTCCTCTCTCCAATCCCAGAAAATCCACAACCATCCCTGCCCGATCAACCCCAAAGAAATTACCCTCCTTTCCCTCCCCATCAACGCAAACCCAAAACGGAACCCCAAAAGCGCCAGCATCCACTGCCTGCTTCGAATTTCCATTCAACAATTCCTTAACCTCCTTCTTACTCGTCCCTTCAACAAGCTCCCCGGCCCTCTCCTCACCAAAGACTCCCGCCAAAGCTTTCGCCACAACTCCAGGCTCCCCGATCGCCTGACCTTCGATCCAGAAAGTTTGGTAGAGCGCCTCGAAGGCTTCGGGGAGTTTCTCGGGATGCTGTGACTGGATTGTGCAGAGGGCGCGTTGGGCTGGAAGGGTGTTTGGCGGAAAACCCGCGGGCATCTCGGCGAGGATGGGGATGGAGAGGAGTGATGCTAGACGGGTACGATCGGTGGAGATGTATTTGTCTTTGTCTGTTTGATGTACAGATGTTAGAACAATGTTGCTTCGTATTGGGATAAGACGAGATATATTGAGTTGCGATGTACTTTTAACTTTGATGGGCGGGGTGTTGCCGCAGGCTTGCATTACGCCGCCGAGAAAGATAGGGACGTAGCTGTAGTTCGTCGTCAGTAGATGTTGTCATCTGGTAGAGTGCAACGGGTCACATTTGACTTACTTGACGTCACATCGCTTAAAGATGGGTGAGTTCTGTGGACTTGTCGTCAGCGGTAACCACTTCCGTTCTTTATGTTCTGGTTTCTTGTCCTGCCCCAGAGAGTACATGTAGCCGGGCATGCAGATGCATCGTCGAGCGCCTGCCATCACGAGTGTTCGTTCCGCAACAGTATAGTCATTTCCAAGCACAAGAAGGACTGCATGCCTACCCGGGTGATGTGAAAGGCCATGTATCCAAAAGGGCTAACAACATCCAGATAGAGTGTTAGCTTCGGTCGCGGCATCTTTGCTGACATCAACGACGTGGCGTTTTGATTGGTTGGTGAGAAGTGATTTCAATCAATGCAATTGGAAATGTAGAGGTCTGCCACTCAGTTAACAATGTTCAAGTTCCGATGGATGAAGTCAATGATTTTGATGTTGTCACGTCCTCTGCAAAGCCGAGGCTAACGCACGATTGAAGCTTCAGAACAAATTCAGCTAATAATGAACCGCTGATCAACATTGTAGAAATCAAAGTAGGTAGTGCGAACTTCAACAGACATACATACATGCAATATACATTGAACGCCTCTAGTGGGTAAATTTCTCCTTCAATAATGTATTTACAGGTATCACAGTTTGGCCTCCAACATCACGCCGGCGCCGGTGTATGCCAAAGAAATGGAGCGCTTGCGAGATTCAAGTAGAGTAGACGCTTACTGCCTCTCCATAGAGTTAAGCACAGCGCGGGTGAACTCCTGGGTGGTGGCGTTGCCGCCCATGTCGCGAGTCCTGTGGGAGCCCTCGGCGATCACGTCGTAGACAGCCTTGGAGATACGGTTGGCGTGGTCGTCAAGACCGAGGTGACGCAGCATCATGCTGCCGGAGAGGATGAGAGCGGTGGGGTTGGCCTGGTCCTTGCCCTTGATGTCAAGACCGACGTGACGGCAGCCGGGCTCGAAGACGGCGACCTCACGACCCATGTTGCAACCGGGAACGATACCGGGGCCACCGACGAGACCAGCGCCGATGTTGGAGAGAATGCCACCGTAAAGGTTGGGCATGACCATGACGTCGAATTGCTGAGGACGGCTGACACACTGCATGCTGGCGTTGTCGACAATCATGTCGTCGGTCTCGATGGTGGGGTACTCCTCGCCGACCTTCTTGACGGTGTTGCGGAAGAGACCGTCGGCAAGCTTCATGATGTTGGCCTTGTGGATGCAGGTAACCTTGCGGCGGTTGTTGGCCAGGGCGAAGGAGAAGGCGAACTTGGCGATGCGCTCAGACTTGGCGCGGGTGATGATCTTGAGCGACTCGACGACGCCGGGGACGGACTGGTGCTCGAGGCCAGAGTACTCGCCCTCGGTGTTCTCACGGATGATGCAGAGGTCGACGTTCTTGTGGCGGGTCTCGTAGCCGGGGATGTTCTTGATCAGGACAATGGAGGCGTAGATGTCGAGTTCCTGGCGGAGGGCGACGTTGAAAGACTGGTGGCCGGAGCGCTCGACGGGAGTGTGAAGGATACCCTTGAGACCCAGCTTGTTGCGCTTCAGCGAGGCGATCGACTCGCGGAAGAGCTCCTCAGAGTGCTTGCCGCCCTGCTCCATGCCGGAGACGTCGACCTGCTCCCACTCGATAGGCACATTGTCGGCCTTGAAGATGGTCTTGACCGACTCGGAAACCTCAGCACCGATACCGTCACCTGTGATCGCGAACCCTTTAGTTGTGTCCCTTCCTGAAAGTCGGTCCAACTTTTTGCGCGTCGCATACCTGGGATAAGGGTGACTGTGTACTTGCCACCGAACTTGGTGGGCTTGAAGATGTCGGTGTTGGTGGTGGCGTAGCCTGGATCGCTAGTCAATTGGAGAGTTCTCTTGTGCAGGCAGAAGGTATGGGTAGGGCGTACTCCGCGCGGCGATCGAAGGGTTTGCAACGGAGGAGCGCAGAAGGGCCTGCGCGCGGTGGTGTTAGCAGTGCGACGGCGAGATCTGGACAGCACGGCGGAGTGATAATTACCGAAGCGGCGCGCGAGGAGGGTCTGCACAGCATGGTGGGATATGTGAGGGAGGTGAGGAGATTATGGATATGAGGTTTGGGCGACAGCAAGCTCGAGTGGCCGCAAGCTTCAACACAGAACACAGAAGCCAGCCAGCGTGAAAGTCGGGATCGGTCGGAAGGGCGGCTCAAGTCCATCCCGACCTCATCTTCACACCCGCCGATATGCCTGCATCTGCCGATATCGATTATGCATCCCTGTGCTGCAACAACATATTCACTTCGTCCCAAGCATCGCCCGGATTTTATTCGACTACTGCCTCGACACTGCAACAGTAACACTGACTCTGCTGACATCTCACATCGCCTGACCATACACAACTCACTCTCGTCTGCGCAGTATACCGCTCTCGTTGGAAACACGCCAAGAGTCCATCGGAACGGGCAGCTTGGCCTCCACCTCGTTCCATGTCACGTTTCTGCCGACATACACATGTGTCTGTGTTCCCTCGTGGGTATAGAAAAGAATATGCTGTTGCCAGGCTGTCCATTCGCAGTGTGTCGCGGCATTAGAATCCCTGTGAGGATTCACAACAACAAAAAAAAGCCTATTGACACCAGAATCCGGACTAGCTTGGCCACCGACCTTGACATATGAGATGAACTTCGACAATGCTCATTGTCCGTCATCTAGCACATGGGAACAAGGTGTGTGCGTCTAGATGCACGTTCTGGAGCTCGTCTCGGTAGTGTCAAGAACCCAATTCATGGATTCAGCACGGCAATCAGCAACAGCAACACCATGTGGAAATTTACGTGGCAAGCATTCTCAACACGCCTCATTAGCCTTCCGCCACCACGACTATCGACTGTGATCTTCGTTGTTGTTTGCCAGAAATCATCCGCCACGTGCGTGAGGACGGCCATTCACTACACCTCCGGCTCATCTCGTGTTTTCAGAGGAGACGCCTCGCTACTCATCCCAATGTAGTCCTCAATAGGACTTTCATTGTCGACCTGACACCTGTCAAGCTATCCTATTGGCCTGTTGATCGTTGACTACAGTCGTCTCGAGGCTTTTCATTGACCTGTATTCTTTATTGCCTCCTTATTGATGGCCTTTCCAGGACGACCAGCTCGCATACCTCACGCGGCATATATCAATACACTACCTCTCGCCGTTTTCATCTTCCACTGCCACTCACCCCCAAGTCATTCTTTGAGCCGCTCCAGTCAGTCTCACTCATAAGACTACTGCTTCCTCCGACTCCTCCCCCCAAAAAACAACAACTACCAACCGTGCACCATCATCATGAAGGTCACCAGCACTGTCCTCACCGTCCTTGCCTTCACGGCCAGCGCCTTCGCTGATGCCGAGCCGTCGCCCCTTCGCAAGGGCCTCTGCGGCTACCCAGGCATGACCTGCCACAAGACCAAGCGTGCAGCCATGGCCGTCTCCGACGCCCTCGCGCTCGCCCAGCCCGCTCGCAAGGGACTGTGTGGCTACCCCGGCATGACCTGCCACAAGGCCCGCTCTCCTCTCAGCGCCGTCGAGGACGCCCTCGCCAGCACCACAGACGCCGTCTTCACGCGTGACGCTGATGCCGACGCCGAGGCCGCCATCAAGTCTCGCAAGGGACTGTGTGGCTACCCCGGCATGGCCTGCCACAAGGCCCGCAACGCCGACGCTGAAGCCGAAGCCGCGAAGTACTACAAGGGTCTCTGCGGCTACCGCGGCATGACCTGCCACAAGATGAAGCGTGGTCTTGACCTCGTTCTCGAGGACGACCCCAAGGTCTTCAACGACGAGTGTTTCGCCCCAGGTGGCGAGTGCCACACCATCTTGGCCGCCAACGAGGCCTTCCACGAGGCCGTCAAGCGCGATGCTTCGGCCGAGGCCGAGCCCAAGAAGAGGAAGTACCCCAAGGGCCCGAAATACTGGTCCGTCAAGCAGAACCCGCGCATCAAGAGCTACTTCTCCAGCTGTGGCTGGCCCGGTTCCACCTGCTCTCGTGACACTCACGACTTCGCTGCCGCCGCCTCCACTGGTGAGGTCGATGTTGAGGCTGCCGAAGCCGAGTGCAACGGCCCCGACGGCGACTGCACCATCGTCCAGCGCTCGCTCGACGAGCTCGAGGAGGCCCTGGCAACCGCTGTCTCCGATGTCTACAAGCTCATCTAGACGGTTTGCCTTGCGGCTTTTCCTTCTTCCTTTCGACATTGGGTTCTTCTCGGATCTCATGTTTCATCTATGCGATCAGTCGGCGCACTGATCTGATCTTCGCCTTTGGGTTCTTTGGATAACATGGATCTGGCGGCGAGGGTTTGTTATACATTTGCGGCGACGAGTGGCATACGTTCCTTTCTTTCCCACTTTTCTAGAGCATCGTCTCGCCCCAGTCATTGCTCGATTTCGAGTTTGGGCTTCGGGTCAGTCGGCGTGTTTGGGCTTTTTAGCTGGATGCGCGCGGCTTTTACATAGTTACACATACAGTAACGTTCATAATCGTAGTTGAATAGAGATGGAGCTTCCATCTTTGTGCACATCACTTTCCCCGTGTCGTTCCAGCTTCGAAGATAAGTCCCAAGTCTGTATTTGAATATTCTGTAGCTGTATCTCGTCGGGAGCATGTGCAGACTGTATAATCCTGGTTTACTCATCACACCGTCGGTACCTCTACCTCTCATGTGCCTCTTGTAATCACGTTCTTGACAAAAGATAAGGACATATGGAAGATACGTTCAGGTGAATCACAAAAAGCAAAAACATACAACAGGCGGGATTCCCAGATGGTCACCCACTCTAGTACTAGTCGCCCGGTTCAGTGCTTATGTATGGCAGAGCGGACGGGATGCCCAGTTCTCACTGACCTATGGTCGTATGTATCAGTTTGCCGTCGTTAATCTTAATATTGCCTAATATCAAACGGTGCTGAACCGTGCAAAACCAGCTCAGAAACATGCCTTACCCGGCCTCATCCGCCGCCAAAGTTCCACATCTCCATTACGAATGAACACCGCTTCAATCCCATCAAACCCGGGCTTTGTATCGGTATCCGCATTCCTCATCTCTCTTCTTCGACATTGTCTGCGGGCACGTATCGCAACGGCGGTGCTGATGATGGTGCCGAGGCATGAGACGATTCCAAAGACTCCGAATGCGACGTTCACTTTGTCTGTGTTTGGACCGCTGGGCTTGGCCGTGGAGTCCAAGGCGTTAGATCCTTCTTTGATCTCAGGTTCTTCTTCGTTGCTTCTTCTTTTGCTGATCTCGAGGTTTGGCGATGAGGGTGCTTGCCGTGCAGCATCTATGTGAGAGCTCTGTGTCAGCGTTTCTGCACGGCAAAGGCACGGTCAGGAGCATGAGGCATTTGCTTTGCCGAGAAAGGTACACACCTCTGTAGTCAATTTGGGCGTGACGGATGTTTGCCACTGTCACAGGTGAGAACGGTGGGTTTGTTGCTATTGTGGATGAGGGCTGTGGTGTAACACTGCAGCCTCCTGCGTGGTTGTTATTTGGTGGTCCGAGGGCGAGTGCGAAGGTTTGGTGACATGCAAGAATTGACAAGAGCATCAAAAAGATGGCTTGCGCAGATGGAAGTATCATCGCTGCTGACAACTGAATCGTAGACCGAAAATATGGGCAAGTAAACCATGGCTCCGCACTTGTTATTATACTGAAGACTTGAAGTTGGCGGAGCGATATTGAGGACTACACGACTACCATCCCACTGAACGACACATTCTTGTTCTGCATCAGCCGCCGGGAGATTGATACCGCAGTGTCCACCGCCAACATAACGGACAATGCGTCGAGTTTTGCGGAAACCTCTGAGCTCATGTACAGCTGCACACGCCAACCGCCAACTCCGCCAGCCTACGCCACCGCCAGCTCATGGCCCGAATATGCACCCCGGGACATGCATGATGGCTGAGGCTTCACGATATCACACTACCAACCCTGCATGCATGCACAATACATGTAGCTGTGTACAGCAGCCCCGCCGCCAAGTTGGCGGCCAGCGTAAGCATGAGTATGCTCATTGTTTCGGCGTTGCTCTGGCACCGGCTATACGGTCTGCGCGATCTTCTATCAGACGGCCATCACAGCTCCAAATTTGAGTCTTGAGTGATACTAAGGCTCTGGACTCTTTCGTCTGTTCTTCACACAACTACCGCACTCGAGCAACATGTCGTCTGTCATTGATCCGTGGTCCATGGCATCAAGTTTCAGCCTGTCTCAACCATCCAAAGCAAAGCAACTCACCAGGCAACGTACTCGGATACTGCCGTCCGTACAAATCGCATCACATCTACAAGCTTTGCGTAAGTCTTACGCTAAACAACGGAGTTGTCACATATCGCTTATACCCCCAAAGTCAGCTCTCAATCCTCTCAAAGCGAGGACAAATCGACTTCCACAGAAAACCATGACAGCTCACAGGCCGTGGTGGTGGCATTCGAAAAACACGTCCGACCTGTGCTAGAATCGATACTCCCATCCTCCGCCGTCTCAGAGCTCCTCACGACTCCGAAACACGGCTATCGGCGACACTTCTTGCACTCGACCAACATTAAACTCTTGGTGTATGCATGCATGAACCATATGTCACCTCTGCAAGGACAAATTTCGCATACGGCGATGCAAACTTTTCTCCAACCGATCTTGTCATCTTTCCTCTTCGGGCAATCAATGGATCTCAGCCCGCAGAGAAATTTCATCAGCATGCAATCAGAGAAAGCAATGGCCGAAACCCTATTTGGGTGGGCAATTGAGCGGGGCGACCATGTAACTGTCGCGAGGCTTATGTTGTCTCAGCAAGCGGCGATCGACGTCAACAATGTAGTCTGCCACAAGTCATCTACTCCCGTTGAAAGGTCGGCTTCCCTCGGACACCTCGAGCTGACCAAGCTCATCCTAATGTACGGTGCGGATGTCAACAAAAGCTTGATACGTTCATACCATGACGATTGCCGATGTGACGGCAGAGGTGCTCTCAGGGCTATTTTTTACGATTATGAAGGGGATCAAGACACGATATCAAATCTGGTCCATGTCATCGTCAACGCCGGGGGTACGATGTGCTCCCGTGATGTGCTTGAAGGAGTGCAGAATCCCATGTCTCATGTTCTCCGCAACCTGGTCTTGTTGACGGCTCGAGCGGAATGCACGCATGACTGGATGCGATCTCGGATCTTTCACGAAGCGGCATTACGTCTGGATAGCAAGGCTGTCATGCTCATGCTTGAGATCATGGTATCTGATGGCGTGGATTTGGAATTCGAGCGACTTGTTCCTGATGAGCTCGTGTTTGATGAGCCAGAGCATTCCAGCATTGCCGAAACACCGGAAGACGTTTTACGCAGACTTTGCAGTCGCTTCAACGTGAAAGACTATGGATACGAAGGCATCTTTTCAATCGCCCGATGTCCGCCACAAATCATCGATATTCTGACGCAACGAGGCCACATCAAAGCCTTGCGACGGCTCAACCAACTTCAGGTGAAGTACACTAACGACACCTTAGTAGCTGCAATCCAATCCCGCAGTCTACTGACGGTCCAATATGTGTTGGCTAGTGGTGTGCCCGTCGACTGTTTCTCCAAGCACTATCTCTCCACACCTTTGGCAGAGGCAATACGATTGGGGTGTGCTGGAGCAATCCCACTTCTGCTACAGCGCTTGGATCTGACACGCCATCTAGGGGGTTGCTATCACTACTGTGCGTTACTGAGCGCAGCGTCCCAGAGGGGAGACATGCAGTTGCTGGAATGTTTGTTAACAATGGTCGACCGTGCGACAGGCCCTGTCCTGGGCTGGTCACTCATCAACGCTGCGAAGTATAATCAGACCGAGGTCGGCCTGGCTTTGCTGAATGCAGGAGCATCACTTGACATCACAGAAGTACGTTCAGTTTTTGGGGAGCGGAGCGTAAACGGGGACACCTGGAGTGAACAAGAATCGACGAGCCACCTTGCCCTCATTTATGCAGTATGGAATCGAAATCTGGTTCTCGCCCGAGCGTTGATGGATCATTTGGAGCCAGTTCGGACCAGATCCTCAAATCCACGTTTTCGACTTGACATCGCCAGTGTCATGGGCTGCGCTACTCTGTGGAACGATGAGAACGCCATGATTGAAGAGCTCAAGCGTGCTGGATGGTCTGTCACCGGTGGTCTCTTGGCTGCCTGTCAACCAGGGAAACAGCATTTCGTCGCCTCCTTTTTGCGAGAGAACCCTAGCTACAAAGAGCGCGACCTAGCACTGGCAAGAGCCATCGGACACCGCCTATTTTTGGTTGCGCAAGAACTAACACATCATGGCGCACGATTTGCTGCTCATTGCCTTCCGTGGGATTTGGATGTGGTGCGTATTGCAGCCACAGACTGTCCGGAGCTCCTGCAGCAATTCGTACGACCAGCACCAATTGCTCGCCCAGGCGTCGCCAGATCAATGCTTTCCAATCTGATCGAGTGTGAGCGGGAGGATGTCGCACAAACACTCCTCGAAGACGGAAGCTTCGAGTCACCTCTACATGTCCTAATATTGACCGCGATAGTGAGTCACGCCACACTGCCATTTATCACAAAGATGCTGGAATTAGATATGGACGTGAATCGCATCGTAAAAACATCTGACTATCGTTGTCGGAGGGACACTGCTCTTCTCGCAGCAGTGAGGAGAGAAGATTTGGACATCGTTTCGCTCCTCCTGAAAAGAGGCGCAGATGTCAACCTTCCCGCCATCCGAGGGCTTCGAAGAACACCGATCCAACAAGCTGCTGAGATAGGCTCGATAGCCATGGTCCAACTTCTGCTGGACATGTGCGCAGATGTGCATGCCCCTTCTGCAGTGCGAGGCGGCGTCACCTCAATCCAAGCTGCGGCCATCGGTGGATTCATCGGAATCGTGGAGCTGCTCATCAAGCACGGCGAAGACTTTCGCGCCCCAGGCGCAATGGTCGACGGTCGCACGGCATTGGAAGGTGCTGCCGAGCACGGAAGGTTCGACATGATTGTCTACTTGACTGATCTGGATCTGTACGACATTGAGCAATACGAGAGTGCCATTCGCTTTGCCGAATGCAACGGGCACCGCGCCATCGTCGAATTGCTCGAGAACGATTTGACGAAAGCACGATTACTATGCGGAAAGAAAAGAGCCACGGATGGTGACCTCGATGCAGATGGGGCCACGAACAGCGAGCATCTACTCGAATTGATCATGAGTCGGATCAGCAAGGACGCCGCCAACACTGATGCCAGTGAGACGCTCGGTATACGCGATGACTACGACGTCGACGACGATAGTGTTAACACGCTTCCTTCATTCCCGGTCAGAGGTGCTAGAGTCGTAGACCTGGACGGAGTTCTGTGTGATGAGGATCAAGCCTGCGAATCTGTCAAAACCAGCCACATGGATCCGCTACGACCCACGAGTATCTCAAACGACGCATGCGCATTTGGCGCCCATCACAAGAGCGACCAAGCGACCATCAGTTCGAGCATGGCGGATTTGAGTTTACATCTTGACAACAACAATGCGAGCACCGCCTTCGGGATCCAGCCACTGTTCAGTCAAGCATACGTCGGTATGGACATATTCACATTGCCTCAAGCGACCGGCATCACTCCTGTGAACTTGAGGCTTCCGGGCATGGGCGATTATCTGGACAAAACCGAAGGACATCCCTCCACAGTCGAAACCCATGAGTCTCAATTGACAATTGCGAATCTCGACCCGACCGCTCATCAGCGTGCACCAGTGCTCACAGGAACTGCACAGGTGACACTCCCGCTGTCACTAGCACAAGAACAAGTGGTCGGGCTTCATCCAGGGAAGCACTTCAAGTGTCCCGTGCCCGATTGCTCTTTCAGTGCCGACCGCAACGATACATTCGCTCGCCATATGGTGACCCACCAACCCGTCCAAATGAAACGCAAGCATAAGTGTCAGCGCTGCGGAAGCGCATACAGCAGGCGGGACACGCTCAGAGCTCATCTCAAACACTGCACCGGAAGGCCGTCACGCGTCGGTAAAAAATGATCGACTTTGTTTTCAGGCTGAAGCCGGCGTCCTAGAGTCTTCTCATTTTCTTTTCATTCGATTGTGGGAACGTTACCATGGTGCTTGCATTGTTTCAAGCTTAGACAGATAGGGAATATCAGAAAGCTCCAGTCCAACAGTACTAGAGACGATCTATGTGGTTCAAACACTCGCTTGAAGGATGCTTGCAAAAGCTCCACCCGAACGATCGTTTGCTTAAAGGACTTGCGCCACACTAGGGAGGTTCAGCTAGCAATGCTGCCGCCTGGAAACACCTTTGCAGAGTTGCCTTCCAGCGAAGTGCCGTGTCCAGTGGTAGTGGTGTTATGGCGTAAGGTCTGTTGGAAATAAGGCTGCTGGACAACCGCCTTAAGGAGCCGCAGAGTTATCTACGCTGCTGAGTCATTTGCATGGAAACTAGCTGTTACGTAGTACCGAATGATTCGCAACACGAGCCTAAGGAAATGCGGTTCTCCTCAACCAACGGCAGACAGGCTTTGCTACAGATCGACGAACCACGAGATTCCTTCGCTCGTGCAAGGATGTGGACGGTTGATCTGGTTACAGTACCTGCTGGTGTAGTCTCGGACGCGTGCTGATATCACCTATACATATGACAGTAGCTTGAGTCTGCCACAGTGGATCAGTACCGTCAGCATTTGCCAGGCAGGCGGCTTCAGAGACCTGATGCGCTAATTATGTATCATTGGTCCCTGAATGTGGCCTCCACCAGGAAAGGAAAACGGAAATTTGGGTTGCTCAAAGTCTGTGAGGTTTTCTGGCAGGCGACAGCCAAAACGCGCTCACAAACTATTGTGAATGTTGATGAGGAAGAATCCACGCTTTGCTGTTTCCCCTTGGGAAGACCTAGATCTAGAAAGCTTGGTCTACGTAGTCACGGGACGCGTGTGGGTGTCCTCCGATTCATGACACGAACCGTGCGCTGCCAATGTCCCCTTCCTTTCCGCGTGTGCATTGGAAAGGAATCGCACCATTACTCGGACACCACATCTGCTCAAAAATCATCAATACACAACACGCGGAGGCTGGATCCATCACGCCTCATACTAGTGACGATCATGATGGAGTTCGTCTGTTCGCACGCTATGGCATCCATGGTGGAGATCTTGCGAGAACTAAAAGACCCAAACACGGCACTGGAGGCCGAGTGCCGCTGCCCTTGAATCGCGATTGGAAGCTTTCTTTACAGAAGCTCAAAACTAAATCTCGCGGTAGTTGGATAGCGCTGTGAACCGCCTTTTGTCGCCAGGGTGCTGCAGTGCCGGGTTGAGTCGAGCGTCAGCAAACGCGATAGAGGCGAGTGGCGAATGAATCTCCTCAGCTCCTGTCTCCTGGCTCAGAATCTGGTCTTACTCTTAGGATTGTGCTTGCGATCATTGATCAAGTTGCTACGCTACCTCCATCTGCCGCTCTCGAATAGCCGTGAATGACGAGTTCCAGGCTCCTGGTAGTGCTGACAACTTAGCTGAGGCGTACTAGGTCGTTCCGAGTCCTCGGGCGTTTTACTAAAGGATTCCGTTCTCCACCGCACCACCCAGAACGATTGTCCTAGATCCATCATCCCGGTAAACATCCGAACCACAAACGGATTACACGCACACTGCACTCGTTGTTTCGACAAACAGTCTAACCACACTACAGTTGACCAATCGATCCTGGGGAGCCACAACGTCAGGACTAAAAACAACGGTCAGCCTGTCTGCGGCTCATAGATCTCCCGAGTTCTGACTAGATTCGTGATCTGCAGTTGATTCCGTCCGTCCATGCGTTGATTCCCAATGAACCGGCCAGCTAGATCTGGTGGAGTGTCTGTCTCTCGTACGCAAAACCTGGGTATCCCCCAGTGTCTCTGCTCCCCCAGGACAGATACCTGGCGTCAAACCCAGCCCTAGGATCTTACTCTATACCACATCATGCGCTTCGTTACTCTTGCACTCCTATCGCTCTCGGTGCTGCTTGCTTCGGCCCAAACGACTAAGACGGAGTCCCCTGCAAGCAGCGATCTGCTAGCAGGAGCTGCGAATCTGCCAGCATGTGTTGTACGTTGAAGATCGATAGCCAGATCCTTTGAATCACAGCTGACAAATTTATGAGACTGGTTGCATAGCAGAACTGCTGCCCAGCATGCGATGTGCTCTCACCGACCTCGATTGTCTGTGCAGCGACAAGGCATACGCAGCCAATAGCGAGAAATGCATTCTAGCCAATTGCAAAGTCAAAGATGCTCTGTGTACGCTCGAATCTTGACTAGCTTGAAGAACACGAACCAACTGACTGTCGTATCAGTGGCTCAAAGATGGCAGGCGAAAATCTGCCCGGTACCAGAGCATGATGCAGGGCGATTGACTGCGCGACTTGGCATAGTATTGCTTGTCATTGGCGCAGTCTGTGTTGGATGTCGCTTTCTCGCACGGTGGCGCATCAATAACAGCAGTATCGGATGGGACGATTGGTCGATTCTCGCATCATATATCTTACTGATACCGTCGACGGTTCTTATTGAGATCAGTAAGTATTGAGCCATGGCCCGACCTCATCGTGCTCAAAGTGCTGACTTGACTCTGCTAGTGGCTCACAATGGTATGGGGAGAGATATCTGGACTGTCCCATTCAAAAACATCACCATGATGCTGAAGGTAAGCTGATTACGGCCGAGCGACCCCAAGAAGTGCAATTTTCGACGGAGCTGAGACTTGAGATCCTAGGTCTTCTACATCGAACAATTTTGCTACCAAGTCGTCGTCTGCCTGACCAAGATTTCGATCGTCCTTCTATACCTCCGCATCTTCCCGAAAGAAGTCTCCCGACGATTCACGTACGTCTGCTGGGCAATAATCGGAGCGTTGACCGCATACGGCATCGCCTTCATCATCTACTTCGCTCTCGAGTGCCAGCCGATCAGCTATTTCTGGACCCAATGGGACGGCGAACACGAGGGCACCTGCAACGATTTCCAACTAGCCTCCTACATCAACGGAGGACTTAACATCTTCTTCGACCTCGTCGTCTTCTTCCTTCCGATCCCCAAGCTCTTAAAGCTCCACGTTCGCGATACAAGACGTAAAGTTGGCGCGATACTCACGTTCCTCGTGGGGATCTTCGTAACTGTCTGCAGTGTCATCCGTCTGACCTACTTGGCCCAGGTCGGCAAGTACACCAACGCAACATACCACTACAACGACGTCGGTACCTGGACCGGCGTGGAAGCCTACCTGGGTGTCATCTGCGCTTGCATGCCGTCAATCGTGGGCCCGATCATCTACTTCTTCTACAATAAGGTCGGCTCCAGGTTCACGTCTACCGACAATACCGGCTCCCAATCCCGTGGCACGCTCGACGAGCCCGTGAAGAGGAACTACAGGGTGACGTTCGATTCTGACGAGGAGGTTGAGATGGGGAACAAGCGCGATTCGACACGCGATTCGAAGGGCAGTAGTGGGGTGGAGACTGCGAACGTGACGGCGACGTACGGGTTGCCGGGCGATGGGAGGAGCAGCGATGATGTGGAATTGATTTATCACGATACTTTGCGTGGGAGCAAGTCTGGAAATGGCCAACACGGCCTGTAGGACATGGATGGCTACGAAGATACGGCAGGGCGGTGATGTCCATCACAACTTCGAGTAGTGACTTACGCCAAAATGCATGCTTACACGACTGAACTTGTGACCCAGCCATGAAACTCGAGAGACGTATTGCTGCCTGTCTCTTCACTGACACATTACGCTTCAAGTAATTGGTGAGGCTCTGGAAGCCCTGGTTTACTCCTGGGCACCCATAAGCGCACACATTAGAGCAGCCGAAGATGATTCAAGCACAACCTTCCCTACTCTTTGCCCAGCAACCGTCTCAAAGTTTGGACTGGTTTTTTTTGTGGCGTCTCATGATTTCATCTTATTTTCGTTTCTTAACCTTCTCCCCACTCCAATCCTACCCCTCAATCATACCAAATAGCATTCATCCCAAACCCAGGCTCCTTAATATCCAACCTCGCCACCCGACCCAAGAACTCGTCCTTCCACCGGTAAATCTCCACAAACCCTTGCTCGTCGTCGCACATAGCAAGCCACTCGTCACTCCAAGGACACGGGCTGACAGCGTTACTGTGACCTCCGCTGGTGGGAGTCGGGTTCAGACAGATCTGCCTGACGATCGCGCCCGTCGACGGATCCAGTTTGAACGCCGCGATGTAGCCGGTGAGTTTGGGAGAGTTGCTGCGGCTCGTGGCGAAGAGGTAGGACCCGCTTTGCGAGGTGAAGACGACGTCGGAACGGTACATCTTCGGGTACAGGGCGTCGTGGCCGGGCGGGATTAGCGGGTAGCTGTCGTTGTTGTAGCTTGGTTCGTGGGTTTCGGGGTCGATGGTGTAGGTGCAGAGGCGGTTGCCCGATTCCATCAGGGCGTAGAGGGTTTGTGAGTTTTTGGATAGTTCGACCCAGCGAGGGTGGTCGTTAGGGGCTGGGGCATCGAGGGAGGAGACGAGAGTCAGGTGGCCTGTTTGGGGGTCCTGGGGGTTTCTTTTGTTAGAGTTGGATAGGGTTAAAAGGTGGCGTCGCGGTCACATACCTTCTTGTGCGTCCAGACTTTGTTAGCCCACATGTCAGCAGAATAAAGATACTCTTCATCCTTGTCGAAAACCATGCCGTGAATGGCAGTGTTGTCTTGGTAAGGGTAGTTCTGGACGTTCTCTTTCAAACCGCCCTTGTCGTCGACAGAGAAAACATTGCCGTAACCAGCGAAGTCGTAAAACGGGTTGCCGTAGACGTTGTAAGGCGGCTTGTTGGCGGCGAGTATGAAAATAGCACGGGTCTTGGTATCGGCATCGTTCGCTTTGGGGTGGCCTCCCATGGGATGTGATGAGTGGTGGACGATTTCCGTGGGCGAGTTGACAGCAAATGAGTTCCATTTCTTCATGCCGGCGCCGTAAATCGTTTTGCGGTCGTGGGAGAATGTCATCCAGGAGATTGGCTCGTCTTTGGGGATCTCAGTGCGTTTGACGAGCTCCAGGGTCATTTTTTCATCGTCGAAGGCGACGGTAAAGATGGCACCTGGCGGCGTCCTGTGTGTGGGTTAGCATAGGTAAAGTTGCAGTGATATGCCACATCACATGGTCGTTCTGATCATGAGACAATCTGTCTACCATGTTTATGAAGAAGATATAAGATATTACTCCAGTACATACCATGTTCCAATCATCAAATGGTGCTTCATCCTGGACTGCTGTCGAAGCCAATGGCTTCCAAATTCAAGTTGATGAGGTGTGAAGGCTCGTAAAGGTGAAAGCACCCTGAACATGTGAAGCAAACAGAGAGCACCTTACTCTGCAGAGTTGCATAATGTGCAAGGTTAAGTGAGGTTGGGCACGGGTAAGCATTGATCCAGCCGGCATGTTTGATCGGAAGGGTTGGACTTCCACGACTTTCGTCTTTCACTCGAGCCTCTTTTCCTGGGGTGAGTTTAGAGGACTCCGCATCTCCTCACCGGCATCGAATAGCATCGACCCGGACCAGCATATGGCCTGCGCTCCGCTAACCTGCATCAGCCCGAACATGCTCCAACCACCACCATTTCGCCCTGCATGCGTGCAGAGAGGCCTGGCCAAACGGCCATGTTCGCCTGAACCATCTCACTACCACCGCCATCTCCTATCGCAGGAGACATCGACTCCATCGCATAAACCATAGCCGGCGACACTTTCCACCAGCACCCAGGCGCATCCCCGCGCATCCCGGCGCATTCGTGTGATCAACGACAACGCCCCATACCAAGCTTCTTTCTTGCTGCAGGCAGCTCGAGCCATTGGCCGCCCAACCCACGAATAGAATTTCACCGCCCACCATGGGTTTCCTAGACGGTGACTTCTTTGGCGGCTCATCATCAACCTACGGCGGCACCTCTCGCCAACGCTCTCACTCCAACACCCGCTCGGCCAGCGGGCGCAGCGGCTACTACGCGCGACCTTCGAACACACGCAGCAGCGGCTCGTCGTTCTTCGGCGGCGCAGCAGGGAGCAGCAGCGGCAATCACCATCAGAGCTCGCGCGGCTTCTTCTCATCGAGCGGCAGCGGCGGTTCCTCGCACTACAAGCGCCGCCCTCGCGACGGCTACATCACATACCTCGTCCACCGCTTGCAGCGCTTGCTGAGAGACCTCTGGCAATACTTCCGGAGACATCCCGTCAAGGCCTTCTTCGCCGTGGTCGTGCCGTTGATCAGCGCTGGTGGCGCAGTGGGAGGTCTAATAAAAGCAATGGGAATTCGCATCCCACCTGGAATGAGCAGCGTTTTTGCGACCGGCGGCTCGAGCAGAGGCGGTGGAGGATACTATGGTAGCCGTGGATATGGCGGGTCCAGCAGTTCAGGGCTTGGCAGCATGTTCGGCGGCGGAGGAGGTGGTGGTGGACTGATGGACAACGCAGGAGAGATCTTCAAGATCGCGAAGATGTTCATGTGAGATGAGCAAGAGGTCGAGGTTGAGCATGTGCGGCACTCGCCATGCGGTGGCGTCTCCTGGTGAGAGTGTAGGTAACGTCAGTCACACAGGAGCGACTGAGATAACGAAAGCCTTGAGTACATCAAGCATCACGATTAGGAGTTGGACAGGGACCGATCTTACGAGATCGACATGAAAGAATGGTATTCTAGGGACGAGAAATCAAGACAGCTCTCGCGGGCGCTCAAGGCAATCAGCGGCCGATGGCAGATACACACGTGAATGTGATTTATTGCATTACACCCCCTTTCACCTGTCTTGAATAATCGTACAATTTATCAGTGAGTGCATGTCTTGAATGAGGGATGAACAAGATAAATCCCGAAACACTTGAGAACCCGTCCTAGGTAAACACCTCGCAAGCTCACGCTCACTCGCTCACCCTCACAACCTCATAGCAACCGACCATGTCAAACTCAGACTCCGACCCAATGGACATCTCGCCTCCCCTCCCATCCACGCCACCAGTGCTGCGCTTGCTCCCAGAGCACAGCCCAACGCAATACAAGTCCGAAGCGATAGTCATATCGAGCGATTCCGAGTCATCAGAAGATGATTTAGAAGGCTGGAGAGGGACGCGAACCCGCTCTCCCGTGCGCCGCCAAAAACCTTCGCGCCGCTACAACAAGCATACCGCAGCACGCATGAACAACAACTACACCGCTCTAGACCACGTCACAACCTCGCGCCCGACTCCCAACCCGCCCATCACGGTTCTCCTCGCTCTCACGCCGCAGCCCGCCACTCTGGCCGATCAGGCAGCTTTCGAAGAGTTTGCCGCGCGCTTCTCTGCTGACTTCAGCAATTTCTGCATCGAGGAGATGTGGAGTTGCATTAGCCTCTACTCGCACTACCGCGAATGGGCGCAGCGAAATCAGGAATTCAATGAGCGTCACCGTGGCGATCAGGACGACGCAACGCCGCCTTCAATGGGCCCGAATGGCAGTGGAAGCGGGACGACGACGTCGATCACCACCACAGCCGCGACGACATCTTTATCGAGGTACGCCATCGCTGAGGCGGAAATCGGTACCATCCACCCGTTCGCGTTACGCACCAGGCTCGAGCAGGAGACCGAAGTGCACTGGGAGTTCTTCCTCCCTGTGCTGCAGCGGTTGATTGAGCGAGAGGTGGCTCAAGGCATGAGATTGTTTGTGATCGGCGGTCTGAAGCTGGGAGACGTCGAGGGGGTGAGGGCGTTTGCCCGAAAGGTGAGCTTTTCTTCGCGCGTATTGGACCATACAGACAGTACTGACGGAATTCTCTTCCTTTCCACAGATCGCAGAACCAGCCGGCATCCTAGCTTTTCTTCCGTCGGGAGGCGTCTCCTCCAAATTTGCCATCGTACCTGGAGAATTCGAGAGCAGGTCCGCGATTGTGAGTGTAGAATGACCTATGTTTTTGTTGTCCCAACTTGCATAGCAGCTAACTTGCCAATCGTTTTCTCTGACCACCAGATTGCTTCACCACCTCACCCCTCGCAAGCCTACAATATGGTCCTCGCAGCGCTCTATGCGAAGTGTTTTCCCCGCGTCTCTCGCAGGGTCACCGTTCTCGACCTAACGGGAGATAGCAGCAGCAGTGACGAGGACGAAAGCGGCGTCCAAGAATTTGATGGTGAGGACAGGGTGATGAGCGGATCGTAAGCAGGAAAGAAGGTGCATCTCTAGTTTTGGAGTAGTGGAGGTTAGGATAGACTATACTCCCTGATCCGTCTGAGTACGTGCCTGCCGTGTTGGACTTAACGGTGTGGCCCAACTGCAAAATTCTGGAGGCGGCCGGCCTCAAGGACAGTATGGCTTCGGTGTCGAAACGGGAAGAACAAGGAAGACGAACGCTTCGGAAGAGAGGAAAACACCGAAATCCTCGGTCATCGAGGCAACTGGGAGTACATTGTAAGTACACATAGCCTCGAAAGCAGAATTAAAGGCAATCCGAGAGATGTAACAAATGTCTTGCACAGCATTACCGCCAGTCAGCCAAGCATAGTCTGCCAATTCTGCTCATGAGCAATCCCCAGCCAATGCACGCACTTCTCTCCCCGATCAAGCCGATCCCAGGCCTCTTTGATAATATCAAGAATCTGCAGCACTTGTTTCTGCGGATACTTGCGGGACAAAGCCAACATCCTCGAATCAACGAACCCGCGGCCCTCCAGGACTCTATCGTGGTGAGCAGCATTCTGCGACTCGTCGGACGCTGACGACGACGACGCTGCTCCGCTTGGAGTCCGCAGCTGGCTGCCGGCGGAGACCAGGACTAGAAGGTGCATGCGGCAAGTTGCGGAGTGGATCGAGACGTCTTTGATCAGGTCAAGAGTGTGCAGTGCGATGGATGATAGCCACGAGTCGCGGCTCTCGAGGAAGCCAAGGTTGTCGCTTGGTTCGGTGAAATCCTCGACGGCTGAGGGTGGGAATGCCTCGCCTCGCTCGATTCTTGCTTCGAGGAGGCTCGGGACTATCATGTACACCTCTAGCAGGCCGACGAAGCGATAGGCTTCGGCGGCTCGCAGTAGATCCATCTTGGGGGTATACTTGTCTCCGTAATCCTCTATGTCTTGAACCTCGGGGAGTCGGATCGACTGGAGGAGGCGCTCCAGCGAGCGGGACCACTGCTCGTCCATTTCATCTTTCTGCGATCTTTCTTCCGCGTACGAATCGCCAATCATGGCCAGTCTACTCCTGCGCCGCCGGAGGACTCTTCCGACTTCAGCAAGCGCGAAGTGCAGCTCTGGTGCGACTCCAGTCCAAGGATGCGGCGACACAATCTCGCCTCTGACCGGCATGGGGGGATCCGGCGCGCCAAATCCAGGGAAAGACATCATTGCAACAGGCTCGAAGAAACTCGCGAGCATCTCCCAATGCATGAAGGCGTCCAGGTAGAATTTCTCGTTGGGCAGTGTTGCGCTTGTTCGGAGGTTCGAGCGGAGGTACATTTGTATCAGACTTCGCGCGATGAACAGATATTGCAGGCCTAGGTCCGAAGGCTGATGCCAGGCAGAAGATAGACCAAGAAGTAGACAGCTCATCAAGACTTTGTCGAGTGATATCTTGCCTGCGCGGTAGCGGCGGAGATCGATCTGTAAAGACTTCCATGACTGCATGCGCTTCATCCGGCCGAGAGGCGCCATGTAGAGGTAGTGGTTGGACAGATGTGCGATGGCCATACTTTGTATTGACAGATGTATTGTGGTCGAGTCTTTCCAAAGGTCTGCGACGAGGCGGCGGAAGGGATTCTGGGCAGAATCGAAGCACGAATATAGCGAGCAGACCTCGGAGAAGTAGTGCTGGACGAGATGCTCCTCAGAGAAGCGGGCGGTGGTTGTTGGTGTAGCTAGGCGATAGAATGTACCTAAGAGACTGCCGCTGTCTTTGCGCTCCACGTCCTCGTTACTGGGACTGTTTACTGGAACATGCGTCTGCTCGCCAAAGGGAGACGCGTAGCTGGCGTTGCTATGCCATGGCATTGCCAGAGGAGGGAAAGCATAAGGATCGAGGGCAGCATTCGCCATCCTGTTATCAGGACCGGCAATGCCCGCTAAAGGGTCGTATGGCATGTATGGGGCCTGGCCGGTGCCGTTGTTGAACATCTGGCCCATGTTGTTGCTCGCAAAAGGCTCGAATCCACCAAATCCGTAATCCATCCAGTCGAGCATGGCTGGGTCGAAATCCATCTGGGTTGGAGGCCACGTGTGTGCCATCGTGGCGTTAGTAGTGAGATCCTCGTCAGGGCTTGTCCTCTGCTCAGGAGGAAATGATGTGGTGGGTTCATCGTTGGAAGCCGGCTGTGGCGTTGTAGACGTAGGCTTCGGATCTTCTTTGCGTCTGTTTTTTGATTTGGGTTCCTGGGAGCCAAGTGTCGAGTCGAACTTCTCATGCTTCCGAGACCACTTCAAGGTTGGCGCATAACCTGGACACTCGGCGCCATCCTTGTTGCACGCCCGACAGGACGGGCGGGTTTCGTCACACTTGAGCTTCTTGGTCTTGCATCTTTGGCAGCCGTTGTGTGATTTGGACGAGTTCAAGGTCCGCTTCATGGCTATGCCACTTGATGCTGAGGCATGAAAAGTGTCGATGATGTTGAATGATAATGACACCCAGGCGAAGAGATTCCGGCGGAAGCACTTGCTGGCACTGGCACCCGACCGCCCAAGGGCACCTTGGGCCCTATCTCTCGCACCCCACACTGATCATCAGTCCGTAAACTTTACCCGAGAAGAGCCTCCATTTCCGGGGCTTGAATGGCTTGTGTTTAACTGAATAGCAGTAGTGATGGGGTGTCGTGAGATCGTGAGGACAGTCTGAATGTACAAGCGATAGGCGCGTGCCACAACGACGGTGCTCCAAGGTATCAAGCCATCTGCACTCCTACACCATATGGACGAGATGAGGTCATATCTCGACTCACCGTAACGGTCCAATATGGGGTTTCCCTTGAGATTGAAAGTCACGCTTCTTTTGCGGAATGGGTAGTCAGTTGACTTGGACGTGTCGGTGGTATAAGATGTTCTCGTTTCAAGGAAAGGATGTCTGCCGAACACAGGAAGAGAACAAGCATGGCAACAAAAGACACTCTCGGCTAGCGCGACTTCGCTTCATATGGCTGCTGTGATTGGTGCGCATCCAGTTGGCTTCCACCAATGAATAGGCGCCGCGTCTCAGTCGACAATCAATCAAAATAGACGCGACGAAACAAGAGACTGTCAACACCCCTGCACGCCATTGACGTCGTACAATCTGCACCACTCATTGCCAGACTCAAGCGCCAGAGAGACAATTTCGAGACACTCTGCCAATACTGTAGGTGATACCGTGATAGTGCGATTGAAATATCTCCCAAAGTAAACCATATCAACACATCCCTGTCCGCCTCTTTCAACAAGAAGTGCGCAAAATAACCCGGTGAGAAGTCACCTACCTCCATCTCGCGTGCCAGCCACGCGATCGACATCCACATTCCAAGCTTGCACCAAAACAAGAATAACCAGGCACACGTTCGCTTACATCATGCACCACTACATCACCCTGCGTGCCCTTGTGGTGCAGCTCCTGCTATTAGTCCTACAGACCTCGCTCCTCGTCGCCGCAGAGGAGCTATCAACATCCCCATCAACGACCATCACGACGACCAGCACCACCGTCGTCTCCACCAAGTGGGTCGTAATCACCAGCGCTGCCGGCTCGCTTGTCACGTACACGGCTTCTGCATCTCCCACGGGTTCGATCATAGGAGTGACGACTATCGCTGGCTCGGACGCAAAGCCGACACAAGCCATGGCCTGGGAGGGTCAGGGCTTCAAGGATGCATTGCTCAACACCACGAACCAGTATCGCGCTCGACACGAAGCAAACGCGTTGAAATGGAACCAGACTCTCGCCTCGTATGCGCAAGACCACGCTGACAGCTGCGAGTTCAAACACACAGTAAGTGTTTCTTTTGACCCAAGCACCAGACCCCAGACAGTCTAACGCTTTTCCCAGGGCGGTCCGTATGGCGAAAACCTGGCCCAAGGCCACCAGGCTCCAGCTCTTGCCATTGAAGGCTGGGCAGACGAAGAAAGCGACTACGACTACGAGAAGCGTCAATTCTCAACTGAAGCTGGCCATTTCACGCAACTGGTCTGGAAAAACACGACTTCCGTGGGCTGCGGAGCGGCCGATTGCAAGGATAATGGATGGTTCTTGGTTTGCGAGTACTACCCACCAGGCAACGTGATTGGAGAGTTCGGTCGCAACGTTGGAAAGCCGGGCCAAGGCGAAGATGGCGAACCAGGGATGAGTGATGTCGGCACTGCCAATGTCGACGAGTCTGATCAGGATGATGACAGCGAGTCTGATACTGGTGGCTCCGCCGGGAGGAGCGTTGGTGGACGATTTCTTGTCGCGCTGGTCGCGATGAGTGTGCTTGCCGGTCTGTATGCATAATGTCTGATGAGCATCGTAACGAGAACAGGAAGATTAACGGGAGGAAGAAGCGTATAGTCGACGCGTTTCGAGCCCTACGCTCAAGATGGTTGGAATACAGGACTGAATCCATCGATCGTCGCCTCGGCGCAACGACGCTCCAACATCAAAGGACCGAATGAAATACGCATCGAGAATGAACGAAACGATTGATCAAATACCATGACATCGCATCAAATGCTCCAGAACGTCAGGTCAACGTCGTAATATTCGAATTATCATATCGTAGACGTCACGAGACCTTGTGACGTTCGCAACGCATCATTCACATGTAAAAACAGCGGGGTGCCCTCCGGCTGACGATCATCGAACAGTAGTCTCCACCTGCGTTATCAAAGACATATATACATATGAACAGCTAATCCGCAACAGCAGATCGATCCTACATCACAAACAAAGCCCCCGAACAACGAAAGTACCACCCTCAACCCCGACCTTCCAAGTCTCAATCGAACTACAACACCTCCGCCCAAACCCAACAAAACACAATGCCATCCTTCACCAAGACCCCGTAAGTCTCTCTTATCAAACACCTCTCTCTTATCAAAACCCCCTCTTGTCAACCCCACCTTCGATCGGCTCTCACCACACGCCTCCCCAAACTCCGCCCAACAAGACTAACATTGCCTTCCCAGCGGCGGTTCCGGCGCCAGCGAGAAGTTCCAAAAGCAACAAGCCGAGAAGCAAGGTCTGGGCGCCGACAACGCTCCCGGCCACAGCGAAGGCCACCGCCCCGGCGAGGCGCCCGTCGCCTCCGACTCCGGCTCCACCAGCGTCGGCCAGGATCCCAGCCAGAACAACCCCGGCACTCAGGGCATCAAGGGCGAGCCCGTTTCCTCCAAGCCTGATGGCACCGGTGCGAACATGAAGTGAACGAATTGAACGAAGTAGGAGGAACCGGAGAAATGATAGAAGGGGACGGGATAAGAAATGGTGATGTGATGATACACCTTTTTTGTTGATCTGTAATTTCGTTACGATAATGACCAAAAAAAATACATCGAAGATCGGGTGCCAATCATCTTTCTTTCGTACTCTGAATCCTCACAGACTAGGATCGTTCGACCCAGCGTTACATCAAGCTCGTCCGTCCGCCGACTTCGTTGCTCCCTTGGCCGTCAGACATCTCGCCGTTGCGACCAACGGTAAACTCGCGGTAGATGTTCAGTAAACGACGGTGTTCTTGTGCACTCAGGGAAGCGCGAGTGGTGTCAAGGCTCTTGAGCAGATGGTGCCAGCGGATGACTGGCTCGGCGCTTTCGGTTGCTTCTGTGTTACCGTTAGATGGACCGTTGTGGCCGGCGGAAGACGAGGGTCGGTTCTGGGATGCGCGGCGTTCTTCTTTGGCTTTGCGGCGTGTGAGTTGCATGGCTGCCAGCTTGGTGGCGATGTGGGCTCGCTCGGCGGCGACGGCGGAGAGTTGTTGGTGAGTAGTGTCTGTTTCGCCGAGGCGGAAGTAGGTGAAATCTTGGTGTCTGGTCTTGCGCTGGTTCTCGTTGTCGTTGCTGTTTGTGTCGTTGGTGGCGTTCTCGCTCGGGCCAAGAAGGTCGTGAATGGCTTCGAGATGGGCGTTATAGATCACCGCTTGTAGATCGGCGCCAGAGTATCCTTGCGTACGTTGAGCGACTTCGTGCAATGTTTGGTCGCCTTCGCCTCGCATCACATATTCGTCAAGCTTGAGCTTCTCGCTGACTGCGCGGAGGATATCAAGGCGATCTTCCTCGTCGGGCATATCGCAGATCAGGCTCTTGTCCAAACGACCGGGTCGGAGGAGCGCAGGATCGATAAGGTCGGGTCTGCTCGTGGCAGCTAGCACATACACTCCACTCAGTCCTTCAGCGCCATCCATCATGGTCAGCAACATGTTGACAACTCGGTCAGTCACACCAGTACTGTCATGCCCACGCTTCGGAGCGATAGAATCGAATTCATCGAAGAAAAGCACGCATGGCTTTGCAGCTTCCGCGCGCTCGAACAAGTCTCGTACACTCTTTTCTGACGCGCCAATATATTTGTTCAAGATCTCTGGTCCCTTGACGGAGATGAAGTTGAGCCCACACTCTCCTGCAACTGCGGAAGCCAGCAGAGTCTTACCACAACCTGGGTAGCCATAAAGCAGCAGGCCGGACCGAAGACGGAGCGGACACTTCGCGAAGAGCGGTGCATACGTAGTTGGGTATTGGAGCGTCTCAAGCAGAGTCTTGCGCGTCTGGGTCAGACCACCAATCGCCGCGAATGTCGTAGTAGACGCTTGCAAAGTCACTCCGCGAAGAGATGCGGGCGTGAAGCCTTTCAATGCGGCGGCAAAATCGGCCGACGTGAGCGCGACGGAAGAGTCTGGAGAGTCTTCAGCAACGGCGCGTATGAGGGCTTCGCCTCTTGTTCGCTTTACAAGGGTCGCCAGGTCTCCCGGCATGTACCCATCCGTCTGTCCAGCCAGGTCGAGGGTATCGACTCCAATATCGTCGTCGTCCTCATCTTGGGGCGGCGCTGGACCATCTAACGGTTCCTCTGCTGGAGTGTGAGATTCCTCCATCCATTCATTTGCGGCATCCCCATTGCTTGCATATGGATGTTGGTCCTGTTTCAATGCTCCGTTGCTCTCTTTGATGAGAAGGTCAAGCACCTGCCTCCTCCCGTCTTTGTCGGGTGCTTTCAGCGCGATGATGTCTCGCACCATATGACTGCCAATTATGAGGTTGTGTAGAGCTTCTTTACTCTGAGCGGTCGCCAGAAGTACTACGCCGGTGTCGCTGTTGCAGAATTCGCGAACCACAGAGCATAGCAGCTCGCTGACCTGCCGGCTTCGACCATTGGCGTCCACCTGTAATTCTGTTTCGATGGGACACAGACGATCGAGATCGTCCAGGATAACAACAGCGCGACCACCCATGCGTGCGCCCCATGCAGCCGAAGCAAACGCTCGTTGGAGATTGTCCTTGATGGTCTTGACGCGGGTTTCTTCTGACACAAGCGATCGGCACGGAACGTATGTTACGTTGAACAAATACTGATTCCGCATATCGTGCGCGAGTAGACATGCTGCCGATGTCTTACCAGACCCCAGACCGCCTATCAGTAACACCGAAGACAGGTTCATCAGACTTGCGCGGGTCTTGTCGAGGGGTGTCTGTACTGCGACCATAGTAGGTATTTCGTCCGGTAGAGGCTCCCCGGGTGGCTTAGGTAGCTTTGGTGGTGCACTTTCAGGCTGCACAGTAATCTCCAGCTTTCTATCAGCGCCCGCCAACCAATTCGTTTTAGGCTTTGAGGGATCACCCGGGGGAGAGGGCTCGAAGTCCAAAACGCCGCCTGGCCAATCCGGTGTAGCAGGTATTAGCATGCCGTCTGTAAGAGGCCCTGAAAACAGTGTCTTGCCAAACAGCGAAGTGATCTTTTGAACTGCCTGCTCCTTCTCCGCCTTTGACTCGCCCCCAAACTTGAAGCCCGCCGCTTTCTCAATTGCAGAGTAGGGAGTTACGCGCAGACGCTTCACGATTGCGTCTTTGCTGGCCTGCTGTGACGGCTCCTTCAATGCGGATGCAGTCTTCGGCAGAGGAGCCGGCGCAGGATCGATGCGTACAATACCACCAACGAGTCCTCTCGCAGACAACACATCGCAAAGCATACTGGAGAGAACTACGTGCTGTGAGTCCGGGGCGTCTTCCCACGTGCACAGTTTGGCGACGACTTTCGAAGCCGGTAGCTGATCTGGTGTTGGTTGGCTTTGAGGATCTTGGGCTTCCTGTAGTCCCGCAGGTTTGACGACCGACACTGAAACCCATGTCACACCTCTCAGCGTCTTACCCGTGACGTGTTCCTGGTCAAGCCAGACTTTCAGACCTTCGTCAGCAAAACTATCGTCCCCATCTTCCCCATCAGCTGACTCCAGCCACTCATTGTCGAGCGCGCGAATCACACCTCGGAGGAACAACGGCGGACGCGCTTTCTCCTCGTCCTGAGCTCTACGATGCTTCTCACTTCGACCACTCGCACTCTGGCGACTCGTGACACTCCTGCTATCTCGAGAGCTCGATGGCCGAGCGGCCTGTCGTGTCTTTGGCGCAACAATGACCTCCGCATCGGGTGCCAGTTTCGCGAAAGGCTGTATAGCTGGTGCACCTGGCGATAACGATGTAACTATGATGCTCGCCGTTGATGTTGGCGAAAGATGTAATGTGATCGGATGCGATTGTCCTGCAGTCGGGTTAGGTAGAGCTCGCACTTGCGAGATGAAGTTCATCTCCAGGAAGCGTGCATGGAGTTCGATGACTGTAGTTCATTAGCAACTGAAACAGTTTCCTCATGTAAGTTTCCAACATACTCTCCCAATCTGTTGGCGTCAATGGCTCGATGTTGACAGTATGCGCCAAAGGCGGGTCCACGTGCAACGAAACGGCAACCTACAAGCCCGCATGATCAGTCTGCCAGCCCTTCTCAACCCTCCCGATGGCTCAAAAAACGCACCTTCATCCCATCCTTCAATCCCAAGAGCCGTCCAAAAGTCGCGTCAACCTCAACACCCGCCACCTCCTGCTCCTGCCTCGGGCCCGACCTACGCGTCTGGGATCGCATGCCCGTCCACCCTAGAAAGACAGACTGCTGCCTTCCCGGCTTACCGTCGCTCCCAGCAGCAGACTTGAAGCTCAGCTCGACCACGACATTCTGCACAACGGCGTTGGAATTCAGCAGCACATTGACAAGCGAGGCGGGAAGGTTGAGCAAGCAGTTCTTGAGGCTGGGGAGCAAGGCCACTTCGGCTTGCGACGAAGCAGGAGCCTTGCGAGATGCGGAAGCCATTGTGTATATTGGTTGGCTTCCGTGTGAGTTGGTGAGTTGAGTGATGGAATGAGGTTCGCTATGTGAGGCACGTGTCGGTCGAGTTGGTCGGCTTCTGCCCTTGTGTTGCCGGGCCGAGGCTCGCGAAGCTGTCCAACTCTAACCCTAATTGTCATCCATCATATTTGAGGTTTAAAAGTCAGGTAGCGAGACCAAGGTGACGTGTAGTCACTGGCAAAGAACAAAAGAGGAAGACTTGCTAGGTATCTTGGTGGTATGGTCGAAAATACCGAGAGTGTTAGTGCTCAAAATGGAGACAGCGATCAGTCTTCACATGGACATTTTCATCGCGAAATCGTCAGGTTCAACAAAGTCATCGTGTCCAATCGTTCAATCAACGAATTACCACACTCGAATAGTCCTGCAATTGGAGATAGATACTCATGCAGCCTCCAGTCTCGTATATCAGCAAGTCATCTTTGCTCCCAACGCCACAATCCAGACATGTTCATCCGCGAGAACCCAATATCCGAACTAACCAATCCCGTTACGCCATCATGAACCCAGTCTCATGCGTTTCGTGTCTGCTTGATGCAAAATAGAAGTATAATCAGAAAACAATGCAAAACATGCCGACGCCTGATCAACAGGTCTTTGAAGAAGCCATACCCTTGTCGTTTCCCTCATCATTCTCAACGGAAGCGCTGACTGCCTTCCTCGCCCTTACTTTTGCTGCATCCTTCGCGGCCGCAATGGCTGCCTTTGCTTTTGGCACCTCTTGCTCGCTGCCTCGGGGACTCAAACTCAGTCTGTGGTTCTTGCCGTGGAACACATGGATTCCGACGTCTGTGGCCCAGTCGGCGTAGCCTGAGCCCGGAATGCCTGGCAGAGGCATGCGCATGCTACCATCTTGAGTGAATTCTGCAGCTTTCATAAGGTCGAAGAAGGCGGCTTCACTGTCGTGGCGGGTCTTGGTTGAGACAATGATGACGGCCTTGGGGCTGCGAGTGATCAAGGCTTTGAGCGTGTTGACCAAAGGCTGCAGCGTGTCGGTGTTATAAGTGCATTCGGAAACAATGATAAGGTCATGATTACGCGCGACCACATCTTTGGGCAGCGGCGCTTCCCAGTCCAAGGGGTGAAAGGAGACTTTTGAGTTGATGGCGGGATTGAGACGGGCGATGTTTGCGGCAACGAGCGAATCGACTTCTGGAAGATCGGTGAGGAGGACGTCGCAGTCAGGTATACTTTGGGCCAAAGCAATCCCAACAGTGCCACAACCGCAACCGAGCTCAATGACGTTCAACCGACGATATGTTGCTGACACCAGAACGTACTCAAGAAGAGGAAGCTGAGTGCTGTTGTTTCCCAGAGAAATAGTCTCATCAATGATCTGAGCCAAGGCCTGGCTGCCGTCCCAGAGGTGGCGAGCAATGCTGTCGCCAGCATCCTCGATAATCGTGATCGGCCGTTCGCTCAAAGGGACGAAACGGCGCTCAACTCGCCAACCACTGTCGAACTGACCTTTAGTTGGGTTGAGTTCGCCACTCCAGGCATCGACGATAGGTGGTAGGAAGCCCGGACCCTTGAGAACAGCGGTCTTCATGCCGATGTGCAAGCATGCCGGCCACTCAATGTCGTTGCGGGAGATGTCCAGTGAGATAGGGAGTGCTCTGGCGCCTGCAGGCCATTGTAGTTTTCGTCGGAGGTATACCTCGCCATCGGGGGCCGTCTCGCGGATGGTGGCGACAAGATCGGCCTGCTCCGGGAAGAAGGACTCGCCAAGGTCACTTGTTAGGGTAATGACGGCCTTGAGCTGAATGTCTTTCTTCTCGACGTGCACCTTGGGAGGACGAAGGAAGCGGACTGCAACACCATCAGCTGATGTTCTCCAAGGCGTAGCACCGTACGAAGGCGGGCGTCTTCGTTCGATGGCACAGGACACCGCTCACGCCAGCACCCCGGCCGCATCGGTGCAAATTGCGAGCTTGACACTTACTGTAGTGCATGTTGGACTGTTTTGGCGGTTGTCAGCTTAATTGGGCGGAGGTTAGGGTGGCGCGTGGCGTTGACCGTCAGTGCAATGGAAGCTCTACAGTCGCTGCCAACAAGTTAGCCGTTCAAGCGAGCGGCACAAAAGATTGTGAAGAAACTGGGAAGGAAAGCTGGGAGGCGCAGTTGTGCTCCGAGCAAGTTCTCAGGGCGAGATACGCCAATACCCACCAGCAGCGGTCTGGTCGTGATCTCGACTCCCAGGAGGGGCGGGCGAAGGTGGTGTGTATGGCAAAATGTTGTGTCCAAAAGGGCGCCTATACGGCCTAGATGCAGAGGATTGAGGCTAGGCCCTGGCCTTCTGTATTCCTAAACAAGGGTTCGGCTGGCTTACCGACTTGACATACCCGATCGATGCAGCTAAACATGAATCTAGTCAAGTATTCGGCCTCGCTAGTCCACGCCATGTCAAATACATACTTCGTGGGCGGGCATCAGACATTTGCTTGCAATCGCTACTACAATCGCTGATCATCGTGTTTTAGCCGGGTTGACGGTATTAGACAGGCCCGGCTTCCTCCCAAATCACGTGTTTCCACGTGATGTCTCATACCTCACACACGTTTCGGCGGTCCACGTGCATCCTTTCTCTCGACGATCGCCTCCTCCCCCAGACGTCCGATCCCGACGGCCCCGGCCTTCCTCCGTTGTTCCATTCATGCAGTGCATCTCCTCCTCTCATCTCACTCGCCCTCCCTCCGCCCAACGCCATTGATTCACTTCACCCACCCGCACAACGCACGTGCGCCCGTGCATATGCCGCCCTCCACTTCCACTGCCGCCGCCATCTCCGTTCCGCCACTGCTGTGGTCGCCGTTGTCGTCGTCGACGTGAGCGCTCTCCAGCGTGGTCGCCTGCCTGACCTGTCATGTATCGCACCAATGACCCGCGCTTCCGGCGTCGTCTAAACGACATCAGCGCAACCCTCGAATCCGCCAACGAATCCGCGCAGTCCTCCCTATATATCTTCGCGCAGCACTACGTCCGACCATGCTTTGGGTCCATTGGGAATTGTCTGACAAGCTGCGTCGAAGCCGGCTGTCCACACTTGCAGCAGCGCGATCGCTTGCGACGAGGCCGGCGCGGCCGGGCGGAAGTGAGCTTCGATTTCTACGATGATTGGGACGAGGACGAGAACGAGGGCCTACTAGGATGGGGCGACGACGATGGCGATGCGCCGGGTTATGGAACGGTAGATGTGCAGCAACAGCAGCCTGGCCGGCAGCGAGGGATGAGCTACCCTCGAGATCGGAGAAGGAAAAGTCACGAGGGCGCATCTAGCGCGGATGGACTCGGCGGACCGAGCTTCTTTGGGAGATTATTCGGCGGCTCGCGCGCTGTGCGGTACAAGCCTTCTTCAGCGGACTTGCAAGACCATCCTGGTGCAAAGCGGACAGGGAAAGACCGCGGAGAGGGAGAGGCATTGTTGGAAGAGAGTGAAGGCAGTGTCGGTAGGGTCGCGAGACGACACGGACGAAAACGAAGCGGTACAGCTGGTAGTCGAGAAACTCTGGACAGCCTGAGCAGTCGAGGCGACATTTTCCCATCTGACGAGGAGGATGATGCGATCCCATTGGATGACGAGTTCGCAATGGTGTTGGAGAGACGCAATACGCAGTCTGGTCCTGAAACAGAGACCAGCTCAGGGAATACAGGCAGCATTGCCCCGAAAAAGCGAGGCAAGCGACCCTCGGCCGGGAGTAGAGTTTCCAGTCGAAGAACCATCAGCACACGAAGCGTACCCGGCCGTGAAAATCGAAGTCGTAACGCAAGCTCAGCGCACACGCCCATCGAAGAAAGCGCGCTCAACAGTATTGCAGATATCAGCGCGAAGGAAATAGAAGTTCCGACGATGATTGAACTCAGCCAAGAGGAGCGCGACCTCGCAACAGAAGAGGAATCCGAAATCGAACGCAAGAGGGACGAGGCACAACGAGCGGCATCTGAGCGAGGGCTAGCTGACGCACAGCAAGAAGCCAAGGCTAATGAAGCTCCTCTATCGACTCCAGCGCCTGACGTCGAAGTAGAAGAACGCTCCGAGCATCCTCCATCAACGCCACCGCCTTCAGAGGGCGCACCTCCTTGAAGTGACTGCCATAAGCCTTGTGATTCAGCAGCGCTGCAACAACAGTCCACGAAATGATTTAAAATTGAAGCGTTCAAGCACGGCGTTTGGGATTTGACGATGGCAAAACGAGATCAAGGCAAAAGCTTGTCAATTCGATTTGGCCTTTTAATGCTCTGGGGATGAAGGAGCAATACAACACCTGCTCTACCGCGTCGGACGCGAGCTGAACTTCGCTGCATTCTCGAGATATATAGGATACCCTTTCTAAACGCCGGTATAATATATACACAGTTTCCGAAGAGACTCACATCACGGGGGATTGGGCACCTGAACAGCATAGAATACTAAATCAAAGCCTGCTTTCAATTGAAATAGTCATGGTTTGTTTTGATATCCCTCTTCCAAGCGGATTATTCTCATTGTCTTTGAGGGTATTGGGCAACCCTCCCCTAGCCAGCAAGCGATTGGTTCGTTTTCGCACCGGCTCTTTGAACGTAAGATCCTGGATGCAAAGAGCATTTTGGGTATGTGTGTAGTAGCTTGCTTTCGAGGAAGTGCCCGGTCATGACAGTTGATTGTATTTCAGAGGGTCCATCAGAGACCCGATCAAGAATGCCATCTGACAAACAAGAACTTTTTCTCTTGAGCAGCAGAAACGAGTGTCCGTAATAGTGAAAGTGAATCGAAGCCCACAGAATGGCGCGTAGAACAAGTAAAGCCGCGTTGCCATTTCTACCGCCGCCTTGTCAGAAAACTAGTTGCACATGCAACGGCGATGCCGAGGCATATTTGTTTATTCTGCAAGGCGAAAAGCGGCTGAAGCGCTTGAATGGAAAAGACGTTGAGGAAGGAAAAGACAGATTCGCATGCAGCCTTTTCTCAGCACTTGGTACACTGTCGTCACATGGAAGAAAGGGAGAGGGCCATAGGGCAGGCTAGAGTAACCTACATTGGATGTACTGTAAGTCTGTAAGGCACAGGTACCGTCAATACAAAGATAGTATCGCCTAAAGTAAAGATAGCATTTCCCCAGAAAAATAGCAGATCAGTGCGCTCGTGCTTGTCGTACTTGGGATAGCTGGACACGAGCGGTTCTCGCGACAAGATATTTAATTGTAGAAGATGTTTGTGGCTGTGGTATATTCAGCTCTAATTATAGCCACATGGTTCCTGCAGGTGGGTTTCCGAAGGCGCTACAGCACTTTAGCGCATGCGGCTGTTGCTAAACAACTGAGCGGCGGCGGCGAATATCTGGTCTGGTCTGACATGCGTGGTATGGTGAAATCACTGAAATGGGAACATCACATGTGGTTTGCACTGCATCATGCAAGACGATGGCGAGTAGGGAAACCAGCTGGCAAGGCAAGAATGCAGGTAAAAGGGGCTCTCGCCAACTCGTCCTCCCATTCGTGGCTTCAGACGTGAAACCTGCACGCGTTTGAGCAAAGGCAGCTTGTTTTGCTGCGGGCGCGGCGGATCTACGCCCAGGCCAGGCAAGACCTGGTCAAGGACCCTGTCGTGACGAGTACCCAATATACATAACCTACTAAAGGTCCGCACTCACATCAAAACAATCCGCATTATTTCACTTACATATCCTCTCTTGCTTACTCCTTCCTTCTTTCTCACACACACACACACACACAATCCACTCCATCTTCCTGCTTGTCATTGTTATTCAATAATACCCTCCACTCGCTGAAACAAATCCACCGCCGCATACCACTCCAATTACCCCACCTCCGTCCCGCTACCTGCCTCACTCACACCGCTCCGCCTGGACTGCCATTGAGCTTTCCGCCCACCACAAACCACCTTCACAACATCACATTCACTCACAGCCAAAATGTGCGGCATTTTCGGATACATCAACTACCTCGTCGAGAAGGACAGAAAGTTCATTCTCGACACCCTCGTTAATGGTACGTGGCACCCTAACCCAGCCCTCAACGCCCACACGAGCTGACGAGTCCTCTTTCTCAATGCAGGTCTCTCCCGTCTCGAATACCGTGGCTACGACTCCGCCGGTGTTGCCGTCGATGGCGACAAGAAGAACGAGGTCTTTGCCTACAAGGAGGTTGGCAAGGTCGCCAAGCTGAAGCAGCTCATCGAGGAGGAGAAGCCCGACATGACCAAGGTCTTTGACAACCACGCCGGTATTGCACACACCAGATGGGCCACCCACGGTCCTCCCAGCAGGGTCAATTGCCACCCTCACCGTTCCGACCCCAAGTGGCAGTTCGCCATCGTCCACAACGGTATCATCACCAACTACAAGGAACTGCGGGTGCTTTTGGAGTCCAAGGGCATGCGTTTCGAGACCGAGACCGACACTGAGGCCATCGCTAAGCTGGCCAAGTACATCTTCGATGAGCACCCCAACCTCGACTTCACCAGCCTCGTCAAGGCCGTCGTCAAGGAGTTGCAGGGTGCCTTTGGTCTTTTGATGAAGAGCGTCCACTTCCCCGGCGAGGTTGTCGCCGCCCGCAAGGGTTCTCCCCTTGTTATCGGTGTCAAGACCGCCAAGAAGATGAAGGTTGACTTCGTCGACGTCGAGTACGCCGAGGATGGCCAGGCTCTCCCCGCCGAGCGTGCCAGCCACAACGTCGCGCTCAAGAAGGGCAACGACCTCCTCTCTGTCCCCGGTCTCTCCGCCGACAAGTCTCTCCTCCACCGCTCGCAGTCGCGCGCTTTCCTGTCTGATGACGGTATGCCGCAGCCCACCGAGTTCTTCCTCTCTTCCGACCCTTCCGCCATCATCGAGCACACCAAGAAGGTTCTCTACCTCGAGGACGATGACATTGCCCACATCCACGAGGGTCAGCTCAACATCCACCGTCTGTCCAAGACTGACGGCACCAGCAACGTTCGCGCCATTCAGACTATCGAGATCGAGCTGCAGGAGATTATGAAGGGTCGCTTCGACCACTTCATGCAAAAGGAGATCTTCGAGCAGCCCGAGTCGATTGTCAACGCCATGCGTGGTCGCCTGAACGCAGAGGAGAAGACCGTGACTCTTGGTGGACTCAGGCAGTACATCAGCACTATCAGGCGTTGCAGACGTCTGATATTCATTGCTTGCGGTACCTCTTACCACTCCTGCATGGCTGTCCGTGGCGCCTTCGAGGAGCTGACTGAGATCCCCATCTCCGTCGAGCTTGCATCTGACTTCCTCGATCGTCAAGCTCCTGTCTTCCGTGACGACACTTGCGTCTTCGTCTCCCAGTCTGGTGAGACTGCCGACTCGCTCATGGCTCTCCGCTACTGCTTGGAGCGTGGCGCCCTCACCGTTGGTATTGTCAACGTTGTTGGATCCAGCATCTCTCTCATGACCCACTGCGGTGTCCACATCAACGCCGGTCCCGAGATCGGTGTCGCCTCCACCAAGGCCTACACTTCCCAGTTCGTTTGCATGATCATGTTCGCTCTTACTCTGTCGGAGGACCGTGCAAGCAAGTACCAGAGGCGTATCGACATCATGGAGGGTCTTGCCAAGATTTCGGACCAGTTCAAGGAGATCCTCAAGCTCGACCAGAGCATTAAGGAGATGTGCCTCAAGTTCAAGGACCAGAAGTCTCTCCTCCTTCTTGGCCGTGGTTCCCAGCACGCCACTGCTCTCGAGGGTAAGATCAATTTTCCCCAAGGCCGTTCCCAAAAACAGAGACTTACTTTCATCCAGGTGCCCTCAAGATCAAGGAAATCTCCTACCTCCACTGCGAGGCCGTCATGTCTGGCGAGCTGAAGCACGGTGTCCTCGCCCTTGTCGACGAGAACTTGCCCATCGTCATGATCCTTACTCGCGACTCCATCTTCGCCAAGTCCCTCAACGCCTACCAGCAAGTCATCGCTCGCAAGGGTCGTCCCATCGTCATTTGCAACACCGACGACGAGGAATTCCCTGGCGAGAAGACCGACAAGATTGAAGTCCCTCACACTCACGACCTTCTGCAGGGTCTGCTCAACGTCATTCCTCTCCAGCTCATGGCCTACTGGCTTGCCGTTGCTGAGGGCCTTAACGTTGACTTCCCCAGAAACTTGGCCAAGTCGGTCACTGTCGAGTAAACGATCAAGGATGAGAGGAATCATGATTTTGATACAAGGAGCTCAGCTGGTACTGCGCTGTTGGGAAATGGTGGCATTTGAGCGAGACATGAGACGAATATAGCTACACGGACAAAATGGGGCGCGCTTTTCCGTTGCCGCGGCCGCCTTTGGAGTACTACGGATGGGGCTACAGCGACCCATTGATGGCGTTTTCGAAGGCGCAAATGACTGGAATCCCCCAAAATATGAGAGATACAGAATGACTTGCGAAGAAGCAACTTTTTGATTGCAATGCTGAGTGACTTTCTTTTCTTCCTTTTTCTTTTTGCTTTTGTTGTCTCATCTCCTTCTTTGTGGGTCAAATTTCAGCGCACATGACGGACTGGTTGACCTGCTTGTAGGCTATTGTACGCTTACGATCGTCTGACAGTACCTGGTACTCACATTGTGCGCGCCGGGTATGGCGTGAGCCCAGCTGCTGCCTATAGCCTATGCAGGCAGCCCTTGAGAATTACACTGCTATAATTTCCATCGATGGACCCTCGGAAAAGAAGCTGTATGGCGTGAGCACATAGCCTACTGCCGCTGTTTCGGTTTCGGTTGGTCATGTCTTTGCTGACAAAGGTCCCCGGGTGCATGGCTCGGCACCATCGCCTTCCATTTACAACTCGCTCTCTCGCGTTGCTGACGTTTCATGTGATATAAAAGTGTGCATCCGCCGGTCTTCAGCTCACTTGTTCGAAACTCACGTCTTACTATTACCAACATCACTGGCAATCACAACCAACCTTTCACACAACTCAAACTGAACCACCACAATCACAACTATCACCAAAGACAGACAGATCTACCAACATCAAAACACCAAAAAATGGCCCTTCCAACCGTCCAACGAGCAATTCTCCAACCCTCGAGCACCAGCACCGCCGTAACCCTAATCACTGACCACCCCGTCCCTATCCCCGACTTCGCCAGCAACGAACACCTCATCCGCGTGCACACCACAGCAATCACAAACGGCGAGCTCCTCTGGACCAAAAACTTCCCCCTCCCGGCCTCCTACACTTCCACCAAAACCCTCGTCCCCTGCAACGACGTGGCCGGAACCGTCCTCCTCGCCCCTCCCACCTCCCCTTTCGCCCCAGGCACACAAGTCTACGCCCGCTCCAGCTACACGCGCACCGGCTGCGCGCGCAAATTCTCCATCCTAACTCAAAACGAAATGGCTCGGAAACCGACGAACTTGTCGTGGGCCGAAGCGGCGTGCGTTCCTATGTCTGCTGAGACGGCTTGGCAGGCTTTGTTTGTTCATGCTGGGCTGGAGGCTGAGAAAGGGGTGGGAGGGAAGGGGAAGCGGGTCTTCGTCACTGCTGCTTCGGGTGGTGTTGGTGTGTGGATGGTGCAGTTGGCTAAGTGGGCTGGGGCGGAGGTTGTGGCGAGTTGTTCCGGTGGGAATGTGGAGTGGGTGAGGGGTTTGGGGGCGGATGTTGTGCTTGATTATCGCAAGGTCGATTTCAGGGCTTGGGTTGGTGAGGGGCCGCCGGAAGAGCGTAGGGCTGATGTAGTGGTTGATTGTTATGGCGGGCAGGTTTTGGAGGATGCTTGGTGGGTTGTTAAGGAGGGCGGGACGGTGTTGAGTATTTTTGAGGATCCTGAGGGGAGGAAGCCGGAGGGTGCGCCGGCGGTTGGGAAGTGTCTGTTCTTTGTTATGGGCTCGGATGGGGAGCAGTTGGGGGAGGTGACGGCGTTGATCGAGGAGGGAGTTGGCAGGCCTGCGGTGGATTGGACTGTTCCTTTCGGGGAGTTTGAGAGGGCTTTTGAGAGGGTTAGAGTAGGTGGGACTAGGGGGAAGGTCGTGTTGGATTTGGAGGGTGAGTGAGTGGGTTGGTGGATGGGCTTGGTTACACCGTTGCTGGATGTTGATGCTTGTATTGGTGTCGATCGATTGTTCTTCTAGTGGTGTGTGTTATTCCTCGGCGATATTCCATATCCTAATCGACGGTACGCTGCCTAACCCAAAGTTCCTGCTAGTTCACCACCGTACTAGTAATGGGGCGGCATGTGAAAATGACGATGACTAGAAGTAATGTTCAAAAGCCACTACTGGTCAATGTCGATGGGATGTGGAGATACATTACCGTATGGTGAGATGGTGGCTTCATGGTGGTACTTTTTTCTGTCTGCTTTGCTTTGCCTCTATTAAGACATTCTAAAGAACGAAGAATGCTCTGGTGTACCGCTGTGGAAGCTGAGGTGGGTAGCATGTGGGAGGATGATTCTATTATCATCATGCAATGCAATGCAAATGCTACTGCTGTAGCTCTTGTTGCCCGCCTGCTTGCATTATTCCCGACTTGCTTACGGCTTTATTAGTCGTTTGGATGTTTGCATGCACGACAATGATGGTAATTGCTATGATCGAATTCAAAATTCAAAATTCAACACTTCATCATTGGAAGTCGTCGACCAGATGACACTCCAAGCCCGCAGTTTCCACGAAGTAGGCCCATCTTGAGCTAGGTAATTCGCAGTACATGTGACGTTCTGCAAGTCGTGAGAGCTTAAATGATCCTGTAGTCCGGATGTGGCAGTATCCGTAAGACGCAAGATACGTTTTGGGAGATCGACATCGAATTCGCAACTGAATCAAGAAAATGTCTCTGACGATCATCGAAGGATCACCGGCTCCCCAGTATACGGTATATCGGGGAAGTGGAGGCGTGAACGATACTTTCATTCCGGCGATTCGTAGCCATCTCCGGGCTGGTGCTCAAGACATGTCTCGGTACACGACTTGGGCTACTTAGATGAGGAATGTATATGTATGAGTGGACGAGCCACCTGTGGGCTGGGTTGGAAACAACTCTGCTTTCATCTTCCGAGGCAGGTCTCTAGAACGTTATGCATTTGTTCCAATATTCCGTTTTCTTGTTTGGCGTCACGCAGGCAGTGACTCTTCAGAACGCTGAAGATGGCTTTGATGCCTTACAGGAATGGTACAACAAGTCGATAGGTAAGAAGACTACATCAACCATTTACAATTGCTGAGAATTGCTTCAGGTCGCCTGAATCTTTTTCAAATGACTAATACAACATTGCAGGTCTATGGATCCCTTCGACAGGATGGTGGAATAGTGCCAATTGTAATCACCCCTGATTTTTTGCCATGGTATCTTCAGACTAACACATTCCAAAGGTCTCACCGTGATAGCCGATCTCGCCGCTATTGATGACAAAGTCAAAGAAGAAGCGGTTCCCGTTTTTGAGAACACTCTCGTCCAGGCCCAAAAATACAACCTCCAAATGCAAAAGGTCGTCCAGGGAAATTACATGCCGCAGTCCTACTACGCCGCTGCAGGTAGTCCATCTCCCGCTCCAAAAGGAATGGCAATGCCGCAAGGCCGACGCACGAGTGGCTTTTTAAACGACTATTACGATGATGAGGGATGGTGGGTTTTGGCCTGGTAAGTGACTCGAGATGACTGCCACTCCACTCCATCTAGAGACTGCGGATGAACGAACGATATCCTAACGTTAATTCGATCGACAGGATCGCAGCATACGACGTGACGGGCGATCACGACTACCTCTACACCGCGCAGGTTATTTTCAACGATATGCAAAAAGCGTACAACACTACGCCCTGTGGCGGCTTGTGGTGGGACAAACCTCACACTTACGTCAACGCTATCGCCAACGAACTCTACATCGATGCAGCTGCTCATCTGGCCGCTAGGTCTGGAGATGCCTCCCAAGATTATCTCAATCGGGCGTTAGACGCTTGGGAATGGTTCCAGAGAAGCGGGATGATCAACGACGAGTACACGATCAATGATGGGCTGGACCAGCTGGACGACGGAACTTGCGAGAACAATGGCGGGACCATTTGGTGAGTGCTGCATGAATCTTCGAAGATGAATTCTTTCGATCTAACAACGAACATCGCAGGTCTTACAACCAAGGCGTTATCCTTGGTGGACTCAGCGAGCTCAGCCGAGTCACCAAAGACGACATTTATGTGAAGACAGCCAAAAAGATCGCCGACGCTGCAATCGCCGCTCTGACAGACGACAACGGAATCTTGCACGACCAGTGCGAGCCAGATACTTGTGGTCAGGACGGCAATCAGTTCAAAGGCATTTTTGCGCGTAACCTTGCCATCTTGCAGCGCCAAAGTCCGGAGCAGAGGTATGCGGACTTCCTCGACAACAACGCCGATAGTGTTTGGGAGTACGATAGGAATAACGAGAACGAGTTTGGGGTCGTGTGGAGTGGTCCATTTATGGCGCCGGCTAGTGCTTCGACTCAGGCCTCTGGGTTGGACGTTATTGTGGCGGCTTTGAGCACTTGAGGTGGCTGAATGTTGTTTGGACGAATTGAGCTCCTCAAAATTTCGTAGTATGAATATCTTTCAAGGTTACAAACCACACTGAGTCATTAATATCTTCGTTTTGTGGCACAGTTGAACTCGCGATCGGGGAAGGGCACATGTTGCATAGCGTGACTAGAATGATATTGCCAGGCTTTCGAGACTGATGAGCGAATTTCAGCCAACGAGAGAAGTAACACTTGTAAGATAGCTCCTTTAATCGCCTGTAGTTGTTGTGCTGTTGCTGTCGTTATTCAAGGTGTCACGTGGTATGCCAACGAGAGAAGCGGAAATTTGAAGAAAAGAAAAGAGCTTTCGATTTGGTAGCAGAGAGCGACTATGGAACTAATACCCATGCTCGTGAATCGACTACAAGGAGTTAAGGAGAGCGGTGTAAGCAGACTTCGGGTTGCCGTTGTTGTCGAACAGCAGGGGGGTGGAAGAGGCGCGCCACGAAGTGTTGTCAGCTGCAACGATATGTTAGCATCCTTTTCGACATTTGTACCACAGAAATAACCTACTGATGCCCCAGCTTGTAATACCAACACAGTTGCTGACGTTCAGGCAAGAGTTCTTGGCCTTGAGGTAGTCGGCGGGCGCTGCACCGGCAATATCGAGCTCGGTGACGGCACATTCGGGCGCGGCGGCACAGAGAGCCCTCATTGCGTTCTCGACATCGTCGGCACGAGGCCAGCCGCTGCCGTTCGACAGGTGCATCTGGGAACCGATGCCATCGATGGGAACGCCGGCGCTGCGCCACTTCTTAACGTATCTGATGAGACCGGTGGTCTTGCCGTAGTTGGCGACATCAAGGTTGTAGTCGTTGATGTAGAGCTTGCAGTTGGGGTCGACCGAACGAGCGGTCTCGAAGGCAATGCGGACGTAGTCCTCGCCGATGACCTGGAGCCAATGGCTGTTCCTGAGGCTTCCGTCTTCGTTGAAGATCTCGTTGACGACGTCCTAGGCTTATTAGCGTCTTGTGAATCATTGCGGGAACGTCCTGATCCTTACCCAGGCGAAAATCTTGCCCTTGTAGCGGCCCATGACGGTCCTGATGTGGTTTTGCATCACGGAAATCAGAGTGTTCTTGTCTCTGATCTGGGAGACCCAGCCCGGCAACTGCGAGTGCCAA
>Ga0265797_10000813_pt1 | contig 56865 bp, 46 predicted proteins | sample P2T30metagenome_FD_192433 | JGI IMG/M metagenome (GOLD analysis project Ga0265797, IMG submission 192433) | Plant litter microbial communities from East Loma Ridge, Irvine, California - P2 T30 | ecosystem: Environmental > Terrestrial > Plant litter > Unclassified | place: USA: California...
ATGTTGTATCGCTCGACGGACTGCCTCTGTCGTGCGGGCGCTGCCGTGCAGAACCTGTCCCATAATGCGTCCTTCCAAGCTTGCGCCGATGATGCACCATCAAAGTCCGGGATCAAACAGCCATTCGAAATCCGGATCGGCAGAGACCGCCTCGAACATCGCATCGAACACGCCTTGTTCGATCCACCGGTAGTAGCGCCGCTTGGCAGTCTGGTACGGGCCGAACCGATCCTCCGGCAGATCGCGCCACCGCCCACCCGAACGCGCCAGCCACAACAGCGCATCCAGAAACCGACGGCCATCGCTGCGCGGGCCATGGTCACTACAGCCTAAAACGCGCCGCGGATTATTTCGATGAGGCCGATGACGATGCTGCCATCTTGATGCACCGCGCGAAGACAGGCGGGGATTGACGAACTGTGATGTTGGAAGGACGAAGCATGTCGTGCCGTCAACGACGGTCGATCAGGAAGGGCACCAAGCATTGCGCAGTACGGCACCCTTCCACCCTTCCACCCTTCCCAATTCTGCTTCAGGGTGACGCGCCGTCGTAAGGGCGAGAATGGGAAAGGAGGTCGACCCTGCAACCTTAAATTGCGGAATCGACCTCCGGCATCCTAGCGAATGATTTTGTAGAGATCGGCGCGCGCACCGGTCGATCGCGCGATTTGAAGCGCTCCGGCGCCGTTATCAGTCAGGATGTTGTTGAACACCGAAACCTGTGCGTGCATATTGGTTCGATCGTCCCGTTGTTCGGTGCCGAACCAGCGGGTCTGTGTCAGATAATCGTTCAGGCTGGCGCAGCAGGATCCATTGCTGCGGTAATAGCCGGAGCGGGCGGTTCGTGCGTCGGGTGCCTTTTCAAGGACCGGAACAAAATTCCCGACGGCCATGCCGCGATATTTGAGTAGAAAGAGAATTTCTCCCATCTCGCCGGTCAAAGCCCAGTTCGAGCCTGAACCCCGGAACTCCTTTCCGCCGAGTTCGACATAGGTGTAGCCTGCAACCTGCGTATAGCGGTGAAGATAATCCGCGATGACGAGAGCGGGGGTGCGCAGCGGATCGTGGCTGTAGATCCGATCGAGATCACCCATATAGACTGTCGGTGTGAATCTGTAACCCTTGGTGCTCGCGAGTATGTTCTCAGGCGCGAACATGCCGACACTGAATTTCATCACGACGGACGAACCCATGTTCAGTTCGCGGATCAAATCAGCGCTTCTTGCCACGGCCGATGACGTCTTGATGTCGAGGATGACCGCCATGTTGGGCGTCAGGTTCTTGATGTTTGTCAGTAGCGTTTTCAGGTCCGAGGCCCAATATTGTGAGACGTTGCCGTCGGCGTCACGAAGCTTGAGCGTATTCAACTGCCTGTCGGTAAGGGATGCGACGGCCGGATTGGCAAGGCTGTTGTCGACGCCTTCTGTAAAAGGATTGAACAGCCGGCCTTCGTATGTGTAGTTGGTCACGCGCCCCACATTCATATCGTGGAACGGCCACAAGGTGCCATCCTTCGATTCCTTGACATCGATTTCCACGGACTCGATGTCGGCCGCAGCAGCGGCTCGGACACTGCAGATCGAGTTTTCGACACATCCAGCGCTATACTGACCCCGGTGCGATGTAATGATCTTGAGACGGGCATCGGGATGTCCAAGCGCATAGAGCACGTTTGACGGATTATAATTTTCCGCCAACGCTACACTTCCGACATTTAAAAAGGCTAATGTTGAAACTAAAGATAGAGCATATTGCGAAATTTTCGAGTTTCTCATTGACAATCCTTTATTGCAGTATCTATCAAATAATCAATATATGTGAACTTATAAGCTGGTTGAGTATAAATCCATCAGTAGTGGAATAAAGTTATGCGGAAATACAATCCGATGATGACCGTTAGGAGACGGGTCGTACTGGCCATCGCACTGCCGCTAATGGCCGCGCTGCCGGTGTTGAAATTGGCTGGATATTTCGACAACGATGCCGCTGACGAAGCCAGCGACGTCAGAATCGTTCGCGGTCCTGAACCAGGGGCGATGGCCTTGGCGGCGCCCCGCAACGACAGGGGCATGTCATCCGCTATCGAACCTCGTGCCGCGTTGTTGATGGCAACCCGCTGGGTCTATCCCGCGTTGCGAAACGTGTCCGTCACCTGTGACGGCGCGCACTGCGTGATCGAAATCTCGTCGCGCGGTCTGGTCGAGGCGGGCGAACGCGACGCTATTTTCGGGGTGGTGACGGGCGGTCTCGAAGAGGGGCTCAAGAAGCAAGGTTATGCGGTCGGGGAGCGGTCCACGGCCGTCTATGGGGACGGCACCACGGTCGTGACCATCGAAGCGACGGCAGGCCGCGCCGACTGAGGCATGCGGTCCGGTGCGTGCCCCGATCATTTCGCGGCCGCGCCGGTCCGTGCGCCGAGCCATGCGCGGAGCTGCAACGGCTGGTCGGTCTGGATGATCGACACGCCATGACGGATCAGCCCGCCCCAGATCCGGTCGGGATGAGTAATGGCGGTCGTATCGAGATAGGTGGCGGAGAGGCGCATCGGGCTGCCGGTCGCGATGTCATAGGCCATGGTGTTGACGAATATCCTGGTCTGCGGCAGCACGGCACGTGCGCGGTCGAGGAGGGTCGGATCGTCGAACACCAGTTGCACCGCGCCGACCGGACGGTCCCGCCAGGGCGCGAGCGCCTGTTCCACGGACAGGCCGGCAGAGCGCTCGATATAGACGGGCTGGAGCACGACTCCCGCGCGGCGCGCGCGATCGACGATCGCTGCATCGACATCGCAGGGGACGTTGAGCAGAACCCGGCGGCCCATGCCTGCGCGCACGACCGTGTCGATCACGCGGTCGATGTCGGCGGCCTTCACGTCCAGATTGACGATCGTCCGCCCGCGCGTCGCGCGCAAGGCCTGATCGAGCGTAGGGACGCGGCGGTCGGTCAGGGCCGCGTCGGCACCGCCGCCGCCACGCCGGAGGCGCAGCGCGGCGATGGACCGGGCAGGCAGCGATGCGACCGCACCATGGCCATCGGTGGTGCGATCGACCGTCTCGTCATGCATCAGCACTAGAACGCCGTCGCTCGTCGTGCGCACATCCACCTCGACGATGTCGATGCCGGCGGCCTTGCAGAGACGGATCCCGTCCAGCGCGTTCTCCGACGAAGCCTGCCAGCAGCTCCGGTGCGACGCGACCAGCACCGGCGGGGTGGCGGGCGTCGCCGCTGCGAGGAGAAGCGCGACGATCACCAGCGATAGCTCAGCGATGCGGTGAGGATGCGGCCGAAGATCGGGCGCGCATAGATGGCCTGTGCCGTACCCTGTCCGCCAAGCTGATCGACGCGCGCATTGCCCTCGGTCAGGCCGACCGTGTTGGTCAGGTTGCTTGCGTGGAACTGCACGTCGACCCGGTCGGTGACATGCGCCAGCAGGTTGAGATCAAGCGTCGTGAACGCCGGCAGCGCCGTGGCATTAGTGTAGTCCACGAAGCGCCGACCCATATGGTAGACGCTGGCGGTGAACTCGACCGGCTTCCCGGCGAGGCTGACATAGAGCGTGGGCGATGCGGTGAAGATGTAGCGCGGGATGCGCGACAATTGGCGACCGTCGAGACCGGAAAATGCCGTTCCGGTCACGGTGTTGACCAGGCTCTTGGTTTCCGGTCGCTGCGCCGTCGCGGTGGCGACGAAGCCGAACAGGTCGATCGGCCGCCAGTCGATATCCGCTTCGACGCCGAACGTCTCGGTCGCACCGGACAGGGGGATGTTGACGACGTTGCCGGTGCCGTCGAGCACGATCGCGCTGGTCGTCAGATTGTCGAACTTCGACCAGAAACCCACGGTGGAGAAGGACAGGCCCGGATAGGCGGCGCGGACGCCGGCTTCAGCCTGCGCGATCGACGTCACGGGGAGGGCCTGCGTCTGGTACACATTCTGCAGCCGCGGCAGCCGCTCCGACCGCGTGTAGCGCGCGAACAACTGGCTCCGGGGGGTGATCTTATATTCGGCGCCCACCGTCCACTGGAAGGCGTGACGATGGTCGGTGCGCGAGGCGAAGGTGCCGGTCAGGCCACCGACATTGTCGTCGGCGAGCGTGGTGGCATCGCCGAGGTTGCGCGACCCGTTCGCGAACACGCCGCCATCGGCGTCGTAATAGGTGTATCGCGCACCTGCATCGAGCGCGAACGCCCCGAAACCGATCCGGTCGGCGATATAGGGAGACAGATAATAGCCCTTGGCCGATCCCCGCGTGACGCCATTCCCGTAGCGGACGAAGCCATTGTCCGTGACACGACCGACGACGCCGCCAGCTGCGTTCAGCGCCACCACATCGAGCAACTGCGGCTGGTTGCGGACGGAGGTCAGGATCGTGTTGAACAAGCGGTCCTGATGGAAGTCGAAGTAATTTAGGGCGACACCGAACGACAGGCTGTGCCGGCCAAGCGCACCCCCCAGCGGCCCGTCGGCGAACTGGTGCGATATGCGAAAGTCGTTGGCGATGCTGGTCAGGTCGGTGGTCGCGTTCCACAATCCGCTTTCCAGCACGAGGCCGCCGGTCGTTGTCGGATCGAACGCAGTCCCACTCCTGGCGTCGCGGAAGGCGACGGAGGCGACGCCGGCGCCGAAGCCGGTCCGCGCGCGGGTCAGGGCGTTCGTGAGATAGGCGCTGCCCGCCGCCGGTGCCGCGCCGGAGAAGACGGCATCATAGCTGACCCGCGCGTCGGTCCAGCGGGTCTTGTTGGTGATGACCGTGCCGTCGCTCGCGTCCCAGCGCAACTGAACGCCGCCTTCGGTCACGCGATTATGGATGCCGTCCGCCAGATCGCGTTCGCGCGCCGTGACGCGCGAACCCTCGAAGCTGCGCTGGCTGGTGTTGCGAAACGCGTTGGAGAGCAATGTGCCGTTCAGTGGATCGATCAATCCAGCCAGCGAGCGTGACGGATCGCGGGGATCGGCAAGCGGGATCGGATTATAATAAGCGGTGCGGTCGTTCAGATATTTGCCGTCGAGGTCGATGGTGACGTCGCCCAGCAGGAATGTCAGGTTGCCGCGTACCTGCCCGCCGCGATCGGCGGCGAAGCCCGGACGCCGATAGCCATCGTCGCGACGGTAGAAGCCGCCCACCGCATAGCGCACGCGATCGGACAACGGGCCGGACACGAAACCGTCACCGCGCACGAAGCCGTAATTGCCGCCCGTGATCCGCGCCAGTCCCTCGGACCGGTTCTTGCCGCGGCGGGTGATGAGATTGACGGTGCCGCCCGGCGCGTTGGTCGCGAAGATCGGCGAGGTGCCGCCGCGCACCACTTCGACCCGCTCGGTCATCGGGTCGAGCGCATAGAGCGTGTCGACGTTGAAGAAGCTTTCCTGCGGCTCGTCGAACAGCGTCAGGCCATCCTCCTGCAACTGGATGTAGAACCAGCCGCCAGCGGGCAGGCCGCGCACGTAGATGTTCTGGCCGCCGCCCTGTCCGCCCGATGGCTCGGCGGAAAAGCCGGGGACTGCCTTCAACAGATCCGCCGTGCTGAGCGGTGCGGCGCGTTCCATCGCGCGCGCGTTGAAGGTGCTGATCGCGAACGGTGCGTCCAGCCGGGTGCGTCCGATCGCGGTGCCGGTCACCACGATATCCTGCGGTTCGGATTCGGATGTCGCGCGCTGGGCCTGCGCCGATGTCGCCGTCGTGACAGGCGCTTCGGCCGTTTGCGCGTGCAGTATTGCGGGCGACAGCATCGCGCCTGACAGCGCCGATGTGAGTAAGGTCCTGAAACCAAGCAACATATCAAAATCCCCAAAGAATGTTATATGCATTGTATGCAGGATGTATAACATATCGATGACAGTTTGGGAGGAACCCGAGATCGCCGCCGCCACCATCATCGACCTGCCTGCCGTCAGCCGGGGTGGGCGGCGTCTGCTCGACGCGATCTTCTGTGCGGGACGGCTCAGCCAGGCCGAATTGTCGCGTTCGCTGGACCTTGCCCAGCCGACCGTGGCGCGGTTGCTGGCGGGATTTGCGGACGCCGGTCTGGTCACGCTGTCCGCGCGCGCGGCCAATCGGCGCGGTCATCCCAGCGTCGACGCGGCGATCAATCCCGATGCGCTGTTCACGCTCGGTATCGCCTTGCTGGGCGACCGGCTGTCCATGCTGCTGCTTGACGCGGCCGGGGCCGTTCGCGGGCGACGCTCGATCGGCCATGCTGACGAGCAGCGGGCGGATATGATCGCGAAGATCGTCAGGATGCGCGACGAACTGTTGACGGACGCGCGCGTGCACTACGCACAGCTTCTCGGCGTGGGGCTGGGCGTATCGGCTTTCTTCACCGCGACGCCGAACATGATCGTCGGCCCCCCGGCGCTGGAAGCCTGGACGCTCGTGAATTTCCTCCCCGAGCTGGAAGCGGCATTGGGCTTGCCGGTGATGCTGGAGAATGACGGTGCCACGGCCGCGATCGCCGAAGCGCGCTTCGGGATCGGACGCGAGGCGCGCAGTTTTGCCTACCTCCACCTGACCAACGGGTTCGGCGGTGCGATCGTCAGCAACGGCAAGCTGTTCCGTGGTCACTTCGGCAATGCCGGAGAATTTGGCGGGATCTGGACCGTCACCGGCGCCGATTATCCCAGCCTCGATCATCTGCTGGCGCGGGTGCGGTCGGCCGATCCGGCAGTGGACTATCCGTCCGTGGAGGCGATGACCGGCATGATTGATCCCGATACGCCCGGCGTCGCGTCGTGGCTCGACATCGCCGTGCCGGCATTCTCGTCGCTCTGTTCGATCCTCGGTTATGCGCTCGACCCCGGCGCGATCGTCCTCGGTGGCCGGCTTCCGCCGTCGATCGCGGATATGCTCGTTGCGCGGATCGCCATGCCGCGCGCCGCGAACCGTCATGGACTTGCGCCACCCTTGCCGGTCGTACGGCGGGCGCTGGTCGACGACGACGCGGTGGCGCTCGGCGCGGCGCTCATGCCGCTGGAGCGCGCGCTTCTGCTGTAGATGCCCGCCGCCCCGAACGGCGGCGCGGTGTCACCGAGCGATCATGAGGATGCCGTAACCGGGGCGCATGGACGAGAGCCGCCGTCAGCGCACATCCAACCTGCACCGCTTCGGCGCGGCCCATGCGACGCGTTCGCTGGGCTGGGCGGTGGTCGATCTTCTGCTGGCCTGGCACCTTCATGCCAAGCTGGGGCTGACGGGCGTGCAGACCGGCTGGATGCTGTTCGCCTTGCTGGCGCTGGGTGGTGTGGCGACGGTGCTGGTGGGGCTGGCGCTCGGCCGGCATGGCGCGACGGGCGACATGGTGGTGCGGCTTCAACTGCCCGCCACGATCGCGACCGGCATCCTGCTGGTGCTGCAATTTCGGGTTGAGGGCGTGGTGGCGCTGGTCATCATCGGCCTGCTATTCCGGATCGCCTATGCCGTTCAGGACGTGACGCAGAATATGCTCAGTTCGCTGTTGCCGGCGGACGAAGCGGATATCGTCCGCTATGCACGCCTTCGCGTGATGCTGAGCGCAGTGACGCGATGTTGCGTGGTGCTGGGCTTCGCGCTGCTGCTGCCGTCGGGCATCGGTGCCATGCTGATCGCCATCGCGCTGGCGATGATCGCCGCCGCGCTGTCGCTGCGCCGGCTGGTGTTTCCAGTGCGACCCGGCATCGGGGCATTGCGGGACAGCCTCCCGAGCGCGGAGGACGGCATCCCCTCGCTTCTGGCTGCATGGGTGGTCGCCGCGATGGTGCTGCCGACGCTGCAACGGCTGCTGATCTTCGCTCCTGCGGTCGGCGGATCGACCTTTGCCGGCGCATGGCTGTTGAGCGGATTCTGCGCCGGATCCGTGATCGGACCGACCCTGTGGCAGACGATCGACCGGCATGTGCTGGTCGCGATGATCGCCGGAAGCGGACTGACGATCATCATGCCCGTGCCGCCCGCGTTGCAAGCCGGGATCGGTGGAGACTGGTGGCATTTCGCGGGCGCAGTGGTCCATGGCATCGCCGTCAGCCTCGTCGGCGTGCGTCTCTGGGCGACCACGTCACGCGTGGCGAGGCGCAAACGACGCGGTCGCAGCCGGGATGGCCTCGTGTTCGGAAGCGTCATCCTGACCATCCATCTCGCGTCCGCAGCCGGGATGCTGGTGCTGGGGCCGCTGATCGAGGGGTTCGAGGCCGGACACACAGGCGGTATGCTGATCGCGCTTGCGCTTACCGTACTGGGTGGGTTGCTGGTCGGGGGAGTTGGAAGCGGACGTAATCGGTCGTCGCAACGCTTCATTTGAAAGTTGAAAGAAGGGTGACAGTGACGCGCGGGACAGTCGCGGTGCATGGTGGCCTGCAAGTTGCCGTCCGAGTAGATCGCGGGTTGGCTCAAGCGCAGTTTCATCCATCAAGAGTAGCACCGCGTGTCACACGAGATGATCTCCAGAACCCTTGATATCTAGGCGTGAGGCGTACTGAAGAAGGATCTGCTTGTTCACCTGTACGCCAAACGCCCCATCCGCTGCTAGCGCGGTGCCAGCCCTTAGGGGGGACGGACCCTGCCAGATCAAGGATATGGTGTCGCCGCAAGCGACCGCCGTGCGCCCCGGGACCGTGCGGTGCTTGGGCACTGGCAGGGTGATATCGCGACTGTTGTATCGACCGTGATCAGGTGGGCGGGCCGAGCTATGCGAGAAAATGGGTGATGGCGTAAGATTGAAGGCGACGTATCGAGGCGGATGTCGAGCCTGCCAGAGCCTATCGAGGAGAGCGATGCGCCATAACCAAGCCTACCAACGTTGTCCGGTTTCACCAGCCCGATGATGTCGATGATCGGCTGACCGAGGTTCTGCGAGCCGGGCCTTGCCGTCTGCTTGCGCAGGCGGTGGAGCTTGAGGCCGAGGTTTCCTGGCGGGGCGAGACGATCTGCCGATTTCCGCGCATTGTAAAGAAAACGTTATCCTTTGTTTTTCCTCCTGACGACAAGTTGCAGGGGAGTGAATCCGACCCGGAAGGGCCGTTTCGATTCGCTAACCAAGGGCGGGGCGCCGGGAGGGCTGGGACGGGGTCCGAACCCCTCTGCCGTCGCGCGAGATGTTACGCCATGGCAGAGGACGCGAGTTCGGGTTGGGTCGGGGGCGATTGGCGGAGTGCGGCGATCTCTTCCGCGTCGCCGAGCATCAGGCCGACGCGCTGGTGAAGGCCCGTGGGCGCGATGTCGAGGATGCGTGTCTCCCCATCGATCGCCGCACCGCCGGCCTGTTCGATCAGGTAGCTCATCGGATTGGCCTCATACATCAGGCGAAGCCGCGCGTGACCGCTATGCCGGTCTTGCGGATAAAGGAAGGTGCCGCCACGTTTCAGGATACGATGGACATCGGCGACCATCGATCCGGTCCAGCGCATCGTATAGTCGCGACCGCACGGTCCTTCCGTCCCCGCCACGCGGTCGTCGACGAAGCGGACGACCATGTCCGACCATTGCCGCCGCCGCGACATGTTGATCGCGAATTCGGGGGTGCCGGCGGGAATGCGGATCGGCCCGTCGGTCAGCTTCCACGCACCGATTTCCCGGTCCAGCGTGAACTCGTACACCCCGGTCCCGATCGACAGCACCAGCAGCGCCTGCGGACCGTAAATGGCGTAGCCGGCCGCCACCTGCTCCGCACCGGGCTGCAGGAAATCGCTCTCGCCAATCTCGCGACCGGCCGCGTCCGCCGGCGCCTTCAGCACGGAGAAGATCGTGCCGACCGACAGGCAGACGTCGATGTTGCTCGACCCGTCGATCGGATCGAACAGCAGAAGATATTCGCCCTTGGGATAGCGGTTGGGAATACGGTGGATCGTCTCCATCTCCTCCGACGCCATCGCCGCCAGATGGCCGCCCCATTCATTGGCATCGAGCAGGAAGTCGTTGGCGATCACGTCGAGCTTCTTCTGGACCTCGCCCTGTACATTCTCGCTGCCGAGGCTGCCCAGCACCTCGCCCAGCGCGCCCTTCGACACGGCGTGACCGACCGTCTTGCAGGCGCGCGCGACCGTCTCGATCAGCAGGCGCAGTTCGCCGGGCAGCTGCGCCGGCCCCCGCTGCTGTTCGATCAGGAAGCGCGTGAGCGACATTCGTGGCATCATGGTCAGGCTCCAGACTCGGCGGAGAGAAAAGAAAGCGCGGGTTTCGCGGGGGGCGGCGCGCTGGAGCCGCGGGCGACCAGGCGTCCCGCGAGCACGACCTTGCGCAGGGCGGCGTCGGCATGGTCGAGCCGGTCCATCAGCATGGCCATGGCGGTGCGGCCGATTTCCTCGATCGGCTGTTCGATGACCGTCAGGCCGCCGCCGACCAGGTCCATCCATCCTTCATTGTCGAAGCCGGCCAGGGCCATGTCGTTCGGCACCGACAGGCCCAGCCCGTGCAGCGTGCGCAGGACGGCCATCAGCGCGACGCCGTTGCTCGCGATCAGCGCTTCGGGGCGGTCCGGCCGCGCCAGCAGATCCGTGACGATCCGCGCCACCTCGCCGTCGCCGTGCGGGACGGCCATTGCCTCGCCCGCGAGGCCGAGCCGTTGCACCGCCATCTCGAAGCCGGCGCGCCGTTCCTCGCCGGTGCTGCTCGATGCGCCGAACAGCCCGATGATCCGTTGGAAGCCACGTGCATGAAGATGCTCGACCAGCATCCCCGCCATCGCCGCATTGTCGAGCACGACGCAATCATGCGCGATGCCGGCGGTGGCACGGTCGATCAGGATCATGGGATAGTCGGGTTTCGTTTTGGCGACCGTCGCCAATCCTTGCCGGGTGGGGGCAAGGATGACGCCGGTGACCCGCTCCTCCTGCATCAGCTGAAGATACATGCCCTCCCGCTCGGGATCCTCGTCGGTATTGCACAGGATCACCCGCAGGCCGTTCGCATAAGCGAGGTCTTCGATCGTGCGGGAAACCGCGGTGAAGAACGGGTTGCGGATATCCGCGACGATCAGGCCGATGGTGTTGGTATGCCGCGACCGCAGCCGTCGGGCAGCGAGGTTGGGGCGATAGCCGGTCGAGCGCACCGCCGCGAGCACGCGAGCGCGCATCGCGCCGTCGACATTGTGGCCGCCGAGCACGCGCGACACGGTGGCGGTGGAGACATTGGCGACCCGTGCCACATCCTTGATGCCAACGGTCATGGAAAACGTTCTCTCCTCTCCACGGCGTTGCTCGACCACGCCTTACGTACAAATAATGTCTGTGTCCGGGATTTTTGGCAAGAGCTATTGACTTCGATTTGAGAAAACGTTTTCTTGGGCTGCAGGCGACGATCAGAGTCGCGCCGGAGAGGCCCGAGAGACATGTCCACCCAAGCCCCATCCTCCGCCATCCGCCCGGAATTGATCCGGCTTGCGGCCACGGCGACCAGCAAGAACGATGCGATCCGCCAGGCCGGGCAACTGCTCGTCTCGGCAGGCTGTGTCGGTGCGGGATATGAGAACAGCATGATCGCGCGCGAAGGCGTCGCGAACACCTATCTCGGCTCCGGCGTGGCGATCCCGCACGGCCTTGGCGAGGACAAGGGGCTGGTCCGCCGTGACGGCATCGCGGTGCTGCAATTCGTGGACGGGATCGAATGGAATCCCGGTCAGGTCGCGCATCTGGTCGTCGGCATCGCGGCGAATTCGGACAGCCATATCGCGATCCTGCGCCGCCTGACCCGCCTGATCCAGGACGAGGCGCGGCTGCACCAACTGGCGACCACCGACGATCCGTCGCTCATCATCGCGGCGCTTCAGGATAATGCGTCCGATCAGAACCGGACCCGCCTGCCTGCCGAGGATCTGGACGAGCAAGCGACATGGACCGTCGACTATCCTACCGGCCTGCACGCGCGTCCGGCCGCCGCCTGGTCGGAAGCGGCGAAGGCGCTGCCCGTCGCACTGCGCGTGCGGCACGACATGGAGACCGCGGATCCGCGCAGTCTGGTCGCCCTGCTCCAGCTGGGACTGAAGGCGGGTGACACGATCACCATCTCGGCTTCTGGTCCGGGTGCGCGGGGCGCGCTCGACAGCTTCCACGGCACGATCGCGCGCCTGACCACCCGCGAAAAGGCCGATGCGGCCCGCGCCGCGCAAAAGGCCGCGGCGGCGGTGCCGGTGCAGGGCTGGAAACCCGTGGGCACGCCCGCAATGATCGCCGGCGTCGCCGCCAGTCCGGGGCTGGCGATCGGCAAGGTCCATGTCCTCGCCTCGGCCGAGCTGGACGTGGTCGATCATCCCGCCGACCTCGCGACCGGCGGCGCCCTGCTGGAGGGGGCGCTGGTTCGCACCCGTGTCCAGATGCAGGGACTGATCGACGACACCACCCGTCGTCTGGGCGCGGGCGACGCAGCGATCTTCAAGGCACAGGCGGGTCTGCTCGACGACACCGACCTGATTACCCTGACCTGCCAGCTGATGGTCGAGGGGCATGGCGTCGCCTGGGCCTGGCATCAGGCGATCGAGCGCATGGCCGGGCAGTTGTCGGCGCTGGGCAATCCGGTGCTGGCCGCGCGTTCCGCCGACCTGCGCGATCTCGGGCGGCGGGTGCTGGCGCAGATCGACCCCGGTTTGGGGCTGGGCACGCTGGACGATCTGCCCGATGCGCCATGCATTCTGGTCGCGGGCGACCTCGCCCCGTCGGACACCGCCGCGCTCGACACCAACCGGGTGGCAGGCATCGCCACCGCGCTGGGCGGGCCGACCTCGCACAGCGCCATCCTGGCGCGCACGCTCGGCCTGCCCTCGGTCGTCGCGGGGGGTGCGGACCTGTTGTCGCAGGCGGCGGGGACGGTGGCGATCGTCGATGGCGACACGGGGCGGGTCTGGCTCGATCCGTCCGAGGCCGATCTCGCGTCCGCGCGCGACTGGATTGCCGCCATCGCTGCCCGCCGTGCTGCCGAGGAGGCCGAGCGCAGCCGCCCGGCCGTCACCCGCGATGGCCATAGCGTCGCGATTGCCGCCAATGTGAACCGCCCCGATCAGGTCGCCGAGGCGCTGGCGCAAGGCGGCGAGGGCGTCGGCCTGATGCGCACCGAATTCCTGTTCCTCGAACGTGGCGACAGCCCCAGCGAGGACGAGCAGTATGCGGTCTACCGCGCGATGATCGACGCGCTGGGCGGTCGCCCGCTGATCGTCCGCACGCTGGACATCGGCGGCGACAAACAGGTGCCGCACCTTCATCTGCCGAAGGAGGAGAACCCCTTCCTCGGCGTGCGCGGCGCACGGCTGCTGCTGCGCCGCCCCGATCTGCTGGAGCCGCAGCTGCGCGCGCTCTACCGCGCGGCGAAGGACTGCGGCGATCTGTCGATCATGTTCCCGATGATTACGTCGGTCGCCGAACTGCTGACGCTGCGCGCGCAGTGCGAGGCGGTGCGCATCTCGCTCGACGCGCCCATCGTGCCGGTCGGCATCATGATCGAGGTGCCCGCCGCGGCCGTCCAGGCGCATGTGCTGGCGGCGCATGCCGACTTCTTCTCGGTCGGCACCAACGACCTGACCCAATATGCCCTCGCGATCGACCGGCAGAATCCCGAACTGGCCAGCGAGGCGGACTCGATGCACCCCGCCGTGCTGCGGCTGATCGCGATGACGGTGGAAGGCGCGCGGCAGCATGACCGCTGGGTCGGAGTATGCGGCGGGCTGGCGGGCGATCCGTTCGGTGCGGCACTGCTCACCGGTCTGGGCGTCACCGAATTATCGATGACGCCGCGCGATCTGCCGGCGGTCAAGGCGCGGTTGCGGGGCAGCGACCTGCCGGCGTTACAGGCGCTCGCCGCCCGCGCGCTGACCGTCGAGAGCGCCGCCGATGTGCGTGCGCTGGACATGGCGCCGGTCGTCGAGATCCTTGAAAGGAGTGCCGCGTGATGCGCATCGCCACCGTCACCTTCAATCCCGCCATCGACCAGACGATCACGCTCGACCGGCTCATTCCCGGCGAAGTCCATCGCGCGCGCTCGATCCGCCAGGATGCGGGTGGCAAGGGTGTCAACGTCGCCAGCTGCCTTGCCGACTGGGGCGCGCGCGTCAGCGTCTTCGGGCTGCTCGGTCAGGGCAATGCGACGCTGTTCGAGGGGCTGTTCGGCGGAAAGGCGATCGACGACTGCTTCGTGCGGATTGCGGGCGACACGCGCGTCAACATGAAGATCGTCGACGACGCGGACACGACCGACATCAATATGAGCGGCCCGGTGGCCGGCGATGCCGATATTGAACAGGTCATGCGCGGCGTGGCGGCGTATGCGGGCGAGGACGCCCTGATCGTCCTGTCGGGCAGCCTGCCGCCGGGGTGCGACCCGATTCTCTATGCCGAGATGGTGGCAACGCTCCGCGCGCGGGGCGCATGCGTGCTGCTGGACACCAGCGGCGCGCCGCTGACCCATGCGCTGCGCGCCGATGTGCTGCCGCAGATCATCAAGCCCAATCGCCGCGAACTGGCCGCCTGGGCGGACATGGCGCTCGACGGCATGGCCGATGTCGTCGCGTGCGCGACTGCGCTGCATCGGCGTGGCGTGGCGCTGGTGGTCGTTTCGATGGGCGGGGAGGGCGCTCTGTTCGTGTCGGAGGAAGGGGCGCTGGTCGCGCAGCTGCGCGCCGGGCCGCTCGCCAGCACGGTCGGGGCTGGCGATGCGATGGTCGCGGGGCTGGCCGCCGGGATCGCCGAAGGCGCGGGACTGGAGCGGATCGCCCGCCTGTCGACCGCCTTCGCCGTTGCCAAGCTGGGGCGGCCGGGGCCGCATCTGCCGGACCTCGCGACCATCGATGCGCTGGCCGCGCAGGTTACGATCGGCGGAGCCGAGATCACCGGCCCGCATCTGGTGGGAGAGGGCGCATGAAGAGGGTCTTGGCCATCATCGCCGCCGGAGACGCGCATGTCACCGGCGTTCTGGCGGGCGAGGCGCTGCGCCGCGCGGCCCGCGACGCGGGGCAATCGATCGAAATCGAGTTGCGCACCGCCCAGGGGGTGACCAATCCGGTGTCGGCCGGGGACGGCGACACGCTCCTGTTCGTGGGCGTCGAGGGCGATGCCGACCCGGCAACCCGCGCGCGCGCCGACCGCCTGCTGACGCTGGAGGCTGTGCTCGCCGATCCGGCCGCCGCGCTGGACGCCGGCGACAGGCTGCGCGCTGTGACGAAGAAGATCGTCGCGATCACATCCTGCCCGACCGGCATCGCGCACACCTTCATGGCGGCCGAAGGGTTGCAGGAAGGCGCGCGGCAACTGGGCCATGACATCCATGTCGAGACGCAAGGGTCGGTCGGCGCCGGCAACCCGCTGACCCCCGAACAGATTGCCGCGGCCGATGTGGTGGTGATCGCCGCCGACCGCGAGGTCGACCGCGCACGCTTCGCAGGGAAGCGGGTGCTGGTCAGCAACACCAAGCCCGCCATCACCGGCGGGGCCGCGCTGATCGAAAAGGCGCTGGCCGAGGCCAGGGTGCAGGGCGACGCGGCGGACGCCGGTGCCGCGACGGCGACGACCGAGCGCGCCGGGGCGTACAAGCATCTGATGACCGGCGTGTCGTTCATGCTGCCCTTCGTGGTGGCGGGCGGGCTGCTGATCGCGCTCGCCTTCGCGCTGGGCGGCATCCACGCTAATGACGAGGCCGCCAGCGGCACGCTCGCTTATGCCCTGTTCACGATCGGGGCGAAGGCGGGCTTCGCGCTGATGGTGCCGGCACTGGCCGGCTATATCGCCTATTCGGTCGCGGATCGCCCTGGCATCGCGCCGGGCATGATCGGGGGCATGTTGGCGAGCAGTCTCGGTGCGGGCTTTCTGGGCGGCATCGCGGCGGGCTTCATCGCGGGCTACGGCGTCGACGCGCTCAACCGCGTCATCCGCTTGCCCAAGAATCTCCAGGGCCTGAAGCCGGTGCTGATCCTGCCGCTGCTCGGCACGCTGCTGACCGGGCTGCTGATGATCTATGCGGTCGGCACGCCGGTCGCGGCGGTGCTGTCCTTCCTGACCGAATGGCTGCGCGGGATGCAGGGGTCGAATGCGGTGCTGCTCGGCCTGATCCTGGGCGGGATGATGGCGTTCGACATGGGCGGTCCGGTCAACAAGGCCGCTTATGCCTTCTCGGTCGGGCTGGTCGCGTCCCAGGTCTATACGCCGATGGCGGCGACGATGGCGGCGGGCATGACCCCGCCGATCGCCATCGCGCTGGCGACCCGACTGTTCCGCAACCGTTTCACCGCCGACGAGCGCGAGGCCGGCGCGGCGGCGGCGGTGCTCGGCCTCGCCTTCATCAGCGAAGGCGCGATCCCGTTCGCGGCGCGCGACCCGTTTCGGGTGATCCCGGCGCTGATGACGGGATCGGCGATCACCGGCGCGATCTCGATGGTGGCGGGCGTGGAGCTGCGCGTGCCGCATGGCGGGATCTTCGTGCTGCCGATCCCCGGCGCGGTCACACATCTGCTCGCCTATGTCGTGGCGCTCGCGGTTGGCGTCGTGGTCAGCGCGCTGCTCGTCGGACTGCTGAAGCGCCCGGTGGTGCAGGGCTGATTTTCTGCCGCGCGGGGGCGCGGCGTCTATCAAGGGGAGATGGTTTCATGACGGGAATAAGGAGCCTCGCGGCGATCGCCGCGCTGGGCATGGGGATGGCTGCGTCCGGTGCGCGCGCCGAAGACGCGCCGACCGCCGCGCCGCAGGCGACGGGGCGGGTGCCGCTGATCCTCGGCCAGAAGAAGAAGGGCGTCGTGAGTGCGCAGCCGCTCGCGGACAAAGGCATCACCCTCGCGCTGAACTATACCGGCGAGGCCGCGGCCAACGCGACCGGCGGCTTTGCCCGCAAATCCGCCTATACCGGCCAGATCTATGTCGGTGCCGATCTCGACTTCGAGACGATCGCCGGGATCGACGGCGGCGGCCTTCATCTGGCCATCACCAACCGGCATGGCGACAGCTTGTCGCAGATCGCGATCGGCAACAACACCTCGGTCCAGGAGGTCTGGGGTACCCAGAACACCCATCTCGCCATCCTGACCTGGGAACAGAAGCTGTTCGGCGGCGCGCTCGATCTGGAGGCGGGGAAGAGCCAGGCGAACATCCACTTCCTGAACTCGCCGCTCTATTGCCATTTCCAGACCAACTCGGCCTGCGGCAACCCGACCTTCGTCTTCAAGAACAGCAACTTCACCTATTTCCCCGCATCGAGCTGGATGGCCAAGGCGAAGGTGACGGTGGCCGACCACTGGTTCGCCCATGCCGGCATCTATGAGGTCAATCCCCGGCGCAAGCGGCCCGACGACCATGGCTTCAACCCCAGTTTCAAGGGCGGCACCGGCTTCATCGTCCCCTATGAGTTGGGCTATGCCTCCGACCACAAGACCGACCGGCTGCCGCGCCACTATATTCTGGGCGGCTGGATCGACCGGGGGGACTATGCTGATCCGCTGCGCGACGACCGGGGCGGCATCGCGATCCTCAGCAAGCGTCCGGCGGCGACCCTGAAGGGGCGTAGCGGCGTCTATGCCCGGTTCGACCAGATGCTGACCCGGCCGGACATGAATACGCATCGCGGCCTCGCCATGTTCGGTGTCGCCATGACCAACCTGTCCGGGCGCGTCGAGGAGCGGCACTTTCTCGAGCTCGGGTTGCTCCAGACCGGCACCTTCGCGGGCCGCGACGATGACACGATCGGCTTCGTCGTCAACCAGCAGAGCTTCTCCGACCTGGCGATGGAGCGGATGCGCGCAGCGCGGATCGCGGCCGGGGGCGACGGCGATATCCGCCGCAACCAGTATATTATGGAGCTGGCCTATGGCGCGCAGATCGGCCCCGCCGTCCGCGTCTCGCCCAACATCCAGTATATCCTCCATCCCGACCAGACCGGGCTGCCCTTCCGCAAGACCGACATCCCCGATGCCCTGGTCTTCGGGTTCAAGTTCACCGTCGATGCGCCCACGCTCCTGTCCCTCGCGCGGAGGGACTGACCTGGCGCACCGGGACGCTGCATGGCGGCCGGTTGGGGGCGCAGGTGACACCGCCACCGCGCAAGGGCCGTTGAAATCGGCGACTTGAACGAGGATCTCATATTGGTCCGAGCGCCCACCGCTTTCACGTTGGGTGCACCAGTTCTCAGCCGGTTCTCGCCGTCAGCCCAAGCAGCACGGTTCGGTTGGGCAAGTTATGTGGCAGCTGGATCCGACCCGTCCAAGATCGCGAAAAACCCCCGCCGCGGCTGGCACCGCGATGAGGGTTCATATTGCTCATCATGCGGGCAGGCAGGACGTTATGGCACCACACCGCAGCGCTGCAAACAAGCCGCGCCTCAGCATGTCGAGACGGCGCCATGACCGTCGTTCGGATCGACGCGACCCCATGCGTCTCGATCGCCCGCCTCGCCTCCAACCAATTCGAGGTGACCCTCATCGAACCTGCCGGAAAGAAGCCTTCGTCGCTGCATGGCTGATACTGCATCCTGTTGCGAGCAGGCAGCACAAATCTTTGCGGTTTTACCGCGAGAAAGAAGGACGAACAGGTAAGAGATTTGCCTCGCTCACCGGCGTCGGGAAACCTTTCGCAAGGCCCGGGACAGCGCGTCGATCGAGTAAGGCTTGTGCACGAGTTCGAACCCGTGCGTTCCGCTGTGCGCGAGAACCTCGCTATATCCGCTCGTCAGGACGACGGGCAGGCCGGGGTAGCGCCGGCCAATTTCCTGCCCGAGTTCGATGCCGGACATGCCCGGCATCATCACGTCGGAGAACACGACGTCGAACCGGCCATGTTCGATCTCCAGTTCCGCAAGCGCTTTCTGCGCGTCCATCGCCCAGACGGTCTCGTAGCCCAGCTCCGCCAAAGCCTGGGTCGCGAACATGCCGACCTCGGCATTGTCATCGACCACCAGCACGCAGGCACCGTCCCCGAGCGGCAAGGCGTTGTCGCCCGATTCCGCCGCATCTCCCGCCGTATCTTCGACGCGCGGCAGATACATGGTGAAGGTCGCGCCTTCGCCTTCGGCGCTGCTGACGATGATATCGCCACCCGATTGCTTGGTGAAGCCGAACACCTGACTGAGACCAAGCCCGGTGCCTTCCCCGATTCCCTTGGTGGTGAAGAAGGGTTCGAAGATGCGATCGATGTTTTCGGCTGAGATACCGGGGCCGGTGTCGGTCAGCGCGACCGTCACGAACTCGCCCTGGACGGCCGGGTGTGTCCGTATCGCCGGCATCGTCGAGGTGGCGGCGACCGTGATCTTCAACTCGCCTTCGCCCTTCATCGCATCGCGGGCATTCACGGCCATGTTGACGATGGCCGTGTCGAACTGGCTGCGATCGGCGTCGATATAACATGGCTCGGACGGCAATCGGAGCGACGTGCCGATGCGCGCGCCGGTCAGGGTGCGGATCATGTCGCTGACCGTCCGGACGCTTTCGGTGACGTCGAACACTTCGGGCTTGAGCGATTGCCGGCGTGCGAAGGCGAGGAGCTGATTGGTCAGCTTGGTGGCACGATCGGCCGTATCGGCAATGGCATCGATGTAGCGCTGACGGCGCTCGTCGGACAGGCCGGGACGCCGCAGCAGGTCGACCGAGCCGCGTATGACGGTCAGCAGATTGTTGAAGTCGTGCGCCACCCCGCCCGTGAGCTGGCCGATCGCTTCCACCTTCTGCGATTGTCGCAACGCATCCTCGGCCTGGCCGAGGTCCGCGGTGCGCTGCGCGACCCGCTGTTCGAGGGTTTCGTTGAGCGCGCGGAGATCGGCAACGGCACGATCACGCTCGGCTTCCACCGCGCGGCGCCCTTCGACGTCGATCAGCACACCGGGAAAGCTCAATGGAGCCCCGTCTGGTCCCCGGTTGACGCGCCCGTTTCCTTCGACCCAATAATAGCGCCCATCGGCGCGACAGACCCGGTACTGATGCGCATAGGAGCCGCCCCGGACAATCGCGGCATCGATCGCTTCGGCCAATTCCGCCCGGTCGTCCGGGTGGACCGTTGCGAAGATGTCGGCGCGCGGAATGCCCTTCCGGCCGAGTGCTGGATCAAGATTGAACGCGCGAGCGAACGCCTCGTCGACGGCGAACTGGTCGCTGGGCACGTCCCAGTGCCACGTGCCGATGATCGCCCCCGCTTCCAGGGCAAGCTGCACCCGCTCCGCATTTTCGCGGGCCATGGCTTCGCTGACGCGCAGACGCTCCTCCGCCTCACGGCGGGCCGTCACATCGTTGAAGATGATCGCGATCTGGCGGTCGGCGGGATCACCGACACGCACGGCCCGCACGTCGAACCAGCGCTGGAAAGCCTCGGCATAGCTTTCGAAGTTGATCGGTTCTCCGGTCTTCGCGACGCGGCCATAGGTTTCGAACCAGAAGCGCTCCAGATTCGGCGCATGTTCCGTGACCCACTTGCCGCGAAGATCCACGCCTGACTGACGTGCAAAAGCAGGGTTCGCCTCGAGGAAGCGATAATTGACGGGCACGTCATTCTCGTCGAACTTGACCTCGACGATCGCGAAGGCGGCTTCCACCGTATCGAAGATCGTCTCGAACCGTTCCTGCGCCTGGCGAAGCGCGGCGCCCGCCAGATGCTCCTCCGTGCGGTCCCGGAGGATTTTTACGAACCCGATATGGCGTTCTGCCATATCGCGAAGCGGCGACATTTCTCCGCTTGCCCAGAAGCGCCCGCCGCCCTTTCGCACGTGCCAGCGCTCGTCGATCGCGCGGCCTTCTTCCAGGGCACATTGCGTCTCCCGTGCCGGCACGCCGGCCGCACGATCCTCGTCCGTGAAGAACAGGCAGGTGCTTTCGCCAAGCGCTTCGCTGTCCGGCCAGCCGAGAACGCGCTCTGCGCCGTAGCTCCATTCGACGATCCTGCCGTCGAGGTCGGTCGCAATGATGGCGAAATCCTGCGCGCTATCCACGATCGCGCGTCGGCGTGCCTCGGATGCGGCCACATGCCTGGAGGCGAGGCGCTGCTCGAGCTGCCCCATGACCTGTCGGGCCATGACACGGATCGCCTGTTCCTGCACGGCCGTCAGGGTACGGGGCCGGTAGTCGAGCACGCAGAGCGTGCCGATGGGGAGACCGTCCCCGGATTTGAGCAGCGCGCCGGCATAGAAGCGCAGATGTGGCTCGCCCGTCACCAATGGATTGCAGGCGAAGCGCGGATCCTGGGTTGCGTCGGGAACAAGAAGGAAGTCCTCTTCCAGAATCGCGTGCGCGCAAAAGGACGTGTCCAGCGGCGTTTCGCGGACGCCGAGCCCGACTTCCGCTTTGAAGAACTGACGCCCTTCCGCGATCAGGTTCACGACTGCGATCGGCGCCTCGCAGACCGCGGCGACCAGCGCGGCGATTTCATCGAACGCCTCCTCACGGAGCGTGTCGAGAACGTCATATTGCGCGAGTGCGGCCAATCGCTGCGTTTCGTGTGTGGAGAGATTTGTCATCGTCATCCATAGCCGGCCATCAGGGCGCTGCTTTAGCAGCGTCGTTCGGCAGTCGCTATGGCCCAGTGTTCCTTGAACGGGCGGTGATCTGCAAGCACGAGCAAACACGGCGCTGCCTAGCCTCGTGCCGTGCAGCGCTGCGCGCGCCAGTCCGTTAGGGTTGGTGCATTGGAAAAGAGATGCCGGGGGCGGGAAGGCAACGGGGAAGGGCAAGTGTTTATCGCCCGGTTCCGGACTTCAGTCCCGCAACGGCGTGGTGCCTACGGAAACGAGGTCTCTGCCGATCTGCTCCCCGCCCTGTGCTACAGTCCCTGCGCACGGTATCGGCAACGAGCAGGGCAACGGCCTGCAAGTCGACAATTTCCGTTCGGGTTGTAAAACAGCTCAGTGTCGTAGGGACAGTGATTGAAACGATCCCACCTTTCTCAACGTCACACTACCGCTTAGTCTGATAGACCAATGGTTAACGCTTCAACCTGTTGATCTAGAACCTTAATAATGAAGCGTTTACCGCTGGGAAACTAAAAAAACGTCGGATCAATCGGGATCCTGCCTGGAGGGCCGACGATGTTTTCAGTGCGAACCAAACTGGTTCTGGTGGCCGGGCTGGTCGTGGTCGGGTCGCCGGCCCTGTCCGCGACGACGGCTGGTGTCCTGACGGTGCAGGCCACCGTGGTGGACGCGTGCGCAGTGGCGAGCAGTGCGCTGGCGTTTGGCGTGATCGATCCGGCCGTGGGGACGGCCAGCCGTCCGAGCGTTGGTGTCAATGTGACCTGTACGCAGGGGACGCCGTTCGCCGTGGGGCTTGGCGACGGTCTGAATGCATCGGCGGGACAGCGGCGGATGCGGGGGGCGCTGGGCGCCAATTATATCGCTTATGATCTCTTTCGCGACAGCGCGGGAACGCAGCGTTTCGGCGATAGCGTGACGACGCAGCGGCTGACCGGGCAGGTCGGGCTGGGGGCGCTGGCCAACAGCATTTCGGTCTATGGCGGGATCACCGCCGGGCAGAGTGCACCGGCCGACAGCTATTCGGACACCGTTCCGATCACCATCTATTACTGAGCGGCGGACGATGGCGACGAAGCGTTTCCGGCGGGGTCGGCATGGTATTGCCGCCATGCTGCTGTCGATGATGCCGGCGGCAGTGGGCGCGGTCGATGCACCGCGCGCGCCGCAGGGCGCAACCGGGCTGTCGGTCGCGCCGGTGCTGCTCCTGCTGGGCGACCGCAACCGTGCGGTCTCCACGATCGTGTCCAACCCCGGCACGACCGAGGCGACGGTGCAGGCGCGGCTCTATGCCTGGTCGACGAAGGGCGAAGAGGATCTCTATGCGCCGACACGTGCCATCGGGTTCAGCCCGGCGGTGTTCCGGTTGGCACCCGGCGCGCAGCAGGCGGTGAGGCTGGTGGCGCTGGCCCCCGCCGGTCCGGTCGAGCAGGCTTATCGCCTGGTGATCGATCAATTGCCGTTGGCGGAGACGCCCGGACAGTTGCAGATGCCGGTGCGGATGGTGCTCCCCGTCTTCGTGGCGCCGGTCGGCGGGGAGGCGGGGACACCACGGCTGGAATGGAGCGCGCGCTTCGACGCGGCCGCACGGCGGATCCGCGTGACCTGCGTCAATCATGGCACCGGACATGCCAAACTGGTCGATCTGGCGTATCGCACGGGCGATGCCCCGGCGGTGCCGATCCAGTCCGGGCTGGCGGGCTATGCGCTGGCGGGACAGACACGCGAATGGAGCGTCGCGGGGGAAACCGCGCCTCGAACCTTCATCATCGTCGCGACAGCGGGCGCGCACTCCGTCCGCGCGACGGTTGCCGTGGCGCAATGATGCGATGGCTGGGGGGCGCTGGCTGTTGCCGATCGGGGCATTGCTTCTGCACGGGACGGCGCGTGCCGCCGATCCGCAAGGGCAGGCAAGCGCGGTGATGGATGCCGTGCCGAGCGCCGGCAATGACGACCTGTTCGCGCAGGTCTGGATCAATGGCGTCGACAGCGAACTGATCGTCCAGTTTCACCATGGCGACGATCATGGCAAGGACTGCCTTTCGGCCAGCGGCGACGATTTGCGCGCGCTCGGACTCGCGCAGGCGGCAGGGAGCGCGTCCGTCCCGCTCTGCACGATTCCCGGCCTGACATATCACGTCGATCCGGCGTTGCAGACGGTCGCGATCACCGTCGATGCGGCGGCGTTGCAGGCCGTGGATCTGGCGCCGGAGCCGACGATCCATCGTCTGTCCGATGCCGCATGGGGCGGCGTGATGAGCTATGCCGCCTATGCCGAACGATCGGACGGCAAAGCGGGCGGCGGGGCCACGCTGGACGCGCGGCTGTTCGGGCCGATGGGGACGCTGGGCCAGACTATGCTGGTCCGTGATCGCAGGGGCGGGGCGGGGCTGTCGGTCCGGCGGCTGGAAACCCGCTATGTGCTGGACGATCCCGAACGGATGCGCCGGTTGCTAATCGGCGATCATCTGGCAACCGATGGCACCGCCACCGGGGCGGTGCGCGCTGCCGGAATCCAGTTTTCCACGCGGTTCGCGTTGCAGCCCGACCTCATCACCGCGCCGATGCCGCGTCTGGCGGGCGGGAGCGGTGTTCCGTCCACCGTCGATCTGTTCGTGGACGGCGTGAAGCGCAGTTCTCAGACGGCGGGTGCGGGTACCTATACCGTGTCGCGGACGCCGATCGTGAACGGTGCGGGCAAGGTGTCGATGGTGGTGCGCGATATTCTGGGGCGCGAAACGGTCCAGACCCTGTCCTTCTACGGCACGACCGACCTGTTGCGTCCGGGGCTGCACGCCTTTTCCGGGCAGGCGGGATTGTTGCGCAAGGATGCGTTCGGGGCACAGGACCGCTACCGGGATGCGTTCCTGTCGGGCGTGTACCGCCTCGGGCTGAGCGATTGGGCGACGGTGGAGACGCGAGGCGTGCTGTCGCGGCGGATCGCGCAGACGGGGATGACGGTCAGCGCCAAGCTGGGGGAGATGGCGCTGCTGTCGATCGGAGCGGATGTCGCGGCGCATGATGCCGACCAAGGCGTTCAGGCGGTGGTCGCGATCCGGCGCGATGCCGGGCGGCTGTCCTTTTATGCCAATGTCCAGAAGGCGTTTGGCGGGTTCCGGACGATCGCGGCGGCGGCAGGCGATCCCGTCACGCGCTTTCAGGCGCAGCTCGGCGGATCCTTTCAGACCGCCACGCTCGGCAGCTTCGCCCTGTCGGCGACGCGGTTTCGCACGCATCGTTACGACAATCGCATCTTCGCGGGAAACTGGTCACGGCAGATCAGCCCGCGCCTGATGCTGTTCGGCAATGTCGTGCACAGCCGCGACGTGCGGTCCGAAATGATCGCCACGCTCGGGATCACCGTGGCGCTCTCGCGCCGCTCGACTGCCGCCGTGCAGGGCATTCATGACCGGCGTGGCGGCTGGTCGGGATCCGCCTCATGGTCGGACGCGCCGCCGATCGAGGGCTGTATGGGCTATCGTGGGGCCTTGTCCGCCGGACAGCGGGCGGAAACCCGCGCCATCGGCGGGGCGACATGGCGCGGCGCGCGTGGTGAAGTCGGTTTCGATGCGACGGTTGCGGATCGCGGCGTCGGGATGCGTGCCTTCGCGTCGGGGTCGGCGGTGTGGCTGGGGGGCGGGCCGCGGCTGGTGGCGCATGTGGGGGAGAGCTTTGCTCTCGTCGAGACCGGCCATCCCGGCGTCGGCGTTAGCGTCGAAAACCGCTTCGCCGGCACGACCGGGCAGGACGGGCGATTGCTGGTCCCCAATCTGCCGCCACAGGCACCGACGCGGATCGCGGTCGATCTGGACGGTCTGGGCATCGCCTACGACGCCGCGGTGGCCGAGACGGTGGTGCGGCCGCGCGACGGGACGGGGACAGTGGTGGCGCTGGCGGTCCGGCCGGTTCGTGCCGCCGTCATCCGCCTGATCGACGAAGCCGGGGACGCGCTTCCGCTGGGCGCGCGCGTCCGCCGTGGCGACGGGCGCGAGGACATCGTCGCCTATGACGGGATCGTCGATTTGCGCGACGTGGCCGAACAAGTGGAGGCGGAGGTGCGGACGCCGTCCGGACTGTGTCGTATCGCATTCCGATCGAACACCACCGATCCGGTGACCTGCCATGCCCGGTAAGCCGCTGCTCCGCCTGTCGGGTGCGCTTCTGCTGTGGGCGATGCCGGCGACCGCGATGGCGGTGTCCTGTTCGGTGCAGACGCTGCCCGCGACGTTCGGGGTGTATAGTCCGCAGTCGGCGATACCGGCCACCGCGACCGGTTCGATCGACGTTGCCTGCACCTGTCAGGCGCTGGTCGATTGCGCTGCCTTCCTCTACCGGATCGACATCGCCGCCGGGCAATCGGGATCGACCGCAGCACGCCAGATGAAGGCCGGAACGGCAGCGCTCGCCTATAATCTCTATCAGGATGCCGGATATGGCACCGTCTGGGGTTCAGGCAGTGGCGGACGGTCCAGCCTGTATCTGCTTGCGCTGTTCGGCAGCTATCAACGGAACACAGTTTATGCGCGTGCTCCGGCAGGGCAGACGGTGCGACCCGGTAACTATGTCGATACGCCGATCGTGACGATCACTTACTAAAGGTCGTCATCGTTAACAATATATTAGTGTATATTATTTCGAAATTCAGTGGCTAAGTCGGAACCGGTGTAATAGCGGGTCGTTCGAGGCCGGTCACCATTCAGGGTGGCCCGGCTTGAGGTTTCTGCGTGCGTCCTTTCGTTGCTGTTCTTTTGGTCCTGTGCTGCGCCGTTGCCGGACCGTCTTATGCCGCTACCCGCGCCGGCAGCCTGAGCGTGACGGCGGCGGTGGTCGACCGCTGCGTGATCCTGCAGACATCCGCGCAGTCCGCGCAGGTCCGGTGCGACCGTGGCGTCCCCTATCGGATCGAACGGCGCGCGATGACGGGCCGCGCAGATCCTGCGGTTCGGGTGATGGGGACGGTGATTATTTACTGATATGAAAAATGAATTTGGGCCCGCGCAGTTTCATCGTTGGGTTGTTGATTTAGGGGCCGGTTTACCAGAAGCGCGTTGCTAGAGACAATCGATCCGGCGCGGGGGGGGGCTGTCGAAAGGCGTTCGATCAACGATAATTGCACGCGATGATCAGGCGGTGGCGGATGCCGGGATCATCGATCAACCGGATCAGCCGCCGCGTTGCCTCATGCTCCATATGCAGCACCGGGCGGCGGATGGTCGTGAGCGCGGGGGAGATCATCGAGGCGATGTCGCTGTCGTCGAACCCGGCGATCGAAACCTCGCGCGGAACGGATAGTCCCCGATCATGAGCCGCCTTGATCGCGCCGGCGGCGGTGATGTCGTTGCTGGCGAAGATCGCCGTCGGCGGCGCGTCGTGGTCGAGCAGGGCGCCGGCCAAAGCGTGGCCGGCCGTAAAGCCGTAATCGCCCAATGCCACATAATGGTCGGGCAGCGGGATGCCGTGCGTCGCCAGTGCGGCGCGGAAGCCCTGTTCGCGTTCTGTCGCCGAATGAAAGGACCGTGGCCCGGTGATGATCACGATCCGGTGATGGCCGAGCGATATGAGGTGATCGGCCAGCAGGGCCGCCGCCGCGCGCTCATCGCTCACCAATGCAGCAACGTAGCCCGGAATATGCACCGCCGCGATGCCGATCGGGGATTCTGCGCCGCGACAGCGCCTCCGGGATCGACGACAGCTCCGACACGGGCGGCAAGAGAATCAGGTCGTCGATGCGCGATTGCACGACGAAATTCTCGATGTCATCGATCAGATCGGGGGTACAGAATCGGGCGGGATGGACCGCCAGTTCATAGCCCAGCGCGGCGCAGATATCGACGATGCCGCGCTGGAAGACGCCGATCACATTAGCGTTGGGACCATCTTGCACCACCCCGATCAGCGATGACCGGCCTGATGCCAGCGCTCGGGCGCGACTGCTTGGGCGGAAATTCAGCGCCGCGATCTGCTGTTGCACGCGGATACGGGAGGCCGCGGCGACCAGCGGCGAATTGTTGATGACATGGGATACGGTGCGGATCGAAACGCCGGCGGCGGCCGCGACATCGCTGATCGTACTCGTTCGATGCTCGCCCATATGGTTCGATTCATGTGGATCAGAATGCCCGGAACGGTGTCTGATCGTTGTGGCATCGGCGGTTTGGCCGGCAGAGAAAAGCGCCGCGCTTTCGATCGCCATCCGCGACGTTACCGCCGGCTGGGCGCGTAACGAGCACTCGACCGAACGCCCGAACGATTTCTATGCGAGCGGTGGCAGGAGGCGGGTCATTATCGGGTAGCGCGCAATTTCGTCGTATATGCGGAGATGTACGTGTGTCGATATCGGTGCGATGTTCCAGGTCAATCGATCGCAGGACGAACGAGAGAGGATGGATGATGCTCGATCGCAGAATGGTTCTCGCAGCGGGGATAGGGGCCCTCGCGCTGCCGCACGGTCCCGGGGCGCACGCCGCGACACTCGCCGGACTGGGTGGCACCGTCGATGTCCGGCGCTTCGGCGCGAAGGGAGATGGTCGGACGATCGATAGCGGCGCGATCAACCGGGCGATCGACTATGTCGCAGGACGAGGCGGGGGGACCGTGATGTTCCCCGCCGGGACATATGCCAGCTATACCATCCGATTGAAGAGTCGGGTGACGTTGCATCTGGGGCAGGGCGCCGTGCTGCTGGCCGCCCCGGCACCGCAGGACGGACGCGGCGGATATGATCCGGCCGAACCGATGGATCCCTTGAACGCCACCTATCAGGATTCAGGGCACAGCCACTGGGCCAATAGTCTCATTCATGGCGATGGCCTGCATGATATCGCGATTGTCGGCGCGGGGATGATCTGGGGCAAGGGGCTGAGCCGCGGCGACGACGGATGGATGCGCGACCCCAACGGACCCGGCACCGGCAACAAGGCGATCGCGCTGAGGAATTGCCGCAACGTGCTGTTGCGTGATTTCCGGCTGCTCGAGGGCGGCTGGTTCGCCGTGCTGGCGACGGGCGTCGACAATATGACGATCGACAACCTGCTGATCGATACCAATCGTGACGGGCTGGACATCGACTGTTGCCGCAACGTCCATGTCTCGAACTGCACGGTCAACTCGCCATGGGACGATGCGATCGTTCCGAAGAGCAGCCATGCGCTGGGCGAAGTCCGGATCACCGAGAATCTGACGATCGCCAATTGCTTCGTGACCGGCAATTACAGGATCGGCAGCGTCATCGACGGCAGTTGGCAGCGGCTGGCGCCGGGGGTTGCGCCACGCGTCGGGCGCATCAAGTTCGGTACGGAAACCAATGGTGGTTTTCGCAATATCGCCGTCAGCAACTGCGTCTTCGAGGGGTGTCGCGGCTTCGCGCTGGAGACGGTCGACGGGGGCGTTTTAGAGGATGTGACGGTGAGCAACCTGACGATGCGCGGCATCACCGATGCGCCGCTCTTCCTGCGCCTCGGTCGCCGGATGCGTGGGCCGGCGGGGCGGCCGATCGGCAGCATGAAGCGCATCCTGATCCAGAACGTCGTCAGTTCCGGCGGGACGCAACTGCCATCGGTGATCGCCGGGGTCATGGGGCATCCGATCGAGGACGTGATGATCGCGGACAGCCTGTTCCATCAGGTCGGCGGCGCGCCCAAGGCCATGGCGGCGCTGCGCCCCGCCGCGAACGAACTCGGCTATCCCGAGGCACCCATGTTCGGGGATCTGCCTGCGACGGGCTTCTTCATCCGCCATGTGCGAAGTCTCCGGATGAGCAATGTCGAGGTTGCCGTGGCGGCACCCGATCCGCGCCCGGCGCTGCGACTGGAGGACGTCGTCGATCCCGATTTCCAGTCCATGCGACTCCCCGAGGGTATCGGTTATGCGCTGGAACGGGTGACGGGTTTCCGAAGCGTCGGCGCGCGGCGAACGCCGGATGCACGGTTCGACGGCATGGTGACACGCGAACTATGAGAATGGGTCGAGGCATCCGAACCGCAGGGGGCAGCGGATGCCGCGACGGCCGGATGCGAAGACTTGAAGGGAGGCTTGCCGAAGCGCTCCGGCCGGATGTGCGGTTCTGCAAGGCTATTGCGCGATGTGTGGTGCGGGGCCGTCGGGGGGCGCCATTCGCCCCCATGCTGGTTCCCGACCCGTCCTTTCCTTACTCCGTTGCACCCGCTGGATTGGCGGCGGCGATCGGCGTGGTTCCCGTGCGATAGCGATCGAACCAGGCGAGGATGGCGGACGCTTTCGCCGCGGATTGCGAGGGGCGGGATGTGAAGCCGCCATGGCTGGCACCCGGCACCTTGACCAGTGCGGTCGGCACGCCGCGGATCTGGAGCGCGGCATAATATTGCTCGGATTCCGACACGGGCGTGCGATAATCGTCGCTGCCGACGACGACGAGCGTCGGCGTCTTCACATTGCCGACGAGGCTGAGCGGCGAGCGCGCCCAATAGCTCATCGGATCTTCCCAGGGCAGCTTGGCGAACCAGTAGCGCGACGTGAACAAGGTGTTGTCCATGGTCAGTGCCTCGCTGACCCAGTTGATGACCGGCTTCTGCGTCGCGGCGGCCTTGAAGCGATCGGTCTTGCCGACGATCCATGCGGTCAGCACGCCGCCGCCCGATCCGCCGGTGACGAACAGATTGTCGGGATCCGCGGTGCCATCGGCAATCGCGGCGTCGACCGCGGCGATGAGATCGTCATAATCGGCGGAGGGGTAATTTTTGTCGATCAGGTTGGCGAATTCGGCACCGTAAGAGGTGGAGCCACGCGGGTTCGTCCAGAGCACGGCATAGCCGGCGGCGGCGTAAAGCTGGACATCGGTGGCGAAGCCGGGGCCGTAGGCGCTGTTGGGGCCGCCATGGATCTCCAGAATCAGGGGCACGCGCTGCCCCGGCCGTCGCCCGGGCGGCGTCGCCAGCCAGGCGTCGATGGGGCGGCCGTCGGGCGCGGTCACGGAGATTTTGCGTACCGGGGCAAGCGCCTTGGACGCCGTCATGACCGCGTTCAACTGCGTCAGCCGGCGTGGCTTGCCGTTGTTCCAGATCCACACATCGGCCGGCGCACCGGCATCGCCGCCGGTATAGGCGATGACGCCATTGCGGGAGACGGAGAAGTCGCCCCCGGTATAGGGCCGGTCCAGCCCGCCGCCCGTGACATTGTCGATCAGCGGCGTGGTGCGCCCGTCCAGCCCGATGCGGGCGATGCGGCGGGAGCCATGGTCGTCATAGCTGGCATAGAGGCTGCGCGCGTCCGTCGCCCATACCGCATCCTCGATACCGCGATCGAGCGATGCCGTCAGCGAATGCGGGGCGGACGCATCCCGGCCGCCGATATAAAGCTGCGTATTTTCGTAGCTTCGGCGTTTGTCGTCGAAGCCGAGCCAGGCGATGCGGCTGCCATCGGGCGACAGCCGCGGCTGGCCATCGGGGCCGTCGCGCGTCGTCAGTGTCCGCATCGCGCCATTCGCCACGTCCACCGCGATGATGTCCGAATTCATGACCTGACGTTCGGCGTCGGGTCCGCGGATCGCCGCAAAGACGATCGTCCGTCCGTCCGGCGTCCAGGACAGGGGGCCGCCATCATCATATTTGCCGAAGGTCAGCTGCCGGGCCGCGCCGCCCTCCGCCCCGACGATGAAGAGATGGTCGTTGCCGGGTTTGACATATCCGGGACCGTCATTGCGGTAGTTGATCCGGTCGATGACGGTCAGCGGCTCCGCCCACTTCGCCCCTTCGGGCTTGGGGGGGGCCTTGCCGAGCATCGTCGCCTCGCCCGCGACGGTCGCGATATAGGCGAGGCGGGTGCCGTCGGGCGACCAGGCGAGCGCCTGCGGATCGCCGGGGAAGCTGGTCACGCGCGCGCTGACGCCCGTCGCGACCCAGCGCACGAAAAGCTGTGTGCTGTCGCCGTCGCCCGCGGCATAGGCGATGCGCGTGCCATCGGGGGACCAACGCGGGCTGGATCCCTGCGCGGCAAGCGGTGACTGGCGACCAGTTGCGACGTCGATCAGCCAGAGCGACGATTGCATACGGTCGGTCATCACATCGGCGGTGCGGCGGACATAGACGATCGTGCGGCTATCCGGGCTGATCTGCGGATCGGCGGCGATCGAGAGGCCGAACAGGTCGGCTCCGGCGAAGCTGCGCGAGGGCGCGTCGGCGGGCGTCGCGTTGGGTTGTTGCTGGGAAATGGCAGGCGTCGCGATGAGCAGCGCGGTCGAGATCAGGAGAGAAAGGCGCAAAAGACGGCTCCCGTGTTGGTCGGGACGATCATGCCCGATCGATCGCCCGGCACAACCGCTGCCATGATATTTTATATCGGGTGACGACCGCGATACGCGACCGGGTTTGTCGAACCATGTCCGGCAACCGGGTCGAACATGCCGCCTCAGCGTTGGATCCTGCCTCCGCCACGCAACGGCGCATCGACGGCACGGACGACGCCACCCGCCATGGGCGGCGTCGTCCGTGATCCGTTATCAGGCGTCGGCGGTTTCCAGCGCGGGATAGTCGATATAGCCTTCCGGACCCTGGCTGTACCATGTCTTCGCATCGTCCTCGGCCAGCGGAGCGCCGGTCCGGAGGCGTTCCGGCAGGTCGGGGTTGGAGATGAAGGTGCGGCCGAAGGTAATCGCGTCGGCATTGCCCGAATTCAGTTCTGCCTGCGCCTTTTCGCGATTGTCATAGTCGGAATTGACCACGAGCGGTCCCTTGAACACCTTGCGGATTTCGGGGGACAGTTTCGGCACGTCGGTGCGGCCGAACGTACCGTCCGCACCCGGTTCGCGCAGTTCGAGGAAGGCGATGCCGAGATCGGACAGCATTTGCGCGGCGGGCAGGAACAGGCCGGGCGCATCGCTGTCGTCGACACCCTGCGAATCGCCATTGGGGGACAGGCGGACGCTGGTGCGGTCGGCACCGGCGACGGCGATCACGCGCTCGGTGACTTCGCGCAGCAGGCGGATGCGGTTTTCGACGCTGCCGCCATAGGCATCGGTGCGGAAATTGGCGTTGTCGCGCAGGAACTGGTCGATCAGATAGCCATTGGCGGCGTGGATCTGCACCCCGTCAAATCCGGCGGCGAGCGCGTTGCGGGTGGCCAGCTCATAATCGGCGAGCAGGCGGGGAATTTCGTCGATGTCGAGCGGACGGGCGATTTCGAAGTGCTGCTTGCCGTCATAGGTGTGGGCCTGCCCGGCGGTCGCCGTGGCGGAGGACGAAACGGGTTGGGTCTTGATGACCGAACTGTGCACCTGACGCCCCATATGCCAGAGCTGGACGATGATGCGCCCGCCAGCTTCGTGGACGGCGGCGGTGACCGGCTTCCACGCCTCGACCTGATCCTGCGTCCAGAGACCGGGCGCATAGGGCCAGCCAAGTCCTTCCTGGCTGATGCCGGTGGCCTCGGTAATGATGAGGCCGGCGCTGGCGCGCTGGCGGTAATAGTCGATCATGATGTCGGTCGGGACATGTTCGCGCGTGGCGCGGCCGCGGGTGAGCGGGGCCATCAGGATGCGGTTCGGTGCGGCGATCGCGCCCAGCTGGATCGGATCGAACAGGGTCGGCATGGGCGGAAATCCTTGGAAAGTTGCTTTCGTGATCCGGCAGATAGGAAGCGCCGACCCGCGCTGCACCGCGTCATGGGGCAGAAAAGCTATCCTGTGACAAAGACGGGCCGTGGTTGCGGTCGCGTCGGCTTTGCGTTCGCGGTGCGGGGTGCCTATGTTCCGGGCATGACCGACAGCATCGCGATCCCGGATACCGTGCCGGCTCTTTCCCCGTCAGAGATGACGCTGGACGAATTGCGCGTCGCGCTGGCGCCGATCCTGCCATCCCATGCCGCATTCGACGGCTGGGGCGAGGATGCGCTGGCGCAGGCGGCGCAGGAACTGGGCGTGCCGGCGGACCGGGCGGCATTGGCCTTCCCCGACGGTGCGATCGGGATGATCGACGCATGGTTCGCGGCGATCGATGCGGAGATGGCGGTGCGCGCGCCCGCGCCGATGCTGGCGGCGCGCAAGATCCGCGACCGGATCACGCTGCTGGTCACCGCCCGGCTGGAAGCGAGCGAGATGCACCGCGAGGCGATGCGCCGCGCGCTGGCGATCCTGGCGATGCCGCAGCATGTGGCGCGGGCGGCACGACTCGGCTGGCGTGCGGCGGACGCGATGTGGCGGCTGGCGGGCGACCGGTCGGTGGATCTCGCGCATTACACCAAGCGGCTGACGCTGGCGGGGGTCTATGCGGCCACGCTGCTGGTGTTCATCGACGATCAGAGCGAGAATTTCGTGGAGACGCGAGCCTTTCTGGATCGGCGCATCGCGGGCGTGATGCGGTTCGAGCGATTGAAAGCACAGCTTAAACCCGATCCGGACCGGATGTTCAGCCCGGCGCGCTTCCTCGGCCGGTTGCGCTATCCGGTGGTTTGATCGCGGGGCTGGCCTTTTCCGATGGAAACTGATAATCATTCGCAAGCAAATCTGTGAATGGACGTCATGCGCCTGAACGAACTGCCTCCCCATGAAGCCGCGACGATCCGCGTCATCGACTGGTCCTTGCTGAAGACGAGCGAGGCCCGGCGAATGCGCGAACTGGGGTTCGACGAAGGCGTGCGCGTGGAAACGCTGCATCGCGGGCCGGTGGGGATGGACCCGATCGCCTGCCGCGTGGGGCGGATGACGATCGCGCTGCGCCGCGCGACTGCCGCCGCGGTTTCGGTCGATCCCTTCCCCATGGCGGCGGAGTGAACCCGGCACCGCTGGTCGCGCTCGTCGGGAATCCGAATGCCGGCAAGAGCGCGCTGTTCAACGCGCTGACCGGCGCGCGGCAGAAGGTCGGCAATTATCCGGGCGTGACGGTGGAGCGGAAATCGGGGCGCATGGCGCTGGCCGATGGTCGCCCGGTCGAACTGGTCGACTTGCCCGGCACCTACAGTCTCGATCCGGCCAGCCCCGATGAGCAAGTGACGCGCGACGTGGTGGTCGGGCGACAGGAAGGCGAGCGGCTGCCGTCCGCGCTGGTCGTCGTGCTGGATGCGACCAATCTCGACAATCATCTGCGGTTCGCGCTGCAACTGATCGCGCTGGGCCTGCCGGTGGTGGTCGCGCTCAACATGGTCGACATGGCGAAGCGCGACGGGCTGACGATCGACGTGGCGGCTTTGTCCGAGGCGCTGGGCGTGCCGGTGGTCGAAACCGTCGCAGTGCGCCGGCAGGGGATGGACGCGCTGAAGACGGCGCTGGCGACGATCGTGGGCGATGGCACGCGGACGGTGCGTGCCGGCTCGCCGCCGGAGCATGACATCGTCACGCTGCAACGCCGCGCGCGTGCGATCGCCGTGGCGGCGACCAGCGAGGAAAGCCTGCAACGGCGCTGGACGCACCGGCTGGATGCGGTGGCGCTGCACCCGATCGTCGGGCCGATCCTGCTCGCCGTCATTCTGTTCGTGATGTTTCAGGCCGTGTTCGCCTGGTCCGAAGCGCCGATCGGCTGGATCGAGGAAGCGTTCGTGAAGATGCAGGACGCCATCGGCACGGTGCTGCCGGCGGGGATCCTGCGCTCGCTGCTGGTGGACGGGCTGATCGCGGGCGTGGGTTCGGTGGTGGTGTTCCTGCCGCAGATCCTGATCCTGTTCCTGTTCATCCTGCTGCTCGAAGCGTCCGGTTATATGGTGCGCGCGGCGTTCCTGATGGACCGGGTGATGGCGGGCGTGGGCCTGTCGGGGCGCGCGTTCATTCCGCTGCTGTCCTCCTTCGCCTGCGCGATTCCGGGCATCATGGCGACGCGGACGATCGACGATCCGAAGGACCGGCTGACGACGATCCTGATCGCGCCGCTGATGACCTGTTCGGCGCGGCTGCCGGTCTATGCCGTCATCATCGGTGCGTTCATCCCGGCGCGGAGCGTGGGGCCGGGGATCGGATTGCAGGGGCTGGTGCTGTTCGGGCTGTACGTCACCGGGATCGTCGCGGCGATGGTGGCCGCGCTGGTGATCCGCCGGACGGTGGCGCGGGGCGAAAGCGCGGGTTTCATGATGGAAATGCCGCGATACCAGATGCCGGTGCTGCGCGACGTGGCGATCGGGCTGATGCAGCGGGCGTGGATCTTCCTGCACCGCGCGGGCACGCTGATCCTGTTCGCGACCTTGCTGCTGTGGGCGTTGCTGACCTTCCCGCAATCGCCGACCGGGCAGGATCAGGTGCGCTATTCCGCCGCTGGGCGGATTGCCGAGGGGCTGGAGACGATCGTCAAGCCGATCGGGTTCAACCATGAGATCGCGCTGGCGATCATCCCGGCGATGGCCGCGCGCGAGGTGGCGGTGTCCGCGCTGGCGACGGTCTATGCGATCGAGAGCGGGGACGAGGTGCAGACCGAACGCTCGCTGGTCGGGCGGCTGCGCGGGCGCTGGTCGCTGCCGACGGCGCTGGCCTTCCTGATGTGGTTCGTGTTCGCGCCGCAATGCCTGTCGACGATCGCGGTGATCCGGCGCGAGACGAACGGCTGGAAATGGCCGCTCTTCGCGCTCGGCTATCTTTTCGTGCTGGCCTATGTGGCGGCGGGCGTGACCTTCTGGGCGGCGACGGCGCTGGGGCTTTGACCGGGCCGGTTCCGGGCGGACTGGCGGAGGGATGGGCGGCGGCGCTGGCGGATGCGTTCGCCGCGCCCTCCATGGCGGGGCTGCGTGACTTTCTAGATACGGAAGCGGGGGCGGGGCGCCTGTCCTTCCCGTCTGCGGAGGCCATGTTCCGCGCGCTGGAACTGACGCCGCTGGCTTCGGTGCGGGTCGTGATCCTGGGGCAGGATCCCTATCATGGGCCGGGGCAGGCGCATGGCCTGTCGTTCAGCGTGCAGCCGGGCGTGCGCGTGCCGCCGTCGCTGCGCAACATCTATGCGGAGTTGCACGACGATCTGGGGATCGCGCCGGTCGGGCATGGCTTTCTGGAAGCGTGGGCGCGGCAGGGCGTGCTGCTGCTCAACGATGCGCTGACGGTGGAAGCGGGCAAGGCCGGATCACACCGCAGGCGCGGCTGGGAACCCTTTACGGACGCCGTCATCCGCGCGGTGAATGCCGGGCCGCCGGCCGTGTTCCTGCTCTGGGGAGCACCAGCGGCGAAGAAGGCGGCCTCGGTGGACCGGGGGCGGCATCTGGTGCTGCAGAGCGTGCATCCCTCGCCCTTGTCCGCCTATCGGGGATTTTTCGGCAGCAAGCCCTTCTCGCAGGCCAATGCATTTCTGGAAGCCCATGGGCGCGGCGCGGTGGACTGGCGGCTGCCGGAGCGGGTTTAGCGCGCTGCGATCCGGAATCCTGATCCCACAGCGCGTCGCGTCGTCCGGTTAGAGCGACCAGCCGCCATCGACCGAGATGGCGGCACCCGTCACGAACGCGCCGAGATCCGCGCTCATCCACAGCACGGCATCGGCGATTTCTTCCGGCTTGCCCAGCCGGCCGACCGGTTCGAGATCAATGGCTTTCTGGATATCGCCATTGGTGAAGCGGTCCATCATCGGCGTTTCGATATTGCCCGGCAGGATCGCATTCACGCGGATATTGGCCTTCGCATAATCGAGCGCGGCAGATTTGGTCAGGCCGATGATCGCATGTTTGGATGCGGCATAGGCTGCACCGCCCGCGACACCTCGGATGCCCGCGCCGGACGCCGTGTTGACGATCACGCCGCCGCCCTGACGCATCATCTGCGTCAGTTCCTGCTTCATGCACAGGAACGTGCCGCGCAGATTGATGTTCAGGATGCGATCCCATTCCTCCAGCGGGATTTCGCCGACGGGGGCGGCGATATTTTCCACGCCGGCATTGTTGAAAGCGATGTCGAGCCGGCCAAATGCCTGGATGATCTGATCCATTGCGAGAGCGACCTGTTCCGGCTGCGCGATATCGCAGGCCAGAAGCAGGGGGATGCCGCCGGTGGAGCGAATGGCGTCGGCCGTATCGCGCAGGGCGTCCTCCGTCCGGTCGAGGATCGCCACGCGGGCATCCTCTTTGGCAAAAGCGATGGCCGTCGCGCGGCCGATGCCGCTTGCGGCTCCGGTCACGAGGGCGACCTTGCCGGAAAAGCGCAGGAGATGGGACATAGGAACCTCTATCGGGAAATGGGGATCAGCTTTTTGGGGGACCGGCGCGATATTGCTCGTCGGTGACATGTTCGAGCCAGGTTACGGGCGTGCCGTTCAGCGACTCCTGGATCGCGATATGCGTCATGGCTGTCGTGGGTGTGGCACCATGCCAATGCTTCCGGTCCGCCGGGCACCAGAGTTGGTCTCCGGCGTGGAATTCATGGATCGCGCCGCCTTCGACCTGGGTCCAGCCGACGCCTTCGGTCACGATCAGCGTTTGACCCAAAGGATGCTTGTGCCAGGCAGTACGGGCACCGGGTTCGAAATGAACGATCGCGCCGGTCACGCGGGAAGGTTCGCTGCGCTGGAACTGACCGGTAATGGTCACCTTTCCGGTGAATTGTTCCGCCGGTCCTTCCATCGTCGTCTGATCGCGCTTGCGGGTGATTTCCATCGTTCCGGCTCCTGTTGCATGGGGTTGCGGCGCGTGCGCGGTCGCTGCGGATGTTTCCGCGAACAGCAGAAGCGCTCCCCAATATGTGGAATTCGGCATCATCGCGAAAATCCTCCGATCAGGATGCGCATCGATGCGCAGGGTGGATATGGCGTGTTGCGATGCGCCTTGTATCGGCTGTCTGGTTGATGGAGCGATGAGCGCCGCTCATCGCCGTGGGTTACAGCCCGAGCGGGCGCAACTCCCGGATCAGATCGATCAGCAGTCGCAGGCCGGTCGGAAGTTGCCGACGCCCGGAATAATAGATGTGGAAGCCGGGACCGACCGAATCCCAGTCCGAGAGAAGGACGCGCATGGTCCCGCACGCAAGGAAGGGTGCGACGCAGGGTTCGGGCAGATAGGCCAGTCCGGCACCACGGGCGACCAGATCGAGCGCGAAAGCCGTATCGTCCAGCGTGATCGCACCAGGAACGTCGATGGCACGTTCCTCGCCATCCTTCTCGAATTCCCAATGATAGATGCTGTCGTCACCCAGCCTGATCCGGAGGCAGCGATGGTCGTGCAACCGGTCCGGGTGATCGGGAATGCCAAAGCGCGCCAGATAATCGGGTGCGCCGACGACAACCCAGCGCAGGGCGCCCGACAAGGGTTGGGCGATCATGTCTTCGGGAACGGTGCCGCCATAGCGGATCCCGGCGTCCGCGCCCTGCGCGATGACGTCGACCAGATGGTTGGTGACGGCAATGTCGACTTCGATTTCGGGATAGCGTTCGACAAAGACCGGCATGACCGGGCCGAGGAGAAGCGCACTGGCATGTTCCAGCACGTTCAAGCGAATGCGGCCGATCGGTTTGGTGCGGTAGCGGTTCAGGTCTTCGACGGCTGAACCAATGGCTTCGAACGGCGCGGCGATGCCTGCCAGCAATTCCGCCCCGGCGACGGTAAGCGTCACGCTGCGGTTGGTGCGGTTGAGCAGGCGAACGTCGAGCCTGGCTTCCAGTCCCTTCAACGCATGGCTGAGTGCGGAGGCGCTGACGCCCATTTCGATACCCGCACGCCGGAAATTGCGATGTCGGGCGATGGCGAGGAAGTAGCTGAAATCCGCAAGATCGGTTCGGCTTGGCTTCATGCGACCACGGTGGCGAGAAGATCGACGTCTGGCAAGCGTGTGCCGACTGCCAGATGAAGCCCCCCGCGCTGACGGGGGGCTTTGTTTCTCACATCAATGATTGTCGCGGGGCAGGCCCATGGTCTGGGCGATGCGCTGATATTTTTCCGCGCCCTCCAGGATGGCACCGGTGTTCATCTGACCCACCGTCGCACGCTGGATTTCCTGCCAGGGGGTTTGCGAGGCGGGGTAGCGGTAGCCGCCGTCGGCCATCAGCGCGTGGTGGCGTTCGGCGAGTTCCTCTTCGGAGATCAGGACGTTGGCGGTGCCGGTGTTGAGATCGATACGGACGCGGTCGCCGGTGCGCAGCAGGGCGAGGCCGCCATTGGCGGCGGCTTCGGGGCTGGCGTTCAGGATCGAGGGGGAACCCGACGTGCCCGATTGACGCCCGTCGCCGATGCAGGGGAGGGCGTGGACGCCTTCGCGGATCAGATAGGCGGGCGGGCGCATGTTAACGACTTCGGCCGCGCCCGGATAGCCGATCGGGCCGGCGCCGCGCATGAACAGCAAGGTTTCCGGCGTGATGCCGACCGACGGATCGTCGATCCGGTGATGATAATCCTCCGGTCCGTCGAACACGACGACGGGGCCTTCGAACGCATCGGGATCGTCCGGGTTGGACAGATAGCGTTCGCGGAATTCGGGGCCGATCACGCTGGTCTTCATGATGGCGGCATCGAACAGATTGCCCGACAGCACGACGAAGCCCGCATCCTGCAACAGCGGCGAGGCAAAGGGGCGGATGACGCGTTCGTCCTCGATCACGGCATCGCGGCAATTGTCGCCCATCGTCTTGCCGTTGGCGGTGATGACGTCCTCGTGGATCAAGCCCTGCTTCATCAGTTCGGACACGACGGCGGGGACGCCGCCGGCATGATAATAATCTTCGCCCAGATATTCACCGGCGGGCTGGAGATTGACCATCAGCGGCACCTTGTGCCCGTGCGTCTGCCAGTCCTTCAGATCCAGATCGACGCCGAGATGGCGCGCGATCGCGGCCAAATGGATCGGCGCATTGGTGGAGCCGCCGATCGCGCTGTTGACGACGATCGCGTTCAGGAAGGCGTCGCGCGTCATGATGTCGGACGGCTTGAGATCCTCCGCCACCATGTCGACGATGCGCTTGCCGGTCAGATAGGCGATTTCCTGACGGTCGCGATAGGGCGCGGGGATCGCGGCAGAGCCGGGGAGCTGCATCCCCAGCGCTTCCGCCAGCGAGTTCATGGTGGTGGCGGTGCCCATCGTGTTGCAATAGCCGGTGGACGGCGCGGAAGAGGCGACCAGCCGGATGAAGCCGGCATCGTCGATTTCACCCGCGGCGAGCAACTGGCGCGCCTTCCAGACGATGGTGCCCGAACCGGTGCGTTCGCCCTTGTGCCAGCCATTCAGCATCGGCCCGACCGACAGCGCGATGGCGGGAATGTTGACGGTGGCGGCGGCCATCAGGCAGGCGGGGGTGGTCTTGTCGCAGCCGATGGTCAGCACGACGCCGTCGAGCGGATAGCCGTACAGCACCTCCACCAGCGCCAGATAAGCAAGGTTGCGATCGAGGCCGGCGGTGGGGCGCTTGCCGGTTTCCTGGATGGGGTGGACCGGAAATTCGAGCGGGATGCCGCCCATTTCGCGGATGCCGTCCCGCAGCCGTTCGGCCAGCACGAGATGGTGGCGGTTGCAGGGGCTGAGATCCGAGCCGGTCTGCGCGATGCCGATGATCGGCTTGCCCGAACGCAGTTCGTCCATCGACAGGCCGAAGTTGAGATAGCGTTCCAGATAGAGCGCCGTCATGTCGATATTGTCGGGATTGTCGAACCAGGCGCGCGAACGGAGCTTGGGAGCGGGAGTGTCGGTCATGAGCGGGGGTTTCCGGTCGGATCAGCGTTGGATGGACAGGCGGTAGATCATGTGATGATGATAGGGTTTGCCGGGATCGACACGCGCCGACACGAAATCGGGCTTGTTCGGCGAATCCGGGAATTTCTGCGGTTCGAGCGCGATGCCGTCGCCCATCCGGTACAGATGGCCGGACTTGCCGATATAGGTGCCGTCGAGGAAGTTGCCGGTATAGAATTGGACGCCGGGTTCGGTGGTCAACACTTCCAGCACGCGGCCCGAGACGGGATCCTCCAGCCGTGCGGCGAGACCGGGCGTTGCGGTCAGGCCCTTGTCCAGCGCGAAGTTGTGGTCGTAACCCTGCCCGAAGCGGATCTGTTCGTCGCGCCCGTCGCGAATGGCGTCCGCCACGATCCGGCCACGCTGGAAATCGAACGGAGTGCCCGCGACCGGCATCAGCGCGCCGGTCGGGATCAGCCGGGCATCGACCGGGGTGATCGCCTTGGCCGGGATGGTCAGCCGGTGGCCGGTGGCGCCCATCGGCGATCCCTCGCCCGACAGGTTGAAGATGGCGTGGTTCGTCATGTTGACGATGGTCGGCTTGTCGGTCTTCGCATCGAAGGCAATGCCGAGATCGCCCTTTTCATCGAGCGTATAGGTGGTGGTGACGTCGAGCGCGCCGGGATAGCCGGCATCGCCGTCCGGGCTGCTATAGCCGAGCACGAGCTTGGCCACGGGGCCTTCGGTGACCGAGACGACGCGCCATGCGACCTTGTCGAACCCCTTGCCGCCGCCATGCAGCGAGTTGGTCTTGTCGTTGAGCGGCAACTGATATTTCTTGCCGTCGAGCGCGAAGGTGCCCCCGCCGATCCGGTTGGCGTAGCGGCCGACGGTCACGCCGAAATAATTGGGATGATCGACATAGGAGGCCAGATCGTCATAGCCGAGCAGGATGTCGGCCGGCTTGCCCGCCTTGTCCGGCGCGATCAGCGATTGCAGCGTGGCGCCATAGGTCAGGATGCGTGCGGACACGCCCTTGCCGTTCGTCAGCGTGATCGCTTCGATCGCCGTGCCATCGGCCAGCGTGCCGGCGGGCGTGCGGCGGATATTGGCGGCATCGGCCGCGCCCGAAAGTGCGAGAGCGGCAATCATGATAACCCCCGGATGGACCTTGCGCATGGAGACATCCTCTTTCCCGAACGAGATGGCGCCGTTGACGCGCCTTGTCGGCATATATAGTCAGACAAGATAGACAAGGGCAAGCCGCGCGGATCGATCCGAAGATGCGGCAGCCGACGGAGGGAAGCGAACAGCATGGCAATGCCCATCCAGACCCCGGGGCGGGGGACCAATGCCGGCATCGGCGGCGGCGCGCCACAGACCAGTTACCGCGCCGCGCTGACGCTGCTGGCCAGCCTGTTCTTCATGTGGGGCTTCATCACCGTCATCAACGGCACGTTGCTGCCGCATCTGCGGTCGGTGTTCGAACTCAGCTATGTCCAGACGACGCTGATCGAATCGGTGTGGTTCATCGCCTATTTCTTCGCGTCGATCCCGTCCGCCAAGCTGATCGAGCGGGTGGGCTATCAGAAATCGATGGTCGTCGGCCTCGCCATGATGGCGGTGGGCGCGCTCATCATGGTGCCGGCGGCGCGGCTGCCCTCCTATGGCGTGACGTTGTTCGCGCTGTTCGTGATCGCCAGCGGCATCACGTTGCTGCAGGTGGCGGCGAACCCCTATGTGGCGGTGGTCGGCAGCCCGGAAACGGCATCGTCGCGGCTGAACCTGGTGCAGGCGTTCAATTCGGCCGGCGCGACGCTGGCCCCGTTGTTCGGCGGCTATCTGATTCTCGGCCGTTCGACCTCCGGGACGGCGGTTGCGGGCGCGGCGGCGCTGACCCCGGCCGAACGGTTGGCAGACGCGCAGGCGGTGGTGCTGCCCTATCTGATCGTCGCGGGCGTGCTGGCGGTGCTGGCGGTGGTGATCGCGCGCTTCCCGTTGCCCGCAATGGGTGGCGCGACGCAGCGTTCGGCCAAGGCCGACCGCAAGGGCCAGTCGCTCTGGGCGCATCGCAACCTGGTGTTCGGTATCCCGGCGATCTTCATCTATCTGATCGCCGAAATCGGCGTCGGCAATCTGTTCATCAATTTCGTGTCGCAGCCGGATATCGGCAATCTGACCCACCAGCAGGCATCCAATTATCTGTTCCTGCTGTGGGGCGGGATGATGATCGGCCGGCTGATCGGCGCGGTCGCGATGCAGAAGGTGGAGGCTGGCCATGCGCTCGCCTTCGCCAGCATCGGCGCGGCGATCGTCATGCTGATCGCGACGTTCACGACCGGCCATGTCGCGATGTGGGCGGTGATCTCGGTCGGGCTGTTCCATTCGATCATGTTCCCGACGATCTTCACGCTGGGGATCAAGGGGCTGGGGCCGCTGACAGAAGAGGGGTCCGGCCTGCTCATCATGGCGATTGCCGGTGGCGCGCTGGTGGTGGTGCAGGGCTGGCTGGCGGATGCCTATGGCCTGCAATGGTCGTTCCTGCTGACCGCGGCGTGCGAGATGTATATTCTGTTCTATGCCTTGTGGGGATCGAAGCCGACCCATGCCTTGCCGGATGTGCGGGTGGGGTGAGGTTTGAACGGGGATGGTGTCAGCCAGACCCGTTCACGCCGAGTAGCGACCGATTCGCCCCGAAAGGGGCGTATCGCGGCACGCGCGACGCCCTTCGATACGGGCCTTCGGCAAGCTCAGTCCCTACTCAGGATGAGTGGGGGGGGGCATCAGACGCTACACCTTCATGGCGGCGCGCGTGTCTTCCAGTGCAAGGTCGACCAAAGTCCGCATCGCGGCGCTGGCGGCGGCGGGGTCTGCGGCGGCGATGGCGTCATAGACCCGGCGATGATCGGGGATCGGGTTGCGCGGCAAGGCGCGGGCGCGTTGCTTGAACTGGGTGGTCCAGTTGACGGCGGCCCCGATGCTGGCGCTGAGCACCACCAGCGAATCATTGCCGGTCGCGTTCAGCACGGCATCGTGGAAATCGCGATCGGCGGCGCGGCCGGCCTCGCTGGCGAGGGTATGGCGCGTCATCGCGGTGAGCGCGTCCTTCATCAGTTTCAGGTCGCTGCGTTCACGGCGTTCGGCAGCGAGCGCTGCCGCCGCGGGTTCGACGATGGCGCGCAGCTCGAACAGCCCGCGGATGAAGCGCAGGTCGGGTTCGCCGGTGAAGGCCCAGGCGAGGACGTCCGGATCGAGGACGTTCCAGCGATTGCGCGGCAGGACGCGCGTGCCGGCCTTGGGCCGGCTTTCGACCAGCCCCTTCGCGCTCAGCACCTGCACCGCCTCGCGATAGGCGCTGCGCGATACGCCCAGCGCCTCGGAAAAGACCACCTCGCCCGACAGCGTATCGCCGGGCGCATATTCCCCCGACAGGATCGCCACGCCCAGCTTGTGGGCGATGGCGCCGTGCAGGCGGCGGCCGGTGCCGCGGGTCGGCCGCTCCGGTGCGGCGTCCAAGCCATCCGGCTGTTCCTCGGCAGTTTGCGCTTTGACGTCGGTCACCCAAATCTTCCCCTCTGAACCTCCTGCGTATCAGCCGTTTGGATGGGATCAAACGGGAAAAGGCGGGTTCTTGTCCGAGTAGATGGGTGGTCGGGCTTTTCGTGCGTCCGGCCCCCTGTCCGCGCGCTGCCTTTCTGCGGTAGAGGCGTGGTGCCGGCGGCGCGAATGGTGCCGCGGACAGACGGATATCTGCCATGCACGATCATGCCGGCCACGGGCCAAGCCATCATCATGGACATGCGCATAGTCATGGGCATGGGCATGGGCATCATGACCATACGGCCGGCGCGAATGCGCGGATGCTGGGCTGGGCGCTGGCGCTGACGGCCTTCTATCTGCTGGTGCAGGTGGTGGGGGCGTTCCGGTTCAACAGTCTGGCGCTGTTGTCCGACGCCGCGCATATGATGACCGATGTCGCGGCGCTGCTGATCGCGCTGCTGGCGATCCGGATCGGCGCGAAGCCGGCCGACGACCGGCGCACCTTCGGCTATAAAAGGTTCGAGATCCTTGCCGCGGCGTTCAACGCGCTGCTGCTGTTCGCGGTCGCGGTCTATGTGCTGATCGAGGCGATCAGCCGGTTCCGGACGCCGGAACCCGTGCAGTCCATGGGGATGATGGCGGTCGCGCTGCTGGGGCTGGTGGTCAATATCGTGTCGATGCGCCTGCTGTCGGCGGGCAAGGACGACAGCTTCAACATGAAGGGCGCCTATCTGGAAGTGTGGGCGGATGCGATCGGATCGATCGGCGTGATCGCGGGCGCGGTGGCGATCCGCTATACCGGCTGGACGTGGATCGATCCGGTGGTGGCGATCGGCATCGGTTTATGGGTGGTGCCGCGGACGTGGATCCTATTGCGCGATACCGTCAATGTCCTGCTGGAAGGCGTGCCGGGGGGCCTGAGCCTGCCCGAGATCCGGCATGGCATCGGCGCGGTGGAGGGGGTTGGCGGCGTGCATGACCTGCATGTCTGGTCGGTCGCGTCGGACAGCGTCAGTTGCACGGTGCATGTCGAGTTGCGGCAGGGGGCAGCGCCGGACAATGTGCGGCGCATGATCGAGACGCTGCTGGGCGACCGGTTCGGGATCGCGCACTGCACGATCCAGACCGAGGCGGCCGCGGCAGGGTGTGACCACCGCGACCATCTGCATCCCTGACGCGGGTTACAGCGCCGACGCGTAATAGCTGGTCACACGACCGGCATAGGCGCGGTCGAAGACGGGTTCGCTGCTGCCCGTGAAGCTGGGGCCACCTTCCAGCAACCGCTTGTCGATCGAGATGATGTAGGCGACATTTTCGGCATCATAGGTCAGCGTGGACCAGGGCACCGGATAGAAATGCTGGCCGATGCCGAGCAGTCCGCCGATGCGCAGCACGACATAGGTGACCTGCCCCGTGCGGCGATCGATCTTGAACGTGGACACCGCGCCCAGCGAATCACCATCGCGCGTGCGGACCGGCGTGCCATCCACCTTGTGAGACGAAATGAGGAAATCGACATCTTCGTCGGGGGTGGTGCGGGTGTCGGTCATCGGCGTATCTCCCTTGTTCGCAGCGATGAACCGACGCGAGCGCGGGGTGTTCCCGTGCGCGAAGGGCGCGCGCAGGAGACGATCATGATCGAAGACGATCCGATATTGCAGACGCTGTTGCCGGTCACGCATGATCTGGGCGGGTTCAAGGTCCACCGGACCTTGCCGCACCGCGAACGGACGATGGTGGGGCCGTTCGTGTTCTTCGACCAGATGGGGCCGGCGCATCTGCCGCAGGGCGAAGGGATCGACGTGCGACCGCATCCGCACATCGCCCTGTCGACCGTCACCTATCTGTTCGAAGGCGCGATCGACCATCGCGATTCGCTGGGGACGGTGCAGACGATTCGCGCGGGCGCGGTGAACCTGATGACGGCGGGAACGGGGATCGTGCATTCCGAGCGCTCCCCGGTGGTGGAGCGCGCGAAGGGGCCGCCGCTGTCGGGGATCCAGACATGGCTGGCGCTACCCGACGGACGCGAGGATATCGACCCGGCGTTCGAGCATGTCGCGGCGGATGCGCTGCCGGTGATCGGCGACGGGCGGGTGCGCGCGACCGTCATCATGGGCGATCTGTGGGGCACATCCTCCCCGGTGACCGCCTATGCGCCGACCATCTATGCCGACATCGTGCTGGAGGCGGGTGGCAACGTGCCGATCGATGCCGATGCGGACGAACGTGCCCTGTATCTGGTGGACGGGGAAGCGACGATCGACGGGCGGCCGCTGGAGACGATGGCGCTGATGCTGTTGCGGCCGGGCTTCGTCGCGACGCTGGCGTCGGCGACGGGCGCGCGCGTGATGCTGGCGGGCGGCGGGGCGTTCGCGACGCCGCGCCATGTGTGGTGGAATTTCGTTTCCTCGTCCCGCGACCGGATTCGGCAGGCGCGCGAAGACTGGAAGGCGGGACGGTTCGCGACGGTGCCGGGCGATCCCGAATATATTCCGATCCCGGAGGTGCCGAAGACGGTCAGCTATCCCTGATACCGGGCAGGCGGGACCGGCGGAACAACCCGGCTGTCCGAAAAGTTTTGTGGGTTCTCCGTTTGATAGGTGTCCCATATGACCGATTCCTCCCGCCGAACCTTCGTTGCCGGCGCCGTGGTTGCAGCGGGCGCCGCCGCTGCCCCTGCCGCGGGGCAATCCGCATCCGCGACGCCGGCGACGGCTGCGGCTGCGGCCTCCTATCCGAAGCCGCCTTTTCCCGTGCAGCAACAGCCTTGGCCGGGCCTTGCATCGAAGATGACGCCGCGGCCGGACCATGGCGAGCGCAGCTATCGTGGGTCGGGGCGGCTGGCGGGCAAGCGCGCGCTGATTACCGGAGGCGATAGCGGGATCGGTCGGGCGGCGGCGATCGCCTATGCCCGCGAGGGAGCCGATGTCGCGATCAACTATCTGCCGGCGGAAGAGGCGGACGCGCGCGAAGTGATCGCGCTGATCCGCGCGGAGGGGCGCAAGGCAGCGGCGATTCCGGGCGATCTGCGCGACGAAGGCTTTTGCCGGAAGCTGGTGGCGCGGGCCGCCGAAGAGTTGGGCGGTCTGGACATCTTGGTGAACAATGCCGCGCGGCAGCAGACGCGGGCGGACATCGGCGCGATCTCCAACGAGGATTTCGATGCGACGATCAAGACCAACATCTATGCGCCCTTCTGGCTGACCAAGGCTGCGGTGGCGCGGATGCAGCCGGGTAGCGTGATCGTGAACACGTCTTCCGAGCAGGCGGGCGATCCGTCCGCCGATCTGGTGGACTATGCTCTGACGCGGGCGGCGGTGCTGAACTTCACCAAGTCGCTGGCCAAGCAGCTTGGCCCCAAGGGCATTCGCGTCAATGCCGTCGCGCCCGGTCCCTTCTGGACGCCGTTGCAGGTGAGCGGCGGCGCTACCCCCGAGAAGCTGCAAGGTTTTGGCGGGCAGACGCCGCTCAAGCGGCCCGGCCAGCCGGCGGAGATTGCGGGGCTATATGTGGCTGCGGCCGATCCGGCGCTGAGCTATTCGACCGGGCAGATTTTCGGGGCGACGGGCGGCGGCGGGCAGCCGGCGTAATTGGAGCGGGGCAACGGGACCAACCCGTTGCCCCGCCTTGGTGCGTCAGACGTCGAGATTGGCGACCGACAGGGCATTGTCCTGAATGAATTCGCGGCGTGGCTCGACGATGTCGCCCATCAGGCGGGTGAAGATTTCGTCGGCCATGTCGGCCTGTTCGACCTGCACCTGCAACATCGCACGATTGGCGGGGTCGAGCGTGGTTTCCCAAAGCTGTTCGGCGTTCATTTCGCCAAGGCCCTTGTAGCGGGCGATGGCGAGGCCCTTGCGGCCTGCCGCCAGCACGGCGTCGAGCAGTTCGGACGGGCGCGAAATCGCCTTGCCGCGCGTGTCGACGATCGGCGCGTCGTCATCCTCGACCGTGTCGACCGGCTTGTCCGCAGCCTTCTGCGCGATCAGGCGCGACCCCTGTCGATAGGCATCGGACTGTTCGGTGGCGAGGCTGTGGAGCTTGCGCGCCTCGGCCGAGCCGACGAAGCCGGCATCGATGATGTGATGATCGGTCACGCCGCGCCAGAAGCGCAGGAAGTGATAACCGCCCTCGCCGGTGACTTCCGCGGTCCAGCGTGCCTCCGGATCGGCGCGGCCCTGCCATGCGGCGGCGGCGGTCGCGGCGGCGCTGCGGTCCTGCACGTCGGGATCCAGCCCGCCGATCAGCGCCAGCGCCTCGATCACTGCCGCGGGATAGCGGCGCGGGACATAGGTCATCAGCGTGCGCATCCGGCGCGCATGATCGAGCAGGCCCTTCAGGTCCGCGCCCGAACGCGCGCCTTCGGCGGTTTCGAGGATCATGCCGCCCAGACCCGCATCTACCAGATAATCGTCGAGCGCGGCATTGTCCTTCAGATAGACTTCGGACCGGCCCTTCGCGACCTTATAGAGCGGCGGCTGCGCGATGTAGAGATGACCGCCGTCGATGATCGGCTTCATATGACGGTAGAAGAAGGTCAGCAGCAGCGTGCGGATATGCGCGCCGTCGACGTCTGCGTCGGTCATGATGACGATCTTGTGGTAACGCAGCTTCTCGATGTTGAAATCATCGCGCCCGATGCCGGTGCCCATCGCCTGAATAAGCGTGCCGACTTCCTTGGATGACAGCATCCGGTCGAACCGCGCACGTTCGACGTTGAGGATCTTGCCCTTGAGCGGCAGGATCGCCTGATATTGGCGGTTGCGGCCCTGCTTTGCCGAGCCGCCTGCGGAGTCACCCTCGACCAGGAACAGTTCCGACTTGGCGGGATCGCGTTCCTGGCAATCGGCCAGCTTGCCGGGGAGCGAGGCGATGTCCATCACGCCCTTGCGCCGGGTCAGTTCGCGCGCCTTCTTCGCGGCTTCGCGCGCAGCGGCGGCGTCGATCACCTTCTGGACGATCGCCTTGCCATGCGCCGGATTTTCCTGGAGCCATTCGGCCAGCTTGTCCGCCATCAGCGATTCGAGCGGCTGGCGCACCTCGGACGAAACCAGCTTGTCCTTGGTCTGGCTGCTGAATTTCGGATCGGGCAGCTTGACCGAGACGATCGCAGTCAGCCCTTCGCGCATGTCGTCGCCGGTGAGCGTGACCTTCTCCTTCTTCAGGAGGCCGGATTTTTCCGCATAATTGTTGATCGTGCGGGTCAGCGCGGCCCGGAATGCGGCCATGTGCGTGCCGCCATCCCGCTGCGGGATGTTGTTGGTGAAGGCCAGCACCTGCTCATAATAGCTGTCATTCCATTCGAGCGCGACGTCGATGCCGACATCGTCGCGCGCGCCGTGGATGGCGACCGGCTCTGGCATCAACGGCGTCTTGGTGCGATCGAGATATTTGACGAAGGCCGCGATGCCGCCTTCGTAGAAGAGTTCGACCGTCTTCGGCTCGGCATGGCGCGCATCGGTGAGGAACAGGCGGACGCCCGAGTTCAGGAAGGCGAGTTCGCGGTAGCGATGTTCGAGCTTGTCGAAATCGAATTCGGTGATCTTGAACGTATCGGGCGAGGGGAGGAAGGTGACGCGCGTCCCCTTCTTGCCCTCCGATTCCCCGACCACCTTCAACGGTGCGACGGCGTCGCCATGGGCGAAGCGCATATAATGCTCCTTCCCGTCGCGCCAGATCGTCAGATCGAGGAAGGTCGAGAGCGCATTCACCACCGAGACGCCGACGCCGTGCAAGCCGCCGGACACCTTGTAGGCGTTCGAATCATTGGTGTTGTCGAATTTGCCGCCCGCATGGAGCTGCGTCATGATGACTTCGGCGGCGGACACGCCTTCCTCGGTGTGGATGCCGGTCGGGATGCCGCGCCCATTATCCTCGCACGAGACCGACCCGTCGGGGTTGAGCGTGACGAGGATGCGGTCGCAATGCCCGGCCAGCGCCTCGTCGATCGCATTGTCGCTGACTTCGAACACCATGTGGTGGAGGCCGGAGCCGTCGTCGGTGTCGCCGATATACATGCCCGGGCGCTTTCGCACCGCATCAAGGCCCTTCAGAACCTTGATGGAGTCTGCGCCATAGTCGCCGGTCTGGGGAGTGCTTGCCATGCCCAGCATATAGGCATTCGGGCCGCAAATCGGAAGCGAAATGGTCCGTCAGCAGGATCGCATCCGGGCGAGATCGGGCGGGAAGCGATTTTCGGCCGTGGCGCGCGCATCCAGTTCCGCCTTCAGCCGCGATACGGGACCGGCCATGGCCGGCACCAGCAGCGCCAGCGTATCGAGCGACTTGTTCGCGCGCAGCACCAGCGGCGCGTGGGGGGCGAGGTCCGGCAACAACGCCACGAAGAAATCATCGACGCAGACGGCTGGATCAAGCGTCGGGACATGGACGTTACGGCAACGATCCTCCGGCGGTTCCGCCGTCGCCGATGCGTCCATCCCCGCCAGCGTCCGAAGGCCGGCACCCAGCACGCGGTAGACCGTGCCGGGATCGTTGATCGCGGGGGACAGCGCCCGGCTCCCCACTTCGGCCAAGACGATCAGGCCGAAGCGCGGATCCTGTTCGAAGCTGCGATCGTGGCCGATGACGATGCAGTTCAGCGCCTTGTCGGGGTCGATATCGCCTTCGATCGCGAGGACGGCGCGGGCGGGGTGGATGAAGGCACCGGGGCGGGCGAGGATGTGAATGGTCGCGCCGGACGCATCGGCCAACGCCGACAGCGCCGGTACGTCGATGCTGCGGATATGGCCGATATCCGGCCGGCAGAGCCGCAACGCGCCGGCCGGCACCGGGACCGCGGCGATGCCGCCCAGCCAGGGTTCGGCGCGCCAGCCGGCGATGGCGGTGCAGGTCTTCGCCTCGATCCGGTCGACGATATCGGACATGCGGCCGAAGGTGCTGAGATGATCGACCCAGCGCAGCAGCGTGATCGCGACCCACAGGATGACGAGGATGGCGCTGGCGAACAGCACGACGCGGCCGCTTGCCCCGTAAATCCCCGTCTTCAACGCGATGATGCCGACGACCGCGAACAGGAATGCGCCGAGGAAGGTGGCGAGCACATTCTGGGTCGTGCTGTCTTCCATGATGAGCGAGGTCGCGCGGGGGGTGGCGTTGCTGGTCGCGCCGGCCATCGCCGAGAGCATGATCGTGACCGAGAATGTCGTGACCGCCAGCATGGACGAGGTGAGGATGGCGAGGACATCCTCGACATCGCCCGCATCGATGGCGTTCTGCACGTCGTAAGGGAGCAGCGGGCCGATGACGGCGGCGGCGAGCGCGGTCAGGAAGCCCGCCACCGAGAAGAGCGCGGTCCTGAACCAGATCCGGCGGCGCACGGCGGTCCATAGCGTGCGGAGACTGGGCATGGACGGCGACTCCGCGAAGGGGATGGGGCGTAAAGTCCGCGCGCGCCGCGGGGTTCCGGCTATTCCCGCTGCGCGGTGCCGCCGCGCACGTCGAACCATGTCGTCTCCGTCCCCAGCCCGTCGAACAGACCGCGTTCGGTGCCGGTCATCCAGCTTTGGCCGCCGGTCGCCTCCAGCCGGGCGAACAGGGCGGCGCGGCGGGAGGGATCGAGATGCGCGGCGACCTCGTCGAGGAGGAGGATGGGGCGGGCGGCGCGGTCCTCGGCGACGATATCGGCATGGGCCAGCACGATCGACAGCAGCAACGCCTTCTGTTCGCCGGTGGAGCAGCGATCGGCGGGCTGCGCCTTGTCGAGATGGCGGACGAGCAGGTCGGTGCGGTGCGGGCCAGTGAGCGTGCGGCCGGCGGCGGCATCGCGGCCGCGACCCTGTCGGAGATCGGTGGCGAAGCGGGGTGCATCGGCGGGCGTCCAGCGATCGAGCGCGAGATGGGCGCGGGCGAAAGGGCCGGCGGGCTGATCGGCGAGGCGCAAAGTGAGCGCGTCCACGGTGCGGGCGCGGGCATCGGCGACGGCGAGGCCATGTTCGACCATGCCGGCCTCCAGCGCGGTGAGCCAGGCGGCGTCGGCCCCCGCCTCTTCGGAGAGCAGGCGATTGCGGGCGCGCATCGCGGATTCATAGCGTGCGGCATGGACGCCGTGGCCGGGTTCGCGCGCGATGGTCAGCCGATCAAGGAAGCGGCGGCGGGCGGTGGCGCCTTCGACGAAGATGCGGTCCATGGCGGGAGTGAGCCAGAGGATGGCGAGACGTTCGGACAGCGCCGCCGCGCTGCTGCCTGCGCCGTTGATGCGGACCTGACGCCGTTCGGGCGCAGTGGCGGTGGTGCCGGTGCCGATGTCGATGTCCCCCGACAGCGTCGCGGCGACCGCGAAGCCGCCGGGGCCGGGATCCCGCGCCATTTCCGACAAGGTGGCCTGGCGCAGCCCGCGACCGGGGCAGAGCAGCGAGACGGCTTCGAGGATGTTGGTCTTGCCCGCGCCATTGTCGCCGCTCAGCACGACGGCCTGTGCCCCGCAGACCAGCAAGGCCTCGGGATAAGAACGAAAATCGGTGAGCGCGAGGCGCAGGACGGCCATGCAGCGGCTGGTAGCCGAGGCGGGGGCGGGGGGGAATGGGTGTGTTGCCGTGGTCCGGGCGATCAGGTGGAGAGGAACCAGCGGTCGGTGCCGTCCAGGCCCAATGCGGTCAGCCGGCCGCTGGCCTGCGCGCCGGTATCGATGCCGATGCGGTTGGCGCGGCAATCGGGATCGGCGGTGATGCTGTGGCCGTGAATGACGACCGCGCCATGATCGCGGCGGCTGTCGAGAAAGGGACGGCGGATCCAGAGCATGTCCCGCGCGCTCTGGCGATCGAGCGCGATGCCGGGACGGATGCCGGCATGGACGAAAAGATAATCGCCATGGCGGACGGAGAGCGGGCGGGTGGCCAGCCAGCCGCGCTGGTCGGCGGGGATGGCATGGCGGACGGCGGCGGCGAAGTCCTGATCGTCCGCTTCGTGGGCCAGCGTCGCATCGACGCCCCAACTGATCGCCGCCGCCACGCCGCCATGCTTGCGCCAGAGCCGCAGCATGTCGCCATCGCCGGACAGGCCATCCGCCATCGCCTGTTCGTGATTGCCGCGCAGCACCGTGACGTCGGCCCAGTCCAGCCCGGCCATCAGCCGATGCACGACGCCGGCCGAATCGGGGCCGCGATCGATCATGTCGCCCAACTGGACGATCGTCGTGCGCGCCGGCGGGCGGGCGGTGTCGTCCGCGCGGATCCTGTCCAGCAGGGCGTCGAGCAGATCGCGTCGGCCATGCACGTCACCGATCGCATAGATGCGCATCCCCGCCGGAAGCGTTGCAGGTGGGGACCGGCGGAACAGGGGCATCAGCTGCGGGCGGCACGCCGGGCGAATGCGTAGATGACGAGGCCCGCCGCCGACAGTGCCGCACCGATCGGCCCGGTCGATGTCCAGCCCAGCCCGGCCGCGATCGACAGGCCACCCAGCCATGCACCGAGCGCGTTGGCCATGTTGAACGCGCTGTGGTTGAGCGCGGCGGCGAGCGTCTGCGCATCGGCGGCGACGTCCATGAGCCGCGTCTGGAGCGCGGGGCCGATCGCCAGTCCCGCAAAGCCGATCATGAACAGGTTGATCGTCACTGCCACCAGATTGTGCGCGCTGAACGCGAAGGCGGCGAGCACGAGGATGTTGAGCGGGAGCAGCAGCCCAATCGCACGCATGATGCCGCGATCCGCCAGCCAGCCGCCGAACAGGCTGCCCGCGACCATGCCGGCCCCCACCACCGCCAGCAGGACCGGCACGACATTCTGTGTTGTGCCGGTGACCTCGATCAGCGTGGGGGTGATGTAGCTGTAGACCGCGAACATGCCGCCGAAGCCGATCGCGGCGATGCCGAGCGTCAGCCAGACCTGCGGCCGGCGGAGCGCGCCCAGTTCGGTCAGCGGGCTGGCACCGTCGGCCGCCGGCATGGGGGTGAGGCAAAGGCGGACGAGCAGCGCGGTGAGCAGACCCAGCCCGGCGACGATCAGGAAGGCCGCACGCCAGCCCGCAATCTGCCCGACCCAGGTGGCGAAGGGGACGCCGACGACATTGGCGACGCTCAGCCCCAGCATCATGCGCGCGACCGCGCCTGCGCGTTTGCCCGGCGGCACCAATGATGCGGCGACGAGCGAAGCGATGCCGAAATAGGCGCCGTGCGGCAGCCCCGAGACGAAGCGCGCCGTGACGACGAAGCCGTAGCTGGAGGCGGCCGCGCTGGCGATGTTGGCGGCGGCGAACAGGATCATCAGCCCGACCAGCATGGCGCGGCGCGGGGCGCGGGCGAAGGCGGCGGCGATGACCGGCGCACCGATGACGACGCCCAGCGCATAGGCGCTGATCATATGGCCGGCGACCGGGATGCTGACCGCGATCGAGCGGGCGACATCGGGCAGGAGACCCATCGAGGCGAATTCGCCCGTGCCGAGCGCGAAGCCACCGGTCGCCAAGGCGAGTTCAGCGGCGAGGACGCCACGCGGCGGGGCGGTAGCGGTGAGAAGGGCAGTTGTCATGCGTCGGGCACCCGATAGGGGAAGCAGGATCACCCTCCCGGCAATGACGCGTCTTCGCGTTCGCGCCGCAATACACGATCAGGGAGCTGTTTGCCAAGGCGTTGGGGGGTTCAGTCGCTATCGGGCGCGGGATCGTCCAGCAGCAGCGCGAGCGTGGCGCAGGCGATGTGCGTTTCGGTCCAGGCAGCGTCCATGCGCTCGACGCCGTCCTGCTCCAACGCCAGCCATGCCGCCGCGAGATCGCCGAAACCGAGAATGCCCGCGAGGCCACCGACACGGTGGGCGAGCGCATGGGGCGTGGCCCCCTCGCCGATCACATAAGGGTCCGGCGCAGCGCAGAGCAGGACGAGGCGTTCGTGGAAACGCTGCATCAGCTTGTGGACCGCCGCCGGCCCGAGCAGCGGCGTGAGCTGGCGCAACGGATCGGGACGCGGCGGGGCCGGGCGATGGAAAAAGTCCGATGGGGCAGCGATGCTGCCGTCGTCCGGCGGCGTGATGTGGATCGGCACCGGGGGCTGGTCATCCGGGTGCTGCCGGATGCGGGCGGCAACGTCCGCCGCGTCGATCCCCGGCAGATTCGTCGTGAGCCGGATCAGCGCATACCCCCCCAGCGCAGCGGCCGCGACCGCCGCGGCACCGTCCGTCACATGGGTGACGCGCCAGCCATGATCGGCATGGCGGGCGGCAAGCGCATTTCCACTTTCCGTAGCGGCAGTGGCCAGCAACAGCCGCGGCGGTGGAGAATCGACCGTGCCGAGATCGCTCATGGGGGATTCCCCGCCTTCTTCCACCATTGCCGTTCGACCTTTGGATATCACCGTGCGTGCAGACAGCGTGTTGTAAATCCTGCGAGAAAGTCGCAGTTGAGACGGGATAGCCGATTTTACGGCGTCCACAGGGGTATAAATATAGCGTGGCCAGTGCGCGCATTCTCATCGCGGACGATCATCCGCTGATCGGTGACGCCTTGCATCTCGCGATCCGGGCGCGCCATCCCGGCTTTGCAATCGATGTCGTCAGCAGTGTTGCGGACGCGGAGGCCGCATGTCGCGACCCTCGCGGGCTGAAGCTCGTGCTGCTCGATTATCGACTGCCCGACAGCGACGGGTTTTCCGGGTTTTTCCGGCTGCAATATCTGCTGCACGAGGTGCCGATCGCCATCATCTCCGGCTTCGGGGATGCCCAGATCGTGGAGGCGGCCCGCGTCTTGGGCGCGCAGGGATTCCTGCCCAAGACGCAGCCGCTCGACAAGCTGGCGGACATGGTGGACCGGATGCTGGGCGGCGAGCGCGTCTTTCCGCCGCCGACCGAAGGGGCGCATGAGATCGAGGCGGCGCGCAGCCGGCTGGAGACATTGTCGTCCGCGCAGCGCCGCGTGTTGCTGGCGCTGGCGCGGGGTCATCTCAACAAGCAGATCGCGCAGGAACTGGATGTGTCGGAAGCGACGATCAAGGCGCATCTGACCGCGATCTTCCGCAAGCTGGGCGTGCTCAACCGGACGCAGGCGGTGCTGTCCATCCAGCCGCTGCTGCGCACGATGGACGAGGCGCGTTGACACCGGTTGGCTAGGCTTCCGGGTTTTACTCTTTCCTGATTCCGTTCGGTTCGATCTGGTCGAGAAGCCTGCGCGGGGTTCTCGACAGGCTCGAACCGAACGGGGTTTGGGGTGTGTCTTGACGGTTTAAAAGAAGAACAAGGGGCCGCGGGCGAAGCCCGCGTCGGTCGGGCTGTGGCCCGCCGGCCGGGCTGGCGCTGGTCCGCGCCTGATTCGGCGATTGCTGCGCAATCCCCTCTTTAGAGTCGTTTTCAATCTGGTTTAACCGTTCGCCATCCCGGACTTGATTTGGGATTCAGCTTCTGTCGTCCGCGCGGTGCAGAAGAAAAGCCGAACCCCGGATCAAGTCCGGGGTGACAATATTAACGGTCAGACCTGATCGAAAATGATTCTA
>Ga0265797_10000814_pt1 | contig 56847 bp, 52 predicted proteins | sample P2T30metagenome_FD_192433 | JGI IMG/M metagenome (GOLD analysis project Ga0265797, IMG submission 192433) | Plant litter microbial communities from East Loma Ridge, Irvine, California - P2 T30 | ecosystem: Environmental > Terrestrial > Plant litter > Unclassified | place: USA: California...
GGGCACGCCAGACGAGCATGACGCGATTCTTGTAAATCATAGTCAGTAATAAAACACTCATCCTTAGTCGTATCTCATGCCCACTCCCCGCGTGCTAGCCACCCAAGCCGCCGAAGCCACCATCGACCTGCTCCGCGACGAGCACGGCCCACTCATGTTTCACCAGAGTGGCGGCTGCTGCGACGGCTCGTCGCCCATGTGCTTTACCAAGGGCGAGTTTCGGGTGGGGGCCAACGACGTGTGGCTGGGCCAAATTCACGGCTGCGACTTCTTCATGAGCGCCAGCCAGTTTGAGTACTGGAAGCACACGCAGCTCACGGTAGACGTGGTGAAAGGCCGGGGTGCGAGTTTCTCGCTGGAAATCCCGCTGGGCGTGCGGTTTCTCATTCGTTCGCGGCTCTTTACCGAAGCCGAGGAGCAGGATATGGCCCCGGTGCTCGACGGCGAAACGGCCCTGGCCAACGGCTAAGGCTACAACTCCCGCACGAGCACGCGCACATCCACGGTGCGGCCGTGGTCGTCGGCGCAGGAGATTTTGACTTCGCCCGGCGGCGGCCGGAAAAACACGCGGGCCGTAGCCGGCGCGGCCTTCAAAAACTGGTCATTCACGTACCAATACACCTGCCGTACTTCGCCAGCCGCCGCGCAGCTGAGCAATAATTGTTGCTTTTCGCTGGCATTGAGCACGTACTCAGCATGAGCGGCGGGCGAGGTGATGGCTAGTAGCGGCGCGGCATCGGGGCCTGTGGTACCGGTGGCGTCGGTGCCGCGCACGAGGCGGCAGGCGGGGTTATGGGGTGGCAGGCGGCGCGCCGGCAAGCCCTGGCTTTCGCGAAAAGCCAGCACCTCGGGCCGCAGGTTGGCAAATAACTCGCGGCGGTAGCCGCTGGCCGGGGCGCAGGCACGGCAGTAGCTGTACTGGCCATCGGCCGAGAGGAGCACCTCGCGCAAGTGCTGGCAGCGCTGGCTACCCGAAGCGCCCGGCAGGTAATAATCAAGCAGTTGGTTGGGGCAGTGCTCGCCGGGTACCAGGCCGGTTTCGGCGCACACCAGCCGGAAATCGAGGCTAGCCGGCGGAGCAAACCACTCAGACTTACCATTGTAAGCCAGCGCGTTAAACAAGTCAAATAGCAGCGGCGAGGCAATGTCGGCCCCCGTGAGCGCGGGGCTGCCCTGGCCATTGAAGTTGCCCAGCCATACCCCAATGGTGTACTGGCGGTTGTAGCCGATGCTCCAGGCGTCGCGGCGGCCGTAGCTGGTGCCGGTTTTCCAGGCAATGCGGGGCAGGTGGCGGCTGGCGGCGGCATCCACGGGCAGGTCGGGCCGCGTGCGCTGGGCCAGGATGTCGGTGAGCAGGTAGGCAGCGGCGGGCGACAGCAACTGTTTCTTGGCTGCTGGCTTGGCTGGCGTGGTTAGCGCAAGCGCAGTACACTGCCCCTCGTTCGCCAGCGCGCTGTATAGGCCCGTTAGTTCTTCCAAAGTGGCGCCGCAGCCACCCAGGATAGTGCTGAGCCCCAGCCGGGGTGCATCGTGCGCCACCTGCCGAAACCCAGCCTGCCGCAGAGTGCCGGTAAACTTATCAACCCCAACTTCCGCCAAAACGCGCACGGCCGGGATATTCAGCGAGTAGGTGAGGGCGCGCTCCACTGTTACCTCGCCCTGGCAGTGCTTATCAAAATTCTCGGGCCGAAATCCCTGAAAATTGGTGGGCACGTCGGGTAGCACAGTTTTAGGCGTCACCAGGCCCCGGTCGAAGGCCAGCCCGTAGAGCAGCGGCTTGAGCGTGGAGCCCGGCGAGCGCACCGCCCGCACGCCATCGACCTGCCCCTGCGCCCCAGCATCCTGAAAATCAACGGAGCCCACGTAGGCTTCCACAGCGTGCGTCTTGTTATTAACGACCAGCACGGCCGCTTGCGAAATGCCCAGCGTGGCTAGCCGACGGGCGTAGTTGCGAGCCAGGTCTTCGGCTTTGGCCTGGATAGCTGGGCGCAAAGTGCTGTGAATGAGCGCCACGCCTGGCTGCGCCAACACCAGCCGCCGCGCCAGGTGCGGCGCCAGGGTAGGGGCGGGATGGCGCTGGGCGTCGAGTGGCTCCAGCAGGGCATCGGTAATATCCTGGGCGGGAAAAAGCTGCTGGGCCTGAAAATACCGCAGCCAGCGGTTGCGCTCCTGCAAAATCTGTGGGTTATTCTTGCCCAGCACCAGCCCGCCCGGCCGGTTAGGGATGATGGCCAGCGTTACGGTCTGGGCCAGCGAGAGGTAGTCGGGTGGCTGCTGGAAATACAGCAGCGCCGCCGACTTCACGCCTTCGATGTTAGACCCGTAGGGAACCAGGTTGAGGTAGAGTTGTAAAATCTCAGCTTTGCTGAGATGTGCTTCCAATTGCACGGCGCGCAGCATTTCGCGCAGCTTATTGCCGATGGTGCGCTCTTTGGGCTCCAGCAGCCGCGCCACTTGCATAGTGATGGTGCTGGCGCCCGTGGTGCGGCCCTGGCCAAAAATATTGCGGCTGGCCGCCAGTCCTATCGCCAGCGGGTTGACCCCGAAATGGTAGCGAAAATACCGGTCTTCTTTCTCAATAATCGCCGTTTGCAGCGCCGGGGTAACCTCGGCCAGCTCGGTTTTCATCCGCCACTTCTGGGTGGGGTTGAGGTAGGCGTGCAGCACGGTGCCATCGGTAGCCAGCACCAGCGGCGAGTAGTGCGGCGCAGGCGGCAGCGGCCACAGGCGGTCGGCCCCGAAGGCCAGCAAGAGCAGAATAAGCAAGCCAAACGCCGTGCGTTTGAGCCCAGTCCGGTAGCGCGGTGCGCTACGCTCGTGCCACAACCGCAAGCGCCGCGCCGCATTAAACATACTTAATTTCTTGCAAGCCAAACCGCTGCACCTGGCCATCAATTTCTACAGCCAGGCGGCCGTCGGGCTCCACGCCCACAATTTGGCCGCGCACGCGGCGGCCGGCTACCTCGTAGTCGTGCGGCTCCTGGTAGCGGTAGAGGGCAGCCAGGTAAGCGCGGCGCAGGTCGCCCACCTGGCCGGCGCGCAGCTGGAGGTAGCGACGCTCCAGGCACTCGAGCAGGCGGGCGGCCAAGGCTTCGCGCTGGAAGTAGCGGCCCGTGAGCGCGCCCAGCGAGGTGGCCGTGGGCACGGCAAAGTGCCGCTGGTTCACATTCAGGCCAATTCCGACAATGCTGGACTGAATCTTTGGCCCGCTCAGGCTGTTCTCAATGAGAATTCCCCCAAACTTTTGCGTGCCGAAATACAGGTCGTTGGGCCACTTCACGCGGAGCTTATCCGAAGGTTGGAGCAGCATTTCGGCCCAGTCGTAGACGCCCAGCGCCACGGCCTGGCTCAGCAAAAACTGCTGGCCGGCGTCGAGAAATGTGGGTAGCCACACGATGGAAAGCGTCAGGTTTTCGCCCGGCGCGGCCAGCCACTGGTTGCCCCGCTGGCCCCGGCCCGCAAATTGGTCGTCCGTTATGACGGTACAGCCCTCGCTGGCCCGGTTTTCGCGCAACAGTTGCTGCGCTTCGGAGTTAGTAGAAGGGCAGGCGGGCAGCCAAATAAGCTGCTGGCCGGTAAATAAGGTAGTTGGGCTGATGACCACAGGGGTTGACAGTCGTATATTAGCTAGCAAACAACGTAAACATACTCTATGAAGAGCACCTTGGTTCGACAGGATTCGGACACATTGGCAGACGTAGCCGTACGCGGCCTCCAAGACCGCAAAGGAATGGACATTGTGGTCCTCAACTTGAAAGAGTTGAAAAACGCAGTGGCCGATTATTTTATCATCTGCTCGGCTTCCTCCGATACCCAGCTCGACGCGCTGGCCCGCTCGGTGGAAGAAGAAGTAGAAAAAGTGACGGGTCAGGCACCCTGGCAGAGTGAAGGCCGCACCAATCGGGAGTGGGTTTTGTTGGATTATGTGGACGTAGTAGTTCACGTTTTCCTGCGCGACCGCCGGCAGTTTTACGCGCTGGAGGAGCTTTGGGGCGACGCCGAGATTACGCACATCGAAGACACGGCCGACGCAGCTCATCGCTAAAGTATTGGGCTAGCGGTTGCGTCTGCGGGGGCGTCCTCAACAACGCCGGTTCGGCGCGGTTGCATTCAAGTCTATTACAAACTACCCTTTTTTATGTCTGATACGACGCCCACCAAACGCCGCAAGCCGACGCTGCCCAACCCCACGCCCCGGCCGGGAGTGCAGCTGTGGGTGATGGCGGGGCTGCTAGTACTATTCATCGGTATGTTCTGGTTCAACAATCAGAATGCCGCTATCAAAATCAATCAGCAGCGCTTCGAGCAGATGCTGGCTGCCGGCGACGTGCACGACATCACCGTCGTGAATAAGCAGGCGGTCGAAATCGGCCTTACCGAGGCCGCCCTGCAAAAGCCGCAGTACAAGAACGAGCTTACGACCCGTCGTGGCCCGTTTGCCGCCGCCCAAGGCGCACAGTATTTTTTTCCGATTTTCGACGCCAAGGTCTTTCAGGAGCAGCTCGATAAGCTACAGGCCAACAAGCCAGTAGAGCAGCGGGTGCCTATGAATATTGGTGAGCATGTGAGCTTGCTCGACATCGTGAGCAGCTACGGCCTGATTATCCTCAGCATTATTCTCTTCATCTTCCTCATGCGTCGCATGAGTAGCGCTGGTGGTCCGGGCGGCCAGATTTTCAACATTGGCAAGAGCCGCGCCGCGCTCTTCGAAGGTGGTGATAAAGTGAAGATTACGTTTAAAGACGTAGCTGGTCTGGAAGAGGCTAAAGAGGAAGTACAAGAAATTGTGGAGTTCCTTAAAAACCCCAGCAAATTCACCATCCTGGGTGGTAAAATCCCCAAAGGTGCGTTGCTGGTAGGCCCTCCCGGCACAGGTAAAACCTTGCTGGCTAAAGCGGTAGCCGGCGAAGCTGACGTACCCTTCTTCTCGCTGTCGGGCTCCGACTTTGTGGAGATGTTCGTTGGCGTAGGTGCAGCTCGTGTGCGCGACTTGTTCAAGCAAGCCAAGGCCAAGGCGCCCTGCATCATCTTCATTGATGAGATTGACGCTGTAGGCCGCTCGCGTAGCAAGGGCTCGATGCCCGGCGGCAACGACGAGCGTGAGAATACCCTGAACTCGCTGCTGGTGGAGATGGACGGCTTCGGTACCGACTCCGGCGTTATCATTCTGGCGGCCACCAACCGCCCCGATACGCTCGACTCGGCACTGTTGCGCCCCGGCCGCTTCGACCGGCAGATTAGTATCGACAAGCCCGATATCAACGGCCGCACCCAGATTTTCCAGGTGCACCTTAAGCCACTGACCCTCGGCCCCGATGTGGATGCCAAGAAGCTGTCGGCCCAAACCCCCGGCTTCGCTGGGGCAGAAATCGCCAACGTCTGCAACGAGGCCGCCCTCATCGCTGCCCGCCGCGATAAGAAGTTCATCACCAACCAGGATTTCACTGACGCCATTGACCGCGTAATTGGTGGCTTGGAGAAAAAGAACAAGATTATCAGCCCCGGCGAGAAGCGCATTGTGGCTTACCACGAGGCAGGCCACGCTATTGCGGGCTGGTTCCTGGAGCACACCGACCCGCTGGTGAAAGTATCTATCGTACCGCGCGGTGTGGCCGCACTTGGCTATGCCCAGTACTTGCCCAAGGAGCAGTTCCTGTATAATACGGAGCAGCTGATTGACGAAATGTGCATGGCCCTCGGTGGCCGCGCTGCCGAAGAACTGGTTTTTGGTAAAATCTCGACCGGTGCATTGAGCGACTTGGAGCGCATTACCAAGATGGCCTATAGCATCGTGACCATGTACGGCATGAACTCGAAGCTGGGCAACGTGTCGTTCTACGACTCGAAAGGTCAGAACGAGTACGGTTTCTCGAAGCCTTATTCGGAAGCCACTTCGCAGATGATTGACGAAGAAGTTCGCTCCATTATCGACCAGGCATATACCCGTACCAAGGAATTGCTGACCGAGCGCCGCCACGAGTTAGAGGTAATCGCCAAGGAGCTTTTGGAGAAGGAAGTGCTGCTGCAAGACGACTTGGAGCGCTTAGTGGGCAAGCGCCCCTTCGGTGGCCAGACCAACTACCAGGCCCACATGGCCGGTACCGACCGCTCCGAAACGGCTAGCGAGCGCCACGCCGAGCACCCCGAAACGGCACTCGACGGTGACTTGCCGCCGCTGCACTTGCCCGGCCAGCCCGAGACGGAAACCGTATAGCACACCTGTAGATTATAGGGCGTTCTACGCCACCAAAAGGCCAGCCGTAAGGCTGGCCTTTTTTATGTCCACTACCTTTGCCACATGGTTTCTTCCCGCGATAAAATGCTCGGCCGTATTCGCACGGCGCTGGCTAGCGGCCACGCGCCGCTGCCGCCCGTGCCCGACTGGGCCGCGCCCGTGCATCATACGCTGCCTAACGCTGACCTGGCCGTGGTCTTTGCCGAAAGCTTTCGGCGCATTGGTGGGGAGTTTTTTTATTGCGAAGACGTAGCGCAACTGGGTGTTGAGCTACGCGCCTGGCTCACCGAGCGCTTGCCCGCTGGCCAGCAATTCTACGTATGGGAACCGGCTTTGCAAGCCTTATTAACAACGGCAAATGTGCCGTTTCAAGCGTTAGAAGCTGATTTTCGGACGCAGGCCGCTGCTGGCCTCACCTCTTGCGAAGCACTGGTAGCCCGCACGGGTAGCATCATTGTGGCACCTGCTATGGCCAGTGGCCGGCGGCTCAGCATCTACCCCGACCAGCACCTCGTGTTGGCTCGCCCCAGCCAGGTAGTAGCCGAAATTGGTGATGCCTTGCGCGTGGCACAGGCCCGCTACGGCGCGCACTTGCCCTCCATGCTCTCGCTCACGACCGGCCCCAGCCGCACGGCCGATATTGAGAAAACCCTTGTGCTGGGTGCCCACGGCCCGCGCCGGCTCAGCTTGTTTTTATTGGAAGATGACGCCGAAACTGCTGCCTGAGTTGCCTCCGCTGGCCCTGGCGCCGGGCCAGCGCGTATACTTTGCCTCCGATTTTCACTTGGGTGCGCCCGACGCTGCCACCTCGCGCGAGCGCGAGCGTCGCATCGTGCGCTGGCTCGATATGGCGGCTAAGGACGCGGCGGCCATCTACCTGGTGGGCGATATTTTTGATTTCTGGTTTGAGTACAAGCACGCTATCCCACGGGGATTTAGTCGCTTGCAAGGCAAGCTGGCCGAATTGACCGATGCGGGCCTGCCTATTACGCTCTTTACCGGCAACCACGACATGTGGATGTTCGGTTACTTCACCCAGGAAATGGGCATTCCCATTCTGCGTAATCCGGTGACGCAACGCTTGGGTAATCAGCTATTTCACATCGGTCACGGTGATGGCCTGGGGCCGGGCGACTTTGCCTACAAGCGCGTGATGAAGCCAGTTTTCAACTCCAGCCTCATGCAATGGTTTTTCGCCCGCCTGCACCCCAACCTGGGTATTGGCATCGCCAACCGCTGGAGCCGCCACTCGCGCTTGCAAAATGGCGCCGCCGACGCCACCTATTTTGGCGAAGATGAGTGGCTGCTCGTGTATTGCCGCGAGTTGGAGCAGCGCCAGCACCACGACTATTACGTATTTGGCCACCGCCATTTGCCGCTCGACGTAGCCGTGGGCCCCGGCAGCCGATATATCAACCTGGGCGAATGGGTCAATTATTGCTCTTACGGCGTGTATGATGGCACCGAGCTGGTTTTGCGCGAGTTTGAGAAATAGCGCGCTGCTGGCCGCGTGGCTACCGCTGGCCGCCGTTGCCCAAAGCACCGTGCCCAGCGCGGCCTCGGTAGCACCCGCCGCCCGCGTAGCCCCGGTCGAGGCCGCGCCTGCCAATAAGGCGGCCGGCGCCACCGAGCCCGCGCCTGGCGCGCCTGCCTGGACCCTGGTCAAAACCATCGTGTTGCCTAACCCTGGCCCGGCTTCGCTGGACCGGCGCGGCGTGCTTTACCTAGCTGACCGCGACAACAACCTGCGCCAGCTGGGCCGCGACGGCCAGCCGCTCAATACCTACTCGCCTACCCAGCCCGGCCACGTAGCCGTTATCGAAGCCTGGAACCAGAACAGCCTGCTGGCCTTCTACGACGACCGGCAGCAGGTGCTGTTGCTCGACCGCTTCCTGGCTCCGCTGGCCGAAATCCGGCTGGCCGACTACTTCGACGGTACCGTGCGCACGGCTACGCTGGCCCCCGACGGCCAACTCTGGCTGCTTGATGAAAGTGCCCTTACCCTGCGCGAATTTGACCCGCAGGCCCTGCGCGTGGTGCAAAGCACGCCGCTCGACCTCATCATCGGCCGCAGCCGGCCCGACTTCCGCTTCCTGCGCCAGTACCAGAACAACCTGTACTTGGTGGACCATACCAGCGGCATCTTCGTATTTGATAACCTAGGCAACTACCGCAAAAAACTGCCCTTCGCTAGCCTCGATTTTATCGCGTTCCGCGGCGATGAGCTAGCGTATCTGGCCGGCGGCCAGCTCCACTTTTTTCACCTCTACAACCTCACCGAGCGCACCCAGCCGCTGCCCGCCGGCCTCGATGCAACGACCATACGCCAAGTGCTATTTGACGAGCAGTTGGCCTACTTCATTACCCCCAATGGCGTGAGCATCTACCAGCGCTAAGTGGGTGAATGAACGATTGAGGGAAAGGCGATAAGCGAGGGTATGGTGCAGGTTTTGGGTATTGCCGACAGTGATAAAAGGCTAATCGTAACGCTGTTGCAAGAAAAGAAAGCAGGCTAAGCCGAACGCAACCGCTGGCCCGCAAGGCCGTTAGCGGAGGCAGGTTTTCATCCTTCTTTTCCCTTTTCCATGAAAGCATTAGTGTTTCACGGCCCGCGCCACGTCAGCGTCGATACCGTAGATGACCCGATTCTGAAAGACTCGCGCGATGCCATTATCCGCGTTACGAGCACGGCCATTTGCGGCTCCGACCTGCACATCTATAATGGCAGCCTGCCCACCTCGCCGATGGTGCTCGGCCACGAGTTCATGGGCATCGTGGAGGAAGTGGGCCGCGGCGTGGGCAACCTCAAGCGCGGCGACCGCGTGGTGGTGCCCTTCCCGGTAGCCTGCGGCACCTGCTTCTTTTGCAACCACCAGTTGCCGGGCCACTGCGAAAACTCCAACCCCGACCACTACGGCCCCGAAGGCGGCCTGCTTACCCAAAAAGGTGGCGCGCTTTTCGGCTACACCGACCTCTACGGTGGCTACGACGGCGGCCAGGCCGAGTACGTGCGCGTGCCCTACGCCGACTTTGGCCCCCGCAAAGTGCCGGATTTCCTCACCGATGAGCAGGTACTTTTTCTGACTGACATCTTCCCCACCGGCTACTCCGGCATCGACTGGGCCGAGGTGAAGGGCGGCGAGTTTATCGCCATTTTCGGCGCTGGCCCGGTAGGTATCATGGCGGCCAAAAGCGCCTGGCTGCGCGGCGCGGCCCGCGTAGTTATCGTCGATACCCAGCAGTATCGCCTCGACAAAGCCAAGGAAACGACCCGCTGCGAAACCATCCTCTGGGAAAGCCACGACCAGGTAGTGCAAGTTATCCGCGACATGAGTGAGGGCCGGGGTGCCGACGTGTGCGTCGATTGTGTAGGCTTCGAGCCCGACCGCAACCTGCTCGACCGCGCCAAGGCCGTTATCAACCTCGAAAAAGGCTCGCCCAAAATCATTGAAGCCTGCATGAGCGCCGTGCGGCGCGGCGGCGTGGTATCGGTACTAGGCGTGTACGCTACTACCAACGACAACTTCCCGGTGGGGCAGTTTTTTGACAAAGGCATCAAACTAGTCGGCGGCCAGGCGCCCGCGCACAAGCACATCGACAAGCTGTTGCAGCACATTATTAAGGGGGAAGTTGTGCTGGACGATATCATTTCGCACCGCCTGCCACTAAGCCAGGCGGCTCACGGCTACGATATTTTCCGTCACAAAAAAGATAATTGCCTGAAAGTAGTGCTCAAGCCCGGCGAATAAATTCGCCCAACCTACGTAAAAGCCCGGCTGCCAGCCCCGTAAAAGGGGCCGTGCAGCCGGGCTTTTTTGGCGCTTGCTTACCTTGTTGGCTTGGGCGAGTATCTGGCCCGCGCAAGGCTTATGTTAGAGAAATTGATGTTGAAAAAAAACCTTTCGGCCCTGGCTGGCTTGTGGCTGGGCTTGGCCGTGCCGCTACACGCCCAGGAAGTAGCGCCCCGGCTGGCCCCCGCCGTTCGGGAGGCGGTGCGGCGCGGCGCCCAGCTGCCCGCCGTGCGGCTGCGCGTGCGCGACGCGGCGGCTTTTCGGCAATGGGCCGGCCGGGCATTGCCGCAGGCGCAGCTACGCCCGGCGGCTGGCCAGCCAGCGACGCTCACGGTTAGTCGGCTCACGGCCAGTCAGCTAGCTGCACTCGTTGCCTCACCGCTAGTCGAGTTTGTGGATGTGCCCGACCGCCGGGCCCACGACGAGCGTCTGCTCAACGGGGCCGACCTTACGGTGAACAACCTGCGCGCCGTGCAGCGGCGCTACCCGGCGCTCGCGGGCCAGGGGCTGGTGGTGAGCATTAAAGAAAACCCGCTCGATGTCACTGATATCGACTTTCGGGGGCGGCTGCTCAATACGCCGGCCGGTACGCAGATTGAGTCGGTTCACGCCAGCATTATGGCTACGCTCATTGCGGGCGCCGGCAACTCGGGGCCAGCTGGCGAGGGTGCGGCGCGGCAGGCGGGCATTGCCTCTGCCTCCTACGCCAACCTGCTGCCCGACGCCAACGCCGACCTCATCCGCCTGGGTGTGAGCGTACAAAACCACTCGTACGGTACCGGTATCGAAAATTACTATGGACTCGAAGCCCTGGGCTACGACCAGCAAACGCGCCAATTACCCACGCTGCTGCACGTTTTTTCCTCCGGTAATGTGGGCACGTCGGCCAGCCCCGATGGGGTGTACAAAGGCCTGGCGGGCTTCGCCAACCTCACCGGCCAGTTCAAGATGTCGAAAAACTCGCTGGCTGTGGGTGCCAGCGATGGCCTGGGCCAAGTGGCGGCGCTCAGCTCGCGCGGCCCAGCTTACGACGGCCGTGTGAAGCCCGAGTTAGTAGCATTTGGCGACGCCGGCTCGTCCGACGCCGCGGCGCTGGGCTCGGGTGCGGCGCTGCTGGTGCAGCAGGCCTACCGCGATAGCCAGGGCGGCACTCTGCCGCCCGCCGCGCTGGTCAAGGCCGCGCTCCTCAACAGCGCCCGCGACGTGGGCCGGCCGGAAGTCGATTTTGAGTCCGGCTTTGGCCAGTTGGATGCCTTAAAGGCCGTGCGCACCATGCTGGAAGGCCGCTACCGGGCTGGCTCGGTGGGGCAGGGGCAAGAGCAAACCTACGCGATTGACGTGCCTGCTGGTACGCAGCAAGTGAAAGTCACCCTGACCTGGACCGACCCCGAAGCCGCCGCCAACGCAGCGCAGGCCCTCCTCAACGACCTCGACCTCACAGTGCTAAGCCCCGGCGGCCCTACCTGGCTGCCCTGGACCCTCAGTGCCTACCCCAGCCCCGACTCGCTGACCCGCGCTGCCCGCCGCCGCGCCGACCATCTCAACAACGTGGAGCAGGTAACTATCAGCCTGCCCGCTGCTGGCACCTATCAGCTGCGGGTGCGTGGCTACGCCGTGCCCAGCGGCCCGCAGGCGTTCAGCCTTGCCTACGAAGTGGTAGCGCCTGGCTTTGAGTGGCTGGTACCGAGTGCCATCCGCAACGTGCGGCCCGGCCAGGCGGCCACCCTGCGCTGGGACTACGCCGGCCCCGCCGCCACCGCCCGCCTCGAGTACCGGCCCATTGGCCGCGCCGCCTGGCACACCATCACGGCGAGCCTCGACCCCACGCGGCGCACCTACTCTTGGGCCGCGCCCGACACTACTACGCTGGCTCAAGTGCGGTGCGTGGTAAGTGGCCAAGCCTACGTTTCCGATACGTTTGCGCTGGCCCGCCCGCCCGCCTTGCGCGTGGGCTACGTCTGCACCGATGAAACGCTGCTGACTTGGCCAGCCACGCCGGGGGCCACGCAGTACCAGATTTACCGGCTGGGTACCAAGTACCTGGAGCCATTGCAGCTCGTAGCCGATACGCTGCTGCGCGTGCTGCCCACCCAAAATGCGGGCCTGTACTTTGCCGTGGCTCCCGTGTTGGGTGGCAAGCTGGCCGAGCGCAGCACCATCGTCAACCAGGCCGAGGCGGGCGTAGCCTGTTACATTCGCTCCTTTTTGCCGCAGGCGCCCATCACCGATACCGTGCAGCTGGCCTTGCAGCTGGGCACGCTCTACCGCCTGCAATCACTTCAGCTTCAGCGCCTGGGGGCCAGTGGCTTTCAGACTATCCAAACGCTCAGCCCCGTCATTCAGCTGGCTACTCTCTTTACCGACCCCACCGCCACGCCGGGCCTCAACCGCTACCGCCTGCTGGGCCAGGACCTGGCGGGCCGTACCTTCCTGAGCCAGGAAGTAGATGTGCAGCTTGTGGGCCGGGGCGAATTGCTGGTGTTCCCCAACCCCGTAACCATCGGGCAGGAGCTGCAAGTAGCCGGCGAACCCAACGCGCCGCTGCAAGTCACGCTCTACGATGCGCTGGGTCGCCCCGTGCGCACTACCTTAGTGCAGGGTGCGCTCAACCCATTCGACACCAGTAACCTAAGCCCCGGCGTGTACCTGCTGCGCGCTACGCCCACCACGGGTGGCGGCCCCGCCCGCACCCGTCGGGTACTGCTGACCAATTAGCCGGCCCGCTACGCAAAAAGCCCCCGGTCTGCCTGGCAGACCGGGGGCTTTTTGCGTAGTGCTACTAAGCGCTAGTACAGGTAGTTGAGGGCGATAACGTCGTTGGCATTAAACGGCCGGTCCACGTTGGTGCCCACACAGGCCAGCATCCAAGAATTAGGGTCGGGGGCCGAAGGCGTGCCGGGGATGAGGATGGCGCCCACGCCGGCCGTGCCCTCGTTGTTGCCCTGGCCCTTGCGGCCGCAGCTGTAGGCGCGGTTCATGTAGTCGGTGTGCCGAAAGCCGATGCAGTGGCCCATCTCGTGCGCCATGATGGTGGCGATGGCATTGGTAGTTTGGTTGCCAATCACGCTGGGCACTAGTGTGAAGCCGGGGGCGGGGTTGCCATTAGTCGGGAAGCCACCCGATTGCCCCAGTACGCCCGCTCCGAGGTTGGCCGAATACTTCACCGGCAAATCGGCCGCGCCGGAAGTGATGCGCGTGAAATGCAATTGCAGGTTGGCATCGTTGTAGCGGCGGATAGCTTCATCGATAGCCGTCACGTACGCCGCCGGAAACTCCGTCGAAAGGCTCACCGTGAGCGTGCGGGGCAAGCCAGTCACGAGGTTGGTCGTGCGATACTGCTCTTCTTCACCAACGCGCAAAAACTTGCGCTCCGGCGCGCTGGCCAGCAACTCTGGCGTCAGCAGCATGTCACCCTCCGCTAGATAGCCGCCCCTTACAGCTTTCAGGTCGCTGGTGTCGAAGCCCAGCGCTTTCACTTGTGCCGTCACTTCAGCCGAAATAGCCTGGGGTTCGGCCGCTGTATCCTGCGATTTTTGGCAGCCGGTAAGTGAGAGTGCAGCGCTGGCCCCCAGGGCTAGCAAGGCAGAAAACTTGAACATAAGCTTGGTTTGGTAAAAAGGTGGTGAAGTGCGAGATACTCGGCTAAATATGCGCATAATTTATTGGTAAGCCAATAGTTAGCTACTAAATGCCGGAATTTTACACGTCGCACCCGTTTTTATTGTATAGCATTGTTAGTGAGTAAGATGTGCTAAGTGATGCCACAAAAAAGTCCCCGGCCTGCAAGCAGACCGGGGACCATTCTTAGTGGGCTAAGATAGCCTACTAATAGATGTAGTTGAGCGCCGTCAGGTCGTTGCTATTGAAGGGGCGGTTTACACCGTTGCCCACGCAAGCCAGCATCCAAGAGTTGGGGTCGGCGGCCGAAGGCGTGCCGGGGATGAGAATAGCACCCACGCCGCTGGCACCCTCATTGGAGGCGCTACCACCGCAGCTATACGCACGGTTGAAGTAGTCGGTGTGGCGGAAGCCGATGCAGTGCCCCATCTCGTGGGCCATGATGGTGGCGATGTAGTTGGTGTTCGAACTGTTGATGACGCTGGGGACCAGCGTAAAGCCGGGGGCGGGGTTGCCACCGCTTGGGAAGCCGCCCGACTGGCCAAGCACGCCCGCGCCGAGGCTAGCCGAGTACTTCACCGGCAGGTTAGCGGTACCCGACGTGATACGGCGGAAAGTCAGGCCCAGGCCAGCGGCATTGTAGCGGCGGATAGCCTCGTCAATAGCCGTTACATAGGCCGACGGAAACTGCGTCGACAAGCTCACCGTGAGTACGCGGGGCAGGCCGGTTACGAGATTGGTGGTGCGGTATTGCTCATCGGAGCCCACGCGCAGCATTTTGTAGTCATTTTTGCCGCTGAGCATATCCGAGGTCAGCAGCATGTCGCCTTCTACTACGTAGCCGCCTTCTACAGCACGCAGGTCGCCGGTACCAAAGCCCAGGGCTTTTACCTGCGCCTTAACTTCTTGAGAAATAGCTTCTGGCTGCGCAGCTTCTTGCGACTTCTGGCACCCGGCCAGCGAAAGAACGGCACCGGCCCCGATGGCCAGCAATGCGGAGAACTTAAACATTGGTTTGGTTTGGAAAAGAGTGAATAAAGAGTGAAAAACCTTGGGCCAAATGTGGAGAGAAAATTTTACCTAATCACTTCAAGTATCATAAATGCCTTAATGTTACACATTTGTGTAACCATGTTGCTTTTATGTTTTGGCAAGGTTAAGTATGGTTTTAACCTGGTCATATCGGGATAACATTACCGAAGTAGCTTTTAAAGGCGGTTTTTTCGCGCCCAGTAGTCTGGTAGCTCACTCAGTATTTTTGCCAAAAGCTTGGTCCTGCGAAAAACACTATCAACACCCTGCGCATTCAGGATTTCAGGTCAATTAAGGACGTCATGCTGACCATGAGCCCGCGCTGCGGAGCTAGGCACCACATAGACGGATTTTGACCGGCCAGCCATCAGCTTGATTTTCAAAAACTCTTGCAAAACGCGCCAAGCTGCGCGCGACCCTCAGTTGCGGGCCCTGCTCAATGCGGTAGCCACTACCCGGCACCCAGCCTACCGCGTACTGGCCGACTTTGTCGGCCGGGCTGTGGATACAACCAAGCCATTGTGACGGCATTTTGGGCTGTGTGTCTCCCAAACTTTTTGGCTTGCTGAAACGGTTATCTTTGCTAGGTTCCTCCTTTCGTGCGGCCCCGTGTGCGGCCGCCTCATCCTATAGATAATCAGCCTCATGGCTTGTGCTACTTGCTCATCCGGCGGCGGCTGCTCTACCAGTAAGGTAGGCGGCTGCGGCTCCAAGGGTGGCTGCTCCTCGGGCGGCTGCACCCGGCTTAATGTATTCGACTGGCTCGCCGATGTAGACATGCCCTCCGATTTTCGGGGCTTCGACTGCGTCGAAATCCGCTTCAAGGGCGGCCGCAAGGAGTTCTTTCGCAACGATAAAAACCTGCCCCTCGTCACCGGCGATGCCGTGGTGGTGGAAGCTGCCGGCTCGGGCTGGCACCTGGGCCACGTGTCGCTGAAGGGCGAGTTGGTGCGCTTGCAAATGCGTAAAAAGAAGGTGCCTACCGACTCGCGTGACATTCGCCCCATCCTGCGCGTGGCTACCCCCGACGACGAGGAGCGCTGGCAGGCCGTGCGCGACCTCGAAAACGGCACCATGTTCCGGGCCCGCGCCGTGGTCGATGAGCTGCGCCTCAAAATGAAGCTCTCCGACGTGGAGTACCAGGCCGACCGTACGCGGGCGCTCTTCTACTACTCGGCTGAAGACCGGGTGGATTTCCGGGAGCTCATTCGGCGGCTGGCCGACGAGTTTCGGGTGCGCGTGGAGATGCGCCAGATTTCGCTGCGTCAGGAAGCCGGCCGCATCGGCGGCATCGGCGTGTGCGGCCGCGAGCTGTGCTGCTCTACCTGGCTCACCGACTTTAAAGCCGTGAGCACCACCGCCGCCCGCTACCAGAACCTTAGCCTCAACCCCCAGAAGCTGGCTGGCCAGTGCGGCCGCCTCAAGTGCTGCCTCAACTACGAGCTCGACGCCTACCTCGACGCCCTCAAGGACATTCCGCAGGTGCAGCGCCCCTTGCTGGTCGCCAATGGCGAAGCCTTTTTGCAGAAAACCGATATCTTCCGCAAGCGTATGTGGTTTGCCTTCCGGGGCGATAACAACTGGGTGATGCTCAGCGCCGAGCGCGTGCGCGAAGTGCTGGAAATGAACAAGCGCGGCGAAAAGCCCGACACCTTGCTGGCTCCCCGCCAGGAAGAGGAAGTAACGCCCGCCGTTTCGACCTTAATGGAGGGCGACCTCGACCGCCTCGACGACCAGATAAAAGCCGGCAGCAAGCGCGGCAAGCGCAAGCGCAAGGAGCGCGGCGACCGCCCCGCCGGGCCAGCCTCCGAAGCCAGCGCCGCCGCGAGCCCGACCGAAGCGCGCGAGCCCCGCGAAGGCCGCGACCAGCCCCGCCGCCGCGACCGTAGCGAAGGCCCTCGTCCCCGTCTTGAAGGCAGCCAGCGCCTACCTCGCGCTGAAAACCAGTCGGATACTCCGCGCGCCGACGCCCCCGCCACCAGCCCCGACGCCCTGCCTACCGAAAGCCAGCCCGAGCAGCGCGGCCGGCGCGGTGCCGCTGCCCGCCCTCTCAACCGGCGCGGCGGCCGCAGCAACCGCGAAGGTGGTGAAGGCAGCGCCCCGCGCCCCGACCAGGAGGCGCGCCCGCGCCGCAACGACCCAGCCGCTGGCCCGCCGCCGCCGCGCCCGTCTCGCGAAGGCGACCAGCCCCGCCCGGCTGGCCCGGGTGCGGAAGGCGGCCAGGGTGGCCGTAGCCGGGGCCGGCGCGGCGGCAGCGGCCGCCGCAATGGCGAAGGTGGGGCTAGCCCCGCCGCTTCTACTCCTCCCAGTGCTTCTTAATACTATGTGGCGCTTTTCTGCTTTTGCCCGGCCACTCGCCCGCCGGGGTAGTTTGCGAATAATGCCGATACTCGGCCTGCTAGCGCTGAGTGCCTGCGACCCCGGCCGCGTATATGAGGAGAACACGGACCTGAAATCGCCCTCCGGCGATGCCTACGTGTGGGATGTGCAGCAGCGCCCCAGCTTCACGTTTGACATTGCCGACACTACGGCCCGCTATGACCTGTATTTCAATGTGCGCAACGCGGCCGATTACGGGTTTTACAACCTCTACCTCAAGCATACGCTCATTGGCCCCGATGGCCGGTCCGCCGGCCCGGCACTACTGCACCAGCTCGTGCTCATGAATCCTAAAACTGGCGAGCCACTGGGTGCGGGCGCGGGCGATATTTTTGACCACCAGTTCTTAGCCTTGCCGCGCCAGCACTTTGCCAAGCCGGGTACCTACAAGCTGACCCTGGAGCAGTATATGCGCCAAAACCAGCTACCCGGTATCATGGCGGTTGGCGTGCGCGTGGCCAAGGCCGGAGGGAAATAACCGCGCGGTACCTATACAAGCAAGTCCGGTGGCAGCTGGCTGGCGTTACTTCTCTGTTAGAGGAAGCAGCGCTAGCCAGCTGCCACCGGACTTGCTTGTTGTACATTAATTTTTACTCCGCTAATTCCTTCCACACCACGTTCAGACCCTCAGCCCACACGGGGTGCGCAATAACCATGTTCTGAAGCTGTTGGTAACGCAGGCGGCCCGTCATGGCTACTTGGATAATGGTCATGATGTCGCCGGCCTCGGGGCCCAGAATGGCCGCGCCGAGGATGCGGTCGTCTTTGCCCACAAGCACTTTCCAAAAGCCCGTTTCCTGGCCCGTTTGCTGGGCGCGGCCGATGTTGCGGACCGGCAATTTTGATACGCGGTAGTCGATGCCCTGCTCCTTGGCCTGGCTCTCGCTGAGGCCGATGCGACCGAGCTGCGGGTCGGTAAAAACGCAGTAGGGTAGGGGGCGCTGCTTGGCCGAGCGGCGGCCTTTGTGCAAGAGATTGTCGCGCACCACTCGGAAGTCGTCGTAACTAATGTGCGTAAACTGCGGCCCACCGTGCACGTCGCCCAGCGCATATACGTGGCGCGCTGCCGTCTGCAACTTGCTGTTTACCTGGATAAAGCCTTTTTCGTCGGTTTTTATACCGGCGACCTCCAGGTTGAGGCTGTCGGAGTTGGGCTGGCGGCCGGTGGCTACCAGCAAGTGGGTGCCGTGCAGGCGGCGCTCGCCCGTGGGCGTATCGACCGTGATGGTCAGCTGGCCCGCATCATTGCGCGATACGCGGCGCGTTTCAGCGTTAAATATCAATTCGATTCCGTCATCGACCAAGGCTTTTTGCAGGCAGTCGCATACATCGTCATCTTCGTGCTCCAGCAGGTGCGCGCCCGTTTCGATGATGGTTACCTCGCTGCCGAAGCGCCGAAATAATTGCCCAAACTCCAGCCCGATGTAACCGCCGCCAATAATGACCAGGTGTGCGGGTACTTCCTGGATGTCGAGCAGCGTGGTCGTCGTCAGGTAGTTAGAATCCGCTAGGCCCGGAATATCCGGTACCATCGGGCGGGTGCCCGTGTTGATAAAAATCTGCTTGGCATTGATGGTGCTGCTGCGCTCCTTGGTTTCCTGCACCAGCACCTCGTGCGGCCCGCTGAAGGCCGCGTGGCCGTGCAGCACCGTGATATTATCGTGCTCATGCTTGAACGACTTTGCCAGATTCTGGCGCGAAGTAGCCAGCAGCGCATCCTTGCGGGCGATGACGGCGGGCATATCTACCTCAACTGTGCCGCCCAGCCGGATGCCCAGCTCCCCGGCAGTCCGCACCTGATGCATGCGCTCGGCCGAGGCCAGGATGGTTTTGGTGGGCACGCAGCCGTAGTTGACGCAGGAGCCACCCAGGTGGTCTTTCTCTACTAAAATGACAGTGCGGCCGGCTTCGGCCAGGGCCGTGGCCAGCGGATTACCGGCCTGGCCGGAGCCAATGATGAGGGCATCGCAAGAATAATCGGGCATAACGAACAGATAGACCGGGGGTAACAACGGTTCAGTCTATACGCAAATTTGGTTTTCATGACCGGCTGCCTGCCCCGATTCACGCCTGCAACGCCCGCTACTCAAATCGACTCTTCTCCGCGTCAGGTTGAGCTTATTTGTAATGAAAGCGGAATGGCTTGTGGCGCGTGTCTACTGCGCAAAAGTCTTCTGAATAGCTGCGCAACTAGTTGTGTTCGAATGATTCAGGGAGATTTTTGCCAGCAAGCCAGCAGGCTTTTTGCCCCAAATACTAAGTTGTAAACCAGGCGGCTTCATCAGTTCTTTACCTCACCTTCACTTTCCCATCTTCATTTTCGCGCTTTGTGAAAAACCTACGCTGTGTTCCGGTTTTAGCCGCCAGCCTGCTGCTCGGCGGCTGCGCCGCGTATGTGCCCACCGTGCCCAGCACGCCGTTGCTTAACAAGGGCCAGGTGCAAATGACGGCCGGTCTGCGCAGCCTCAATTCGCTGGAGCTGGCTGCCGCCTGGGCCCCTACCAACCACCTGCTGCTGGCCGGCGAGTCGGCCTTTCAGGGCAGCACCACTGAGACGACGACCAACAACGTGACCACCACCTACCGCGACGCGCACCGCCAGGCGAGTCTGGGCCTGGGCTACTACCAGGCACCCACCGAGCGCTCGGCCTGGTACCTGGCGGCGTTGGGCGGCGTGGGGTTTGCCAGCGTGGACCTGCACAGCGTGGATTTTGAGATTGCCTCCGTGTACCTGCCCCTGCTGCTGCCTTATATATCAGGTCATTATCAGGCGCGCTATTTTCGTTACTACGGCCAGGTGTATGCCGCCCGGCCACTCGGGCCCCGCGTGATGGGCGGGGCCTCGCTGCGCGGCACGCTGGTCAATTACAACCAGCTCGACTTCGACGGGCAGGCCGTAGCCGCAACCAACCACTTTTTCATCGAGCCGACGCTGTTCTTGCGCATTGGGCACGGCGTGGTGCAGGGGCAGGGCACGTTGGGCCTGTCGCTGCCCACGAGCGGCGACGGTAATAACCCCATCAATAAGCGCACAGCGCCCGTGTCGGGGCTCGTCAGCGTGGGCATAATATTCCGGCCCGATTTGCTGAAGCGGCGTGGGCAGTAGAGTATTGACATTCTTTTAGCAGCTACTCGCGTTTTTATTTGCCTAGCTTGGTAATAAAGAAGGCCTTTACTGGCTGTTTAAATAAGCCGCCGGTAGTACCTACATAGACCGTATCACCGAGTTGTTCTAGGCCTCGCAGGTCTCCTTGCCCTAGCCCGTCGTTACGAAGAATCCGCAATGTGTAGGCTGCCCCGCGCCAGCGTAGCGTGAATAACTGCGGAATAATAGTTTGGTCGATGCCAACTAAGCTATCACCTACTGCATAATAGGTGGCAGAGCGCAATAACTGTGGCATACCTTGGTAGCGCTGCCAGGTTTCGCCGTCGGTGGTAGAAACCAGGACGGAACCGTCAGCGCCTGGCGCATAAACTGTGCCTTGCCACTGGTAGCAGGTAGTGGTCAGCGTAGGAGCCGTGAACACGGGCGTAACTGAACCATCTTCCCGAATTTTGTAGAGTCCAGCATCTTCACAGCCAGCTAGGAAGTAGTCGTCGATGGCCTTTATCCACTGCACTTGGCTCCCCATCAAAGCTAGAGGTAGGTCAATACGCACCCGCTGGGGCTGGGCCACAAGGTTGCCAGCTGGTTGCCGCGTGACTTTCGTCAGGATAAAATTTATACCGATTTTCGCACTGTTTGACCGATAGCTAAATAAAAGATAGTTGTGGCGATTGATAGCACCAAAAGGCAGGCCACTGGTAGGGCGATTAGCAGTGATACTGGTAGCTTGCGGGTCGACCTGCCGCAGGCGAATGTAGGTGCGGTAGCTGTTCGCAACCGGTGCGTCCGTGGGAACCAGTGTCACGATGGTATCCTGTGCCGACTGCGTGGATGCAAAAAAAACAGGGCTGAAGGGCATGCGTAGGTAAACGTTCTGTGGCAAGCCCGCCCCTATGCGCCCCACGTACCCAAACTGGCGATAAGTCGGCGAGCCAGGCAGCGGTGAAATAATATTCAGAAAGAAGGGAGACTGTAGTAGTAGAGCACTTGGCGTTTTACTCATGCCAATTATCACGGAGCTAGTGCCATAAAGACCCGGCGAGGCCACCCAGCTGGTTGGCTTCTCAACTTCCTGCACCACGATTTTTTCAACCTCTTTTTTACAGGCGGTAGTGACAGCCAGCGTGCCGGCAACTAGCAAAGAAGCATAGTAGATTTTCATGCTGTAAAGAAAAGGCGTTTGTAAGTAAAAACTCCTAATAAACAATTATTTTAAAACTGGAGCATCAAGGCCAGATATATTGTTGAGCTTAGGGGTTTGAGGGCACTAAAAAACCGCTGCCTAGATAGACAGCGGTTTTTTAGCTCAGAGCTTGCTACTGTTACTTGCTGCCTAGCACGCGCAGCATGGTATCACCAATCTCGGCGGGCGAATCCACGACGTGGATGCCGCACTCGCGCATGATGGCCATTTTGGCGGCGGCCGTGTCGTCGGCACCGCCTACGATGGCGCCGGCGTGGCCCATGCGGCGGCCGGGAGGCGCGGTTTGGCCGGCGATGAAGCCTACGACGGGCTTCTTGTTGCCGGTTTCCTTAATCCAGCGGGCAGCTTCGGCTTCCATGCCACCGCCGATTTCGCCAATCATTACGATGCCCTCCGTCTCGGGGTCGTTCATCAGCAGCTCTACTGCCTGCTTGGTGGTAGTGCCGATGATGGGGTCGCCGCCGATGCCGATGGCCGTGGTCTGGCCCAGGCCAGCCTTAGTGAGCTGGTCAACGGCTTCGTACGTGAGCGTGCCCGACTTCGACACGATGCCCACGCGGCCCTTGGTGAAGATAAAGCCGGGCATGATGCCCACTTTGCACTCGCCGGCGGTGATAACGCCGGGGCAGTTGGGGCCTACCATCGTGATGCCGGGGCGGTCCTTGAGGTAGTGTTTCACGGCAATCATATCCTTGGTTGGGATGCCCTCCGTGATGGTCACGATAACCTTGATGCCGGCTTGCGCGGCTTCCAGAATCGCGTCGGCGGCGAAAGCCGGGGGCACGAAGATGATGCTGGTATCAGCCTGGGTAGCTTCTACGGCGTCGGCCACGGTGTTGAACACGGGCCGGCCGAGGTGCTCGGTGCCGCCCTTGCCGGGCGTTACGCCGCCCACTACCTGGGTGCCGTAATCCATCATTTGCTGGGCGTGGAACGAGCCTTCGGAGCCGGTGAAGCCCTGCACGATGACCTTGGAATCTTTGTTGACGAGAACGCTCATGGGCGGCTAACTTGTTAGGAAGAGTTAAGTAGGGCAAAAGTAGGGCCGGCGCGCCCAATGCGCGCACCCCGGCCCCCGCCCGGCCCGCTTCTTACCTTTGTAGTCTCACTGGCGCTTCGTGCCCACCCACCCGCTCGCATGTATTTCAACCACATTATCGACACGCTCGGCAATACGCCGCTCGTGAAACTCAACAAAGTTACCGAAGGCATCAAGGGCACCATCCTGGCTAAGGTAGAGTACTTTAACCCAGGCAACTCGGTGAAGGACCGCATGGCCCTGCGCATGGTGGAGGACGCCGAGAAGGCCGGCCTCCTCCAGCCGGGCGGCACCATCATCGAAGGCACGAGCGGCAACACCGGCATGGGCCTGGCCCTGGCCGCCATCGCCAAAGGCTACAAAACCATCTTCGTGATGAGCGACAAGCAGAGCAAGGAAAAGCAGGATATCCTCCGCGCCGTGGGGGCCGAGGTGGTCGTGTGCCCCGTCGATGTGGCTCCCGAAGACCCGCGCAGCTACTACTCGGTAGCCAAGCGCCTTAATAAGGAGACGCCTAACTCATTCTATCCCAATCAGTACGACAACCTCTCGAACACGGCGGCCCACTACGAGGCTACCGGCCCCGAAATCTGGCACGGCACCGAGGGCAAAATCACGCACTTCGCGGCCGGCGTGGGCACGGGCGGTACTATCTGCGGTAGCAGCAAGTACCTGAAAGAGCAGAATACTAAGGTGTTCACGCTCGGCATCGATACCTATGGCTCGGTGTTCAAGAAGTACAAGGAAACCGGTATTTTTGACCAGAATGAAATATACCCCTATAAAACTGAGGGTATTGGTGAGGATATTTTGCCGAAAAACGTGGACTTTGACGTTATCGACCAATTTATCAAAGTCTCCGATAAAGACGCAGCCCTGATGACGCGCCGCCTCGCCAAAGAGGAGGGTCTGTTTGTGGGCTGGAGCTGCGGCTCGGCCGTTTTTGGGGCCTTGGAGTACGCCCGCGAGCACCTTACGGAGGCCGATACGATGGTCATTGTGCTGCCCGACCACGGCACGCGCTACCTCGGCAAGATTTATAACGATGAGTGGATGGCCGCCCAGGGCTGGCTCTAGCCACCACGCCGGGTTTGCTAAAGTGAAGAGCCTGAATTATCTTCGTTACCTCAAGTTAAGATACTTATATGACCGACGCGCTTAACCATATTGTGCTGATAGAGGACAACGAGACGACGAGCTTTCTCAACAACCGCTTGCTAAGCCGGTTGGGAGTGGCCCGCCAGGTAAGCTCGTTCTCGAAGGCCGATGAGGCGCTGGATTTTTTGTGGGGTAGCCAGCTAGCTGACGGTCAGGCGGTGCCCGACCTGGTATTCGTAGACCTGAAAATGCCCGGCATGAGCGGTTTCGACTTCCTCGAGCGCTACAGCCAGCTGCCCACCGAAGCCCAGGAACGCACCGTAGTAGCCGTGCTCACCACCTCCATGCACGGCGCCGACACCGCCCGCGTAGCCCAGTATCCCAACGTAGAATACCTCACCAAGCCCCTCACCGAAGAAAAGATGCAGCGCTTGCTGGCCAAGCGCTTCGCCGCCGCTTCGTAGAGGTAAGTTTGATACTAAAGAGCAAGGGCCGCCCGGTAGTACTACCGGGCGGCCCTTGCTCTTTAGTATTATCCTATTAAACAAAGGCAAACTGCTCGCCGTCGAACAAGCCTTTATCGCTGAGCTTGAGGCTGGGAATAACGAGCAAGGCCATGAAGGAGAGCGTCATAAACGGCGCTTGCAGGCCCGAGCCTAACTCCCCTTTAGCAAAATGGTCGAGGGTGGAGTAGGCCGCCGCCACGGCCGGGCCGGGCTGGTCCGACATGAGGCCGGCCACGGGCAGCGGCAGTACGTGCTCGGCCCCGGCGGGGCCCACGGCGGCCAGGCCACCCTGGGCCGCCACCACGAGGTTGATGGCGCGGGTCAGGCTCTCATCGTCGTAGCCGACGGCCGTGATATTGTGCGAGTCGTGGCCCACGCTGCTGGCCAGCGCGCCCTGCTTCAGGCCAAAGCCTTTGATGAAGGCCACGGCTGGGGCCGCGCCGGGCGTGTAGCGGTTGAGCACCACTAGCTTGAGGATATCCTGCGCGGGGTCGGGCTGGAGTTGGCCGTTGGCCACGGGCAACGTGAGGTCGCGCCGCGCCGTGATGAGCTGGCCATCAAAGCATTCGATAACGGGGAATAACCCAGTAGTGGCGGTTGGGTTAGGGGCCGCCAGCGCCATAGCGGTGGCGGCCAGCGGCTGGGCGTGGAAGTTATTGGCGAGCGCTACCGGCGTAGCGGGTAGCAGGCACTGACCATTTTCGGCTACCAACTCGCCATCCAAGTAGGTCTTCAGCACCTGAAAATTGGTCAGGTCTTCCACCAGAATAAAGTCGGCAGGGTCGCCTACGTGCAGCTGGCCCACGGGCAGGCGGTAGTGCGCCACGGGGTTGAGGCAAGCCACTTGCAGCACGTCGAACACGTTGTAGCCCAGCGCTACGGCGCGCTGCACTAGCTGGTTGATGTGGCCAAGCAACAGGGTATCAGGGTGCTTGTCGTCGGAGCAGAACATGAGCTGCGCGTAGTGCTGGGGCAGCAGCTCGATGAGGGCATCAAAGTTGCGCGCCGCTGAGCCCTCGCGAATCAGGATTTTCATGCCCACCGCCAGCTTGTCGCGGGCCTCGGCGGCTGTGAAGCACTCGTGGTCGGTGCTGATGCCAGCGCTGGCGTAGCGGGCGGCATCGTCGCCGTGCAGGCCGGGGGCGTGGCCATCCACGGGGCGGCCGTAGCGGTGGGCCAGTTCGATTTTTTCGAGTACCTCGGGGGCGCGGTGGAGCACGCCGGGCCAGTTCATCATCTCGGCCAGGTAGCCAATCTGCGGGTTTTGGAATAACTGCTCGATGTCGGCGGCCGTTATTTCGGCCCCGGCCGTTTCAAACTGAGTGGCCGGCACGCAGCTCGGCGCACCAAAGCAAAACTTAAACGGGCTGGGGGCCGCATTGTCCAGCATGTACTGCACGCCCGCCACGCCCAGCACATTGCCGATTTCGTGGGGGTCGCTCACGGTAGCCACGGTGCCGTGCGGCAGGGCCAGCCGGGCAAATTCGCTGGGCACCAGCAGGGAGCTTTCGACGTGCACATGGGCGTCCACGAAGCCGGGCAGGGCGTAGGACAGGGCCGGGTCGGGGCCGCTGGCCCCGGCCACCGGCGTGATGGCCGCGATGCGCCCCGCCACCACACGCAGCGTAGCCGGGCACACCGTGCGGGCCGGAATATCAACCAGATTAACAGAAAGCACGAAATCAGCCGCCATGTCGTTGAAAAAAAAGGTATTGCCCACCAGCTGTGAGGCCGGGCGGGCGATGGAAAGTATTTTTACCAAAAAAACGCCCCGTGAAGCTATCGCTAAATGCTCGTTTGCTGGCCCGGCCAGCCTTTTTACTGGCCCTGGTGGCCTCCCTGGCGGCCAGTGGCTGCGCCGGCCACGGCTCGCTATCGCAAAAAACGCGTTGGTATAAGCACCATAGCGGCGGAAAGTCAGTGCCTTGCCCGTGCGGCCACTAGTTTGTTTTTAGGGCTTTTAGCAGTATGTTAGCCGCCGTTTACCCACTAGTGCCGGCTACTTATATGACCAAACTCTACTGCTTCGTATTATTCTTTTTCATGGCTGGTGTGGCCTGCGCCCAAGAGCCAGCCCCCGGGCCAGCGGCGCCCGTCGTGCATTTGCCACCCACCAGCTTCAAGGGGGGGGGCTACCAATTAAAGAACAGCCGCGAGTGGAAGCGCGCCAAGCTGCTCTACGATGCTCAAAACCTGAGCGTGAGCGATGCCGACCACAAGGCCCAGTATCCCTTGGTGCTACCGGCCGATAGCGTGCGGGCTTTTTATATTGGGCGCGACACGTTTTCGGTGGTGCGTGAGGTGGATATTCCTCGACCCAGCCAGCACTTGCGCAGCTTGTTTGTGCGCAACCTATACCACCGTGCGGGTTACGAAGTGGCTGAATACGTGGCCGTAATGCCGGAGGGCCAGCCGCCGGTAGTGTATACGCTGCTTAGCCAGGCCGGCCGGCCGCAGGCCGTGCTGCCGCCCAACGACTTACAGTTTCGGCTCGCGCTGGCTAAAGTAGTCCGCGATTTTTCGGCCTTGTCGCAGCAGCTGGAGCTAGACCATAACCTGTTGCCCGAGCAGCTGCCGGAACTGCTGACGGCCTATGGCCGCTGGAAAGCGGCTAATGGTAAAAAGTAGGCTGGTGGCGCCGGCCCGGCCGATGTGGACCAGCTTGTCAGGCAGCCTTACCTTCGCCCAATGCCCAAAAACGCCCCCGAAGTAACCGCCCTGCAAGCCGCCGCCGAACAGGTGCGCCAGCAACTGGGCCTGGCCGCCTACGATGCCGCTGCCGTGCGGGAACTCGACCATTTTATCACCGTGCAGCGCACTGAGCTGCCCGCGCAGTCGCCCGACCGCGAGGGCATCGTGACCGCGCTGGGCTGCTTTCTGGGGCAGTGCCTGGTGAGCGCTTACCGGGCCGAGTGGGCCGTAGGCCCCGATGGCAGCACGGGTGTAGGGCTGGCCAACCAGCTTTTTTTTAATCCTTTTTATTTGGTCAATCAGCAGCTAAATACCGGGGAGGCAGCCTCTGTAGCGGCTTTTTTCCGGTCGGTGCCGCAGCGGCTGGTGGCGGCAAGCGGGGCGCGAAAGCGTTGGATTTCGTAATCTTGCGGGGCCTATGGCCGTACCTGCGCGTTTATGAAAAACCTCGTCATCGCCATTGATGGCTATTCCTCCTGTGGCAAAAGTACTACTGCTAAGGCAGTTGCCGCCGCCCTGCACTATGCCTACCTCGATACCGGGGCCATGTACCGGGGCGTGACGCTTTTCCTGCTGGAAAACGACATTCCCTTCGATGATATGGAGCGGGTGGAGCATGCCCTGCTGCACGATATTCACATCAGCTTCAAGCACAACCCCCGGCTGAGCCGCAACGAGCTGTGCCTGAACGATAGAATCCGGGAGGATGATATTCGCCAGATGCGCATCTCCAATTCGGTGAGCGAGGTGTCGGTGATTGCGCAGGTACGCCACGCCATGGTGGCCCAGCAGCAAAAGCTAGGTCGCAAGCGTGGCGTGGTGATGGATGGCCGCGACATTGGCACCACCGTTTTCCCGGATGCCGAGGTGAAGATTTTCATGACTGCCGACGTTACCATCCGGGCCCAGCGCCGCCAGGAGGAGCTGGCCGCCAAGGGCGAGCACGTCTCGCTGGAGGAGATTATCGAAAACCTGCGCAAGCGCGACCACATCGACTCGACCCGCGCCGAAAGCCCCTTGCGCCGCGCCGCCGATGCCGTGCTGCTGGATACCACGCACATCACCATTACCGAACAGGTTGATTTTGTGCTCGATAAGGTATCGTCGGCGCTGTTTGCGGCCTACGCCCACAAGGTCAACCAAGTCTAATTTTAGGGCTGAGTGGGCAGCCGGGCCAGGTCGTTGGCCAGGCGCTGGCTCAGCTGCGCGGCGGCCGTGCGCGTGAGGTGGTTGCCGTCGTTGGTGGGGTAGGGCTGGTGCAGGTAGTTGAGGTAGGGTACGCCCATGTGATGGGCCATCCTTGTCATGGAATCGTCGAAATAAGGCACGTACTGGTCTTCCAACGCGGCCATCTCGGGGCCGGTAGGTAGGCGCACTAGCACTACTTGGCCGTGTTTCAGCAAAAATGAGATAGTGTGCTCCAGGTTAAGCTCGCGAACTACCGCTAAGGTATTGGTAGCCGCCAGGGTACGGTAGGTGGCTAGCTTCTCAGCGGTGCGGCGGCGTAGCAAGGCTGGGTTGGCGGTGGGTGGCGGCAGGGCTATTTCGAGCCAGCCATCGTGGTGCAGGCGCTCTACCACGCGGGCAGTATCCGTGTCGAGCAGCAGCTGGTAGAACGGCTTGTGCAGGTAGTGGGCCAGGTAGTCGAAGTTGGGATTTTGGCTGACGCTGGCCAGCTGGCTGACCATCGATTTTTCTTCGGGGAAGATGGCTGCCTTTTCTCTTGGCTTGAGCGGGTCGGTTGCCCCACGGTACTGTGCGTTTTTGGGCAACGACAGTGACCACGGGTCCACGGCCAGCACAAACAGGCCGTGCCGCGTGCCGGGCGCCAGCTTGCGCTGAATGCTGCTGAAGTAGCCCGGCCCGTAGGGCGACTCGGCCAGCGTAAACGCGTAGTTGAGCCACGGCCCCTCGTAGCGCTGGCCCAGCCGGGCCGCCAGCACGTCGGGCTTAATGGCCTGCGCCGCCCGCGAGGTGCCCAGCACCAGCGAACCCGCCGACGGGGCCGCAAACCGCGCGTAAAACGCATCGACGTAGCCGTGGCGCAGCCCGGTCGCAAGGCCCAGCCCCCCCAGCAACCCCACGGCCCCCAGCAACAGCCCCAGGCGTAGCAAAAGCTTTAGCATCACGAAGGCTTTTTAAAATTGAAAATAAATGAATTGGCTGCTGCCAAAAATGCCGCAGTACAGCATGACCAGCAGTAGCCCCGCGTAGCTAACCCAGCGCGCCGCCGCTGGCCAGCTGGCCAGCCACGCGGCCACCGAGCCGCGCTCGGCGCGGTAGTCCACGGCAGCCAGCAGCGCCACGGCGCCCGCAGCCACTAGTAGCTCGGCTACGAAGTGCCGGCCCAGCCCGGCCAGCGCTGCCGGTAGCTGCGCCGCGAGGGGCTGGCCCCAGCCGCTGAACAGGTGCGTGGCAATGTAGAAGGCATCGGGCAGGTTATTGGCGCGGAAGAAAATCCAGGCATAGGCGACTAAGGCCAGCGTGAGGGCGGTACCCACCGCTTGCTGAAGGCGCGGCCGGGCGGCCAGGCCTAGCCCGCGGGCCAGCGTGGCGCGGGCGGGCGCGGTCAGGCTTTCGGCTACCAGGTAGCCGCCGTGCAGGGCGCCCCAGAGCACAAACGTCCAGCTGGCACCGTGCCAGAGGCCGCTCAGGAAGAATACGATGAGTACGTTGAGCTGCGTGCGGGCCCGCCCCGCCCGGCTGCCGCCCAGCGGAATGTAGACGTAGTCGCGAAACCAGCCGGAGAGCGACATGTGCCAGCGCCGCCAGAAGTCGCCCACCGACGCGGCCAGGTAGGGCTGCCGAAAGTTGAGCACCAGATTGTACCCCAGCACCCGCGCCGCGCCCCGCGCCAGGTCGGTATAGCCCGAGAAGTCGGCGTAAATCTGGATGGTAAACGCGGCTACCGCCAGCAGCAGCGGCAGCCCCACGAAGCGGTGCGGGTGGTCGAACACGGGGTTGGCGAGCAGGGCCAGGCGGTCGGCGATGACGACTTTTTTGAACATGCCCCAGGCCATGAGGCGCAGCCCGCTGGCCACCCGGCCGTAGTCGAAGGCGTGGGGGCGGCGCAGCTGCGGCAGCATCTGGCCGCCGCGCTCGATGGGGCCGGCCACGAGCTGCGGCCAGAAGGCCACGAACAGCGCAAACCGCCCCAGATTTTGTTCGGCCTCCAGCTTGCCCTGGTACACATCCACGATGTAGGCCACCGATTGAAACGTGTAGAACGACACGCCCACCGGCAGGGCCAGCGCCAGCGTGGGCGCGGCCAGCGGCAGGTGCAGCGCCGCCGCCAGCGCCACGGCGGTATCAGTGAAAAAATTAAAGTACTTGAAAAGGAAGAGAGTACCTAGGTTGCTGGCCAGGCTGAGGTAGAGCCAGGGCCGGCGCTGGGCCGGCGTGGCCAGCCGGCTCATGCGCACCCCGCTGAAGTAGTCGAGCAGTGTGGTGGCTGCCAGCAGCAGCCCATATACCGGCTTCCAGCTGAGGTAGAAGTAGTAGCTGCCCGCCAGCAACAGCGGCGCCCGCCAGCGCGCCGGCAGCCCAAAGTACAGCCCGACGAAGACCGGAAAAAAGACGAGAAAATGAAGCGAGTTGAACAGCATGGGCCGGGGGTGGGGCGGCAAAGTTCGGCGCTACGCCGCAAGCTGCGGGCGGTGCTGGCTGGCCCCGATGGCAGTTTGGCGCCACGCTAGGCATTTTTAAGCGCTAGTCCGCAACCACCTATCAGCTTCGTACCTTTGCGGCCAGCGAACCCAAGGGCCTATCGGGGGGTTTGACAGCTACTATGCAGGTAACCATCGATAAAAACTCTGGGTATTGCTTTGGGGTCGAGTTTGCCATCCAGATGGCAGAGGACGAATTAAGCCACAGCGACAACCACACGCTGTACTGCCTCGGCGACATCGTGCACAATCGCATGGAGGTGGAGCGCCTGCACCAGCAGGGCCTGCGCGTGATAGACCGCGAGCAGTTGGGTACCCTGCACGATTGCAAGGTGCTCATCCGGGCTCACGGCGAGCCGCCCGAAACCTACCAGCTGGCCCTGCAAAACAACCTGGAGCTAATCGACGCCAGCTGCCCGGTGGTGCTCAAGCTCCAAAACCGGGTGAAGCACGCCTACGATGCCACCACCCGCGAAAACGGCCAGGTGGTGATTTATGGCCAGCCCGGCCACGCTGAGGTTATCGGCCTCACCGGCCAGACGCGCAACCAGGCGCTCATCGTGATGACCGAGGCCGACCTCGACCAGATTGACTTCGCCCGGCCCGTCACGCTCTTCAGCCAAACCACCAAGAGCACGGCCGGCTTCTACAAGATGAAGGCCCTGATGGAAGCCCGCATCGCGGCGGCCGGCGGTTCGCTCGAAAGCTTCGACGCCAACGACAGTATCTGTCGGCAGGTGAGCAACCGCGAGCCCCAACTGGCCCGCTTCGCCCAGGAGCACGACGTTATCCTCTTCGTGAGCGGCCGCAAAAGCTCCAATGGCAAGGCCCTGTTTTCGGTAGTGAACGCGGTGAACGTGCGCAGCTACTTCATTGAAAATGAGAGCGAAATCCAGGATGAATGGCTGGCCGGTGCTACTTCGGTAGGCATCTGCGGAGCTACTAGTACGCCGCTGTGGCTCATGCGCCAGGTAGCCGAGCGCGTAGAGGGCCAGGGCGTGGCGGCGTAAGCTGATTGAGCGCTAGCTAAAGTCTATTTGGAAATTTAAAAGAACGTCATGCTGAGCTTGCCGAAGCAGCTCGCACGCATCGTTAGGATAGTAACCTGACGGCGCGAGCGAGCTGCTTCGGCAAGCTCAGCATGACGTTCTTTTAAGTGTTTGCAGTAAAATCTGAACACGCTAGCTTAGCCAAGCGCCTGCTCGTACAGTTGCTTGGCTTCCGCATCAAACGCCACCAGCACCACTTCCTGCGGCCACTCGTGGGTGGCTAGCCACTGCTGCACCTCGCGCACGGCAATGGCCGCCGCCTCGGCCTTGGGGTAGCCATAGATGCCCGTGCTGATGCCGGGGAAGGCTACCGAGGCCAATTTATTTTCCAGCGCCAAGCGTAGGCTGTTGCGGTAGCAGCTGGCTAGTAATTCGGGTTCGCCCTTGCGGCCGCCGTTCCAGACGGGCCCCACGGTGTGGATGACGTGCGCCGTCGGCAGCCGCCCGCCGGTGGTAATAACGGCCTCGCCGGTTTTGCAGCCACCCTGCCGCGCCCGGATGCGCTGGCACTCGGCCAGCAGCTGTGGGCCCGCAGCACGGTGAATGGCCCCATCGACGCCCCCGCCGCCGAGCAGCGCCGAGTTGGCGGCGTTGACGATGGCCGTGGTGGCGAGCTTGGTAATGTCGCCCTGCACGATGCGCAGGCGAGGAGGGGCGGAGCTGGACATGGAGGAAAGATACCTAATCAGCAGCAGAAGCCCCGCGCCTGGGGCCGGTTTTTTACCGTTTGGGGCCGGGAAATTACCGCTTGGGCAAAGGCAAATTGCGGAAGGGTAGGGTGAAAATCTACATTTGACCATCACTTCCAACCACCGCTAACCCTCACCCGCCATGCAGCCCCTCCGCCCCGCCTCCGCTTCCGATGCAACCCGCGACCAGCGCCTCTGGCAGGTAGCCAAGGCCCGCACCAAGTTTCAGAGCCACCTCGTCACCTACCTGCTCGTCAATGCCGGGCTGTGGGCGCTGTGGGCTTTTACCACCCATTCTTTTTCCTTTGAGTCCCGGCACCATGATTATTTGCCCTGGCCTATCTGGTCCACGGTATTCTGGGGTGTGGGCGTGGTGGGGCAGGGAATGACGGCCTACGGCAACCTCAACCGCGGCGAGCGCACCCAGCGCGAGTACGAGCGCCTGCTGGCCCAGGAGCAGCGGTAGCCCCGCACCACCTTTGGCGCCAGTCGCATCTCCATCGCCCCCGAATGAGCCGCGTGTGCCTCGTTCGGGGGCGAGTGCGTAGTGCCAGTTTCTGCCTTTCTTTACGGCCGATGACTCTGAAAAAGCCTCCTGTTAAGCGCCTGCTCGGCCGCCGCGAGCTGATTGACTTACCCGCCCTAGGCCTGCGGGGCGTGGTGGCCAAGGTCGATACCGGGGCCTACACCAGCGCCATTCACTGCGCCGACCTGCGCCTCGAAGCCGACCCCGCCACCGGCCAGCCCGTGCTGCACGTGCGCCTGCTCGACCCCGAGCACCCCGCCACCGACGGCCGGCCGCTGGCCTTCCGCGAGTTTGCCCAGCGCGATATCCGCTCCTCCAACGGCGAGGTGCAGGCGCGCTACGTTATCCGCACGGTGGTGCGGCTCTACGGCGAAGACTTCCCAGCCGAGTTTTCGCTGGCCGACCGCTCCGACCTCAAGCACCCCGTGCTGCTGGGCCGCTCGCTGCTGCGCCAGGGCCACTTCGTGGTCGATGTGGCCAAGCGCGAACTCTCGTATAAGGCTGAGCACCGGGCCGCTGAAAAAAAAGTGCGCGCCGCCCCCGCGCCCGATGGGCCGGTTCAGGCGTAGTTTGGTAGCGAAATTCCGAAAAGAAATCCTCCTAAATGCCGCTTAGCGCGGGCTACGGTCAAGCTTTAACCTGGCCGGCCGGCCCGTGCTATTCTACCCGGGCGCTGCCCAAATTAACGTTATGAAACTGGCTATTCTCTCGCGCGAGCCGCAGTCGTACTCCACTAAGCGGCTGGTAGCGGCGGCCGTTGAGCGCGGCCACGAGGCCCAGGTGCTCGACCATCTGCGCTGCAACCTGGTGCTCGAAAAAGGCCAGCCCAGCATTCTCTACCGGGGCCAGCCGCTGGCGCGGCCCGACGCCATTATCCCGCGCATCGGGGCCTCGGTCACGTTCTATGGCACGGCCGTGGTGCGGCAGTTTGAGATGATGAAAGTGCGTACGGCCGTTGACAGCCAGGCCATTGTGCGCTCGCGCGACAAGCTGCGCTCAATGCAAATCCTGAGCCGCGCCGGCGTGGGTATGCCCAAAACGGCCTTCACCAACGACACCGACGAGCTGCCCGCCCTCATCGAGCACGTGGGCGGCGCGCCCGTCATCATCAAGCTCCTGGAAGGCACCCAGGGCCTGGGCGTGGTGCTGGCCGAAAGCGCCAAGGCCGCGCAATCCGTCATCGAAGCTTTCCACAATCTCAAGGCCCGCATCCTGGTGCAGGAGTTCATTGGCGAGGCCAAGGGCGCCGACGTGCGCGCCTTCGTGGTCGATGGCGAGGTGGTGGGCGCCATGCGCCGCCAGGGCAAGGAGGGCGAGTTTCGCTCCAACCTGCACCGCGGCGGCACCGGCACCCTCGTGAAGCTGAGCCGCGCCGAAAAGGCCGCCGCCCTGCTGGCTACCAAGGCCCTGGGCCTGGGCGTGGCCGGCGTGGACATGCTGCAAAGCAAGCGCGGCCCGTTGGTGCTGGAAGTCAACTCGTCGCCCGGCCTCGAAGGCATCGAGAAGGCCACCGGCCTCGACATTGCGGGCCGCATCATCGACTACACCGCCGCCCTCACCCTGCGCAAGCGCGGCGGCAAAACCAAGCCCAAGCACAAGAAAGCCGCCCCCGACGCCCCCACGGCCGAGGTGTAACAGCGGGCGCAGCCCCGTTTTGCGGCAGGGTTCTTGAACAGCGCCCAGCTTTCTTTCTGGATTTACTCCGGCTGGCTGGGCGTGCGGCGAGCCGGACCTTGCCAATGGTAACTGATAACTCTTTGGAATTGAACGGGCTGCGGATTGAGCCCGGCGAGCGGGTACTCACGCGGCTGGTGATTTCGCGGCTACCCTCGGGCACGGTTATCGACGTGCCCGTGCACATCATCCGCTCCACCAAGCCCGGCCCGGTGCTGCTGCTGATGGCTGGCATGCACGGCGACGAGGTGAATGGTATCGAAACCATTCGCCGCCTTATTCGGCGCAACTTGCTGAACCCCATCTGCGGGACGATTATCGCCATTCCCATCCTCAACATCTACGGCTTCCTCAATTTCAGCCGCGAGGTGCCCGATGGCAAGGACGTGAACCGCTCGTTCCCGGGCCACCCGCGCGGCTCACTGGCCAGCCGGGTCGCCCACCGCTTCATGCGCGAAATCATGCCCATCGTGGACTACGGCATTGATTTTCACACCGGCGGCGCGGCCCGCGCCAACTACCCACAACTGCGCTGCGTGCTGGGCCAGGAAAAAGCCATTGATGACCTAGCGGCCGCCTTCTGCGCGCCGTTCACGCTGCACGCGCGGCTGCGCACTGGTTCGCTGCGCGCCACGGCTCACGCGCTGGGCAAGCCCATTATCGTGTACGAAACCGGCGAAAGCCTGCGCTTCGACGAGCCGGGCATTGAGGAAGCCATTGCGGGCACTTTGCGCGTGCTGCACCACCTCGGCATGGGCCCCGAAGGCCCGCTGCCCGCCCACCCCAACGTGGTGTGCCACCGCCACCGCTGGCTGCGGGCGCGCTACGCCGGCCTGTTTCGGGCCCACGTGGCGCTGGGCGATTACGTAGAGGAAGGCCAGATTTACGGCTCCATCGCCGACCCCTACGGCGAGCAGGCCGTGCGCCTGGAATCCACCCTCAGCGGCTACGTCATCGGCCTCAACCACATGCCCGTTGTCAATCAAGGCGATGCCCTGCTGCACCTGGCCGTGCCGGAGGATTCAGTTATCAGTTAACAATTATCAGTTATCAATCAGTAGTAGCCGGTTAGCAAAGAGAGATGGTTTGACGCCCAACAGATGATAACTGATAATTGCTGACTGATAACTGATAATTGTTCCCGGCTCTACCTTTGCGAACATGAAGAATCCTGCCCAACTAGCTATTAATGCCGTGCTGCTGATTGCAGTGGCCGTGCTCTATTTCCTGCATTTCAACCAGCGCCCCGCCGCTACGCCGGCCACGGCCCCAGTAGCTGCTACCGAAGAAGCCGCCCCCGCCGATACCACGGCTAGCCCCGCTGCCGAAGCAGCCACGCCTGCCCCGGCCGAAACGCCGGTCGTAGCCGCCGCGCCCGCTGGCCCGGCCCCCGCCGCTGGCGCCATCGTGTACGTAGAGTCGGCTAAGCTGCTCGACGGCTATCAGGGTATGAAAGACGCCCGCCGCTCGTTTGAGGGCAAAGCCAAGGGCTGGGAGCGCCAGAACCAGGCTCTCGTGAGCAGCTTCCGCAGCGCCGTGGAGCAGTACCAGAAAACCGCAGCCGGCCTCACGCCCGAGCAGCGCGCCGCCGCCGAGCAGCAGCTCCAGCAGAAGCAGCAGCAAGGTGCCGCCGAGCAGCAGAAAATACAGGCCCAGGCCCAGGAGGCCGAAGGCAAGCTCACCCAAACGGTGCTCGAAAGCGTGAACAAGAAAGTAGAAGCCTACGGCAAAGCCCACGGCTACAAGATGATACTCATCGCCGCCCCCAGCGGCACCATTGCCTACGGCGAAAAAGGCCTGGACGTGACCACGCCCGTGCTAGCTTACCTCAACAGCGAATACCGCAAGAAATAAGGTAGGTATAGCAGGGTTTTGTCAGTACAGACCCTACTCAAAAACGTCTGTCATGCTGAGCTTGCGAAGCATGACAGACGTTTTTTTTACCAACCAAATGGTGAGTGAGTAGTTGGATTCAAGCTTAAAAGCTTAGTACCACCTTACCCAGCTGCTGCCCAGCTTCGAGGTAGCGCAATGAGGCTTCGCCCTCAGCCAGCGGAAACACCTTATCCACCACCGGCACCAGTTGGTGCTCATTGACGAAGGTCAGCATAGTGTCAAAATCCTGCAAGGAGCCCATCGACGAGCCCAGGATGCTGAGCTGCTTCCAGAAAACCTTGGCGGCGGGTAGCTGCGGAATATTGCCCAGCGTGGCGCCGTAGAAAACGATGCGCCCGCCCGGCGCAGCCGCGTCGAGCAGCGCGCCGAAGGCCTCGCCCGCCGCGCTGTCGATGATAACGTCGAAGCCGCCGGCCGCCTGCTGCGTAAGCGTGCGCGCCCAATTCTCGGTGCGGTAGTTGATGCCGCCGCGCAGGCCCAGCGGTAGCGCCAGGGCGCGCGCTAGCTTCTCGTCCTCACCCGAGGTCACCCAGACTTCGGCCCCGTAGGCGGCGCAAAATTGCGCGGCTACCTGCGCCACGCCGCCGCCCACGCCCGTCACCAGCACACGCTCGCCGGGCTGCACCCGCGCCCGCTCGAAGGCGGCGCGGTAGGCGGTGAGGCCGGCCAGCGGCAGGGCGGCGGCCTGCTCCCAGCTCAGGTGCGCGGGGCGCGGGCGCACGTAGCTGGCATCCACGGCGATATACTCGGCAAATGTGCCCGGGTCCGGCATGCCGAGCACCCGAAACTCGCGGCCCTGCGCGTGCTGCTGACTGCCCCAGGCCACGCCGGGGTAAATGATAACTTCCTGGCCGACCTGCCAATTCTCGACGCCCGCGCCCAGCGCGGCGATTTCGCCGCTGCCATCGGCCCCGAGCGTGCAAGGCAGCTTGATGCCCGCGTATTGGCCCTTCTGAATCCAGACATCGCGGTGGTTGAGCGCCGCGGCGCGCAGCTTGATGAGTACCTCGCCGGGGGCGAGCTGGGGAGTGGCAATTTTGCGCAGCACGGCGGGCTGGTGCGGGGCATCTAGCTGGAGAGCAAGCATGGAAAAGGGTGGGGTAGGGGAAAAGTAAAGCCATTGGCGGCCAGCCGCTGACGGGCACATCTAAAGAAAGCACTACCTGCAAAAAAGGTAGATTGTTTTATATATCCCGCCGTAGGGTTAGCCCGATGGGTAGGGCCACCAGCAAGCCCATCAGCAGGCCGCCGACGTGGGCAATATTGTCGATATTGCCGGTGAGGCCCGAGATTAAGTTGCTGAGCACCAAGTAGCCGACCAGGCCCAGCATGCCGCGGCGGTCCCACTTGTCGAGTACGATTTTCTTGGTAATCAATAGCATGAGCAGCAGCCCGTACAGCCCAAAAATGGCCCCGCTGGCCCCCGTTGAGTTGATGCCGCCGCTGTGGTACCAGAGCGTGGCGATGCTGGCCGCCACGCCGCTCGCGAAGTAGGCCGCCAGCAGCCGCGCGCCGCCCGTGCGGGCTTCCAGCAGCACGCCCAGCAGCCACAGGCTGGCCATGTTGAGTAGCAAGTGCGTGGCCCCGGCGTGTACAAATAGGCTCGAAACCAACCGCCACGGCTGCCCCGGCCACGTAATACCCGAGATATTGGAGCCCCAGTGCGCTAGCTCGCGGCCCGTAGGCGTGGTGGCCGATACGCCGCTCAGCGTCATGGCCAGCCACACCAGCAGGTTGAGGTCGATGAGCAGTGGCACGGCCCAGTACTGCCGGGTGGGCCAAAACAGGCCGCGCAGCACCGGCCGCAGCAGCTGGCTCCAGGTTTCTTCGGTGGGCTCGGCGACGGCCTCGGGGGCAGGTGGGGGAGGAGGCGCGGGCGCGTCGGGCAGCAGGCCCCGCCGCTGAAGCTCGGCCACGGCGGCGGCCCCCACAGCGGGCGGGTAGCGGCTGGCGTGGCGCGCCAGGTAAAGCAGCTCGGCATCGGGGCGCTGGGCAAAGTGCGCAGCCGCCGCCTCGGGGGTGGAAACGTCCATGACTATTTATTAAACCATGTGAGGGGGCGGCTGGGTTTCGGCTTGCATCTTTAGGAAAAGTAACGGGGTAGCGCGGACTTTTAGTCCGCTAGTGAAGATGCTCGCTACTTGCGGACTAAAAGTCCGCGCTACTAGCCGTTGGCTTTAAAGGCGGGTTATCTGCGGTTGTGGGCTGCATCTTCGCGGCGCGCTGGCTTTTCGCGCTTACCTCATGTCCTCTGCTGCTGCTCCTTCGCTCACTCCGGCCCCAGCCGACCCGCACGCCTCGCTGCACGCCCGCATCACGGCGGCGGGCACGCTCATCGCGCTGGGCATCGTGTACGGCGACATTGGCACCTCGCCGCTCTACACCGTGCGCGGGGTGTTCGTGAACCGGCCCGTGACGGAGGATGTGGTGCTGGGCACCATCTCGGCCATTATCTGGACGCTCACGCTGCTCACCACTTTCAAGTACGTGCTGCTGGCCATGCGCGCCGACAACCACGGCGAGGGCGGCATCCTGTCGCTCTACGCGCTGCTGCGCCGCCTCAAGCTGCGCTGGCTCTACGTGCCGGCCATCGTGGGGGCGGCCGCCCTGCTGGCCGACGGCATTATCACGCCGCCCATCTCGGTGTCGTCGGCCATCGAGGGGCTGCGCGTGCTTAAGCCCGACCTCAATACGGTGCCCATCGTGCTGGTTATCATCGTGGGATTGTTTGCGTTTCAGCAGTTTGGCACGGCCATTATCGGTAAGCTATTCGGGCCGGTGATGCTGATTTTCTTCTCCATGCTGGCCGTGCTGGGGCTGCCCTACGTACTGCGTGAGCCCGGCATTCTGCGGGCTCTCAACCCGTACTATGCCCTGCACATGCTCACGCAATTGCCGGGCGCGTTCTGGCTGCTGGGCAGCATTTTTCTGTGCAGCACCGGGGCCGAGGCGCTCTACGCCGACATGGGCCACGTGGGCCGGCGCAACATCTACGTGTCGTGGACTTTCGTCAAGATATGCCTCGTTATCAACTACCTGGGCCAGGGTGCGTGGCTGCTTCAGCACCTGGGCAAGCCGCTGGGCGAGCAAAACCTGTTCTTCGAGATGATACCGCGCTGGGGCTTGCTGCCGGCCATCGGGCTGTGTGCGCTGGCTACCATCATCGCCTCGCAGGCGCTCATTTCGGGCTCCTACACCCTGGTGATTGAGGCGCTCCGGCTCAATTTCTGGCCCAAAGTGAAGGTGGCGTACCCTACCGAATTGCGCGGTCAGGCCTACGTGCCCTCCCTCACCTGGCTGCTGGGCCTGGGGTGCGTGGGCGTGGTGCTGTACTTCCGCGAGTCGAGCAAAATGGAAGCCGCCTTCGGCTTGGCCGTGACGGTTACCATGCTGAGCACCACCATTCTGCTGGCCTACTACCTGCGCCTGCACCGGGCCAGCCCGGTATGGATAGGGCTGCTGCTGCTGGTGTATTTCACCGTTGAAGGCTCGTTCCTAGTAGCTAATCTGCGCAAGTTTCCGCAGGGTGGTTGGCTGAGCGTGCTGCTGGGTGCCCTGCTGCTACTCGTGATGGTGAGCTGGATTCAGGGCCGCCGCCTCTTCACCGACCTCTACAAATACGTGCCGCTGGCCGAGTGGCTGCCCCGCCTGCAAAAGCTCAGCCGCGATGAAACGGTGCCCCGGCTGGCTACTAACCTGGTGTATTTCACCGACTCGCGCGACCCCAAGCTGGTCGAAAATGCCATCATGCACAGCATTTTCCGCAAAAGCCCCAAGCGCGCCGACCTCTACTACCTGCTGCACGTCGTGACCACTGACGAGCCCTACACCAAGGCCTACCACGCCGAAGTCATGCTGCCCGACGACCTCGTGCGCATCGATTTCTACCTGGGATTCCGCGTCGACCACGCCATCAACTACATGTTCCGCCAGGTAGTCACGGACCTGGTCGAGGCCGGCGAAATCGACATCACCTCGCGCTACGAGTCGCTGCGCAGTGAAAAGCAGCCCGGCGATTTTCAGTTCGTTATTCTCAATCGCACGCTGCCGCACGCCCACGCCCTGGGCGGCTGGCAGCGGCTGGTGGCGCGGCTGTCGGGCTTTTTGCGCCGCCTCAGCAGCAGCCAGCAGGAAAGCTTCGGCCTCGACAATTCTTCGCTTACTATCGAAAACATTCCGCTCCTCACCCCCGAGCGGCCCGAGCTGCGCCTGACGCGGGAGTAGCGGCTTGGCTTGCGGGTGGTTGCTAGGGCTGAAATTGCAGTACGGTGGCGCGGTACGCCTTGCCCGTGACGGGCGATGCCGGCCGCAGGCCGGCCAGCCAGTCCTGCACCTCGTCGTTTCGGGCCACCATCTCCTTATCCGTCAAAAACTCCTTGTCATCCAGCATGCCCGGCAATTTGGCCAGCACGTGCTGCTGGCTACTCGCCACCTTGCCCATGCGCTCGTACTGCGCCTGCATTGTGGGCCCCAGCTTATAGCTGTAAACGACGGCCTTGTTCCAGCCGCGCCAGGTTTCGCGGGCCATCACGGCCTGCTCGGCAAAGCTGGGGTTGGCCTTGCCGGCGTAAGCTTGGGCCGTGAGGTATTCGGTCTGGGTTTCGGCGGCCCAGAAGCGTCGGGTGAGGTCTTTAAACTGGCGTAGCGTCTGGGGCGTCTGCTTCTCGGCGGGGGGCACGCGGGCGAGTTGGGTTTCCACCAGTTGGTCGAGGTCGAAGCTGGGCATGGCGTAGCTCGCCACGGTTTCCAGGTTTGGGGCCGGCCGGCGCACCGGGGCGGCCACTGGTGCCGCCGGCCGGCTGGCCCAGTACATAACGCCGCCCAAGCTGACTAGTCCCAGCGCCAGGGCGGCCACCAGCATCGGCCCCCGGGTGGCGGCTGGCTCGTCGGCGTAGTCGCTGCCGGTGTCTGGGTAGTCGGGCGCGGCCGGCTGCGGAGCCGGGCCAAACCCCCGGTGGCGCAGCTCCTGCCGGGCGGCGGCCACGAGGTCGGCGTGGTAGTAGCTGGGGTTGTCAACAAAAAATTGCAGTTCCGCAGCGGTTTTGGCGCGCAGCACGTCGGTAGCAGTAGACATAGTAGGGAAGGCAAATGCGGGCCGATTCGCCCTTACAGGCCGTAAGATGGGGGTAAATCCGCACATAGCCGCCCATAGTTCATCAGTCGAACTACTCGCGCCGGGCTGCGTACAGTCATCACATCCTTTTCCACCTTCCCATGCCTACCACCCGCCCCGAAAAAGACCAGGCTACCCAGCCCGTGCAGTCCGACGAATACCAGCCCCTCGGCCGCCAGGAAGCCCCCACCAACCCCGATGCTCTCTACGGCGGCAACGCCGACGACAACTCGGGCAGCGGCGGCAACGCCCGCCCCAGCAGCAACGCCCAGGACGATAAAGCTGCCAAGCTCGAAACTGACCCCGACAACCAGGCCGAAGCCGGCGAAGACGCCGACGACAGCATCTCCGGCGGTGGCGTCAGCAGCGGCACGGGCGTGAGCGGCGGCAGCATCGGCCAGGTAAATCTGTAGTTTTTCAGCGCAGAATAAACCAGGCAGCCCGGCTAAGCCAAGCCCCTGAAATTGCTCCTAACTCCTTGTTAATTGCTCCTTACAAAAGATGGTAACTCCTAACCCTGCCCCCGACTCGGGCCGCCCCGCCGACATCGAAGAAGGCAAAACCCCCAGCACCGCTGGCCCCATCACCAACCCCGATGCCGACGGCGACCAGTACGCCAGCGGTAACCCCGAAACCGTAACCCAGGAAGACCTGTCGAGCAGCGACGGCGCCGGCATCCGCGGCGACTACGGCGACGCCGAGCAAACCAACGGCCTCGAAGGCGGCGACCAGGCGGCCACCGACGCCGGCCCCGACCGCGCCGACCAGAACCCCACCAACACCCCGCAGGAAGCCGTGTAAGCGCTGAAGCGATAGTTTGAAAGCCCGTTTTGCCCCCGCAAAACGGGCTTTTCTATTTTTCGATACCCGGCAACCGCGCTCGCCGCCCGTACTTTGTACCTGTGTTGAGTCTTTGGTTTTCCTGCCCCCGCCGCGTTTTTCTTTATCTCCTTTGCCTGCTGCCGCTCGCCCTGCGCGCCCAGGAGGTGCCCCCCAACCTCGGGGCCATTGCCGAGGAAGAGGACCTGCGCCCCGCGCCGCCCAAGCGCGAGCTGCGCGGCTTCTGGGTAGCCACGGTGGCCAATATCGACTGGCCCAACCAGCGCGGCGAAGCCCCCGAGCACTACCGCCGCGAGTACCGCCGCCTGCTCGACGCGGGCCAGCGCGCCGGCCTCAACGCCGTATTCGTGCAAATCCGGCCCGCCTCGGACGCCTTCTACAAGTCTGACTTAGAGCCCTGGAGCAAGTACCTTACCGGCCGCCAGGGCAAGGCCCCCGGCGAAAACGACGACCCGCTGCCCTTCCTCATCGCCGAGGCGCACCGCCACAATATGGAGTTCCACGCGTGGTTCAACCCCTACCGGGCCACGATGGACACGCTCACCAAGTCGCTGGCCCCGCTGCACCCCTACAAGCGGCATCCCGAGTGGTTTATCAAGTACACCAAGCAGTACCTCTACAACCCCGGCCTGCCCGAGGTGCGCAACCACATCAAGCGCGTTATCATGGACGTGGTGCGGCGATATGATATTGATGGTGTGCATTTTGACGACTACTTCTACCCGTACCCCGAGCCGGGCGTCGTCTTTCACGATGAGCAGGCTTTCCAGAAGCAAAACCCCGATAACCTGGGGCTGGCCGACTGGCGCCGCCAGAACGTGAACATCCTCATCCGCGACCTGCACGACAGCATTCAGTCGGCCAAGCGGTGGGTGAAATTCGGCATCTCGCCCTTCGGCGTGTGGATGAACAAGAGCGCCGACCCCAATGGCTCCGATACCCGCGCCGGCCAGCCTAGCTACTCCAACCTCTACGCCGACTCGCGCCTCTGGCTCCAGAAAGGCTGGGTCGATTACATCCTGCCGCAGCTTTACTGGAGCACCAAGTTCCGGCTCGTGCCCTACGCCACGCTGCTCGAATGGTGGACGCGCAACCACTTCCAGCGCCACCTATACATCGGCCACGGCACCTACCGGATGCTCGAAAGCACCCGCTCCGATACCGCCTGGCGCACTCCGCACGAACTGCTGCGCCAGGTGCGCCTCAACCGCGACTACCCCACCGACGTGCAGGGCAGCGTATTCTTCTCGGCCAAATCGGTGGCCACCAATCCGCTGCACACCACCGACTCGCTGCGCGAAGACGCCTACCGCGCCCCCGCGCTGGTGCCCGTTATGCCCTGGCTCGATAGCCTCGCCCCGCGCCCCGTGCGCGAGCTGGTGCTCAAGCGCCAGGGCCGCACCGCCACCCTCACCTGGCAGCCCGACCCCACGCCCGCCGCCGATGGCGACCTGGCCGCCTACTACGTGCTCTACCGCTTCGAGCGCGGCCAGGTGATGGGTCCCAACGACCCGCGCCGCATCCTCAGCATCGTGCGGCCTAATAGCCTGGCCCAGCCCGCCGCCTACGCCGACACCGCCGCCACGCCCGGCGTGGCCTACGCCTACTACCTCACGGCTGTCGACCGCCTGCACAACGAAAGTGTGCCCGTCCGCATCTTCTCCGAGGGCAAATACCCGATAGAGGTGCTGGCCGCCGCGCCCGCTGCCAATGCCCCCGCCGCAGTGCCGCCGGTAGCCGCTGCGCGCCCCGCCCCCCGCCCGCAGCCGCCCGTAGCCACCGCGCCGCGCCCCCAGCCGCGCCCCGCCACCCCCAGCGCCGCCGAAACCGTCAAGGTAAAAGTCAAGGAAAAGCCCAAGCGGCGCGGCTTCTTCGCCCGTTTATTTGGCCTGAAGTAGGCCCGCTGGGCTAGCGAGCCAGCTAATGAAGGTGCCCGGTTGCTTTTTCAGGAGCGGCCGGGCACCTTTGCGTTTCTACCTGCCGCCCTTCTCTATGCGCCCCGCTGATTCCGCCGTTCCTGCCCGCCTGGTTTCGCTCGATGTATTTCGGGGCCTCACCGTCATGCTGATGACGCTGGTCAACAACCCCGGCGACTGGGGCCACATTTACCCGCCCCTCGAACATGCCGAGTGGAACGGCTGCACGCCCACCGACCTCGTGTTTCCCTTTTTCCTCTTCATCGTGGGCGTGAGTCTGGCCTACGCGCTGGCTGGCGCTAAGCGTAGCGGCGCGCCGCTAAGCCCGGTAGTGGCGAAAGTGGCGCGCCGGGCCGCCATTTTATTCGGTCTGGGCGTGCTCACCTCCCTTTACCCGCGCTTCGATTTTGCCACCGTGCGCATCATGGGCGTGTTGCAGCGTATCGCGCTGGTGTATTTCGGGTGCAGCGTTATTTACCTCAACACCGGCTGGCGCACGCAGCTTACCTTGTTGATAATCTTCCTTATAGGTTACGCTGGCCTCATGCAGCTAGTGCCCGTGCCCGGCGTCGGCCCCGCCAACCTCGCGCCCACCACCAACCTCGGCGCCTGGCTCGACCGCACCCTGCTCACCGAGCCGCACCTCTGGCCAAACTCCCGCACCTGGGACCCCGAGGGCGTGCTCGGCACGCTGCCCGCGCTGGGCACCGGCCTGCTGGGCCTGCTGGCGGGCCAGTGGCTGCGCTGGCCCGGCCCCACCCGCCTCCCTAAGCCAGCGGGCCTGGCGCTGGCTGGCGGGCTGGCCGTCGTGCTCGGCCTAGTCTGGAATACTTGGTTTCCCATTAACAAGGCGCTGTGGACGAGTTCCTTCGTGCTCTTCACCGGTGGGCTGGCGCTGGGCCTGCTGGCCCTGCTCTACTGGCTCTGCGATGTGCGCGGCTACCGGCGCGGGCTGGGCCCGGTGCTGGCCTTCGGGGTCAATGCCATTGCGGTATTTTTCGGCTCGGCCATCCTCTCGCGCACCTTTGGGCTGGTGCAGCTACCCGGGCCCGCCGGACAGCCAGTAGGCCTCACCGAATGGCTCTACGAATGGGGCATCGCGCCCTTTTTTACCGACCCGCGCAATGCGTCTTTGGCCGGGGCGGTAGTATGTTTGCTCATCTGGCTAGGGGTACTCAGCTTCTTGCGCCGCCAAAACTGGGTCTGGAAAGTCTAAATGTTAGCATAAGCAACATGGTTGCATTTTGCACAAGTAGTGTTTTGCATCAATGTTGCTTATTGGGTAAAATGCTGAAGATAAGGGTGTAATTGCTGATAAAGCGCAGTTTGCTCCGTAGCATCCAGCCTTCCCAGTTCTCTTCGGAACTTTATATACTATGAAAATCCTCATCATCGGCGGTGGCAACATGGGCCTGACCTACGCGCGCAGCTTTGTGCGGGCGCACATCACCTCGCGGCTCGACCTGCGCCTGCTGGCCCGCTCGCCCGAGCGCGTGCCCGCCCTCGCCATCCACGAAGTGGGCACGGTGTGGGGCCAGCCCGAAGACTGCGTGCCGGGTGCCGATATCATTATCTTGGCCGTAAAGCCGCAGGATTCGCCGGCCCTGTTTGCCGGGTTGCGCGGGCTGGTGCAGCCCCAGCAGGTTATCCTCAGCATTATGGCGGGCGTGCGCATCAGCACCCTGCGCGAGGCGCTGGGCACGCCCAAAATTATCCGGGCCATGCCCAACCTGCCCGCCCAAATTGGCATGGGCATGACAGCCTTCACGAGCACCGACGAAGTGACCCGCGCCGAGCTGGTGCAGGTCCAAAACCTGCTCTCCACCACCGGCAAAACGGTGTACGTGGAGCAGGAAAGCGCCATCGACGCCAGCACCGCCATCTCGGGCAGCGGCCCGGCCTACGTGTACTACTGCATGGAAGCCCTTATGGCCGCCGCCGCCCAAATGGGCTTCGCGCCCGCCGAGGCCGAGCTGCTGGTGAGCCAGACCTTTCGGGGCGCGGTGGAGCTTTACAGCCAGGCGGGCCTCAGCTGCCAGGACTGGATTGCCCGCGTCGCCTCCAAGGGCGGCACCACCGAGGCCGCTATGAAGGCCTTCGGTGGCGGGGCCGTGCGCGAGGGCCTCATGGCCGGCGCCGAGGCCGCCCGCGCCCGCGCCGAGGAGCTGGGCAAGTAGCGCCGGCGCCCAACGCCGCTCCGGCCCCTGCGTAAGCACAAGCCGGCCTGCGACTTCCCGCCGCCCGTTTTCTCGCTTTATGAAAAAAACTGCGCTACTCGCGGGCGCTACCGGGCTTGTCGGCAGCGCACTTTTACCCTTGCTGCTGGCCTCCGGCCGCTACGCCAAAGTAATAGTGGTAGGCCGTCGGCCCGTGGCCGTCCAGCATCCCAAGCTCGTGCAGGTCGTCACGGACCTTAGCCAGCTCGAAAGCCAACGGCTGCGCCTCATCGCCGATGACGTGTTCTGCTGTCTCGGCACCACCATTAAGCAAGCCGGCTCGCAGGAAGCATTTTATAAAGTCGATTTCCTGTATGTAGTGCAGCTTGCTGCCCTCACGGCCGCCAATTTTGCGGCGCAGTTTCTGGTCGTGTCGTCGCTGGGGGCTGATGCCAACTCCCGCGTATACTACAGCCGCGTGAAGGGTGAGATGGAAGAAGCCGTGCGCCAAACCCCCTTTCGGGCCATTCACATTTTTCGGCCTTCGCTGCTGCTCGGCGAGCGCGCCGCGCCCCGGCTGGGCGAACGCTTCGGGGCTGCCGTGCTGGCACTAGCCCGCCCGCTGCTGCGCGGCGGCTGGCGCAAGTACCGCCCCGTAACGGCGGCCACCGTGGCCCAGGCCATGCTGCGCGCCGCTGAGGATGAAGGCAGCGGCACCCAGGTGCACAGCTCCGAAACGCTGGAACAGCGCTAGCCAGTCGCCATCCAAACACAAAAGAGGCTCCGATAACCTGCGTCATCGAAGCCTCTTTTCTCAAGCCAGCCAGAGGCTACGCGTGCTTACCAGCGGCGGCCGTGGCCCCGCCCGTAGCCACCGCGGCCGTAGTAAGGGCGCGGCGCATAGTAAACGGGGCGCGGCGCGTAGTACACCGGCCGGGGCGCGTAGTAAACCGGTGCCGGGGCGTAGTACACGGGGGGCGGCGGGGCCACCACTACCGGCGCTACGGGTGGGTAATAGCCTCTGCCATAGTAGGGCCGGCCCACCTGAGCACGGATAATAACCTGGGCCGAAGCCGTGCTAGCGCCATACAAGGCGAGCAGCAACACGAACAACAAAGGGCGAAGACGCATGGCTTATGCGTGCCGAAGCACGTGGAAAAGGTGAGAACTTAAAAAACGAATAACTCCGGTTAAATCGTACGAAACGCAGTGGGCAAAGGGCAGCTTACCGGCCCCGGCGACCGCCACCATAACCACCGCGGCCCCCGCCGCCGCCGTAGTTGCCCCGGCTGCCGTGGTCACCGTGCCAGCCCCCGCCGCGGTAAGGCCGGGCCGGCTGCACGATTACCGGCCGTGGGGCGTAGTAGCGCGGGCCGTAATAACGCGGGCCGTAGTAGCTTGGCCCATACACTGGGTAAGGGGCGGCGTAGGGTGCCCCCACGCTGGCCCCGGCGTATACGCCGGGTGCGCAGCTGCTGAGCCCCAAGCCCAGGCCTAAAATTAGAAAAAGCGAAAAAAACAGGTTGCGACGCATGACAAATCGGGGCCGAAGCTCCGCGTTAGGTTGTGAAAACAACAGACGTTAGATAACAGCAAAGCCGCCAGGTTTAATTTCCAAAGCACAGGTCTTTGAAAGTTGCCAGCCGGCCTTTTGATGAGAGGAGTGTTACCAAAACCTTGCCAAAAAAACGAGTTGCCCGAAGAGTTGAAAGTAGAGTATTTATGGCTGATTTTCAGGTAGATAAAAATAGAATGGGCGGAATTTATACCTGCCCCAGGCTGTTACTAATGCAGACAATAACCAGCCTTATCCTACTCATGAAAAACCCTGCTGATTACCTGGCCAACCGAGTGTTTGAAGCCCGCAAACCCCGCCGCGAGCTGCAACCCGTAGTAGCGTACGCCGACGCCGTGCAGGCCATTGAGCAAGCCCTGGCCGATGCCGAGAAATACAAATACCTGCTGATGCGTGCCCTGCGCCGCCACCACGATGAGCTGGCCCCGGCCGCTACTACGGCGGTGCCCAGCGCCCCCGAACCGCGCGTGCTGCCGCTCTACCCCGAAGGCCTGCCCCTGGCTGCCTAGCGGTTTGGTAACGTCGAAAACCGGTAGCTAAAAAAGCGCCGCCCTGGCTTTGAGCTGGGGCGGCGCTGGCGTTTATAGTTGTCGACAGCGGTAGCGCTGGGCCAGCACCTCGGCCAGGCCCGCCGCCTGTTGGCGCAGCTCGGGCACCGCCGTTGACTCGAAATATGCGGGCCGGCGGCTGGCACCCAGCGTGAACAGCCCACCCGCGCTCGGCTGGCCATCGGCGCCGAGCAGTGCGCCAGTCTCGTCGGTGCTGATGCCGAGGTGCAGCGCATCGGGTGTGAGGCAGCCGTCGGCCCGCAGCTGTTGCACCAGCGGTGTAGTAATGCGGCTGTAGTCTAGCAGTGGGCCGGCGCAGCATACTACGTGCGGCGCGGCTAGCCACTGCGGGGGTTGGCCGGATTGGGCCACGCCTACGCGCAGTATATCCTGCTCCGGTAGAATGGCCACCGCCCGCCCCGGTAGTGTTCGCAGTTGCCCGCCGGCTGTTAGCTCAGTCAGCATGGCCGCGCCGCTAGGCGCAATACGGTGCCGCGCCTGCGACCAGCGCCCCGCCAGGTGCCGCAGAAACCGCGCCTGCTCCACCAGCGGCCAGCCGGCCCAGATGCGGCCCAGGTCGGGCCGCAGGGCGTCAATAACTGCCCGCCAGCCAATGCCTTGTGTGGCAGCCTGCGCCATATGCTGGCGCACCCCCCGTAGCGTGGCGGCCACGGTCGGCGTGGCTGCCAGCTCGGGGTAAAAGTTGGGGTAGGTTGGGCCGCCAGCCGGGCTGTGGGCCGCTGGCCAGTGCCCGCGCCGAGCCACCACCTGCACTTGCGCCCGGTGGCCCTGGGCGCGCAGGGCCAGCAGCATATCCACGGCCGTGAGGCCCGCGCCAATGAGCACTACCGGCTCATCGGGCCCGATGCGGGCTAGGGCGCCGGGGCCCCACGGGTCGGCGTGATAGCCGGGGTGGTGCAGGTAGCGGTGGTCGGGCCCGGTGGGCGGCGGGGGCGGAAAGTTGCCCAGCGCCAGCACCGTGGCGTGGCTGGCCAGGGTGCGGCCATCGGCCAGCCGCACGGCGCGGCGGCCATCGGGCAGGAGCGGGGCCGCCAGTGCCTCGGTGGTGCAGTGGCGCAGGCGCACGCCGTTGGCGGCCGGGGTGGCGTGCGCGGCGGCTAGCTCTTCGGTAAGGTAGCGGCCGTAGGTGGCGCGGGGCGCAAACTCGGGTACGCCACCGGCGGCTTCGGGCTGGCGGGCCAGCCACTGGGCAAAGTGCGCCGGCTCGTCGGCATAGGCGCTCAGGCTGGCGGGGCGCACGTTGAGCAGCAGTTCGGGCCAGGGGGCCGAGTAGGCGAGGCCGGGGCCGGGCAGCGGGCGCGGCTCCACCAGCGTTACTTCCAGGGGCAGCAGCCCCGGCTGCCGGGTGAGGTGCAGCGCCAGCGCCGTGCCTGCAAAGCCGCCCCCGATGATGGTAATAGCGTAAGGATGAGCAGCGCGCGGCATAAGAAAATGGTTGGGCTTCCTCAAACGCACAAATGCGCCCGGAGTTGGTTTGCAAAAAAACGCCGATTTGGCCGGAACTTGCTGCCTGCTTATGTCCATGCTCCTGCTTTCGCTCGAAACCTCGTCGCCCATCTGCGCCGTGGCTCTGCACCATATCCCCGGCGGCCGCCTGCTCGGCCAGTCCGAGCTGCGCCTCGAAAAGTCGCACTCCACCCACCTCACCGTGCTCATCGAGCAGCTGGTAGTCAACACCGGCCATGCCCTGGCCGACCTGGCCGCCGTGGCCGTGAGCGATGGCCCCGGCTCCTACACCGGCCTGCGCATCGGGGCCGCCGCCGCCAAGGGTTTGTGCTTTGCCCTCGATATTCCGCTGCTGGCCGTGGGCACGCTGCCCGCGCTGGCCCACCAGGTGGCCGCCCGCACGCCCCGCGCCGCCACCTATTTATACGCCCCCATGCTCGACGCTCGTCGCCAGGAGGTATACACGGCCCTGTACCGCGCCGATGGCACCGAGGTGCTGTCTCCTACCAACCTGGTGCTGGACGAGGCGTCGCTGGCCGAACATTTGGCCGCCCAGCCGGTGTTGTTCTTCGGGTCGGGCGCCGCTAAGTTTCAGGCTTTAGTAGGGGATAACCCGAACGCCCATTTCCTGGCCGGCATCCAGCCCTCGGCCGTTAGCACGGGCGAGCTGGCGCTGGCCGCCTACCAGCGCCAGCAGTTTCAGGACGTGGCCTACTACGAGCCGTTTTACTTAAAAGAAGTGTACACTACCACCCCGAAGTCGGCGAACAGTTAATAGCTCACCGTACTGCTTCCAGGTAGTGATAACTGTTGATTGTTAACTGATAACTGAAATTATGGAACCGCTTTTCGTCAACCGTGTGGCCGCTTCCGGCCTCGCTACCCTCAACCTGGAGGAGTACATCCACCCCGGCGACCGGGTGGTGTACGACATCAAGGACAACCTCTTCCACGGCCTCATGCTGCGCGAAAAGGACTTCCGCGAGTTCGTAAAAACCCACGACTGGACGCAGTACGACGGCCAGAACGTGGCCATCATCTGCTCGGCCGATGCCATTGTGCCCACCTGGGCCTATATGCTGCTCGCCAGCAAGCTGCAAGGCCACGCCCACCGCTACGTTTTCGGTAGCCTGGAGGCGCTGGAGCAGTCGCTCTTCGAGGAAGCCATCGCCGGTATCAACCCCGAAGACTACCGCGAGGCCAAGCTGGTTGTTAAGGGCTGCGGCGAGAAGCCGGTGCCCACGTTTGCCTACGTGGCCATCATGCAGCGGCTGCTGCCGGTGGCCGCCAGCATCATGTACGGCGAGCCGTGCAGCACCGTGCCGCTCTACAAAAAGCCCAAGGCCGCCGCGCCCGCTCTCGAAGCCTAGCCGGCTCCCCTTTTACCGAAGCTGGCTGCCCACCGAGGGTAGCCAGCTTCCTGCCAGGCCCAGCCTGCTCCCCTCCACAGGGAGCAGGCTGGGCTTTTTAGGGAGCGTGCCTCCTAAAAAGGGGAGCCAGCTTCCTTATTAAGGAAGCTGGCTGAGCCTGGCTGGGAGCCCGCTCGGCTTGGGCGGTAGCCAGCCCCCTATTTTGGGCAGCCAGCTAGGCCAGGGGAGGAGCCGGGTGGCTACTCCCCCCACCGCCGTGCCTGAAAAGCGCACGGCGGTTACCTCCTGCTGAACAGCAGTGCCTTCGGAAGTCACCCGGGTGCCTGAAAAGGGGGCCGCTGTTAGCCCAGTGCGAACCGCAGTGCCCGAAAAGGGAGCCGCTGCTCGCCCAGTGCGAACCGCAGCGCCCGAAAAGGGAGCCACTGCTCGCCCAGAGGCAACCGCAGTGCCCTTTTCAGGCACTGTGGTGCCAAATGCCGCGCCTCACCGACCTTTGCCGGCGTGCAAGCTCAACCTCATCAGATAAATTTTCGTACCGGCGCGGCCATTGTTATTGCCAACATGGTGGGTACCGGAGTCTTTACCAGCCTGGGTTTCCAGGTGCTGGGCATCCAGAGCGGCTTTGCGCTGCTGATGCTGTGGGTGGTGGGGGGCCTCATTGCCCTGTGCGGGGCCGTGAGCTACGGCGAGCTGGCCGCCGCCATGCCGCGCTCGGGTGGCGAGTACCACTACCTGAGCCAGATATACCACCCGGCGCTGGGGTTTTTGTCGGGCTGGGTATCGGCCACGGTGGGCTTTGCTGCGCCCACGGCCCTGGCGGCGCTGGCCCTCGCCCGCTACGCCCAAAGCGTAGGGCCTTTCCTCACTACGCCGATTTTTGCGGGCAGCTCCTACACCTACGCCACCGGGCTGGCCGTGGCCGTGGTGCTGGGGCTGGCCCTGGTGCACGGCCGCAGCACCCGCGCGGGCAGCCGCTTGCAGGTGATTATCACGGCCTTTAAAGTTATCGTGCTGGTGGCCTTCATCGGGGCGGGCATGGTGGTGGGCCCAGCCCAGCCCATTGCCTTCGTGCCCGATGCGGCCGGCTGGCGCGCCCTGCTGAGCCCCACTTTCGCGGTGAGCCTGGTGTATGTCAGCTACGCCTACTCGGGCTGGAACGCGGCCGTGTACCTCACCGGCGAAATCGAACGCCCGCAGCGCAACCTCTCCCGCATCCTGCTCACCGGCACCGCCGTGGTGCTCCTCCTATACGTGGGGCTGAACTACGTGTTTCTGCGCGCCACGCCGCTGGCCGTGCTCAAGGGGCAGCTCGAGGTAGGCTACCTGGCCGCCAGCTGGCTCTTTGGCCCGGTCATGGGCCGCTTGATGGGCGGTGTCATTGCCGGGCTACTGGTGTCCACCATCAGCGCCATGATTTTTGCCGGCCCCCGCATCGTGCAAACGATGGGCGAGGACCTGCCCGCCCTGCGCTGGCTGGCCGTGCGCAGCCAGGCTGGCATTCCGGTGCGGGCGCTGCTGCTGCAAGTAGCCATCACGCTGGTCTTTATTCTGAAGCCCGATTTTCAGGCGGTGCTCGTTTATGCGGGCTTCGTGCTCAATTTATTCACGTTCCTGACCGTGCTGGGCGTGTTTGTGCTGCGCTGGCGGCGGCCCGAGCTGCCGCGCCCGTACCGTGCCTGGGGCTACCCCTTCACGCCGCTGCTATTCCTGGCCCTCAGCGCCTGGACGCTCGTGTTCATCGTCCGCGACAAGCCGCACGAGTCGCTCTGGGGCCTGGCCACCGTGGCTAGCGGCTTGCTTATTTACTTCGCCGCGCAAAAGCTTGGGGCCACTGCCCATCCTGCCCCAGCTGCTCAGCCGCCGGTAGACTAGCCCGTCGACGAGGTTTTTGCCGCCAGTCACCCTGCCTTTCTCACTCGCCTTCGCTCCATTCTTTCTCCTTAAAAATGCGCCTTTCTCTGCTGCCCCTGCTGCCCGCTTTTGCCCTGCTGGCCGCCTGCTCTACCTCTACTGAGGAACAAACTACCAAAACCGAAACCATGGCCGACACGGCCAATAAGGTGGCCGGCGTCACTCCCCAGGCCGACAGCGCTGCCCTAGCTACGAAGCCCGCCGCCAAGCCCACTGCCCTGGCTCCCGACACCGCCAATGTGCAAAACGTGGCCGCCTACCTTGCCGGCCTAGAGCCCAAGGCCGGCACCCCGCTAGCTACTGTGGCCGCCCAGCCCGCCTGGCAGTACTTCGCCAAAGACCAGGATAAAAGCTGGGCCAAGTACCGCCTCACCCACACCGACCCCATGAATAAGTGGGCCGCCCACGAGCTAGACTCGGTGCGGCAGGCTACTACCACGCTGTTTTATCCCTTCAGCGGCCCCGATTTTCTCAACGCCTTCACGCTCTTCCCCACCGCCAGCACCTACGTCATGTTTGGCCTGGAGCCCGTGGGCAGCGTCCCCAGCCGCGAAAACCTGGCCAATCCCGCCATCCTGCCCGCCGTCAAAAAGTCGCTTTGGTCGGTGCTGAACTTCAGCTTTTTCCGTACCAACGACATGGCCGTAGACTTGAAGTCCGTGAACCTCGATGGGGCCGTGCCGCTCATCATGCTCTTCGCCGCCCGCACCGGCAACCACCTCCAGTCGGTGCGCCCCGTGCAGCTTGATGCCCAGGGCCAGCTCCGCGAAGTCAGCGATACCACCCGCGCCGCCGACGCTAAAACCATCCCCGGTGCCGAGCTGAAGCTGCAAGCCGCCGACGGCACCGAGAAAACCATCTACTACTTCTCGGCCGACCTCAGCGACTATAAGCTCGCCACCAAAGACGCGCCCCTGAAGTACGTGCGCACCCTCGGCCCGCTCACCACCTACGTGAAGTCGGCCACCTACCTTATGCACAAGAGCTACTTCTCCAAAATCCGCAACCTCGTGCTGGAGCGTAGCAACTACCTCCTGCAAGACGATAGCGGCATCGCCATGAAGTATTTCCCCAAAAGTGCCTGGCAATTCACCTACTATGGCACCTACCGGCGCCCCATCAACCTCTTTGCCAAGCAGTATCAGCCTGCGCTCACCACCGCCTACCACGACACGCTGCGCCGCGCCCGCCCGCTGCCCTTCGGTACCGGCTATAACTGGCGCCAAACCGACAGCAACCTGCTGCTAGCCAAGCGCCGCCCGCCCATCAGCCAGTAGCCCGGCCTCTGTAAGCGCGAGCGCGAGCAAAGCGAGCAGCCGGTGCAGGAAGTCTCCTTACAAAGCTGCTAAGTAAGCCAGCCAAAAGCAGGGTAGGAGGGAGGCAAAAGCTTACCATTCAAAAGGCCGTGATACAAACTATCACGGCCTTCCTTATTATATACTGTATAAAGACACCGCGTATGAAAGCCATCTTATCCCTGCTAGCTATTCTGCTCACCACTACTGCCCAGGCCCAGCAATACCCCGATTCCCCACTCCTCGACAGCCTCCTGCACACCAATCCCGCGCTGGCGAAAGTCCTCAGCCACCCCGCTACCTACCAGCTCCAACTTATCTACACCCAGATAAACCGCGACGCCCACAACGTGCCGCACTTCACCCAGCACACCTACCACCTCAATCCCCGCCAGTACTTCAACCCCGCCAGCCTCGTCAAGCTGCCCGTCGCCCTGCTGGCCCTCGAAAAGCTCCATACCCTGCCCGCGCCCGTCACTAGGAGCACTATTATGTCCACCGGTACCGCCTGGCGCTGCCAAACGCCCGTTCCCTTCGCTGCCCCCGCCGATTCCGACCGCCAGGCTACGGTCGGCAACTACATCAAGCGGATGCTGCTCGTCAGCGACAACCTCGCCTACAACCGCCTCTACGAGTTCCTCGGCCAGAAGCTGCTGAATGAACGCCTTCAGCAGCTCGGCTACTCGGGTAGCCGCATCGTGCGCCGCTTTGCCCCCTGCGACACCGCCGCCAACCGCCACACCAACCCCATCGCCTTCCACGCTGCCACCGGCGATACCTTATATAAGCAGCCCGCCCAAACCAACCCCCGAACGCCTGCGCCCCCGCTAGGCCCCGTCTTCGCCGGCCGCGCCTATAAAGTGGGCAGCCGTCTTATCCACCGCCCCTACGAATTCACCACCGCCAACAACCTCCCGCTCCCCGACATCACCGCCCTGCTCCAAGCTGCCCTCTTTCCCGAAGCCACCCCAGCCCCCCAGCGCCCCCACCTCACGCATGCCGACCATGCCTTCCTCCGCCAGTACCTCCACCTCACGCCCCACGCCAGCCGCTTCACCCCCTACGCCGCCTCCAAGTACTTCGACGCCTACAAAAAGTACCTCTATTACGGCCGCCGCCCCAATGTCCAGCCCCAGCCCGGCCTGCGCATCTTCAACATCGTGGGCATGTCGCACGGCTACCTGGCCGATGTCGCCTACTTCGCCGATTCCCTTCACCAGTCCGAATTCCTGCTCAGCGCCGTCCTCTACGTCAACCAGGATGGCATCATTAATGACGCCAGCTACGAGTACGACACCGTTGGCGAGCCGTTTCTGGCCCAACTAGGGCAGCTTTTCTACCAATACGAAGCCCGTCGCCCCCGCCGCTACCGCCCCGACCTCACCCTTTTCTTCGAAAAAGATGCGCAGCTGTGAATTTTTATTTCCCAAGCAAAGTTTGCTAACAGGCTGACTGCTAAATCAAGCTGCGCACGGACGCAACAAGCCAAACGGTCTTGCTACGAAAAGAACCAAAGCACCGTTACCAATAGCCTGCTTTCCCAAGTACTTTTGCACTCCCAAATCGAACGGACGAGGGCGATAAGCAAGCGACAGACACCAAAATATTTTGCTAATTTCAAATCCTTAACGTACCTTTGCACCCCGTTACAGAAAGCGGACCATCGGGACCGCCGGAGGGAAGCCAAGAAGTTTTAAATTTCCTAGCTATAAATTTGGAAATCCAGAAAAAACTAGTACTTTTGCACTCTCAAACACAATGGAGGATGTGAGGAGCTAGAAATAGCAAACTGACTTACAAGTAGTTAAGCTCAAAAGTCAACCTAACATGTGTTGGCAGAGTAATCGAAAATAGAAAGGAAAACTTAAAAAATTCTCCTTTTAGTTTTGAAAACCAAAAAATCTTCTTACCTTTGCACCGCGCTTCAAATGGAAGCCACTGCAAGCAAGCAAAACCGAGAACACTAAATTTTTTTCGTTTTAAACTTGTAAAGTAAAAAAATTCTCTTACCTTTGTACTCCCAATCAAAATGGGCGCTGCAAACGGCGAAAACAGGGCTACTTAATCAGCCCACCATGTTGCCTCAATTGGAAGCAACAAACGTTCTTTGAATGACTGGAAAAGACAAATGGTAAGTATGCTTACGCAAGTAAGCAGAAACGTAACATTAAAATTTGAACTCGTCAATACGAGTCGGATTAGCATCTCGACATCAGCCCTACTTCGGTAGGGTGTAGGAATATTTTACAATGGAGAGTTTGATCCTGGCTCAGGATGAACGCTAGCGGCAGGCCTAATACATGCAAGTCGAACGGTCAGTAGCAATACTGATAGTGGCGCACGGGTGCGTAACACGTAACTAACCTACCTATAACTGGGGGATAGCCCGCCGAAAGGCGGATTAATACCGCATAAGCTCTTTAAGTGGCATCACTTGATTAGTAAAGATTTATTGGT
>Ga0265797_10000815_pt1 | contig 56847 bp, 39 predicted proteins | sample P2T30metagenome_FD_192433 | JGI IMG/M metagenome (GOLD analysis project Ga0265797, IMG submission 192433) | Plant litter microbial communities from East Loma Ridge, Irvine, California - P2 T30 | ecosystem: Environmental > Terrestrial > Plant litter > Unclassified | place: USA: California...
CACCTTCGTTAGTTGAAGAGAGGGTTGAACCTTAAGAGATAGGCACTGAGCCAGAACCCCAGAATGTGGAGCACTATGCGAGCCACTGCCATCATCGAGGATCGGCGAAGACAGTTGGCGATGCTGTAGGTCCAATCAAGCTAAGCAGCGTACAAGTATAAGCATGAGTCTAGTTCGTCAAGTGGCTCTGTGCCGTGTTGTTTATTTGGGAAGACACGAAGGTGACTTGAGTGTTGAGTTGATGGCTTGGAAGCTTTGGCTGAGCCGCCCTGACTTCCTCCTTGACGACAGTTTAGACGTCGGAGGTCAGACAAGACATCTTCAAAGCATCTGCACAACATCAGTTCGCAAGCTCCGTACTTTTCGCCAACGACAAATCGGAAAAGCGTACTCAAGCTCGACTTCTCTTCCTTGGCAGGTGTCCGGTCTTTTCCAAGAGCTAGGTACAAGTTGGCAACCCAAGCTTCCAAATAGTCTTCCACGACAATCCGATCGATCAAACTACGATCGAAAGAAGGGTTAGCTCATGGGCCGGGACATGGCCTCCGGAATCCAGCGAATTGATCCAGCCTTCAAGAATAATTGTGAAGGCTCATGCACAGCGAGAGTAACGTATAACCATTCCGCGTGGTTCCAATTTGTCAATAGTGACTAACAGCGTCTAGATCAATTCTAGACTCCAAAGTGGAAGCTGCTCGTTGGTAGCGTATCATGTCCATGACGATCGTTGATGTACAGAGTGGACAGCTCAATCTCGAACGACACCCTAGCTCGTTGAAAGACAAAGGTTTCGTGTGTGACATGTTAGACATCCGACAACTGATGAAATGGTAGGAATGTTTCGAGAGGCGGTGAACATCGCTTTCCCCTTCCCCGAACTTGATCTGAATTTACATTCCAAAATAGTAGTAAAAACTAACAAAACGTTGCGCTGACAGAAGAGAAAAGACGAGGACACCACCAAAATAAAGCAAATCGGCCAATGGCTGTTCCAGACCAGCCAGGGTATCTCAACAAGTTTGCGGAATCGCGGGAAAATTAATCTTGTACCTTCCCAAAAAGCAGAACATAGAAAAAGAAAAGAGACGACGTCACGAGTAGATTTCTCAATCCTGACGCATGTGACTGGGTAGGTTCCAACCGGCGTAGTCCATGTGAACAAACGCCCGGTCTACGTTGGGGACGGATTCGAGAACGTACTGCAGACTCTCGCCGAGATCGTGGCTGTCGCGGAGACTTGTGCCTTCGTCGAGGACGATGTCGACTTCGACGTTGAGCTTGTCGCCGCTGTGATAAGCCTGCAAGCCTTGAATGGCTTTGATAGTTTTGGCAAAACGCATGGTAAGGTAGAGTAGGATGTTGCGCTCGTCTGCTGTGGCGGCCGCGCCGGTCAAGTTGCGAATGTGTTCAGACGAGGTTTGCGACCAGTTGATGATGACATAGCAAGACAGAAGTACACCGCCAAGCGAATCGAGCCACCAGATGCCTGCGTAGTAGCCTACGAGCGGGAAGATGATGGAGAAGATGTTGAAGACTACGTCGGTCATCGCGTCCTGGGCAAGAGCTTGGACTGAGCTGTTGGGGATGAGGCGACACCAGAGCCAGCAGCCAAATTTGATGATGACGGTGGCGGCCATGATTGCAATGGCAGGGACGGTAAGCTGGACGATGGCGTGGTCTGGGCCGGTCAATCGTTGAAAACCTTCGAGTGCAACCTGGAAGAAGGATGTGACCATGATGACAGAGAACACGAGAATTCCGACAGGTTCCAGGCGGCGACGGCCAATTGGATACGCGTACTGGTCATGACGGGAGATTAAATAGGTGGTAACCCAGACGATAGCGGTGGAAAGGAAATCGAGAGCAGCATCCACGAGCGAGGCCAGGACGGAGACGGAACTAGACAGGGCAACGACCACTATCTTGAGAATAAGCAGGATGGTGTTGGCAATAAGATTGACGTAGATGGCGATGGTGACGATGCGCGAGCCAGAGTCGGCTTCCTCCTCAGGCTCGAAGTCGGGAGGCAGAATACGGCTCGTTTCTTCGGAGGTCTCGTCTTCTTCGTCCTGGATGGATTCGGCAGCAAGAAGCGGCGTGTTCTCGTCATTGGGCTTGACGCGATAGATGTCTTTGGTTCGGATGATTCGGTGGGTGGGCTTGTTGCCGTTTGCTCCAATGCCTTCATTGGGCGGAGAGCCGGTCGGTGTCGTCTCCTCAGTGTCTGCCTCTGCGATTGTCGCGGGAACGTCTGGTGGATGCGAACCTCCTTTGTGCCAATCCTTGATCCCTTGAGCGTGATGATACTCTTGAATCAGATTGTGCGGCAGACTGCTGTCGAGCAGACGATCGATGTAGAGGTAGTGTTGGATCAAGTGGTTGCAGCGTTCATAGTAGGCTCGGATGGGCTTCGTCATCGACTTCAATTCTTCCTCTGGTTTGTAGTATTGTTCCCAGCGGTACCTCGGATTGCTGTATCCGATCAGGCGCATGCTGCGCATTTGAGGTGTCATAAGCAGGCTTCTGCGACTGTCTTCCATTGGCTCGCTGTCGCTGTCTCCCCACATTGGAGTGAACGACGAGCCCCTCCTCCAGACTCCAGCTTCGATGTCGTAGTTGTCCATGCTGCTACTGTTCCGCTTGTGGCCGCCTTCGGTGCTGTTTCGCGTCACGTCGTCAGACAGACTGCTGGGCCGACGGCCGTACGATGGCTTATCAGCATTGCTGTTCTTCCTTGCTGAAATGATGCCCGGCAAGGCTTGCCCACGCGTCGACAGGGCGCTGTCTTCGGAATTTAACGGCAGGAAGCCTTTCTTTAAACCGGGAACTCGATACGAGCGCGGCGACTCGTGCTCATCTTCGCTCATTGGGAAGAGCTAGTGGACGATCCGAGTCCGTAGCGTAGGATTAGCTGGATGCAACTAGGGCGATTGATGGCAACAACGTGTATTTCAAATGGGCGTGGAAGGTTTGAGCGATGGGTGATGTGACGGGAAAGGTTAGAGAACTAGACTTGGAGCTCATGAAATAATCTGTGAGAGGAAGAAGAACCTTGGAAGCAGCTGGGCTGGGCCCTTGTAGCTCCCTCGCCGCGAGCTACCCCATACATCTACGTCGCCCGGAGATTTTCCACGGTCTCAGTTACTTACAGTGGGGCCGTCCGGATCAATCAGATAACTCATATCAGATGGAGGGTCCTCTGCCAGGTCAATGCTCTCCCACCGGACTCCTTCAAATGCCCCATCTCACACGGCCACGAACCTCAACATAGCAATTCTACCCTGTACCGGACTTTCTCTTGGGGACTCACACATTACGGAGACTCACAAGATACCGGGCCTGTTCACAGGCGTGACTGGATAGACGAGGATCTGCCAATTGATCTGGAATATGAGAAAGAACTTCAATCCATACATACATCTGGTCCATAGGGAGCTTTCATTTGACAAAATGCCAAGGTGTGCAAGAACCACTGCCAAGAGAAACATGTTGGCAACAGGTTACTGTGGACAAGCTTATGCTTCATGCTACAATGAAAAAGTACCGGCTAGCTTGGGCTGCTTGATTCCTCGGTGGACTCGCTTCCAGTCTTCCAGAAGCTGGACTAAGGGACTACCATGCCGACAAACACTCTAGTCGTGAGAGAGTACTTGGACACCACATCCGTTCGAGGCTTACAACGAACCCTTGCAGACAACGACCCATTGCAAACAACCGTCGCTCAAGCTTGATTACGATCGTTACCCTCGTCACTCAGTTCTGTCAATAAGAGCAAACGTTTGATCGAGGGCGTAGTCACTGATGGATTATGGTTGCACCACTTCCTGTAAATGCTTACTAAGTCCATTTATTGTTACCAAAATACCAGGCACACCACTTTACTACATACATTACCACTCACCTAACGACCCAAAAACTTATTTCCACCAAATCCGCAAGAGCCCAGGAATTTCACAGAGACCAGCTACACAATATGGGATGAATCTGAGAAGATTCGCACGTCGCCCTGATTTGCAGTAACCTGTTGTGAGCGGGCAGGCTCTGACACGATTGCTGTCTGATACTCACGAGTCATAGGAGTTCGTTTGACCAACAGACACAAAGAGGACATGCAGACACGGTTACTGCTCTCCTCGACTTCCGCATGTCTTCACGTACAGCGCTTTGAGTCGCACGAGCTTCGGTAAGCGTGTATTTGCCTGGGCAGTGGACATAAATCCTTCCCTTAATTACTTCATGTATTGACACTGGTTGTGTCTCGCTAAGCCTTAAGGACAGGCTATGCTTCACACGATCAAGGCACATAGATGCAAGCAATGCAAGCAATGCAAGCAACATTCAGCCACTTTTGTGTCGATGGATGTTTCTCCGACGATTGCGACTACCAACAGGGTACAGAAGAGTCATCGTCGACGGAACCCACCATACATGCAAACCGCAATCGCCACAAGACCTGGCTGTATATGTTAGTGCGGGTGGGGTAAACACTGGATTTACCTTCCATACACTACCCATATATAAACCAGCCTACATGTCACACAGCCATTCCTTGCGGATCAATCACCTCGTAGTCAATACAAGAAAAGTGTTCCATCGAATCTATAAAGCCCCTCGAACATTCTCCCATCATCCCTATACATCTTACTAGAACCCACCACCGAACCCACTCAAATCCACCACTCAATCAAACCATGGATCCCGCCCTCGCAGCCTCCCTCCTTAACACCGAACCAGGCCCAGCATCACCACCAGCTGCCGCTCCGCAACAACCACCATCGAACCAACCTATCGCCCCGAACGCCAACAATAACCGCCAGCTACAACCTCGACGTCCAAACCGACCAACCAGAACCAACTCCCACCGCAGCAGTTCCCCCACCTCCTCCTCCGTCGAAGACGACCACAACGCCAACCAATCATTCAACATGAACCTCGGCGGCCCAAGCGGCATCACAATATCCAACGGTCCCCACGGCAGCCACATGAGCATGGGCGGCCCGAACGGAATAAACATGTCTTCAGGCCCTGGCGGCAGCAGTCTTTTCAACCCAATGATCGGATGGAACAACAACATCAACAGCCCAATCACCAGCAACAACGGCAACAGCAATGGCTGGCCCGCGCAGTTCGGCTGGAACAACAACAACAACAGCCCCATCGTTATCAACAGGAACAATGGCCTCGTCAACGGTCGGCGCCCGAATGGCACGAGCTCGAATGGTCTATTTATGACTGGGTGGAATAACAACAACCCGACCTACAGTGGGTATGATAATAACAATAACAACATCAACAGTCCCATCAACGGCGATCCGTTTTCTACAAATTGGTCTGACGATGACTATGGGAGGGATATGGCGGATGCTATGATGGGGAGTGTGAACATTAACAATGGAGTTCCGTGGGGATATCCGGGGACGACGAAGAAGGACAGGAAGAATAGTTGGTGGCGAAAACGATAGAGAAGAGTCTTGGGGTTGGTGAACATGATTGTAGAGAATGGCAACGGGAAGAATAAAACGTGCAAGTCACCGGGACTGATGTCCATGCAAAGCAGTGTAGACGAGTTGTATTCCTATTTAATGTATCGAAGCCATCTATTTACCAATTAAACAAATCAAAGGCGCAGCGTCAGTAAAACAAGAAGGAAACTCCACCATGCTTCGTGTACTCTATCGTCATCAACGCAAGTAAAACAAGACCGGGAAGGAGAATAAAAGGAAGAGTCTGGACGGACGATTCGCAAGTCCTGCCAGAGTGTCAAAGCAGCAGCAGCTCGGGGCCCACCGTAACCCACTTGCCCGGATCTAGATGTAGTTCAACTTCTTCATCGCGCCAACGCAGATGGCGGAGAAGGTGAGGATCACACCGACAATTCCAAACCACCAGCCCAAGCCACCTGCATCCTGCCCGGGGACGTGGACGTTCATTCCGAACAGACCGGCGACAAGGTTGAGCGGCACGAGGATTGTAGCAAGGACAGTAATCTTGCCAAGTAACACGTTGCTGCGACCGCCAAGCTCAATGTGCGCGAGCTGGACCTGCGACAGATGGTTGGTGTGAGCGCGAGCCAGCATCTTCTCGAAATGCGTCAGGTTGGACATCATCGTCACCACGTGATCCTGGACGTCGGACAAGTACAAGCCGACGTCGCCGCGCGGCGCCATGGCGTACGATTCGTTGCATTTCTTGGCGAATCCCTTGATCACATCTGCTTTGCCGCCAAGGAGGCGTAGCAGCGTCATGACGCGCTTGCGGCAGGAGCCAAGCTGCTGCATGATGGCGCGGGAGTCTTCGAAGCGAGCGGTGAAGATGCCATCCTCAATGGCCTCGGATTCGTTCTCGACGTCGTGCAGGACCGGTGCGAAAGAGTCGACAATCTCGTCGATGAGAGCGTAACAGATCCAGTCGGCGGAGAGGTTGACGTAGTCGCGCAGACGACCGATACGTTTACGTACGTTGGCAGCGTGGGGGTTTTGGCAGAATGAGAAGGTGAGGAGGCCTTCCCTGAAGACAACGGCGTAGATGTTGATGGGCTCAAGGTAGTCCTCGCTCTCTTTGTCCAATGAGTAGAACGACCTGAAGCACAGGAAGTAGTATGACTTGAAAAGTTCAACCTTCTCGCGGGTTTCCTGAGTTGTGATGTCCTCGCGTGTCAAAGGGTGGACACGGAAAGCGCCGCAAATGGCAAAAACTTCCTCTTCGGAAGGGTTGAGCATGTCGAGCCACCACACGCCTCCTTCCGGGCCAAGCTCGAAGATGTCACGGAAAGTCTCATCTGGCATAAGAAGACCACCCAGTTCCGGGGCGTGGATAGTCTCGTCAATCTCAGACGAGAAGAAAGTGAATCGGTTTTGCGTCTCCGAGTGGCTGGACACCCGGTGGATGTTCTCCGAGGACGAGTCCGGGCCAATGTCTTTTCCGTTGATAGCCTCACCAGCGGTATCGGCGTCTGGAGCATCGGCAGCACGCTTCTCCTCAACTGAAGTCTTGTGAAGGAGGTTCTGGACTTTGTGCAGTCCCTCGCCGTGTCGTAGGTCGTGGAAGACCTTCTTCACGTCTTCATTCTGTTGTGTGAAGCGCGGCATGAACGGGTGGGCCACAGGAGTCTTGGTGTGAGTTTGGGCGACAAACTCCTCCAGATCTTCAAAGTCGATGGTGTAGGTGTTAGGCGGGTCTTCAGGGGGGAAACAAACGTCCTCCTGGATGGAGCTACGAATGGAAGCAACATCAGTCTTGTTGGTGGCGTCGTCACCAACAATGCCGCGGCGATGCTGATGAGTATTGTTCGAAGCTGTGCGCTGCAAAGTCAAGCCCTCCACCGAGACTTTGCTGTTCATAGTGCCTGACCTTCCTCTCTTCGGAGGAGCGAAAGCGTCAACCGAGTTGGGCGGAGACGTAGACCGAGACCTGGAAGAGTCCCTGGAGCCGGCCTGGCCCAGTTCTTTCTGCCTGTTGTGGATTGCACGCCTGAATGTGTTGCGCCTGGCGGCAACTGGGCTACCACGCGAGTTGCGACGTTCGCGGTGCCATTGCTCGTCTGCAGAGAGCTGCGAGCGCCTGGAGCCGGTCGAAGTGTTTGACCTAATGCTCCTCCTGTCATCATCGATAACGGCATTCTCAAAGTCCCTTGCCACGGTGTCGGGTGGTGCGAGTCCGGTCGGGGCCTCAAGGGTCGCACGAGACGGCCTCTCGTTGCTAGCAATGCTGGCCAGCGTTCCTCGGCGACGACCATCGTGTCTGGTGTCCGTTGGGCGCGGCAGGCTCTCAGCCTGGTTGCGGTGGTCGTCGAGGTCGGGCTCGGGGGTGCTGAACCTTGTCTGCGTCCTCTCCGGGGAGCGCGGCGTGTATGACAGAGACATTGCGGCGAATGTCTATCCTATCTCAAGGTAGATGATGTAATTTGTCGTGGTAATGTCCTGCCTCCCTGGGCTGGCCTGGTCTGTCCTGTCTTGTGGTCCTGCAAGATCTAATTCCTGTAGGGATCTATTGTCGGATGCACTCTGGTGGATAGAGCACAACACAAACTTCCGCACCTGTCTGGCGCTTGCACTTATCCCATCGAGTAAGAGTGATAGGCTTCGTGTATCCTCTGGCTTATGCTTCTTTCATGCGTAACCGAGTCCACCCAATTAAGGCGGCTGCTTGATGTCGCCTCCGCACACGAACCAGCCTGGTCCGAGGAGAGGGCGGGCGTAGCTAAACCCGTAAGAGTGAGTCCCCGCCAACTTGGTGGTGTTGGGATGGTAAGGGCGTCGACGGTGCGAGACACGCGGGTCGAGGTGTGAGTACTGAGGGCCGGCCAGAATTGCTCCGGACGGATAGTCGATCGAGGAGTAGTCAGTGACGAGTGTGTGTGTTTCGAAGGGACCGTGTTGGTCGGGAAGTCAATGCATGCAGCTGAGAGTGTACATGTAGGAACGTGGGAGTGGTAAGCAAGATGCTTTGTAGTGACGTTGAGAGGAAGAGGAGGAGAGGCGCGTGCAAGAATTGCGGACAGAGATGAGTGAGTGAGGCGGCGCACGGGCACGTGACATTAACGATTGGTCGGGATGGCTTGCAAGCGACAACAAAGGACTGGGCGGGCGGGCCACCAAGAGCCCCATAGGAAAAGTCTTGCACTGCGACTACTGCACGGCAGTAAATACGCGCAATGTAACTATGACTGTCAAACAATACAGGCAAACAGGCAAGGCTGGCCCAGCCTTGTCATCTATGCACGTCGCCGCCCGACATCGACCCAATCATCTCTTCTCCGAACGAGCCTCAGCCAAGCTTCCAAACTAACCCTGGGTGTTCCCTTCCCCGAACTGTGGATCCACCCTTCCCGTTCTGATGCCACCTATCGAGTGAGATACATACATGTGACAGTCGAGATACAGCTGTCTCAAAGCCTCATACAGCCAGACGAATTGCAAGCCAGCCCGCGACCAAGAAGCCAACTCAATCAAACAACATGGACGCTCTTCTCGATAAAGCTCGCGACATATGGGAGGGAGAGATCGTAAGTTCGCATCCATAACACTTCCCCAAGCACGTCCTACATACAGCAGCTTACCATCATCCCAGGACTTCCACGGTCAGAGCTTAGCCGACTTCCTCACAACCTTCCTCCTCGTCGCTTCCGGCGTCATCGCTGTGATCATCGGCTTCAGCGCCCAAGACATCTACAAAACGCTCTACGTCGGACTGAGCGGCACAGTACTCACGTTCATCCTCGTCGTGCCTCAATGGCCATTTTTCAACAGGAAGCCCGAGCCCTGGCTACCCGCGCGCGTACAAAAGGCGGGTGCGAGTAGGCCAGTCGACTTGGGAGGAGTGCAGATTGAGGTGGATGGGAAGAGGGTTGGGTAGGGACATGCTAGCATCAGAATGAAGACGAAGATCTGGTTACGGTCTCATGTCGAGGGCTGCGGTGCTTACGACGTAACTTGAGAGAGTAAAGCCTCGACTGCCTCTTGTGCCACGCAATTTAGAGAGTGAAGCATCAGTTGCACCTTCTGCGATGCGATTGGGCAAGGAAACCACCGGTTGCACTTCTCAACTTGGGGATGTGACAGAACTTGAACGAACTGCCTCTTATGCCCTCTGCTCAGACAGAGCCGGCAATTTTTGATGAATTGCATACTGCGCGCAAAAAGCGCAAGTGACTCGCAGACAAAGGCAACTCATTTTCCGTGATCACCTCATGCCCCTGCTTGACGTCCGATGTAAACGCCAATAATGCTCATAGCCTGTATCGTCCACGTCTTGTGTACGTTCCAATAGCTGATATCGTAATTCTTGCCAAATCAATGGTCCTACTCAGCCTCCTCAGCGACCGTACTTCTGCCACTCCCAGTCACGGTTGTCGAGCGGGCACACTTGACGAGTCTTGAGCCATCTTGAGATGCAGTGGAAGTGGAAGGCGTGCTGTATGTGTGCAGGTTAGCAAAAGTACTCTTTCACATGCGTTCCAGTAAGACTCACGTTGCAGATTCCCCACGCGACAGTGCACTCCTCACTCGTCGCGGATGCCTGGTTGGCCTGACAGTCGATGCACAGGTCCATGATGTGGTTGCGGCAAATGGCGCAGTTGTCGACAACAATGTCCCAAGCCCAGAGAGCGACTGCGTTCCACTGTGACAATATGTCAGCTCGTCCAGATGAGGCGATTATGTCCTGGATACCATACCTTCTTGACCTCGAACTTCTTCTTTCCCTCCGCCACGTCGCCGCTTGCACCGGCTTTGGTGTTCTTCATCTTGGGCGCAGCTCCCGCATCTGTCATCTCGACGTCGGCCATGATGGTTCTGGAGATATGTGGGGTGTTGCTAGGCGGTATTGTAGTGTTTGATTCGGATTTGCAGGGAATGGCCTGCAGCGCGACAAGGTTGATGTCGGTATCAATCGAGAGTAGATGCTGAGCTCGGTAAGAAAGTGGTGTAGCAAGTGGTGAACGAGACAGTTGACAGGCGGGTGTTTGTGCACGTGAAAGCAAGGTTCATGTTCATGGCATCACTTCACTTCGAGCGTGCCTATCGATTAGCACAGACACGGCCGGACTTCTACCGCCGTTTGCGGGGCCATACGCAACTCTACCATAACTCTAAGCCGTTGCTCATTTGAGACACGCCAACTGCAACGACCACAACTCGAACACGCTTACAGCAGGTCTTATTATTGCGTCCTCAAATGTCGACCTCTCTCCTCTTCACACTCACATCCACATCACACCACGAACTTCCCCACCGAACACCTTGGTCCACCTACGCGACCGCCCCGAGATAGCCAGCCCTTTGTCCTAGTGTCGCATACCATCACACTCTTCTACAAACCAACGCGCTCGCTCTCATTAACACGTCTCCACAAGCGACAACATCATGTCCGACTCAGCAAGTGGCGCTCCGCCGCCTGCGATAACTACTACTCCCCCCAAATTTCAAGGGCAGGCTAAGAGTCAACGCACGCCGTCCGCCGCCCACAACAAGCGCAACAACCGCAATAACAACAACAACAACAACACTCGCAAAAACAATCCTCGAGTCGATGGTGCGGTTTCCGACTCCGTCACTGGTACGAATGCGCATGTGAAGAGGCAGGGTATGCAAGGTCAAGGCGGCTCTCTGGCTGCGTACCCTCAACACAACAATTACTACAACGGTGAAGCGAATAATCAACGGACCAGACCTGCGTCTATGGGAGGTGCTATGATGCCCGGTACACCAGCAAAGGAGCGCGCCTATGCGCAGTCCACTTTCCAGGCCTCCCCAGCGGCTTCAGCATTGCCCGTGCCGAAGTTCTTCGGTTCGAAGTCGGTGCCCAATGTGAACGTGCCGTCGTCTTTGCAGGCAAGGATGGATGGCGAAAAGACACCTGAGGAGCCGCAAGGAAGCTCTCCGGAGTCGGACGTAGTGTCACCTGCTAAGCTGGCACAGAATCCAAGCCAGACACCTTTGGACCTTTTCTTCCAGGCGGACAGAGCTGAGAAGGAGCGCAAGAATAGTCCAGGCGCAGGTGTTTCTCCTAATCCGGCCGTCCGTCCTCCACCCGCGAGCGAGCCCAGAAACCCCTTTCAGACCAATAAGTCGGGTCCGTTCGCTAGGGGAATTCACGAGGCGGAAGGACCCATGATCAGCCCAAGGACTGTTCCGGAAGGTTTACGCCCTTCCCATCCATCCCGTGCGCACTCATCGCCTGGGGATCACACCCAGTCACCAATCAATCCAAACGGGAACAACGAAGCTTCCAATCAGGCTCTGAAAGACCTTCTCTTCAACAATATCAACAACAAGCCGAACAGCACACCGCCACGAACACACCAACGTGCTCCATCTAACTCCACTGGCGTGGACTCATTTTTCGAAACCCCATCTCCCGTTCAGCGCGCTGCAGCTGGCCCAACTACTCCAACGCCTGGGAAACTCACCCAGGACCAGTACTCACTTCATTACGGCAACCGCAACCTCTCACCCATGTTCCAAGCCGCGCGTAACGAGACTCCGCCGCGCCCTTCCAATCTCCGTCAGCAGCTCAACCACTCCGGCCAACAGAACGGGTTTCCTCAATATAATCAGCAGCCGTTTGCCAATCATTCCGATCCGAACACGTTCTCGAGGTCATATCTCGACAACCAGATCCGATCTTCTCTCCCAGCTCAGCCACCTCCAGGTCTGATTTCCAACGGCAGCAACCCAACATCTTCTGCATCTCTTTCTGGTCCTTCTTCGAACTATTCGGCCCCTCAGCACAGTATGCCAGTTCCCGGAGCTTCTGGCAGTCCTCGCAACAGTGGCGCACGCGATATGAAAGGCATGGAAGACGATTTACGACGCATGTTGAATCTTAATGTGCTGGGCTAGACCATCTCTGGTGCAACTTGGCGCAGGTCACTCTCTTTCTTAAATCTCTGGCCTCTCTTCTGTTGCCTGTTTCCTGTTTCATGCGCTCCTTCCTTGTTTTGATTTTCACTTTGCTCTAGCTTCGCAGGCGGCTACTCGGTCGGGTTTCTCGGCATGTGCACAGCGAGGCGCTCTTGGTGCTTCGCCCTAACGGTTTTCGGTCCGGTTCTGTGGCGATCTTCTCAGGGGGTTTGGGTCTTGTGTGTGTGTGAGTTGCATTTGAACGGCGAAAAAGTGGTGGGAATTTCCGACCTCATTGTGGAACCGGATTGGTCGTCCAGACATCAGGGCGTTTCTTTTTTTTCTCTGACGCTCGCTATCGACGAATTCCTTTTTCTTTGCGTGTTGGGTGGAAGGAAGGTGGGCGGAGATGTCGGAACGCTATGTTTCTTGATGTTCCGACGGGCGGCTGTGCTATATCGAGTTTTGTTGCATTTAGTGGGCTCTGCTCGGTTGGCGATGGCTAGGTGGCAGGCATGTGGAGGGAATGGGAAAGACCACTTTGGTGGGTGGGTGGATGGATGGATGGATGGATGGATCGCAGGTAGTGCTCGGGGATGCGTGTAAATAGATGACCAACTCATTGTCACTCTTTACTTTTTTTTCGATGTGGAAGCATGTTGACTTTCTTGGGTAGTAGTGCTCAGGGGTCGTCTTCTCGGCTGTAAAAGAATGCGACCAAGTGATCGTCCACTAGGTATGTACAGTCTGTACTATGTAGGTACTCCACTTCCCACATCAGCAGCTGAAATCAATCCATCCATTGATCTTTTGGATTTTCAACAAGACAAGAGTAACCGACTCACCAACTTCTCCTCATCTCATCTCATCTCATGATCACCCTCGGAAAGACAACCTGAATCCATCAACAAACCCACAAACCCACAAGCTCACAGTTGTGAAGATTCCACTTCTTCAGTATGAGGATGCGAAGGAGTCGCTCGTGGCGTGGGAACTGCACGATCCGTGTGTTGTTGTTGCCGCGAAGGCGAATGGGTGTCTTGCAAATCGCCTCGGGGCTATCATCTCATCAACAGTTTGATCATGCCGACTTGGTCGAAGGCTGAGAATGATGGGTTTTGCGCAGGCAGTGGGCGAGGGATGTTAGCAATACAGTATGTTCAAAGAGGAGATCGAGGCGCATGGTGAGAGGGCGAGTGAGTGAGGGGAGTGAGGGTGGTGCTAGGTAGTGTGCGTGGAAATAAGGGCGTGGTGCTGTTGTATGACAACTATGATTTGTGGCTGTGCTTTTATCAGGCCGGTGCGAGACGACGAGTCTTTGCTGACTTTTTTGTCTTGCTATTGGCAATATGACGAGAGAGGTCGAGAGATATCTTTGGGGAGAATTCAGGTACGATCGACTCGCGCAGATCAAGGCAGAGTACGATCCGAAGAACGTGTTCAACAAGCTCTTCGCCATCACTCCTCCTGCGACGTCTTAGGTACACGAAGTCTTGAATTGATTGAGTCGGCTGGCAATTGTGGTATCATATCGTAGCTGCAATATATTGCCTTATTGCATAGATCGTCGGAGCACACTTTGTTTCCCGGAGCATAGGCATTCGTTTTGATTTGGGCATGCAGGTGAATTCGATCCAGTCAAACCTCCTCAAGCTCATCTCTCAAGATACTTTTCTGATGTTTGCGCTCTTCACGTCGCTTGTCGACGCGTTGGCTCAATGGAGCGATGATCTTGTCGATATGGCGGTGGTGGTTTTTAGGCGGGCGTGGGTGTTGTTGGGCGAGCCTGTGGAGGGCGTGTTTGTCTAGTTCTTCCGTAGGAGAGGGAGAGGAAGAGGAAGGGGAAAAAGTGGTGTGATGATGTGTTTCCTTCGTGGAAGGATGTGCTGGTCTTTCCGTGCCGCGATCACTTGTAGTACGCACACGTGAAGAAACGTCCTCGCTCTTATTGTTCTCGTCGACATCGTCGTCAATATCGTTCTGCTCCTCCCTCTCCTCTTCCCCAACACGACACTCTCCCTCATCCACGTCCAGCTCCCCACGCTTCACATACCGAAACCCATAATACTTCTCCCTCGCACTCCTATCTCTCCGCCGGGCTAGCGAGGGAGACCGCAAGTCGCCAAAAGCATGACGATAATCTCCTCGGCCTGCAAGTTCGAGATTTTGTGCTAGTTGGTCGGGCGGAGTGGGATCCTCAGGTTCGGAAGGAGGTGCGGGAGGGAATGGCCAACCGCAGGAAGAGCAATGTGAGGACGGCAGTGGTGGGAGGTCTTCGAGGTCTTGTATCGGAGGTTGAGAGTCGGGGATTGAGATGACGCCGAAATTGGTTGAGACGTCGTTGGTGTTGTTGTTGTTGTTGTTGGCCTTCTTCTTCTTGCGAGAAACCAGTTCGAAGCCCGTGTTTGTTCCGGCGGCGGGCGTGTGTAAGTCGGTAGCGCTTGCTGCGCGTGCGGCAGGAGATTGAGTGTCGTACGATGGGTTTCCGGACTCGGTGGATGGCGTCCAGGTTTCTTTGACACCATTGAGCCATTGCTGAGTCCAGAGCAGCCTTTGGCTGATTTGTTGCATGGCGACTGTTTGTTTGAGGGCGTCTCAAGTTGATCGCCAGGCTGTATCGCGGAAAAGACAAGGAAAGGAAACCAGGAGAAGAAATGAAAATACCAATTATTGAAGGCTAGCAGTTAGAGAGCCGACTTACAATGTCTTCTTGTCCTTTAACTATACCAAATCACTGCGGTGTCGAAGTGATTCACAGACCAAGCGGTGACTAACTAGAGACACCGACATGGGCATTGTTTTGACGAAGTATGTCCATGCCGACTGTACCATTAGCTATGGCAAGCAGACGTCGTCTAATTCACAATCGTTGATAGGCCACTTTTACGAGGGCAAGACAAGGCACTCGATCTGCAGGGCCGATGTTGATATGGAGTCGTACAAGGATACCTAAAGTAGCATTTGGGTGGCGAGGTCGGCAAAAGCAGCTTTCCTTCCCTTCCTTGTCGGCCCGTCTTTAGACTCGATCAGATCCCGCTTTTGGTCTGAATGAACGGACCTTGGCGGGGTAAGGCGGATATATTGCTGAATAATCGTGTGCGGATAGGTGTCTTTTTGCGTTGTCGTAGGTCGTAGGTACGAATTTGTTGTTCTTGTAAGGTATGCATGTAAATTGGTAGTTTCTTATAAGTCGAAATGACACGTGAGACATTACCGAAATGGGTCATGGATATCAGCATTCCAGAAATGCATAAAAGGTTCTGGAAGGAATACCTCATGGAACAAGGGCGCATGGACATGACCGATTGAGCTTGAGCCGAGGCGGCGAGACCCTTCACCTTGAAGGCAGTAGTGGGCCCAAAAAAGTCGCTGCTCTTGGATGGTTATGACACGATGAAAGTGTATCGCTTGCTCCAAGCCCGCGCCAGGGCGTACATATTTGACATGCGCTCCAATTGCCCTTGACTCATCACAATCCCATAGTCGACTCTCTTCTTCTAATTGTCTTGAAACCCAATCCTTCTCTCCATCCTTTCATCACCTTCTACCCGACCCTCACGTCAAACACCGACCTCCAGTCCTCCTCCTCCAACCCTCCAACACCCTCCTCAACGCAACCATGTCCTCCACCAACGGCACCAATGGCAACTCCGCCGCCCCCTCCCAGTCCTCCTTCGCCGTCAAAGCTGGCCTGGCCCAAATGCTCAAGGGCGGCGTAATCATGGACGTCGTCGACGCCGCCCAAGCCAAAATCGCAGAAGAAGCCGGCGCCGTCGCCGTCATGGCCCTCGAGCGCGTGCCAGCCGACATCCGCGCCCAGGGCGGCGTGGCACGCATGTCCGACCCGGCCATGATCCAAGAGATCATGAACAGCGTGACAATCCCCGTCATGGCCAAAGCCCGCATCGGCCACGTCGCCGAGTGCCAGATCCTGCAGGCCATCGGCGTCGACTACATCGACGAGAGCGAGGTCCTGACCCCTGCAGACCCCGTCAACCACGTCGAGAAGAACGACTTCAACACGCCCTTTGTCTGCGGCTGCCGCAACCTGGGCGAGGCCCTGCGCCGCATCAGCGAGGGCGCCGCCATGATCCGCACCAAGGGCGAGGCCGGCACCGGCGATGTCATCGAGGCCGTCCGCCACATGCAGACCGTCAACGCCGAGATCGCCCGCGCCTCCTCCGCCAGCGACAACGACCTGCGCCAGATGGCGCGCGAGCTCGAGTGCGACTACGCCCTGCTCAAGGAGACCGCGCGCAAGGGCCGCCTGCCGGTCGTCAACTTCGCCGCCGGCGGCGTCGCCACTCCTGCGGACGCGGCGCTGATGATGCAGATGGGCTGCGACGGCGTGTTTGTCGGCTCCGGCATCTTCAAGTCTGGCAATGCTGCCAAGCGCGCCAAGGCTATTGTGCAGGCCGTCACTCACTACAAGGACCCTAAGAAGCTGATGGAGTGCAGCATTGGGCTTGGTGAGGCTATGGTTGGCATCAACTGCGGCGAGATGCGCGATGCTGAGAAGCTGGCTACTCGTGGGTGGTAGATGCGGTGTGGAAGTGAAGAGCACGGATTTGTTACGAGGATATTGACGGACTGCTTTTCTTCCATGACCAGCATAGCTTTGGGCGCTGGCGGTGAAGAGGCAAAACAAAAAAAAAAGAGCTACACAAAGGGTGGTTTCCACGATTATTTTTATTATTTTTATTGAGCTTTTTGATGTATGAGCGAAACGAGCAAATTGTACAACTTTTCTCTGCAACTTGCAACTTCTGGGTTTGAGGTGGTCTCCCTTCGAATTGATGTGTTATGCGTGATTCCACTCCGTCCTCGATTACTGCATCTCTATGGCTGGTGGAATGAAAACTGTTCCACGTAGACATCATACACGCATGCATTTCGTTCAGGAAGGGCATGACATTTGAAAGCTCATCTCATCCCTCCCCAGCCCGATGAGCTCCCACCTCTGATCACATACGTACAGTTGTCCAGACAAACATCCCAACTCTCCCAACCAGCCCCATCCCACACCAAAAAACAAAACAAACACCGCACTTCCAATCATAATCATCACCATCAAACCAACTCCTCCAACATCCCCTCCAACTCCTCCCTCGCAAACGGCACGCTCAACCTCTCCGTCCCCATCCCGTCCTTGCGCGACTCCACCATCTGATGGTCGTGGAACTCCTTGAGCAGCGTCCGGAAATTCAGCTCGCTCGAACACACAAACTCCTCCACCGCCTTGTGGTACAGCGTCCGGTACTCCACGCCCTCGACCGCCATACCCGCGCTCGCGATCGGCTTGGGCGCGGGCGCCGCCGCCTTGCGCGCTTTGGCCGGTCGACCTTTGCCGCGGGCGCGGCGGCGGGAGGGGGTGGTTTCGTGCTGGTGTTGCTGCTGCTGCATGGCTGTTTCTTCGTCGGAAGCGCCGAGGACGTCGTCGGAGTCGATGTCGTCGAAGGCTGCTGCTGCTGCTGCCGGTGTGCCTGCTGCGGCGACGGCGGCCTCGCCTTCGATGTCTGCCTGCGCGAGCTGTTCCGCGACCAGGATTCGGAACAAGTTGCGCGCGTTCTCCGGCAGGGATTTGAGGACGTACCCGACGCCATCTTTGCCTCCCAGGCGGCGGCCGCTGCGGCCTAGGAGGGTGTTGACGTCTTCGACGACGTCTAGCTCTGCGGTGTAGGGTTCGAAGGTTGTGGCGTCGTGGTGCAGGAAGCGGAATTGGCGCATGAGGGCGATGTCCCAGAGGAGGGCGAAGTTGGGGGTGTCGCAGGTGGCGAGGAGGGAGATGGAAGGGGTTGAGGCCAGGCGGGCTAGGGAGGCTTGCGCTTTGCGGAGGTTTGAGTGGTCGATTGAGTGGATTATGAGGGTGAGGTGTATTGAGGGTCGGTCGGAGAGGCCTTCGGAGATGAGGTCTAGGGTCGCTGAGGGTTGGGCGGGGAGCTTGATGGTTTTGGGGAGGAGTTGGCTTGCTACTGTTGCGAGGATGTCGCGGATTGTTAGGCCGGGAGTGTAGCCGTTGATTATGAGGGTTTTGGGTGGCTTTTCGGCTTGCTGGTGCATGTGTTCTGCAAAGCTCATGGCCAGATCTCGTTTTGAGCCGTAGCCGTAGAGGCAGATGTTGAAGCCTTGCTCGAGCTCGAACATCCATTGATCGAAGCCGCGTTGGTGTAGCTGCTTGAGTCGTTGGATGTCTAATGCATGCGGGTCCTTGAAGGCTTGGATGTGCTCTCGATAGTCGTCGTGATTCAGCAAGACGTGTGAAGGCAAGGCGTTTGTCGAAGTCTTATTCCCGCCCGCCCTGTTCTGGAAGAAATAGGTCTCGTGCGGTGGAAGATCAGGAGGAGGCGTGGGTGTTCTGTCACGCCGTTTCCCCTTGGGTCTCCCTCGTGGTTTGCCCGTCTTTGAAGGTGTGTCTGGTGCTTTCTGTGCACGCGACACGCCAATCGTCTCCTCAGCCGAATCGTCTGCCTCTTCATCCTCGCTGTCCAGGATCTCAGCCGCTATCCGCGCATCTGTAGTGTCTTCTTCAACATCGCTATTCTCTGCGATCGGCGCTCGTAATGCATTGGCGCTCTTCCTCCTTGCTGATCGATCATTGCGTGCGGCAGTTGGTGTGTCTAGGGCATTCTCATCCTCGCTTTGATGCTTCTTCGGCGTCGAGAAGAGCACTTTCTTCAGCGGTGTGGGTGTTGCTCCAACATCTTTCGTATTGCCATTGGCTCTTGTTGGCGTCCCTCGCAGGATGGACTTGCGTTTTGACGGCGTTTCCAGCGGCGCGAGCTCTATCTCGTCTTCGAACGTGGTGCGACGGACCTTTTTGGATGCGGGTGTGTCGTCCTCAGCCTCGTCGCGTTGTCTTTTAGCCATGTTTATATTGCTCCTACATTCAGAGTGTCACATGCATGTACGTGACCTCTTAACCCTGTCTTCCGCAAGACTAGGCGCGTCGTCGGCATCACAAGCGCGTGTGAGTTTCACCAAATTTCGGAAAGGTTCCGACCATCTGCCTCAAATGATTGTATCCAGAAAGTGAGCGACGAACTCTTGGAAGACTTCACCTTTACGTCTTCTGACAAGGCCATGATCGTAGCATAAAACCGGTCATCATCATCATGGATACCAGCTCGTTCCCGCCGCCACAATCGGTGGACGAGGTCGCCCAGCTCGTCAAACGTTTGTACCAGCCCGGCAATCCACAGGTCATCACTTCGATCCAGGACCAGCTTCAAACCCTCCAGCGCTCCAACGATGGGTGGCAACTCGCCGACGCTCTCTTGGGATACGAAGACGTCAACGTGCGTTTCTTTGGAGCCTTGACCTTTACGGTCAAACTCAACAATGATGGGTCAGTTCTGCTGTCGACCCTGAGCTGAGACTCAACGTGGTGCGTAAAGGAACATCTGCTTACTTGACTTTTGGGTCGCAGGGCATCTCTCGATGAAGAAAACGCGCAAGCCGTGTTGCAGAGGCTGATCCACTGGCTAGTCCGTCTCGTCAACCAGGCCGAGTCCCCAATGGTCATCCGCAAGCTGTGCTCGACCCTCGTCACGTTCTTCACACGGGCTCCCTTCCGTTGGCAGCGACCGCTTTTCCACCTGATCTGCTCGTTCAGACATGGTGATGCCTTGTCCGTGGAGGAGGTCGATACTATCGATGTCCCCGCCGACCAACTCATCCCAGCGCTGTCAACTGCGCAATTGACAAGCTTGTATCAGTTCTCTGCCACGCTCGCGGATGAGCTCGGAAAGTCCGATTACAATGGGACTTCACAGGCGAGACTTCACGTCCAGATGGAGAAGGAGGTCCTCGACGCCAGTGCCATGATGAGGCAAGGCTTGCAGGCTCAGGGGAGTGACTCGGTCAAGCTTAGAAGTGAAGCATTGAAATGTTTCCTGACATGGGCCAACTATGCTCAGCCCATCTGGCCGACCAAGCCGGATACCCTGCAACACCTCCAAGACTTACTGGAACCGGCTATTCAGTGCTTGCTCCTTGACGACGGCGACATGGACGCTCTCGATGTGTTTATTGACCTCCTCGAGTCGTACACTAGCTTCTTCCAGCAGCACCACCTCGATGCTATTGCTTCCACCATTCGCACACATTTCGGACCACAGCTTGAGGAGTCTTTGCGAGAGCAAGGTGCCATCTACGTTCCGGCAGGACAGCTCATCGTCTCCTACGCAACTGCTGTGGTAGAGGACATCGTCGAGAAGCCTGAAAGCGAACGAGCTCAGGTGACTTTGCCACTGCTGGCCGCCATTCTGAAATCGCCCGGCTACCCTGGCGAAGATGACGAGCTGTCAACGATCACCATTGAGTTCTGGAACACGTACATCGAGTTTGTCAACGACTCAATGTTCTCCGTGCCTGACGTGGCGCCGGATTGGATGCCCAACGCAAAGCAAATCACATCTGAGATCACCACCCTCTTCTGGAAAAAGGTGTGGACGCCACCTGGTGAGATCACCAAGACATGGGGAGATTCAGATAAAGAGGCCTTCCGCAGTTTCCGCACCGACGCGACAGACTTGCTCGTCTCGATTTACCTTTTCCTTACCAACGATATGCTCCAGCAATTCATACACCTTGCACTCCAAGCATTACAAGAGAAGCAGTGGCGTGCTCTCGAAGCCTCACTGCTGTGTCTCAACGTTCTTGCAGACAATGTCCTGGAAGACCAGATGAGCGATGATCTCCTCGCACCACTATTCAACTCCGATCTGTTCAAGACCATGGGCGACTTCACTACCGAGAAGATCCCGACCCAGACACGCAGGACTGCCATCGATACGCTTGGAAACTACGGAGCCTACATCGAACGCCACCCTGAAGCACTGCCAGACGCCCTGCGCTTCCTTTTCGCCTCACTTGAAACAGCTGCGTTCGCCAATATCTCAGCCAAGTCCATCGCTGAAGTCTGCTCAACATGTCGCAACAGCTTGACAGGCGAGCTGGACGGCTTCCTGGCACAATATCAACGCTTCTTGGAGGGGCCAACCAGCGATCCTTATACGAAAGAGAAGGTCATCGGTGGAGTGGCGGCCATCATCCAGGCCATGACGCCCGAGCGTGCAAAGGTGAGGCCACTCATGGCTTTGCTGGAGAATATAGAAAAAGACGTGGCTTTCACAAAAGAGGCAATGACTACAGGCGGAGATGTGGAGCTGGCCCAGTTGATCGGCGTGACTGCGCTACAGTGCCTCACGAACGTAGGAAAGTCGTTGCAAGTCCCGGACGACGTACCGATCACTCTCTACGACGATGACGATGCCGTTGATCACAACAAGATGAACTTCTGGAACAGCGAAGAAGGCAAAGCCGTGCAAGACCGCATCACCGGCTGTTTCTCAATCTTGGAGGTTCTGGGCAATTACGGCGAAGCAATCGACGCTGTGTGTGCAGTCCTCAAAGCGGGATACACCGAGACGACTCCCGGGCCCTTCGTCTTGCCTCCATCCGTCACCGTCAGCTTCCTCCAGCAATGCTCCGCCACCACACCCCATCTAGAGTCTGTCCTCCTGACCGCGTCAACCCTGATACACCAACACTCCAAACTAGGCTCTCCCCGCATCGACGACGAAGTGCGAGCAATCTACCAGCAGGTGGTCTCCTTTGCGCAAGCCCTCGGCAGGCCGGGCGAAGATCCAGCCGTAGGCCACAACATCATCGACGTCGTCGACCGGCTGTACCCACGCTACGCCGACATCTTCCTCGACTCGACGCCCGACCAGATCAGCCTGGTCGTCAACTTCACCCTCCAAGCCATCGAAGCGCCGGACCCGCTGCCCAAGCGCTCCTCGTTCAACCTGTGGAACCGCCTCATCAGAGCCGCAGGGCCCGCAAACACTTTCATCAAAGTCCCGCCCGAGACCGCTGCGAAGACGCTGCAAGTGGTCAACGCGTTCGGACTTCCTCTCGCTCTGGGCCTGGTGCGCCAGATCGCCGGCTTGGGCCTGCGGTCTGATATCGAGTATCTCAGCAAGCCGGTCAAGGCTTTGTTTTCGGCCCTGCCTGCTCAGGCGAAGGCTTGGTGCGAAGCGGCGTTGTGGAGCGAGCTCTTCCCGCCTGTGGTGCAGGGGGTTGGGGATGCTGAGAAGCGCCGCTTCTTGCAGCAGTGTGTGTTGCTGAGGGGTGGGCCGAAGACGGACGAGGTGATGAGGGACTTTTATATTGCGTGCCGGGGGTTGGTGAGTACTTATTAGGGTTTGCTTGCGCGGTGTTGCGTAAGTGCGTGCGTGCGATTAGGCTGGTGTAGTCTGTCTGTCTGCGATTGATGATGAAAAAACTCATGATGTGGAGATGGCTTCGTGTCGATGGCTGTGTTTGGGTGGATATGAATGAATATGGACATGAATACAGGGACAGGAAGATAGGTACGCCGTGAATGGGATGGCATCTTCAATGCCTTTTACCAGCCACTGAACAAATCGTCTATGGCGTCGCCTCCCTTTTTGCGCTTCTTCTTGGCTGGTTTGGGTTTTGATTCGGTCGTGTCGGTGGTGGTGCTGCGCTTCTTAGTGCTGCTGCGTTTCGTCTTCGCCACTTTGGGAGGGCTGGACGAAAGTCGCCGTGTGGGTTTCGGCGCTGCAGGCTCGTCGTCGCTCTCATCTTGCCGTTCACGTGAAACTCCCTCCTCATCTCTCGCCACAGGCAGTCCCTCGTCCCCACGCTGTTCATCCTCGCCCACATCCACATCCTCCTCCCTCGCCACAACCTCGCCCTCATCAACCCTCGCCACCCTTTCACCCGCACCCTGAACCCCAACCTCCCCCCTACCAACACTCTCCCCAAACCCTCCCTCCCCATTCCCATCCCCCCAAACCTCCCTCCCAAACTCCCCCAAAACCCTCTCAACCTCCTCCTGTCCCAGCACCTCCAACCCCTCCCCAACCCCCACAACCCTACAAACACTACCCAGCACCCCCAACCCCACCAATCCCAGCACAGCAAACCGCCCATCCGCCACAACCTGCGAAAAAGCCCCCGCCCACCTCCCAACAAGAACGCTCGTCCAAAACTCCAGCCGCTGGGAGATCCGGAGGTGGAGGGCTGGGGTTTGCGCTTTGAGGCGGGTGCGTTCGAGGGCTGTAGTTGGGGGATGGAGGAGGGTTTTGTAGTCGGTTAGGAGGGCGGTGAGGTGGCGGCGGAAGAGGGAGAGGTGTTTGTACCAGGGGGAGCGGCGGTGTTGGTTTTTGTTGCGGTGGTGGAGGAGGTGGAGGAGGGTGGAGAGGTGGGTTAGAGTGGTTAGGTCGTCTGCGGAGGGGAGGCGGGGGGGTGGTGGTGGTTGGTGAGGTTGTTGTTGTTGTTGTTGGGGTGGTTTTGCCATTTTGTGGTGGTTCTTTTTTCTTTCTTTCTTGGTTTGGATGGGTTTTTGTTTTCACAGATTCCGTGGTGAGGTGTAAGTGGAATTGATCGGCTTGTTCGCAGAGCTTGTTGATGATTCTGTCGGTGGAGATGTAAAGCTTCTATGCTGGCTCTGGGAGTGTTTGTTTTGCCGGAGATATTACATGAGCGCTAGAGAGGCCCAATTTGATGTTCCGGATATCGCCTGCTTCTATTTGATGTTTGTGTCGTTGGTTAAGAAGAATCTCGAACAGCAAGTTGCATACGCCTGTAAACCCAACCCTAACCCTTGACATGGAGCTATTAAACTTCAACTAGCGTGCTCCGTTGCCGGCCATTCAGGTCACTCGTCGTCGGCTTATCTCGCGCACCCCACCTTCGCCCTGATCAGTGGGACTATACGCAACCATGTCTCACCACATCTACCTTATGTAACTGTCGTGGCATGTAACTTGTAAGCATTCTGATCTCTGTTTCCTTTCCTCTCCAACCTATATACAACAACTCTCTCTCCCAACTTATCTCATCTTCACAATGGAAGCCCGCCGTCCACCAGAATACATCCTCGACATAGTAGCCGACCGGACCAACGTCAAAGACGTCGTCAAAGGTACTTGCATGATCAGCGTCCATGTCCATTCACCGTCACGTCAAGACTACCTCCACTTCAGTACATATACAAAGCAATCATTGATCCGTCCGATCCACCGTAGGCATCCTGCACACCATCTTCTTCCACCGCCTCTTCACCCCCGTCTCCCCAACCACCCACGACGTCCTCGACACCACCCTCCCCTACGTGACCGAAGACGACATCGAGCGCACCATCGACGCCCGAGCCACCTCCCTACTACGAGCCCTAGACACGACAACAGCACCCCTCTCCCCGCAGTACGGCTACCACGCTTCCAAGCCCGCCCACGGCACCGTCGTCGTGCAGTTCCTCGAGAAGAAACGCAAGAAGAGCGGATGGTTCATCGCCAAAGCCGACGAGGAGTCGGTGTGGGAAGTCTGGATTCTGAATGTCACTGTGACGGGCGCGAGGAGTGAGCCTGAAGCCGCGAGGAATAGGAGGAGGATGGAGGTTGGGTTGCAGGATACTGCCATGCGGGTTTTGGAGGTGGTCAATGCCGATCGGGGGTATATCCCGCCTATTACCACGAACGAGGCCAATCCTTTTCCGTTCCAGGTACTGGTTAACCCAAGGGGTGATGGGTGGGGGCAGAGGATTGGCATCTTTTGAGAGGTGTGAGGTGTGCTTGAGCTGGAGTTGTGGACTTGAAGGATGTTGAGAGGAAGATCTTGGTGTTGTAATGGTGGCTTGTTGCCGCCTACGATCACCATACTTGGATTCTAATCTCTGGAATACCACCAAGCTGATCGAACTCACACACCCCTATCAGAGTTCGATGAACACGACAATACAACATCGGGCCTCACCGTCGTTCCGGATCGGATTCCCTGAGAACAAGAGAAACCGATGGCTGCGAATCGAGAAGTGGTTTCGGCTCTCTTCATCTCTGGTCTGATGATTGTTCTCATGGAAATGGCGGTGTCTGGGACAGCTTCAATTCTTACAACGAAAGGATCGTTGAAACACCGACGATACTTCTACAGCAAAGGGCACTTCCCAGCTGTCCATCGAGCTGCTTTCGAGAACGCTGACCCCCAGGCTCACCGCATAAGTGCTCACACATCCGACATAGACGGATTCGGCACACCGATAACCAGCCAGACATCCCAGTGAGACCTAGATCGACAAGCTCATCAAGCACCACACGACCTGGCACACACCAACCCAGACGTCTTCCAACAAACCTCGGACTGACACACAGCCTTCACCACGAACAACCTGTGACCCTCCTGCTTACCCAAACCACGCAGCCCCAGTCGATCGTCCGATCACCGATCACCGACCGCACGGACCAACACCGCTGACCCGAGCCAAATCCCGCCGGAAAAATCCCAGGAAAATCGGCCAAAGTCCCAGCACAGGGAAAAAAAGTCAGACAGCCCCACCCACCAAGTTCCAACCGTTCTTGAACCTCACCGTCACCGTCCCTCTCATCAACCAATACAACCCTTGCCGGGGTAGCTCAATCGGTAGAGCGTGTGGCTCTTATTAACAGCGTAAGAGATCAACCTCAAGGTCGTGGGTTCGAGCCCCACCTTCGGCTATTCCTATCATACAAGCTCGTGCAGAGCAGCTGTTCTTTTGCTGTTCTGGCTGAGGGTTTGTCTGGCGGCACGGCTTTATCTGGCGACTCTGATGGGTGCTGTTTGCTTTTTGATTGGTGATGCCGTGGTTAGTTTGAGTCGAGGACGGGCCCCGGTCGAGCCAACAAGCCGACGGCCGCTCGTTTGAACACCCCAGCGGCTCTCGCTTGGTTTCGACGGGACAGGTACATGTCGATGTCGTCCACTCGAAGACCTGTCACTAATACTTCCACGTCACGACGAGGCATAAATCCTCCGCCTCGGACTCATGGCGTCGTTCATTGGGTGTTCGACCTGCGTTTCTGACAATCCGTACAAATCCCACGCCTTCTATTCAGAACAAAGTCAGTCAGTCAGTGTTCAGCCATACCAGTTGAGTCGATCGTGCGCATCTTGCTCGATCACGCGTGAGACTTACGGGCTGAGAACGTGCCACTTGTTGCAATCGTTGCAGTACCCATCGTACGGAAAATTGTTACTCGGTTGGTGGTACGTTGCTGGCTCCTCGAAGTATTGCGCGTTATGAGGCTGCTGTTGCTGGTGCTGCTGATTGTGGTATGAAGACGTCTGTGAGTGTGGGGACGGTCGGTGGTCTGATGTGGGTGAGGAGAATGTTCTCGGCGAGGAGTAGTGGTCTTGCATCGGTTGTTGGCGCGGTGGTGGAGACTGGTATCTTGGATCGGAGCGATGCACTTCTTGCGGGTATGAATTGTGCATCGACCTTTGCTGCTGCTGCTGGTGGTGGTGTTGTTGTTGCTGTGGTGGCGGCGGCGAGTATGGGCCGTCATGTACCGACTGCTGCTGCTGCTGCTGTTGTGGCGGTGGCGACGAGTGGTATCCTGGCTGAGAATACGGGCCTTGTACCTGTTGGAAGTCCGGAGGCGACGACGAGTATTGTCCTCGCTGCGGTTGTTGAATGGGCGTCGTCGGGTACGAGCCTTGCTGGGAGTAACCGCCTTGGTTATTTGAAGGATATCCCGATTGGGTCTGAGAGCGCTGTGGGTGATCTTCATAGTAACGCGCAGCCTCTCCCGGTCGTTGATCGCCAGTGTTTGGACTGCTATACGATCTGTCAGGCTGGTATGGGCCTGCTGGACGATACTGGCCGTCATGTGGTTCCGGCTGAGAGGTACCTGGGTACTGAGGCTGGTTGTCGGAATAACCTTGAGCGGGAGGAATGCTGCCTGCCGGCTGTTTCTGCGGCCGCTTGGGAGGGATTGGTTTGCCTTTGGGTTTATCTTTCTTTGGAGCGCCCTGGAGACCGCCTGTGCGAGCCGCCTCATAATCGCGACCAGACGCCTCGAACGCTTTCGCTGCGCGTCTTGCTGCGCTGACACTTTCCACGCCCCTTCGAAAGCTGTCCATGATTGCAAGATGTCAGTGGGTTCTGACTCTGAGACAGGTCTGATGATGCACAGCAGGGTTCAGTGTGGCTATGCGCGCATGTGGTTGCGTGTACGGTGTGGATGAAACGATAAAGCACTGGACGAGGTGATGAAGCACTGCCGCGTCGATGATGCTTGGAAGAAAATGGAGGTCCTGAGAAAGGAGGATATCAAGGTCGAGTGCCGACGCTTTAAGGCCGTCTGTTACATCTATCCGATTGCCTTTTCCTTCGAGTGGATGGAAGTCGCCTTTGTTTCCCACCTCACGATCTGCATGCGATATTAGGTCCGCCGAGCGAGTCGCTGTTTGTACGAATGAGCAAGCTTAGAACGTGCTGCTGTCAGCTGCATGTAAGACTGCGCGACGCCTCAGTCGCCTGATCATACCTCGGTCGCGGCACAGAGTTGCCTTCTTTCATGCAAGCCTCGTCCCAGCCTTGTGTTCGACCGGTGAACCACCAGCCTTGTTGTCTCTGATTCGTCAAAGCCCACTTCGACTCAGCCTTGCTCGTGCAAGCGCACTTGTACGAAGCCTTGTGCTGTTCCAAGTTGACATCGATTTATGCCGCGCTTTCCCAACCTATGTCGATAGCGTTGGGCTGGATACTGTATTCGCCCTCTGGAAATTACCACTCCAACATGTCATCTTACCGTACACACAGTGGGACTTCTGCCTCGGCTTCATTCACCAGTAAGGTACGTCAACTAGCAACATAGGACTCTTGTTCTCTCTAACACAGCTGGCAGGCGGCCCCAGAAGTCGATCCCGATCTGGAGAAAGGATGGCTCTCAATGTCGTCGGAAGAGAAAGACAACATGCCCTGGCAGTACTACGGCTACCCTGCCCTTTCGAACTGGATGGCATCCGCGAATGACTTCTTCCTCCTTCGGAGATTCTCCCCCTTGCAAGTCCGCTGCTTGTTGCACCTGCAGAACCAAATCGCCGTAAGGGGCAAACGACTCGACGAATGGGACAGATTTGCAATGTGCCAAGTTCCTGGAGAGGGCAACAGTGGTTGGATTGACAGCGACCCCGACGCCCTCGCCGATAACCCCCGGCCTGGGATCATCCGCGAGCTTTTGCCGTTGCTGAAAGAATACAGTGAGTCCCAAGAGTTTATCGGAGGGATGCCAGTTGGATGTCCACAAACTGACGACCGGACTAGATGAACTAGTCGCCTCTTTCTCCAAGCTGAAAGCAATGCACACAGCCACACCGCAGCAGACGAAAAACATCGAGAACTGGTTCAAGAGCTACGGCGAAGACGCCATCGACCCGGAAGAGCAACACTACAAAAACCACCAAGGCGACCTGATCACCATGCTCTCCAAACCCCAATACCCGCTCGTCACCCTCCTCAACCGCTCAACCGCCATCCGCGTCCTATTCAAGCTCTCAGCCCGCAGCGACCGCGTCTCCTCCCACTCGACAACCTACACAAGCAACAGGGGCATCGACGTCCTGGCCGCTATGCTCTGTCTTACCGTGGGTCTGTCGATGACCTTCGCGTCGATCTGGTGGCTCAATTTCGTCGGCAACAAGGTCTATAGGCTGGCGATCATCACTGCGTCGGGGACCATCATGTCGCTCATAGCATGGGTGGCTGCTGGGAATCGCCCGTTTGAGATCTTGGCGACTTTCGCGGCGTATATGGCGGTGCTTATGATCTATCAGCAGATCGGCTCGTGAATCGGATCGGGGTCCCGTTTGCGGGGCGTAGGTGGTGCATGCATGCTCTCCCGAGTCTGGAGTCCGTCTTGGATTCGGGGGATGTGGTTTGTTAGAGGGGCAGCTGGCTGCCCTCTACAGTCTGGGCCAGAGCCTTGTCTTGCACGACTGGACGTCAAGATCGCTGGATTTCGGTTCGCAGCCTGACTTCAACTGGTCGTGGAAGCACGACGCGGATGTTAGTGTCAGCGCAGTGTGCTAGCACTGCCATGGAACTGGCGGCCTCGGTGCCATGCGTTGGGCTTGTAAGTTATTGCGGTATCAGGCGGTAAGTGTTGAGCTGGTAGCATGTCAAGAGGGAGACATGCCCGATGCCAAAGGAGATTGAATTCACGCTCAACTAATTCCGAGAGACTGAGCAAGTGGCGAGGGAAGGCATGGCTGTCAACCTTTTATTTTCTTTTACATGATAGAAGTGGAGAGCAGATACCTGATTCAAAGATTTCAAGACACAAAAGCAAATAAGCTCAACCACGCCGAACCGCAATCAAGAAAACAACTCCGTAGCAGTCGACTTGAACTCTCTCGCACTCACCCTCTTTTCAAAAAGCGCATCCATCTCCCCGTACGTCCTGCCCTTCGGCTCCGGAACACGAAAGAAACTCCAAACCCAGCAAACCCAGCAGAGCCCACCATAAAAGAACCCAGCTTTTCCCTTCCAATTCCAGGCCGAAGGGTTCAGCATTCGAGGCGTGACGATGCCGTTCATGATGCCGATGACGTTGTACAGGCAGCGGCCAAGAGCGACTGTTTTTGTGCGCAGGCGACTCGAAGGGATTTCTGTCACGATGGAGTAGGTGATTGTTCCGACTGTGATGTCGTAGCAGAGTGTCCATGCCAGCAGCAGTGAGCCGATCGCGAAGTTTGGGCCTTTGGCGGTTGGCGGGGCGAGGGCGACGAAGCCGATTATTAACAGGAGCATGCCCATTACCGCCAGACCTCCGACGAATAGTGTTCGACGGCCAAAGCGAGCCATGGCGAACCAGGCTAGGATGACTCCGATCATTGCTGTCGCGTAGATGGCCATTGAGAAGTCGAATGCGATGTCTGTCGAGAGTCCGGCTTGCTGGTAGAAGTAGGCCTGGCGAAGATGTAAGTGTGTATCTTGTGCTTGCTGACTGCTTATCAATGTCCTCCTACCGAGAAGCCCATCAACGAAGCACCGCAAAGAGGCTGACATGCCCAAGCAAGACATGTGATTTCCGTCCTCCTCAGATCGACACCCTTGAAACAGTCCAAATACGATGAACCCACTGAAAGCTCCTTTTCCAGTTCATCAGTATGCCTCATCATGGCGATGGTCTGATCGAGCTCTGTCTCAGAGGGCGAAGAAGTGAGCCTCTGCAATGCTTTCCTGGCGTCTTCGTATCGACTCCTACGGACAAGCCACCAAGGTGAGTCGGGCGCGAACGAGATTCCGACCACCAATGGCACAGGCCACATCCACTGCAAGGCGTACGGAATCCGATATGCCCATTGATCTGAGCGGCTTAGAAATCCTCGCAACGCTCCTGATGCTGCGAGCTGGCCCACTCCCCAGCAGAAATTGACCCATGTGGTTAGATAAGCTCGCAGCACGACGGGACATACTGATCGCAGGAATATGTCAGCAACTGTAGAGAGGAAGTCAGTCAATAACATTCCCGTTACCTTCGGCAGCGTATGTTGTAGTGAGAGTCTGGAACACTCCCCACTAAGATCCGTCAGCGTGTTTTCCTTCGACAACCGAGGCCGACTGACTTGTGGTCTTGCAGCCTGGCACCCTCTGTCTCGTAGGTCCTGATCATGCCTGGTAAGGAAGCCAGCCACCAGTCCGAGCCTTCCCAGACCCACAGATCGACCATGATACGACAGAGACCGCATCAGCGTCCACTCCAGGTCATACTCACAGGAATCCCCATCAAAACCGTCCCAGCCAGCAGCGTCTCGACATTCTGCGCAAAGAACGGAACGAACACAAAAGCGATCATCGCGATCAAAGACCCAATCATCGTATACCGATACCCATATCTCTCCGCAACAATGCCGTTTATCAGAAGACCGAGAATCTCGCCGACTCGCGCTCCGTTCGAGAGCCCACTCTGCCACGGTGCGGTGACTTGGTATTCCCCCGGCTCGTACTCGACGCCGAATTTCCTGTTGAAGGGCGGGAATGCGAAGAAGGAGGCTATGAGAACGATGTCTTCCCGTTTTTGGATGAGTAGACGTTCGGTGGAGGTCAATCACAGCTGTCGGGGACATGTACTCACCATAGCCTTCCATTGCTACAGCTAGGGACAAGAGTACAGACCAACCGATCGCTTTGGGATACTTCCGAAGGCTTTCCCGAAGCGTCATGGCGTGTTCTGCGTCTGTCGCTTCTTTGGCATCGCTGGTGAGGACGGCAAACTTGACGTCCGCGACTGCCAGTTTTTCTCCCGTGTGGGTGGTGTCGCAGACGAAGTTGGGGCTTTGATCTCGTCGTGGGGGGTTCGTTGTAGTCATTTGGTGCTATGTCTTGGATCTGTGATGGGTACTTACATCCGAATGAGTGGGGAACCACAGTCTATTTGCACTTACATTTACATTATTGAGGTTGGTACTGTATACCTAAGAGCTTTCCCTTCCCTGAGTTGACACATGATCCCTCGACCCCGCTATCACGCAATCTGCAGCGCATCTAGTGATCGATTATTGGGAATGATCTGTCAAGAGTATTAGTAGTCCTTGATATTATGCGTTGAACGCATTCGGCCATTAAGCATGTTTTCAGACCTTTAAAGAATATCGGGCATATCAAGCAGGCGCGTCGTTAGTAACGTTTCAACGGGGTATCTTCAGTAAACATAATAATCAAAAATCGCAACACTTCCCTCAGCCACGCCCAGCATCGCCGTTCAAACCCTCGTCTTCCGCGCCCTGTTGCCCGTACAAAATCTCGCAAACGCCTCCAATGGGGATATCCATAACAGCATCCGTCCCCTCCATCCAAAGCTCCCTCCACTCCACATCTGGATCCAGCCCAAGGCCCTTGTTCACACTCGTCTGCCTGCTATGCTGATGATGCTTCCCTCTCCCCCCGTGCTTGCCTATCCCGCGCGCCGCATCCGAACCCCTCTCACCCCTCCAACTCGCCTTCTCGCCCTCCCTCACGAGCCTGCCCTTCGAATCCACAACAGCCACATTCGCCGCCTCGTCGACCATGCACTCCACGCTCCCCATCGGCAGCGTCAAGTACCCTGTATTGTAGCTCGCCAGCGCGACGTAGATGTACACCATGAACATGACCATCCAGGCCGGGATGGCGAGCGCCCACCAGCGGTCCGGGTAGTACTCGATGCCGAGCGAGTGCAGGAACGGGCTCGGCAGGAAGGACCAGAGCAGGTAGATGATGAAGCTCAGCGAGGAGACGAGGTACAGGGTGAAGCCGTAGTATTCGTAGGTCGGGACTTGCGGGCTGGCGCGCGGGATGGGCTTCGCCGTGCGGTACGAGGTTGTCAGCGTGCTGGCTGCGGCGGCGGTGTTGGGGGTTTGGGTGCCGGTGCCGGCGCTGCCGTTGCGGTGGGTGCGCGGCGTGCCGCTGTTTTCGTCCGAGGAGGCATCGGGCGTTCCGGGCCGGCTGGTTTGGGAGGTGAAGTTGGGGCGGAGCAGGGAGGTGAGTGAGGGGGAGGGCGGGAGGGGTGTTGGCGGGCGGTTGTAGAAGGGTGGGGCGAAGGTTGGGGCGAGGTAGGTGTGGCTGCGCGAGTGGTGGTGGTGGTAGAATTTGGGGAGTGAGGCGAGGGGAGCGTCGGTTTCTTCTTCGCCTGACGAGGCCGAGTCGGCGGGGGAGTCGAGGGTGAAGTCTTCGATTGACGCTGACGCTGAGGGTGATGGGTTGGAGTTGGGGGAGAGGAGGTCTTGTTGTTGTTGTTGTTGCGACTGTCGTTGGGTGGTGGCAGTCTGCGTGGTGGGAGTGATGTTTGTGCTGGTGCTGGTGCTGTTTTGCGCCGTCGTGTTGATCGAGTGCAGTATCGGCAGGTTGGGTGTGGATTTGGAGTAGAGGTTGGACGGTTTGGGCGGTGGCTTATGTGTTGCCTTTCCTCTGCTTTGGGGAGGCATTGTGGTCATATGAGTGGCTTCACTTGTGTATGTTCGTGGTGTGTTGTCGTATAGAAGAGTGTCGTCGTCGGCTTTTGAAAGATGGTGCTGCTGGTGCTTGCCCTAAGTCTAGCTTCCTTCAACCAATTCAACGACCACCTCCAAACATCAATGCAACACAACACAACACAACAAAACAAAACAACATGAAAGTGGCAACATTACAGCTAGACTCCAAAATCCGCAATGTCGACCACAACATCGCCAAGGCAGATTCAATCCTCGCCTCCTCACCCCCTCCCCCAGACCTAGATCTCCTGGTCCTGCCCGAACTGGCATTCACAGGCTACAACTATCCCTCCTACAAAGCCATCAAACCCTACCTAGAGCCCACAACAGCAGGCCGAACAACCCAATGGGCAATCTCCACAGCAAAGCGCCTCCGCTGCCACGTCACAGCAGGCTATCCGGAAATCTCAACAGACACTGACGACGCCACCGAACAACCATCAAGCAATAATGACAGCAGCCCAGCACCGGAACCAGTCTACAAGCGCTACAACTCAACCGTCACCGTCAGCCCAACCGGCCAAATCCTAGCCAACTACCGCAAGTCTTTCCTCTACTACACCGACGAAAGCTGGGCCGCCGAGGGCCCGACGGGCTTCTTTTGCGACACGCTCGGCGAGCTGGGCAAAGTCGGCCTGGGGATTTGTATGGACATCAATCCTTACCAGTTCGAGGCGCCTTGGGATAAGTACGAGTTTGCCACGCACGTCGTCGACGAGCGCGCAAAGTTGGTTGTCATGTCGATGGCGTGGTTGACGTCGTTGCCCTTCGAGGAAATGCAAGTCCTGCCGGGCCAGCCGGCGTTGGAGACGGTTGGGTATTGGCTGCAGCGCTTTTCGCCGCTGGTTGAGGCTAGTAGGGCTGCTGGGGGTGAGGTTACGGTGGTGTTTTGTAATCGGGTTGGGAGTGAGAGGAATGAGACCACTGAGCTTGTGACGAAGGCTGGGCAGGTCATACCGCTTGGAGAGTCGGTTAGCTATGCTGGGAGTAGTTGTGTGATGAGGTTCGGTGGTGGCGAGGTAAGTATTCTTGATATGATGGGGAAAGGGGAGGAAGGGCTGTTGGTGGTTGATACGGATGAGGTGAGTTTTAAATGTCACAAGTCACAAGTGCCCCAGGCGCGAGCTGATGATCAACCTAGCCTGCAAAGTACGAGTTACGATTGAAATCCACAAAGGCTGCCGATGAAAGCCAAGATAATGTCTGAACCGCCTAGCTCGTTGCAGCACAGGAAGAGCAGCGCGCTTCAGGATCGTTGTAATTTCCAGACTCTTATCCTCCGTGAAGCCTCTACTGCTATCAGCTCGCGCTTCTACTTGGGAGTATAGTGTTCTAATGATTTACCGGGTAACCGTATCGCAATTGACGAAAGACAATCCAAGTCGTTGGTGGTCAATGACTGGACACAATCGAAACAAGCACCAATCTTCCCGCCGAACGAACGACAGATCTGCCCGCCATAGCCATGTATCAAAGACGCCGGCTTCGGAAGATTTCCTGGAAGACGAGCTGCCATTTGCCATTGATTCGGCCGTCTCCGGCGCGAGAGTGGGGCAAAGCAAAGTTTTTGCACGCGAGAAGAACGCGAAGGATCACAACCCTATCAACATCTCGCTTGACGACCAATGTCTTGCTATCTACAAGGTTAGTGTTGTGAGTTCATCTAAACTTTTGCTTATCAGATGATCGGATAGCCCGTTAGATGCCACCATCGCTCCCAACGACATCTCCAAACCCCACCCCACCAGTATGTACCTACTCATGCTACTGTCCATCGAGTCGAGATGCAATGGTTCCGAGTGCAGGGTCATTCCACTTTTGGCGTCCATGGGCTCTGCCGATGTAGGGCCTAGAGGAGGATACAACGTTAAAATGTCGTCGACACGCTCACGGGAGATCTCTTCCCACTCGTGCTTACTTTCGTACCCATTTCGATAATTCGAGACCATCGGACCGGGATGGCTGCAATCAACAACCCATCAGGTTTGTCGCCTGCTGAAATGGACACTTACAACGACAAGACTCTCACTGAGAGTGTCGCCGACCGAGGTGTCCATAGCGATGGTGAATCCGATGCCAGCTCGGAGCTCAAACAGGCTGGTGTCAAGCAAGTCGAGGCCGTCACACAAGCCTGGTCACCAGCCATGATGTGGCTGGTATTCGTTCTGTTCGTGCTCCAAATCAACATCAACTGGCCGCCGCTAATACGCCGTCTCCCAGACTTTACCTTGTCACATTCGTGGACACGCTCCTACAGGCCGTCCACAGCGGTCTGGTCGCTTATGTAACCTCGTCATTCAGCCAACATGGTCTCCTGGCCGTCACAGGCATCTTTGGCTCCGTCGTTGCTGGTGTTGGCAAGCTCGCCATTGCCAAGCTTATCGACATCCGCGGCCGCTGCGAGGGTTTCTTGCTCATGATCCTCTTCATTATTATTGGCATGATCCTGAAAGCCCTCTGCAAGAACGTAGAGACCTACGCTGCCGGACACACCTTCTACTGGGTCGGTCACATTGGTCTCAGCTACATTGTCAACGTGATAATCAGCGACATGACATCTCTCCGCAACCGAATGATCATGTGGGGCCTCTACATGAGCCCCCGTCTTGCGTCTACCTTTGGGGGTCCTAAGATCGCGGAACTCTTCTACGAGCACTCGACGTACCGCTGGGCATTTGGTTCTTTCTGCATCATTCTGGTCGGCTTCTCGATTCCTGTCGCCGTTGTCCTGATCGCGAATGAGCGCAAGGCCAAGGCTATGGGCATCCTCCAAAGGGAGAAGAGTGGACGCACCTTGTGGGAATCCACCGTGTACTATCTGATTGAGTTTGACAGTTAGTCTTGTTCTTCTTTATCCGACTGTTTCTTCTTAGCAGCTAACACATTTCCAGTCGTCGGCATGCTCCTCATACTTGCAGGATTCGGTCTAATTCTGATCTCCCTCAACATTGCCACCCGCGCTCCTCAAGGCTGGGCCAGCGACTATATCATTGCCATGATCGTTGTCGGTGTCGTCTGTCTTGTCCTTTTTGGTCTTTGGGAGAAGTACCTCACCAAGGTGCCTTTCATTCCCTACCGTTTCCTGAAAGACCGGACGATCATTGGTGCCTGCTGCTTGAGCGCATTCCTCAACATGTCAATCTTGTAAGTCTATCATGTTCATCGGCACAGCAAAAATGGTGGGCAACACTAATTGCATAATCCAGCGCCTGGGACACCTACTACAACTCGTACCTCCAAGTCGTCCACGAACTCAGCATCTCCACAGCTGGCTACGTCCTCAACGCCTTCTCCGTCACATCGACTATCATCGCACCCTTCATCGGCTGGGGTCTACGCGCTTACGGTCGTTACTACTGGCCCGCCGTCTCCGGCATCCCATTCGTTGTCATCGGCACCGCGCTGCTCATCCATTTCCGCCACCCCGGAACCGTCATCGGCTACCTCGTGATGTGCCAAGTTTTCCACGGCATCTGCGGCGGTATCTGGGCCATGACCGGTCCGCTCGCCATCATGGCCTCGGTAGACCACCAGGAGCTCGCCGTCGTCCTCGCCATCTACGGCATGTTCGGCTCCATCGGCCAGGCGATTGGCTTCGCGGTATCGGGCTCCATGTGGACCAACGACATGCCCAAGGAGCTCAGAAAGCACCTGCCCGCCAGCGTCAAGAACGAGACCATGGCCATCTACGGCGATATCACGAAGCAGATGGAGTTCCCCATCGGCAATCCAATCCGTGACGGTGTCATTGCCGCTTACGGCGCTGTGCAACGTCAGATGGTCATTGCCGGTTGTGCTTTCTTGCCTTTCATCATTGTTTCTGTTTTGATCTGGCGCAACCTGCCTATCAAGGAACGGAAGCAGACCAAGGGTACGGTGTTCTAAGTTGTGTGCAATTGGTTATGGGGGGTTACAGCACTATGTCGGCAAGCACGTAAAATGGCTTGTTATCTACATCGATCTGCTCATACAATTCACAAATCCAAACCAGCCTGTCATTTTCATACTGCCGACTTACTCCTCCAATATCGGGGAAGTGCCCTGCAGAGCTTGCGAGAATGGTTTCCAGCCTTGGTAGTACCTGGCTTAATGCCTTTGAAGCACCCGGGCTGCCGTGTTCGACTGAAGCGAAGCAACTTCACCACTATTCCTTCACAAACAAAAAGACACCCAACACCTACCCATGTGCCTCCCCCAAGTCCACCGATGACGCCTCTATCGAAACGTCCGCAAGACCGGGTGCAACGAGCGATAGCAACACGCGGGTGTGATTTGGAAGACAGCTCTCGAAGTTGTTGCCTTTTCACCGAGGTTCGAACAGACACAGTACATAGTACTTACATTTTCCTTTTGCCAATAACTTGGATTGACAGGCTTCGCACAGCCTCAGGACCTTGTATAGCTCCTCACACCGTCTGAGATCTTCGCATTAGTCCATGACTCTCCACGGCCTGCGTGATCAATGCCATCGGTGGCTTACGCTATGCTAAATGCATCGCATGTTGTGCATCTCCAGTCCTCCCACAGTACTAGTCGACAACAACAAACAACCTCGGCGGATAATTGCGTTTGCTCTTGCATCACCGCCAGATCTGCAGGACTACACGAAGCCACCGGCACTCCCATTCGAGCACCCGCCCTATCAGAAGAGACCGATTAATCGCCTATCACGATGCTTCAAGTTCGCAGCAGCCGATCGACATCATTTCCCAAAATGGCCGCCGCCGCCATCCCCCACACTCCAATAAAGTGTATTCCCTACACACACGACCAGCGAATGGCCTTCCCGGAACCCATGCTTAGTAACACAAAGTCCTGTCAAACCAAGCTCCAAACAAGGCCCGTCATGGCAACCTAGATCCATCTAAGCTTTCGCCCTATATCCTGGGGGAAGAGGAGAAACACCTTCTCTTTTGCGTAAGATCGTTTCAACCGTCCAGTGCGCACCCCTCGTTGGTTCATGCTGTCGGGCGGGCATAAGCATTGTCCTCTGTGTTCAATCCAACACTTCCATGGGACAGGGCGAACGGTATCAGAGAGCGGGGAACAAAGAAAACACTACTGCTCGCGAGAGCGCGCGGTATCGCGGATCATAGAGCTCCAGATCCAACATAAGTAAGATGGATCTTCTTCCCAATAATCCGCGTATGTTCTCGGCAAAGGAAGAAGTGCCTCTTTCGCATTTTCTTGTTTGTGCTTTGACGACTCCGATCGATCATGCGTTTCTACTCTTTCGCCGCCATTGCGGCTATTGCTTCCACCGCGGTTGCTGCCCCTACCAACAACATTAACATCCAGCGTCACGTCCTGCACGAGCGCCGTGAGCCATCCGAGAACTGGATGAAAGGTGATCGTGTGCACAGCGATGTAAAGCTCCCTATGAGGATTGGCCTGGTGCAGAGCAAGAACCTCGAACATGGGCACGAGCTTCTCATGCAAGTGTAAGTTGAGCAAGCCCTGATGAAGTCGATGACCCTTGCATCACAAATTAATCGTATTTCTGACAGCTCGGACCCCGACTCCCAGTCGTATGGAAAGTTCTATTCGGCGGAGGAGGTCCACGATTTGTTCGCGCCGGCCAAGGACAGCGTCGATGCCGTCAAGACGTGGCTGACCAAGGCCGGCATCGAGGCAGAGAGGATCTCGCAGTCCGTCAACAAGCAATGGATGCAGCTCGACCTCAGCGCCTCGGAAGCAGAGCAGCTTCTGCAGACCAAGTACCACTTCTACGACCATGCGGCCACTGGAAAGACCACCATTGGCTGCGATGAGTATCACGTCCACGAGGACGTCAAGCACCATGTCGACTACATCACTCCGGGCATCCGACTTCTCGCATCGCGCTCTTCCCGCCCATCGACCAACGACCTCCAGAAGCGCACCTTTGGCTGGGGCAACCAGAAGCCTCTCCCGCCTCTTCTCGCGCCACTGCCAATGGCGCTCGAAGCCCTTCTTGCCCTGCCCCTTCTCTCCCTGTGCGACATTGCCATCACCCCCGAGTGTATCAACGCCATGTACAACATCACCAAAGCGACCTCGGCGGTGCCCGGCAACGAGCTCGGAATCTTCGAAGACCTCGGCGACGTCTACGCCCAAGAAGACCTGAACCTCTACTTCCTCACCCTCCAACAGCGCATCCCCATCGGCACCCACCCCAAGCTGAAAGCCATCGACGGCGCCCAAGCCCCAGCAAACGTCCTCAACGCCGGCCCGGAGTCCGACCTAGACTTCCAGATCTCGTACCCCATCATCTGGCCCCAGAACTCCGTCCTGTTCCAGACCGACGACCCCGTCTACGAGGCCAACTATACCTACGAGGGCTTCCTGAACAACTTCCTCGACGCCATCGACGGCAGCTACTGCACCTACTCGGCCTTCGGCGAGACCGGCAACTCCGAGCTCGACCCTCCCTACCCCAACCCGGCCCCCGGCGGCTACAAAGGCCAGCTTCAATGCGGCGTGTACAAGCCGACAAACGTCATCTCCATCTCCTACGGCGGGCAAGAAGCCGACCTCCCGGCCTCATACCAGCAACGCCAATGCAACGAGTTCATGAAGCTGGGCCTGCAAGGCGTCTCCGTGCTCGTCGCCTCGGGCGACAGCGGCGTCGCAGGCCGGCCCGGCGACGGCAGCGAGAACGGCTGCCTGAACAACGGCACCGTCTTCTCGCCCGACTTCCCAGCCACGTGCCCGTACCTGACGACCGTCGGCGGGACCGTTCTCACGGGCTCCCCCATGGCCGACCAGGAGAGGGCCGTCACGCGCTTCCCGTCCGGAGGCGGCTTCTCCAACATCTACCCCATCCCAGCGTACCAAGCCGCCGCCGTCGAGAACTACTTCCAGACCTCGCCGCCTCCATACGCGTCCTACTCCGGCAGCAGCTACGGGAACGGCGTCTGTAAGTAAATCCCATCCCCATGACCATCCATCCTCCCATGCATGCATGCACGCACGCACGCTCCGTGCAAGTTAGCCAGCCTCGGCCTTAGCAGCAGCACAGACTAACCCACTCCGTCACGAACGAACAGACAACCGCACCGGCCGCGGCTACCCCGACGTCTCCGCCGTGGGCGACAACATCGTCATCTTCAACAAACTCCTCCCGACCATCATCGGCGGCACCAGCGCCTCGTGCCCCGTCTTCGCCGCCGTGCTGACGCGCATCAACGACGAGCGCCTGAAAGCCGGAAAGTCGACTGTGGGATTCGTGAACCCCATCCTTGTAAGTCTTGCTGTCTTGCGGTTTACTGTTAACTGTACCCCCCTTCTTGACCGACATACGAATGCTGTGAAAATGCGGGAGTGAGAATTTGCTGACAAGTGATTGTCTTGTCGAAATGTAGTACAAGAACCCGCAGGTTCTGCACGACATCACCGTCGGTAGCAACCCTGGGTGCGACACGCAGGGGTTCGCCGTGTCCAAGGGGTGGGATCCGGTCACGGGGTTGGGGACGCCGAATTACCCGGCCATGTTGGAGTTGTTCATGTCTCAGTAGGTAGGTGGAGTGGAGAAGAAGACAGCTTTGTAGGTAGTTATGAGTGACGAATCCTCAAGTAGTAGTATGTATGCTCGTAGCAGCTTCTTTGGTCCAAGATAGTGTTGTCGTCGAAGTTTAGTGATGGAATCTAGTCATCCGAGTCATACTCACACTTGTAACCACCATCGCGCTGGTTGTTGTACTCCTGCTGCTGCTGCTGCTCATCAAGCGGCGAATGCCAGCCAACCTTACCTTCCAACCAAGCCAAACTCCTCTCCGCGAAGCGCCTCACGTCTTCGTCAAAGCAACCCATCCAAGTCCGCACCATGTCTTCCGCAGCTACCAAGTCAGTTCCCAGCAAATCTCCAGACCCCGTCAACAACTCACACGCCAATTCCACACACAGACATTCAGCAAGACCAGGTTCGACGTCATCAGTATCACCACGACCCTCGAGCCGACCAATGTACAAAGCCAGCGCCGGGAAGTCCTGCTTTACGCATTTCCGCACAGCTTGCCGTAGCAAAAGCCAGCGCGCGTGATAAGGTTTGCGTCTCAAGGCCAGACGGCGGATGATATCCTTCACCTCGCCAGCGAAGTCAGATAAGCGCGCGCCTCGCTCGGAAACGGGATAGAGGCTCGGGTAGGGCAAGAGCCACAGTTGGAGTTGGAAGACGTCTGGTAACGCGGTTGGTCTGCGCTGCGGATTTCGTTGCCAATCATCCCGAGTGCGCAGGGTCTCGACGATGAAGACGGCGTGCTGCACGAGCGGTTGGCAGTACAATCTCCAGCGCTGGCGCGTTTCTTGCGATGACTTCCCTTCCGGTAGAAGAGGGGGTTCGCAGATTGCTGTGTGGATCTCCCAGGCTTCCAAAGAGGTCGGGAAGTCCGCGGCGAGGAGGTCGAGGATGTTTCGTTCGTGCGCTTGCAAGTGGGCTGGTGTGATCAGATCATGTGCGACGGCGTCTTTGGGGGATGGGAATTGGGCTGTTTGAAGTGCTTTGACGATTTCGGGGTATTTCGCAGTTACGTTAGTTGTGCCTTTCGATCGGGTGGGCTGGAAATTTCCAGTGACTCGAAGCCAGTGGCGTGTGTCGTTCTGCTTGTGAATTTCGGGCTGACGTTCAAGTCTTGCTGCCAGTCTCTGGTATTCTTCTGGAGGGTGAGTTGCAAAGAGTTGGATTCTGTTCAAGTTCGCAAACTCAGCAGTAGGCATGTACTTGGTGAATTCAAGGAGCAGAACTTCCAGCAACTGCAGGTTTGAAGAAAACTCGGGGATCTGGATGGCAAGATGTGAGGCATCCTGCTTGCGCAGGAAGGTCTTGAGCCAGCGAGTGTTGTTCTCGCGCGATCTTCGAATCAGAGGCAGTAGGATCCGGTTCACCAGATTGTAGGTTCGCAGTGATCCGGACTTTACTGATGATCTCACGGCCTTCATTAGCGCAGCGCATACCGGAGCGAAGCCCACATCGCTATACACTTCGGGTGGCTCTTTGGCTTTCTCGGCAGCCTCCCAGTCATTCTCAGTCATCGGTAAGCGTTCGTTCAATTCTGCAGCCACAGGTACGACTGTCATCTCCAGAAAATGAATGATTGATTCCCGAACTCCATCGCTTTGGGAGTCAAACAGCACAGCTGCTAAGCTGTCGACAACAATAGCGCGGATGTGCACATGCGTTGCTTTGGAGAACAGCGAAGTCAACGCGTTGACGATGAAACCATCGCCTAAGAAAGAAGCTTCCTTCAGGACTGAGACAAGAAGCTTGACCGTAGTTACTTTGATCGTCGAAGTCTTGGCTATGTATGGTCCAGGCGTGATCTTGTTGACCTCTCTGATCGGCTTACTGTGCGTCGGATTATCGAGCTTTCGTACAATACCATCAGTGACATCTTCTACCAACTTTTTCGCACAATTGGGGGGCAGTCTTTTGAGAACGCCAGCAGTCAGCAGGATCTGGTGCCACGGAGTCTCGCATGGGGTTTCCAAGATGACACGAATGATGAGGTCGGCGGCGAGTTCCGGCTTGTCCGATCGAACAAGGAGTCGGAGAGCGAAGCTGGTCCATTTTCGGAGCGTGTTCGACGGGCGATCCTTTGCGATCGATTTTTCAACTAGACCGCTTGCCAGCGATACCAGTAGACCTGGCGGTATCGCCGGCAGCAAGATTTCGAGGATACGTGTCAGTGCATGATCAGTTGGACTCTCATCCCTGAGCGCGTCCGTATCCAAGGAAAGAGCCGGGAAACGGGGCTTTGTGATGGGAAACGGTCGGCTCAGAATCACAGACCCGGCTTCACTTTCACTTGCTATAGCCAGAAGCGCCGCTGCAATGAAAGCATCCCTTGCATCTGCAGGAACATGCGCGGCGCTGGAGCCGTACCTCCTCAGGTCCCAGAAACTTTTGAAGTGAACAACGTCTATCGATGGATGTTCTGGCATCATGGAACCGGCTCTGAAGCAATCCACAATCAGTGCGTCTAACAACACACGTCGTACGTCCTCCAGTTTGAGACAAGGCCATGGACGCCATTTGATCGGACCGGCAACAGATCCTTGCACAGGAAGACGTGGATCCTTGTGCGAGGGAAGATTCATCATCGAAGACGTAGGTACCGTACCAGCCTCAGCAAATGTGAACTTCCAGTATGACCTGCTCTCCAGTGCTGTCATACGATCACCTCTCAGAGTCTCGGTTGCATGGACCCACGCACGTTGGAGCCGATCATGTTTCTCAGCAGGGGTGCACCACGAAAGATACAGTCTCAGGGCGAAAGGATAGCTGTCCACGCAGTCTCCTATCGCTAACAAAGTCTGTTCATCGCAGGGTTTAGGACGGAGCACAAGGTCGGCTGGCAGGAATACGACGTCTTCAGCTGTTCTGGCGAGGAAAGATATCTGTGCCTCCAGCCCGTGCATCCGTGTTGCATCTTTGCTCTTGAGAAACCAAAGTTTCTGTATCGGAAGTCCGCGTGGCCAAGGTTCATCGAGTGTGGCCACAGCTGGGTTGGCCACGACCCTGCGCTGGATCCAGATGCTGTCACGCCGAATCGCAAGTTCGTTCATGAAGCGTAGCGTGGGCGTAGAGAGATGCTTTGGAGCGGTCGGCCGACGACCGTACAATAGCAACGGACCTCCGGTCTCGTTAAACTTCAAGCCCTCATTGCCCTGCTCAAGCCCAATCCCTTCGGCTTCGAGCAGCATGTCCAGCGTAGGTTGCCACATAGCGGAGTAGACTTGATCATCTGTCAACTTCAATCTGGACTGTATCATGTTCGCTTTCCTCAGTCGGACAGAAACAATCTCTCTGTAGAGGACGAAGACCTTTTCCCAATGACGCCTTCGAAAGAATGGCTCGGTTTGGGCGAGGACAGCAGAGTGTAGCAATTCCAGGGCAACTTCATTACCTTTGCGAATGTTTCGCTCGACGTCGGCAAGAGTACAAAGCTGAATAATTCTTCCGGGTATACCGGATAGAAGACTTATAGTCTTTTTATCGCTAAAGACCTCTCCACCGAACGAAGAGGATCCGTAGAGCTCTTTGACGGTCTTTGGGTCTCTGCTGAAGCGACGCGCCCAGATCACGGTGTCTTGCAAGAGGGACAGCGATCTTGAGGCGACGGCGAAGTACATTGCGGCATTGATCCATGCAGATCGAATGGGCTGGGAGCCGCTGTCCTCTGCCATTTGTTTGCTGCTCAGTGTAAAATTTTGTCCTTCGCGAAAAGCCAGGTCTGGGTCGCCGACTAGATGAAGACGTAACAAGTCACCCAGTGGGCGTTCACTAGTTTTGTCCAGCTCTCGCATGTCTCTTGTTTTCAACTTTAATTTGCCCGGCCGAGCAGATTCGAAGCGGTCGAAAAGGCGCACCGCGTCCGTGCTTGGTAGAGACAAGAGTAATTTCTCGGAGAAAGGCTTGATGTCTTTGCGCCTGAGTTCATCAACATCATCAATGTCAATTCTGTACTGAGGATGATTGGCAAGAATCCATCGAAGCAAGCTGTATCGGTGCTCCGACCTTGTCGAGAAAACGTGGGTTTCGACGTTGTTGTCATACTTGTGATAATACAAATCGAGGGGTTGCTTGTACTTTCGCACCAGTGGTGTAAGCTTGCGCTCGTAGAGCAAAGAGTCCTGCCGCCATAGCGTCATGATGTTCGACCAGTACTTCTCGTAGTCGCTGTGACAACGCCTCCGGCCAGTCCATCGATAGCCCGAGAATTCCATGTCAGGTCGCTGCAGCGCGCAGTATGCCATTACGTCCAGGGCGTCCGACGTAAAGTCGGTAGAAGCTTTCCTTCGCACCAAGCGTCTGAGAAGGCTGCACATGGTGTTTTCCAGCCAGTCGGCGTTCTCAAGATTGATTGTCAGTTGTTGCATGAGTTGGAGAGCTCGCAAGGCGAAGGCCATGCTCGACGATACAGTCACATCGGACTGATCTGGTTCCCGCGGAATAAAGTTGAATAGAGGCGAGAATTTTCCAAAGTCGTCAACAAGCTTCTGGTCGCAGGTAGTGATGGTCGCAAGACACCGGCTTTGATACAACGGGGCGTCGTTCTCGAAGACCTTTGCCATGTTTAGATCAGCAGTTCCATGCTGTAAGATCCACGCGTCCTTGAATTCTGTTGTGCAAGCATACATCAGCTTGGCATAGATACTTAACAAAGACCGGTCTTCAGCAGTCTGCTCCTCCGACGTCAATGTTCGGAGAAGATCAGTCACCAGTTCCTGCCTCTTGGAGGTGTTGTGCTTGCTTGTGCTGCACCTCGCTATAGCCTTACAGAACTCTTTGACGTGAACCACTGAGAAGGTTGCCAATAGCCGGACGATACCTTGGGTGCCACCCAAAGTACGCCAGAGCCCCTCACAGTCAGCAGTACGAAACCGTCGTCGAAAATTGCGGATTGCTGAACTCCGCACGATGATTGAGTGCGACTGTTGCAGACCTGCGATCGTGGCACTGTGGTTTGGGCATGATGAAGTCCAGAGAGCATACACCATAGGTGGAAGGGATCCGGATTCAACGCCATCGAGTAGCTGTTGCGTGACGGGTTCTTGGCTTTGATTCTGGTCAAGACGGCGGAGATGAAGAGCGACGTCTTTCGGGCGAGCAGTACGCAGAAAGTCGTGGTCGAGAATGTCCGCCATGGTCGTCCAAAAGTGAGTCCAGAGAAGGCAGCTTGAAGAAAAAGAGCATGTCGACTGCGGATTCACATATCACATGTATAATGAGTGGGATTCTGTGACTCCGGCGCGCTTCAGGCAGCAGGTAGCAGGCAGCACCGCGGCAGACACATGCAGTCGCTTCCACTTATGGGGCGCTGTCGGTACAAAACCGAGCGCTTGATTGCCCAGATAATCCCTTGAGAGTGCCCAGAGGTACCTAGATTGGAAGTCAGTTCAAGGGAGTTCACGATCTACACTAACGTTGATGATGATGATAATGATATTGGGGACGAAAGAAAGACGTAGAGTTACAGCTCGAGGAGGAAGCCTTGACCCTAACCCTCGAGACATAAACCAATGAGAGCTCGCTCGCGCATCTCATTTCCGAGATCCACGACTCCCGGCTCGACGCAGACAGGTTGAATTGTTCCGAATCGCTCGAAGAACGAGAGGATCCCGTTGAGATGATACGACAGCCGCCGACATGGCTCGTGAGACCTCTTGCCAAGTCTCATGAGCACCAACGGTGGGATATCTCAGCAAAACCTATTGCGTGATCACAGCAAGTCGAAGTGATATGAAGTGAGGCGAGCTGTGACGAGGAAAACATGACGTGAATCGAAAGGATCGCGTGATCTTGGAATAGTAGTAGTAGTAGTAGTAGTAGTAGTAGTAGTCGTCGTCGTTACTCAATGCCATATATCAACACCACATTCCTCACCGAACAAAAGCCACGACACCCGCCGCAACGGCAAACGAGATCAAACCATCAACATGCAAACCGCCCGCCACAGACTCGAGTTCGCCACGCTCGCCGGCAAACACGCACTCGTCAGTCCTGTTTCCTTCCGGTTGATACGAGACGTGGAAACTGCGAATGCCATACGGCAGCTCGCGGCACTCGTCCCGTTCGTCCTCGCAGCCCGTCCACTGATGCCAACAGCCACTCTCGTCGCAGTCCTCTCGCTCAAACGTGCGGAAAACTTGTGCGGTCCCGTCGAGCCACTCGCTCAGGCCGTCACCCGACAGGATGGTGGTGATGATGGGGTAAGTCGCGTTTGGGTCGAAGTTGTAGTGATCGAGATACCGCCACTCGTTGGGGCAGGAGTCGAAGTCCCAGTAGCAGGAGCGGTCAAGGCGTCCGGAGGTGGTCTGGTTTGGGTGGCGCCAGGCGAAGACGTCGTCGATGTTGTAGCACGCTTCTGTGAAGTTTGCTTTGACCTCGACGCCGGCGGTGAAGCGGTTGCGGACGCTGTCGTCGCTGCAGTCGAAGGATGTCTCTTCGAGGACATCGGGGGAGGTGAGGCGAAATGTCAGCCCGGGCACGACGCTGTCGCTTCTGCAGAACCAGATCAGCCTTCTTTGGCTTCTGGTGAAGGCATTTCTTGCTGCGCCTACACTTCTTGGCTGCTCACATCGATCACGGCGAGGGAAAGCAGTAGTTGGCCGCGTCTGAATAGCATCTTGTATGGGTGTGCTGTTGAATCAGGTCACCTTTACCACAATACAGTTTGAGATACCTACGCAACCGAGGGACGAGCCAGCCTTATACACCTTAAAGGCGAATGCAGGTACAACATCGAGGCCTAGCAACATTCCTCAAAAGCCTGCTTGGCCTACGACGTACTTCCAGATGCCGGGTCAAACGATGTTGCTGGCGGCTTGGGGAGCTCCTGGGCCCAGGTTGCAGCCGGTCACGAGTGATGTCTGCGTCAAAAGACTGGCATATTAGTACATATAGTTACCATCCATCTTCCCTCAAGGGTGGGTATATCCTTCCTCCCTCCCTCCGCCGGCCTGTAATTCACTTCTCGTCAGGTGACTTTTCGGGTTCGCATGTACAATTCCCACTGTCGGGGTTCCAAATACCGAAAGGTCAGCCACTCCGACATGCTGATTGCAACCTGCCTGTTGCGGGAAGGTGAGAATGAGGCCAACCTTGGCAGCCAAGCTGCCAACCCCCCAATCTCCAGGGCGCCGACCATACAACGCCATGCAGCCACTCCGCACGCGTGTGGCGCGAGAGCCGCAAGTCTTGTCGGTCTTGTCACGCATGGTAGAAAGTGGAGGCGAGAGGGGATCGCCCGTGCGGTCCGGCTTGTTGTGATTGGATTGACCGACTCCCGGCGTCTTTTGGAGTGTTTCTTGGATCACGTCTGATCACGTCTCCGACTCGTCCTCTACCTTCCACTCACGGCCGCCATATCTATTTAGGAAGGCGCCAGGATAACCCATATGGGCTCCGCATGTTCCAAGAGATAACTGGCATGATGAACTGCCTTCCAAGACTTTCAGGTGGCCGCCTTCAATGTCACCTTGGAGACAGCAGTGGTAGGTGGTATGGCCGTTGGCTATATAAGATGACTTGCCACGCACGTTCAGCGAGCCCGAAAGACTCGTTTGGTATCCCCTTCCCTTCCACTCTCCTCGAACATCCTGAACCATGAAGCTCACCACTGCCCTCGCCGCTGGCCTGCTCGGCGCCACCACTGCGCATGCCGCCGCCGCCGCCACCATGGAGCAGATGATGGAGCTCAAGACCAAGTCTTGGGAGAAGGCTGCTGCGGCCGGTGCCTTTGACGGCAACAGGAAGTACAAGAAGGGTCCGACCAAGGCAAAGTGCAAGAATGGCTTCGCCGGCGAGTACCCTTGCAACAACGTTGACCTTCTGGACTTCATCAGCCACGAGGACCTGGGTGCCACTGGAAAGAGAGGCAACGACGTCTGGGGATGGACCTCCAAGCAAGGCCGCGAGTTCGGCATCGTGGGCCACACGGACGGTGTTGCATTCGTCGAAGTTGGCAAGAAGGGCAAGCTCACGTACCTGGGCAGACTGGACACCTACACCGAGATTGTCAGCTGGAGAGACATGAAGGTCATCAAAGACCACGTCTACATCGGCTCCGAGGCCGAGGGCCACGGCCTGCAGATCTTCGACTTGAACAACCTCGTCGACATTGACCCCAAGCACCCCGTCACCTTCGACAATGCCAGGGATCTGACTGCCCACTATGACGGCTTCGGTGCCTCTCACAACATCGTCGCCCACCCCGAAGTCGACATGATCTACGCCGTTGGTGGCCGCTCCGGAGCCAACGCCCGCAACACCACGTGCGCGGGCGGCCTGTTCATGGTCGATGTGTCCGACCCAAGCAAACCCACCTCACCCGGCTGCATCGGTGCTGCAGGATACGTGCACGACGCAGAATGTGTCATCTACAGAGGCCCTCATGAAAAGTACTTCGGCCAGGAGATCTGCTTCGGCTACAACGAGGACACTCTTACCATCTACGACACAACCGACAAGAAGGCTCCTGTCGTCATCAGCGAGACCCCGTACATCGGCAACGCATACTCCCACCAGGGCTGGATCGTCGACGAGGCCATGACCATCCTCCTCCTCGACGACGAGCTCGACGAGCTCAACCAAGCCGGTCCTCCCGCGGGTGAGATCGGCGGTCTTGTCAACCACACCACGACCTACATCTTCGACATCAGCAACCTCGAGTCCCCCATCAATACTGGCTACTACCAGTCGCCCGAGCAATCGATCGACCACAACCAATACGTACGTCCCCCCACCCCCCATCCCAAACCCACCACCAAGTACTAACAAAACCCCCCTCACCAGACCCTCGACGGCCTCTCCTACCAATCCAACTACGCCTCCGGCTTGCGCATCATCGACGTCTCGGGCCTCCCCCAAGACCCCGCCGGCCACAGCATCGAGGAGACGGGCTTCTTCGACGTGCACCCGGAGGACGACGGCGCGATCGAGTTCCTCGGCACCTGGAGCAACTACCCCTACTTCGCCTCCAAGTACATCCTGGTCAACTCAATCGAGCGCGGCATTTTCACGCTCAAGTACACGGGCCGCAAGGCCAAGCTGCCCGGCGGCCGTGAGACGGAGTGGATGGAGGTTGGCGACAAGGGGCCCACGCCGTACTAGATTTGAGAATTTTTGTTGTTTGTAGGAATGTAGGAAAGTTTCAAGAAGAACTTGTTTTTCGAGTCTTGTTCACGTGTACATGTAATCATTCAGGTCGTTCTGATGATGTGGGTCTTGCGCCTTTTTTGTCTGTATCAATAAGCGAAGTGGTGGAAAGCAGCCGCAAAGCCTTGCAGCACAGAGGTACGCAGACCGCCGGACCAGAAATCAGACATTAGAGGCATTCGTTAGTGAGGAGCGGAGGAGGGAGAAATACTCGCCGCCTCGAATGCGTTAGATGTTGACGTGACTGTTCAACGACCGGCGTTCGCCCTCCGCAACACCCTGGCTGACATTGGCTGTGGGTTAGCCAAATGTTAGAATCATTTGGAAGCGTGTACCTTCTGACGAACGATGGTGGATGGATCCTAGGTTTGTCGGAACACAGAAGGCATAGCCGGTAGATCCTTGCATGGCATGGCATGCCAAGGAGTAAACTGACTAATAATCGTCACTTCAGGGTAACCTTGACTTACTACATGTCGACTAAATTCTACCTACGCCGAGCTGTCAAGATTGGCTTGTTGACATTCGGCTACACAATGAGATTAGCTTCCACCCACCAGGTCTGCTTGATAACCACGGCATCCCCGTGCCAAAGCGAAGAACAGCTCATTGCGATCCCATCTGAGCCTCCAATCCGTCAAGCCGTCCAGGCACAAACCGTTCAAACACCTGCCGTACCGCTTCTTTGTCCTTGCCCATGGGATCGCTGGGGCCAATGCCTCCTTCCTTCAGCTCAAACACTTCCTGGAGTGGCAGCCAAATCTCGTCGTTCCCGTCGACCAAGAGCGTCGATTCGTCTATACCGAGCTCCGCAATCTCGTCGTGGAGGTAGTAGCCTCGACCATGGAGCGCTGCGACTACCGCGACGATCCGCGCCTGCCATTCCGCTACCAGCCGGCGCGTTCTATCGAGTTCTTTGACTGTGGTGATGGAGCTCAGACGACTCGCTAGACCCTCACCCGCATGGACGTTCTGGAGCAGAATACCAGAGAGCGCGCCTTCATCGACGACAATACCCGAGACGGAAGGGATGCCGTGTGCTTCCAGCGGATCATTGTGCAGTGCCAAATATGTGCGGATTGCATTCCGGGAGGTGTTACTGATGTGGTCGGTCCCCAGTCGTTTACTGTCTTGCATGCAAGCCTTGAAATGATGAACGGTTCCCTCCGATGTTTTCACTTGCTTGGGTGCCATGGAGGGGTATGTCTCGTCTCTAACAATCTCGATGTCGTGCGAGGAATATTGCTTCAGCCCAGCAGCAAGTGCACCGAGGTCGTCCTTCTTGGCCGCCTGGAACCCGTATGGCGACTCATCAATGGGGCCACTGACGACGGAGGCTCGAACCTCTTGAGATGCCGAGTCCCGGACGAGTTGCAGATAGTAGGTCGGTGTACGAAAGCATCCTCGGAGTGATCGATCAACAAGACCTTTCGAAGCAAGGTCTTGCAGAACCGGTAGACAGGTGACAATCAAAAGGTTGCACAGTTCATCCCATCGACTGATGCGATCGCTAGGAGTCATGCCGGGCGTCTTCTCGGCTTCAGAAAGCGCCTGCCACCGCTGGTGTAGGGGCGTACCATTGAGGTTATCTGCAGATGCCTCGATACGGAAGGCGACGCCGTGATGCAGTAAACGTACCCAGCATTTCGTCGCTTTGTTGTCGTGCATCCCATCGAGAACGACACTGTCGAAGTCGTTGATGGCTTCGGTGTTGGGAGACATGTTGTGCGCCGTGTGAGTGGTGCTGTAAACGGACAGAGGAGGTTCGAGGAGGGCTGTTCGGCAAGCGACATGAGTTGCCTCTCATCTTATCGTGGAAGTCGACGACCGACCGAGCACGTCACTTGTCCTCGTGAGGACTAGACTGAGTTTCTGCAGGCGAATCGTTCCATTTTCACCGCGGACATGACAGATAGACTACTTCTTCCGTCCCTCGCTTACATGCTTCATCCTAATCCTTCGCTTGCGTCCTTCGGTCCTATCCTTGTCCTCTCCAATGCTGCCGCTGTGGCTCTGTTAGAAAGGATGTTGGCTGCCTGGTAATAGGGTAGTCGAAGAACAGAGTCGGTGTCGTAAGAACAAGGCCAAATGAACCTAGTGATCAGAGTGAGGCAGTCACAGGAGGCACACCATGTATATGCTCGTCGTAGGGATGAAGAGGAGGAGTAAGATACTATCTAGTAGTAGGCGCATGTTGTAGTTCCGATAAAGCAGCGCCAAGTCGGAACGACCATTCCGGCCAGGCTTGTCACGTTGCCCAGCCTTATCTACGAGGCCTACAGTATGCACGTCCCAGTCGCCACGTGAATGTCACGTGCGAGAGCATGAGGAAGTGAATACATACTTCGGAGATTCGCTTCGGCTTATCATGTCAGCAAGTCTAAAAAAAACGACGCGTGGAGGCTCGCGAATGTCGACTATGGCCTGATGTACAGTACTGTAGTTATCACCACTACATGTACGCCTTGTTGCCAACGCCAATAATGGTCGTCGCCCCCACTTCTAGCGCGTCGCCAAACGACCCTGACGGAGGCAGCGCGCAAGAAATTGTTGCGGGGAAGCAAGAACACACAAGGAAGTGCTGTAGTCCAGACCAAGGACCATCTTCCTGAATAAAAGACAGCAACACAGCTACCCTCATCAATTGCAATACTGCATTGACCAAGTGTCCATTCACAGCAAAGAGCAAGACCATGTCCCTCGAAACCACCGAAAAGCAGGACGTTGCCATGTCCGCCGGCATCGACCTCGACACAACCACCGACGAGATTCTGCTGGCCGCAACGAACCACGACCTAGAAACTCTGCGTCGCCTGTTGGGAAGCGATGTTGGCGCGGCCAACGTTCAAGACCCGGAGACCGGCTTTGCTCCCTTGCACGCCGCCATTGCCTCATGCGAAGCAGACGAGGAAGAGATGAAAGACGCGGATGGCGAGGAAGGTCTGGTCAATGGCAATGCCATGGCCGAGGAGTCGTGCCTTGAGACCGTCAAACTGCTATTCGAGAACGGTGCTATCTGGAACGAGCTGGACAACAACGACGAGACACCTGGCTGCATCGCGCACAGGCTAGGGTTGAAAACGGTCTACGAGGCAATCGTGCAGGCCGGCATGAGGGCAGAGCTTCTTTTCAACCGTCTTGATGCTTTTGCGCCCTTGATGGGCGACGACTCTGGCGAAGAGGAGGACGAAGACGAAGACGACAAGATCGAAGGTTTCGAGCCATCACCCGCCGGCGCCGACATCCCTAGCACAGCCGGAAACGGCCACGTGAACGAGCCTGTCGAAGGCTTCGAGCCCACACCCAATCCCAGCAACGCCGAGGCAGAGGAGGAGGAAGATTCAAGCGTACCAACACTAGTCCAAGTCAACGAAAACGGCCAAGTCGTCGAAGCAAAAGGACTCGCAAACCCCGACGTCAACAGCGCAGAATACCTCTCGTCCAACCTCGAATACTCCGGCGACCGCCTTCTCGACGCCGACAAAAACGGCGTAATGATGGACTGGGAAACCGAAATCATGTTCAAATCCGTCGACAAGCTGGTCCCCAAATCAGGCCTGCGAACCCTCAACGTCGGTTTCGGCATGGGAATCATCGACGGCGCCTTCCTTGCCAAAGACCCCGCCATGCACCACATCATCGAAGCCCACCCTCAAGTCCACCAACGCATGCGCGAGAACGGCTTTTACGACAAGCCCAACGTGACAGTACACGAAGGCAAATGGCAGGACGTATTGCCCAAGCTGTTGGAAGAGGGTGTTGTCTTGGACGGCATCTACTTCGACACTTTCGCCGAAGACTACAAGGACCTGAAGACGTTCTTTCAAGACTACGTCATTGGGCTGCTGGACAGCAAGGGTTCGTTTGGCTTCTTCAATGGTCTCGGGGCTGACAGGCAAGTGTGCTACGACGTGTACACTCGCATTGTCGAGATCGACCTGTTCGATGCCGGCCTCGATACTGAGTGGATCGACATCCAAGTGCCCGATCTCAAAGTCAAGGATGAATGGAAGGGCGTGAGGCACAGGTACTGGGCAGACGTGAACCCGTACCGATTGCCCACTTGTAAGTTCATCGGTTGAGGAAGAAGTCGACGCACGAAAGCGAACCGAACAAAACTATAATCGAAAACAAGATACCCATCGAAATGAAAACAGCTTGTTCAGCGTGAGCCATGAATCGTCCTTACGTTCGGTGCATCACCCAGTTCCCGTCACGGCCTGCTTTGGCCTCAACGGCATCCTCGCTCCATCCTCGCTCTGCTGATCGCCCTCCCACCAACTCGACAAAAGCTGATTACTCGGCTCCGAGCTCTCATCCAGCACTTTCCGCGCAGACTCAGCCCCCACAACCGGCAGCCTCTCCATCCCCCTCTCCTTCATAGCCTTCGGCACGAGCCTCGGATCCAACAACCCCAACTGCACCAACACACTCGCCTGATCCCAATAGATATGCTCGTGAGCCAACCGACCGCCCCGAATACAAACAATCGCCACCACCGCCACACTCACCTTCTTCCCCGTCGGCGGCACGTCCGGCAGCATCCAAGGGACCGCCTGCGTGTGCTCGAACGAAACCACCATCTCGTCCACCACGCGGTCGACGCCGACCGTCCGGCTGACCAGCTTGATAGCCGTCGAAGGCGGGTTCGAGGGCATGAAGTGGTCGCGGTAGAACAGGAACAAGTCCCGCTGCCCGATCCCGCCCGTGAGCGTCGGGACGTGGTTGACGTACGGTTCGTCGGCGACCATGGTGCGCATCATCGTCGCCGCGGCATCCTTGCGGTTGGCCGCGGATCCCAGCCCGAGCCCGCCGTGCTCTTCCCACACGCGCTCGAGGTCGACGGTGATGTTGAAGGCTGCGCGCAGGGTTCCGAGGGTGCGGGTCCAGGCTAGGGAGGCGGGGACGCGGTCGTATTCCTCTAGGTCGCGCTCGGCGAAGCCCGGGGATACGTTCTCGTACGTGTAGCTGGGGAAGGCTGGGGCGAAGTTCTGGCTTGCTGCTAGGTGCGTGGTGGTGTGTAGGTTTGGGGGGAATTTCACTTTGGGGTTGGCGATTGCTGTTGGGTAGTAGGCTACCAGGGCGCAGCAGTGCGGTTGCGCTGACGAGTAGAAATCGAGGCATGCGGTGGCGGCTGCGCCGAAGGCGATCACGGCGTACGATTCGCCGGTTTCGAGGTCGTCTGCGATGTGCAGGAGAGGCGTGATGTCGGGGTTGTTGTTGTTGTTGTTGTTGTTGTTGTTGTTGCTTATTGGGAGTAGGGCGAGGTATGTCGTTGCGAAGCCTTCTGCTTGTAGGTGTGAGATGAATTCGGAGTCGAACTCGGGGTCGTCGCTGATTACGTGGACGCGTGGAGGAGACATGTTTGTCGTGGTCGAGGGATTGAGAATAGTGTTGGGGCTGTCGTAACGCAGTGTTTGTGTAGCGATTGCCGGCAGTGGAACTGGCCAATGGCGCGCCTCTCTTGGTCTTGATTTCCAAGAGGCAGTCTAGTAGAGAAAAGACGGGAGCAATGAGCGGCCAGCTGTTGCAGACTTGGGTGTGAAAACGCAACCAAAGCTCGCGGTGTCTTGAATCGTATCGTTTGATTGTAAGAAGTGGCGATGATGATCATCAAATCAGGGGCAAGGCGTTTCGTCAATTTATCTGTCGCTCGGATGCCGCCTAATGTTCTCTCGTAGACTTTGAGGCTTGTTTCTCGGTGGAGTGACAAGCATGTATAAGGTGCATAGATTATACGTTAAAGCTGTGACTGGAACTGCAGCGTCGAGTCATGAAAGCTCCGTTTACTTCATGCAGTTCATTAGGTACTTAGCGTTAGAGATTTTATGACTAATGAGCCGTGGTTGAAAGGATCACGAAAGAAAGGGCCCTAAGGATCAAGGGAATGGAAGTGAAGACTGTGAAGTCCAAGGGTCTTGCCCATGGGCCAATCATAAAGCTCGCCGAGGATAGCGGAAAATAGAAGAAAAATCACAGAATATCTTCCACTCTCGCTGGCCTCTGGTCTTTTCACGAGGCAGAAGAGGTCGCTGGTATCACCGCACCGCTGCAATGGGGTATTGGTACCTGCGAAGGTACCTTACCAGTAGGATTGACGATCGGGTGGGTTTGAAGGCTGATCTTCTCGGCCAACATGGTCATGCTGATTTCTTTATATATATGTAGGTAATGGATTTCGTGGTCCTGCGTCCGCGAGGTTGAAGAATACAGAAAAGGAGGAAAGAAAAAAGTGAGATGCTATGTAAGACTGTAGGTGCTCTCTCATCGGCGTACGTACCTGCGTTCCTTCGACACTGCTCTGGGGTGATTGATGGCACTATACAGTATGTACATGTATGTAGCTTCCAACTTGTGATTCAACACTTTTGCTACGTGAAACTGTCTGTCTATAGCAGAGGTTAAACACCCCATCCATTGCATATACGATGTGTCATTAGAGAGCAAGACATATCTAAGGTATATAGGTTCTTCCAAACGTCTCATTAGGGAATACATTGTACATCACATACAACCTAGGTACTACTGGATCTATCAATCAACTAAGAAAACATCGTCGATGCAAACGGAATAGGTAAGAAAGCTTTCCATCCTCTTTCGATACAGTACTCAGATCAGATAGATAGCCAGTATTCCCACTCAACCAACCTGGAACCAAACCAACCACCACCCATCCGTCTACATCCGCTCAAGAACCATAATTTGATCTTTTGCTTTTATACCTGTACCTCTCAAGCACACAAGCTCCCAAACGATCTCTCCTCACCACGGAAAAGGGACCACACTTTTGAACTGAGGGGTTACATACCTAACATACGACCCAAACACCTTAAAGATCCAACACTCGAGTCTCTACAGAAAGTGATGATGGAAGACACCCAAAAAAGGTGGAAAAAGCAGCACGGAGCACAGCCTTTCTTGCACAGACAGACAGTCTATCGGAATCTTTTTCTCTCAGGAAAGTAGAATGCTTTACAGTGTGGTTGTACGAGCAAAGCAACAAGTGAAAGTGGTTTCCCACCCTCTATTTCCAACCCCCATCCCCCATGCCCATACCCATCCCATTTA
>Ga0265797_10000816_pt1 | contig 56834 bp, 66 predicted proteins | sample P2T30metagenome_FD_192433 | JGI IMG/M metagenome (GOLD analysis project Ga0265797, IMG submission 192433) | Plant litter microbial communities from East Loma Ridge, Irvine, California - P2 T30 | ecosystem: Environmental > Terrestrial > Plant litter > Unclassified | place: USA: California...
AACTGACTTAGGAGTATCCGAGTGTAGCCCTTCGTTTAATGAGTAGATTGGATCTCAGTGTCTTGACTTGCGATCGAATTGGCGGAGGACTCCTCCAGCGCGCGATTGCCGCTGTAACCAAGAAACATAGCTGGACGTACGCTGGAAGCTCATACAACCAAGGCGCACAGAGATGAGGCCGACCTCAATATTTTCGATTCACAGGAAATACGTCTCAGTGAAGAAGCGCCAGACAGCAACACTTGCTCGTCTCGACAGTCGCTTCAACGCTTGAGTAGAGCCGTGCATGGGCAGATGAATACATTGGATGGAGACAAGAGGAAGACTCCGCTACAACGCAAACAAGATGGAGTCGGGTTAGAGACTTGCTCTCTTTACGGAGCGCATTGCACTTGGCCTGATCCTGAAGGTCAGCAGGATTTTCTCAATAGCTGTCAGTGAACACGATACTGATTCTGGACTCGGGACAACAAAATCTCAGACATCTACTCATGTCCATGCTGGAGATCGGAGCTCGCCTCGCGCTGCAACGCGGAAGAAGGGGGAAGACAATAGCTGTGGTGGAAGCCAAGAGAAATCGAAGTACAACATACAAGGCAATAGTCAGCTAGTATCGCGGAAGGTTAGCGGGCGCAGTGCGGACATACGCATCATTGGATCGCATACATCACGCTATTGCTCACGCAACATGCCCGTGTTCTCACGGTAGATGCAGCAAACCGGATCGTGCTGTACACATTCCGCGCAGAGGCCGGCCTGTGGTGTTACATCTGCCGAACGTCGCCCGCTAGAGATGTCAAGGTCTCACGCGATCCCTCTGTCGAGTTGAAGTGATGCCTACAGATCAAGCCCAATGTAGCAATGGCGCACGCGATATAAGAGATGAGCGTCGCTTACAGTCTGCTTCATCGCATCTTGCCATAGTCCTGCAGCACAAGTGACAAAACGAGCTCCGCTCACCCAAAATCCGAAAATGTCGATCCCAGAATGTGAACGGTACCGCAACAGCACGATGTTCGTTGGCTCGCCGCCCTTTGGCTATGAAGGAACCGACGATTGCACTTCCAACAACGATTCAACCTGGCATCCCCCCAGGGCTCCTCCACGCAACATGGTGTACCGAGAACACATCTGTCCGCATCCAGGACCGTGTCAAGATACCTTCACCAGGAGCCGATCGCCTGCCAAATTCTCATCGTCTGGGGAAAATGTTCCGGATCTAAAACTTGTCGAGGTGGTGCCGGCTCTCTTCTCCTCTCCAAAGCTCAGTCCGCGTGTGGTCGAAGACAGCGGCGGATATTTTCCCAGTCTCAGTCGGTTGAGCGTACAAGATGGCGAATTTAGCCGCAGATCAGGCAACGACCTGTCAAGCTCATTAGAAGGTGAGCGAACAAACCGGAAGCCATGCACAAACAGCAACTGCTGACACAGCCGACACAGACGAGGGATCTGGCGACGGCATAGGTTTGCTTCGGCTTCTCCCCGAGCTCATGAGTGACGAAGAGCACGATGTTGGCGGGCTTACCGCAACAAGATATGCATCTCCAAAGTCGAGCAACGGCGAAGAGAACCCACACATGCACGATTTCTTGCGCTGTCCTGAGTGCAACCACGTCCTCAAATGGGTCTTTGTGGAGCACAAGACCGCCAAGGGGGATCACCACGTTCACAGGTGCCAAGCGACATGCAGTTGTGAAACGTCGGGAGACATTATCCAAGCGCGGAAGGTGGATGAACATCCAAGTGAAATGGTTGAAGTTGGCCGCGGAGCTTGGTAATCTGTAAGAATATCTGGTGCTTTGCTGGTGGGTTGACACTTGTCGGGATGTAGCTAAGCAGGTAGCTGATGAATGTATTGTGGTGTTGGTTTGGATGTTGTTAAATGCACTGTTCCGCACGGCATACATGTGCCTGAGGAAGACGGGTAGATTCAGGCCCAGGGCAATGGGAAAGACACGAGCCGCGAATGCAGCACGCGGAAGGATGCGATGTGTTGAAGGTACGGTCCGGGTGCCGCGGTAGATAGATGTATTGCGTCGGTGACAGGTGCCAAGTGGTGAAACCAATCAACAACTTTGTCCGCTCGATCAGCACGGTAGACGTGCATTTTAGCTTACCTCTCTCTCTCAGCTGTCTGCTTGTAGCTATACCACGCCATCAATGGTATTCCCTGCTCCGTCGACCGTCCGAACTCCTTACAGACGGCTCTTCATGTTGCAGGGGTGCACGGCATGTCTGCCGTACATTTACAGAGGCATCTCGAAGGTAAAGCCATTTGGAAGTGGTCGTTGGAAGATCTGACTTGTATCAACGACATGCAAGAATGTGCATAATCCGTCAAGAATGTACATGAATTGATTTGGATGCAGAACAAGGAAGATGTTGTGTGTTGGACAAGTTTGGTGACAACATCGCTTCCAAGGCTCCACAAATCAGTCTCCATGTGCCCCTTGTTCTTGGCAGACATTGGTCTTCTATTCACAACATCTTGTATATGCGAGCTCAGTCTACTAACCATATCGAGATGATGTTCAACGAGAACCTCTCGTCTTCGCCGGTTTCGTATTTCAGGTACACGGAAAGTTCGACGACACGTCTGCTTTCTGATCCAAGAGCTCGAAGATCTTGGCCGCTGCGAAATTCTGCCATCTCTCTCATAATTCGGACATTTTTCATCACGGCAAGACTTGCGCGGAATAATGATTCCGGCCCATCTCAAAAACCCATGAATTCATCGCTGAAGCTCACAAGACCGCCGAAATCGATCACACGAAATCGCTTGTGCCCAAAGATATGCTGCATTCGAATGATGCGTGTAGTGCCTTCTCACCGCCCGAACGGTTATATGCCCATCTGCTGTATAGCGAAGCTCCATCACTTGCAACCAGCAGATCATTTTCCACTTACAGACAACGCAACCGGCCAGTCATATCGAGACCTCAAGAAGACTGCTTCAAGGTGAGAACCAAACAGGTTTGTTGAATTGCGTTCGGGCCCTTGCTGTCAGGTAGATATCGCCTGCACCCTCACGCCCTGAACAATCCTGCGATTCATCCTCTTCTTCTGCCCAGTTCTAGACCCAGACCCTCGATCTCTCCTCGCAATGGCTCGAATCTCTGCTCTCGCCGCCATAGGCCTTCTGTTGCCACTCCTCAGAGCTGCCGCTGTACCACATGCCCACCCCAGATTGACCATCAAACGGCAGGCGGATTCCGCGTGCGGTAAGCTTTAGGGGCGACTTCGACCGCCCATGCCGGTTACTGACACTGCAACGAACCAACAGGCGAGTCGCTCTCCACGACCCAGAACAGCGACTCCACCTACATCGTCGAACAGGATCCCGACGCAACCTCCGGGCCCACCACAGCCGGGCTAGTGAAGTACGGTGCGGACCCGAATATATCCGAAGACGACTTTCACCTCCACCGAACCCCGTTCAGCCTCAAGTTCGAGAAGGTAGGTAGGCGCCTAATGGAGTCCCTCCCCTTCTGCAGCCACTAACCCTCGACGAATCCAGATCGAAGTCCTCGTGGACACAGATTCGCTCGCCGCAGGCTTCGAGCTGACCACCGAAGGGATCGTGCTCGGAAGTTTTTACGGCTTGATCACAGAGGGTATCTCGGTCCAAGTCAAGACGGAAAACGTCAACGGCGACGTGAGGCTGTATCTCAAGAACGGCAACGAGGTGTGGCACGGAGTCGAGCTGACCAGCACGTCCCCCAAGCAAACTATCCAGGGAGACTACAAGGTCTTTTCGTTCTGAAGATGTGCTACAAATTCTGATATGGGGAGCACTGGGGGTATCTTGTGTAAGCGGGAAGCTCTCATGATGCGTTTCTTTTCTACCAAACTCGTTTACTGAAAGTCAATGTTGAATGTCTACACGCCGCTCTCCCTTCTACGCTCGATCCGTTGTGCCAGCACGTTTCCAGACTAGAGCACCATCTATCCATCTCCAGCAAAAAACAACAACATCAAGAACAGAATCTAAGCCTGCGGCGCGAAACCAAGACGCGGGCTGCTCTGTGTCTGGTCGAAGATGGCGTAGACGGTCTTGAGGAAGATGTCGCCGAAGATGGAGAACTGCAGGCCGTTGTTGGACTGGATGCCGCCGAAGCACTTGGTGCCGCTGGCGGGGGCGAAGTTGATGTAGCTGCCGGGGATGACAAAGGTCTTGCCGTTGATAGCGACGTTGAAGTTGGGGAGTCTGGCGGAGCAGGAGAAGACGTAGCCGCCCTGGTTGCTGTCGTAGGAGGCGCTCGCGACGCTCGCGTAGTAGGTGTCGACGACGTCGTCGGGGAGGAGCATGAGGGTGGTGCCGGTGTCGGCGATGGAGGAGCCGACGGAGCCGGCTGCGGAGGTGGAGGTTCCGACGCTGTAGCCGCCGGCGTTGAATTGCCAGAAGCCGTTGGCGCTGTTGACAGGAGTGTAGGTGATAGAACCGGTGTACTTGGAGCTGTCAATGAAGCCGAAGTCGTAGGAGCCGGCGGCACCCTTCTTCAGGTAGGCGGCGAAGAGCTTGGACTTGAGGGTGTTCTTGACGGTGTCGAAGAAGGTGGTCTGCTGGTCAGGCTGGACGGTGTTGATGCTGCTGAAAGCCAGACCGAGGAGGCCATCGTTGTCGACGTCTTGGGTGAACTGAGCTGAGACGGAGGTTGCGGCCTCGACTGCCTGAGAGGTTGCGGTGACTGGACCAACGACGACCTTGTCGGCGTAGACGTCGCCACTGGCGCCAGAGCCGTCACCGTAGCCGATCTTCCAGGTCTCTCCAGATAGCTTCCTTCCGGAAGTCGATGGGTTGTACCTGGTGTGGCCCGAGGACTGGCTAGATGGGGTCTCGGTCGAGAAGACCCAGCTGCATAGATGTCAGTGGCTGAATGCGTGAGGAGAGCGCATTGAAACTTACAGATCAGAACTGCCGGTGTCGAAGTCGAGCATCAAGGTCTGACCGCCAACCTTCACGGGAGACAGGTAGGATGAGTCGTACTGGTATGTTGTCAGTATCGATCGTCGTACGATTACCAAGAAGTGTTAGGACTCGACAAACCTGTTGCGGGTTGGCAGATACGGATCCGGACTGGGCGGCAGCAGCAGCGGCCTTGACGTCTGCCGGCGCGACAGCACCAGTGTGGGCGTACTTGCCATACACCTTGGCCAGTTGAATCGGGCCCGACATCAGCACCTGACCAGCGGGTTCCTGGTTGACCACAAAGGCCGACTTGGTGTTGGGAGTGGTCGCGGGGAGAGCGAGAGCCGGGGCTGCAGAAGCAGCCACGAGGGATGCCACGAGTTGAAGATACATAGCGAATGTCGAAGCTGGGAGTAGCGATTGTTTGGTGAGTGAGGCGATGTTGGATGTGATAGCTCTGGATTGAATTGACGGTCCAGGGCGTCCATTATATATGATGGGCATGCAACAGAGGACCGATAACACTGTTGCCGGTATATCAAGGCACCGGATAGTCTCCTCCACTCAGCATCGAGTAGCGCTGGTACATGGTGAAGGCACCTTCCAGAAAAGGTGTCGTCCGAGGCGCGCGACGAGGACGTGATGCCGAACGCTGCGACCGACTGCTAGCAATGCAGCGATGTGGATGTGTTTGGCGAGGACGAGTGGTCGAGATTGGCGAGAGGTTCGACAGGCTAATTGATCAAGCTTCGTCTAAAGGATGTGTCAGGGCCGGGGGGTGGATATTGCACTGTATTGCCGTCCAATCACGACGAGAAGTTCCAATCTGGACGCAGGACTTGGTCGACCGCGAATGGAAGAGTGCAGAACCGACAACTGCCTCACGCGGCGTGAGGAGATCAGTGTCGGTGAGGGTGTGTGCGCCGGTATGTGGACTGTGGACAGATGACTTTGGGTTGATTGTGAGCAAGTCCGCTACAGTACAGTAATTCGACTATCTTGTTAGTAGGTAGGGTTGTGGGTGGTCATCTGAACGCCGAGAGAGGAGCGATAAGCATCATCACAAGCTCTCGGAATCCCTGCTTCTTGGCGAGGCTTAGGCTTTCTTGTCCCCGTAGAAGCCTTTGGTCCGGAGTACGGAGGGACACCTGCATGATCCACCCTGGGCAGGCTGATATTGACATGGAGAGAAAACTACCCTGATGAGCGTTGTGGCCACCGGAGAGATACCAAGTTAGGAAGGCGCTCTGTGAATGCGTTACCATTCATGCTCGAAACGCCACGCGCAGGAGCCGGTTGGTTGATGTCTAATCTGCAGAGCACACTCGTAAAATGCGCCTCTCACGATGCATGCTGCACGGCACGGTCATTGGCCGCTCGGCAGGCGACTGTCCGAACCTTTGTCAATTCAGTGGAGCCACTGTCGGCCCTGTCGTCTTTGGAGGAAGCAGAAGGATCCGCGAACGCTGCAGATCACGCCATTCCCGTTTCATAACCCAAGGTTTGGCCTACATTCGATAGTACTCGTAGTGCAGAGACGACCTTCTTCTTCAAGGCTGGTCGTGTGCAAACCTAACCGAGTTGTGGCAGGTCGGAGACATCGAGACATGTCATGTTACAGTTCATCAATAACCGCCGACATAGATGCGTGACGAACGCGTCGTTGTCAAAGTCAATACGCGAACCGAATGGCCATCCGACGTCGAAACAGCCCAACGCCAGTACGGTCAAGACCGAGGCAGGACTCAAGAGGTATGGAAGACCATTTGATGTCGTCCAGCAGATCGTCACTTTGATCGACACGGAGCGCAAACTTACAATATTCTCTGGAAGAGCGTTGTTATCCCATCCGTCTCGAGTTGCGTGTCCGAGTGCGTGCACACCCGCATGCTTTTACAGGTCAGAATGGCGACTTAACGGCGGCCTGAAGCACGCAAGGCAGAAGCCCGTCACCGAGAACGGCCTCAGCTTCTGTCTGTGAAGATAGTTATGGTCGCTCCTGCCGAAATGAGTAAAGGCAACACGAATGACAATCAATCACAAACAGTAGTTCTGCGTTTCCGATCCGAGAACTGGTCCAGATCGAAGTGGGTGTGTGCACATCCGGCAAGCAGAGATAGGAAGACAAGAAATTGCTCATACCAAGCGTCAAGCGTCAAGCGTCGTAAAGTCGTCTATCACATCCATGTCAGTCCTCACACAAGCCCAGTCACATCTCGTGCTGGAGCATCCGCCATCCATCTACAACACCGCGTTGTTCCTGACCCAATCGTCCCATTCCTTCCACTCCTTGTACTCCAATCCCACAGCCTCCCCCTCATACCTCACCAACTCACCTCTGCCATCCTTCCACGTTTTCTCCCAGCTGCTACTGCTCCCATTCCAGCCCGCTTTTTTCATCAAGCTGATCAACGCTTCCTCCTTCGTCCAGCCTTGCTCTTCCGCCACGCTGGGGAGATATGTCGCGCCATAGCGGCGACCGTGCAATGTGAAGGAGATGCGGATGCCGTGGGTGCCGATGGTCCAGTCATAGGGATCACGGACGGGTGATGAGAAGTTTGTGAGGAGTGTTACGTGGACGGAAAGCTGTGGGAGGAGGCTAGCGGGGATGGGCGAGAAGCGCGTGTCTTCCAAGGCACTGCGAGATTGTCAGAGATGGTATCAGAGGGGTGGTTCAGGAGACTGCGTAGACATACCTCGTCAAAGCATAGCTTTGCAGCCCACTCTCCAGCTCCTGCGCTGCAAAAGTGCCGATGCAGCCGCGCAGGCTCTTCTGCCCACTACGAGCCGAGTGTTGATTCCAAGTCACAAACAACGGGTACTCTCCATACGACCGTGGCTTTCCCGAAGATGACTTTGAGCTGAGGGACGTCTTGGAAGAAGCCGGCGTCGCGGTACCCTTCGAGCTCGAGCCAGAGCGAGGTGTTGAAGGTAGGGAGTTATCGCTGTTTGCTGGCGACCCGGCGTCCTTGTTCAGAAGCCTAGAGATGGCAGCCGGTCGCGCAGACTCCTCATCCTGTTCTTGAGAAGCTCCTGCTTTCGTGGACTCTTGTTCTTGCTGGTAGCGTTCCCACAGGTCCTCCACTTGAGCCAGATCCAAGGCCGGCCTCTTGTCAAAGTGCGCGCGTAGAGTGTCGAAGCAAAAGGCGCAGTGCGCTTGAGTAGCCATGGCGGTGCTGCGCTGTGGGGAGTCGGTTCGTGTGGATGATGGGTTTGCGATGCGTCAGCAGTATAGCTGTGTTGGGAAAAGCGAGAGTATGTGGAACGAGAGTGGTTTGATACTTAGAGTTCCGGGACAAGATTCAGAGCAAGAGGGTCACGGTACATGTATGTTCATGCATACATACATACATGTACGGGCTTGTGTTAGGTTGACCTGACATGACAGAATGTGCATGCTGTGATGATGACGAGGCTGGAAGCCGAAGGATCCGGAACTCCTTCGGCATCAGCACTGCATCTTTCACCTCCTGCTCTTCGTATCTCATCCATGATCGTATTATATATTACTCCTGAGCGCGACACACGTTTGGTGATGCTACCTCTCACTCACGGCAGTCTTTTGGACATTATCGATAGCATCGGTATAGAGCTATATACTCGAATTGAGTCTACAAGCTCTCTCCGATCTCAATATCGAAGCCATGCTCCAGTAGGTACGCGCGGAATTTTGCATCCTCGTCTTCCAAATCCCGCTCCTTGTCTGGGATCAAGGTCCACGAGATCACTCCACCAACCGCGGCAAACGCAGCACCGATGAGGAACACAGCCTGAACACCAGCAAAGTCGTCGGAGAACGACTCCTGGATTGGCGTAAAGACTTGCGTTCCGATCGCAGCACCGGCTTTGCCCATCGCTGCGGCGAGGCCGAGGAAGTGCCCACGGACTGGAGTAGGAAAACTCTCGGCGCCGCAAAGAAACGTAGCAACACCAGGGCCCATTTCTGCACAATGGTTAGTGGGTATGTTGCTTTCAATCTTGAAGCCGTCGAGCACTCACCTCCAAAGGCGTTGAAGAAGCCGTAAAGCACAACGAACAATGGGAAGACTGTCTGAATGGGCTTCAGCGCCCCGCCGATAATGAACCCGAGCACTGCCCAACATGCAAAGCCGAGAGTCATTGTCTGCTTGCGTCCGATCCTGTCCATTAGAAAACCGCCAGCTATGCAGCCTGGCAGGTAGAAGCAGTTGACGGCAGTGCCGAGACCGATGTTCTGGACGAGCGAATCGTTGGGGTTCAACTGGCCGATTATGGTCGACGAGAAGATGCCAAATGGATATGTGACGAAGTCGTAAAAGAACCTGCAACCCGGGAATTAGTAGATTCTCGCATGACTTCCGTTGTCGAGACTCCTCACCACGCCAGACTAGTCCCTAGCATTGGCTTCCAATACCTTTTGATCACAAGCCAGTACGGAATCTTTCGCTTGATGGCATGCTTGCGGTACTGAGTGCTCTCGATCATACGAATCCTGAAGAAGACCAGAACTAAAGGCAAGGTGAACCCAAGACCGAAACAGATGCGCCAGACGCCTTCTGTGGTGCGATAGTGGTATGCTGCGAGAACGACGAGAGCGACGCATCCTGCGACCACAAATCCGAAATCGATTGCAAAGTCCGTCGTCATGGCCACCAAGATGCCGCGGCGGCGACGCACGAAAGCGTTTTCGTTGCTGGCTTCAGCGCTGCTTGTTCCGCAGACCGGGTACTGGCCGTCGACGTGAGTGAGAGGTCGTCGTTGTCTGAAGGTCGTCTTACCTCGCCACCTGCACCGAACCCGGCAATCCCGCGCCCTACAACCATCATCCAGAACATGCCGAGTTGTGTATTACCATGCGCCGCGGCTGCGAACATCAATCAGTGAAAGACTTCCCACAAGCAGAACCGCATTCTCACTCACTAGACAACACGATGCCCAACACGAGGAAAAGCGTCGCAAACACAACACCCTGACGCCGACCGATCTTGTCGATTGCCCAGCCGAAGAACAGCATGCCAAACACCTCCCCGATGAGATACGAGTTCGACAGCCTGGTGCTCATCGTGCTGGACATCCCGTCCTTGTACAGTTCCTTGAACACGGGTTTCATGTAGCCGATGATCTGCGCGTTGTAGCCATCGCTGAACAGCGCGAGGCCGGCTACCAGGACCGTGAGAGTAGAAGAGATCCGGGAAGTCCTCTGGAGGGCAGCACCGTCCTCTGGCGTGCTGTAGTCGGCAGTTTCGGGTGATCCAGCCTTGCTGGCCACGACCACCTGTTCGGGAGTGAACTTTTCGGCTATCGTCATGTTTCACTGATGTGAGGGTTGTCGGGGGGAGTGCTGGCAGACGAATACACGTTTCACGATTGTGGCTTTGTGTCTTGTTATAGATTTCTGCATGTGTCTGCGCTATGCTCACGATCCTTGCGCAATAGCTACGATCCCTGCACTATACTCCAGGGTGCCGAGGGTGCGACGGAGTGAAGTGCGGAACCAAGATACAGGCCCACGTGTAGAGGAATACGAAAGGAAAAGTAGGTGATGTGCGTCTCTTGTTTCCCACGTGTTTGTGTGACAGCTCTTGATTCATCGAGGCAGAATTGTCCAGTGCAATGCTTGCCGGCTGAAGCAATGTGATGCAGGTGGGTCGCGAGGCTTATCGTGTTAAAAGCTTCGAGCGGCGTGTACAGTATCGGTCTTCGCGCCGAGATTCTGGATTGATGATTGACGTTTACCGCGGACATCATCCGAGTCGATTCGAACTTAGGGACATGTGTGGGCGGGAATGAGAGTATGTTGGGGGCTCCGCCGGGAGTTCGATTAGACTGATGGATGTAGTGGTAGCGAAAGAGGTTCTGGAAGTGAGGTTCCTGGCCTGGACTGTGCTCTGAAATCTAGACGACCATGAACATGATGTCTTCGGTGTGATTTGAATCCTTCGAATACAATATGTCTTATGGGATGTAGCTTTATCTACCAGGTGGAAGCGTTCGCAGCGCATGTACTGTCGTACAATGAAGAGGTATTGCGAGGTTTAACGGTTGGTGGGGAATAATGTAAAATCTTGCCGATACTCAAACATCTGACTACACCTTGTGTGTGCAACATTACTTTTCTTTACGTCGTAATGACAGCACATCGTACGCGACCCCATTCGAACTCAACAAGGACCTCACACCACTTGCACCACCAAATCATGGTTCTCTAGAGCCTGCTTGTCGCCCCGTGTCACCGTGATATCGTCGGTCTTGGATGGTGCCGTTTCGTCGGAATCCGATCCTACCACCTCCACCCCATACAAAACACCCTTCTCGATCTGGGCAATCGAGACGTCCTTGGTCTCCGGGATCCATAAAGTGACAAGGGCCACAAGCGCCATGATACCTGAGAACAGGCCAAGGACTGCGCAAAATAGTGGTCAGTGGGATGGAGAAGACAGATCGACAGAGCAAAATTGGAGAGCCTCTTACCTCCGCTGATACCAATGCGCTCCTTGACCGAGCCGAACGTAAACGCGGTGAGGACAGCGCCCGCTTTGCCAGACGCCGCCGCAATACCGTGTGCCGTAGCCCGCACCCTGGTCGGGAAGACTTCCACCGGGAGCAGGAATGTCGTGCAATTCGGCCCGACGTTGAGGACGAATTGCGAGATCGTGAAGATCGCCATCAAGCCACCGGTCGATGTGATGTCGGTCACCCCGGCCCAGATGGCATACAGCACGGCCGCCAGTGCGCTGAAGACGAATTGCTGGCGGACTCGGCCGATGAGATCCGGGAGGAAGATTCCCACGTAGAAGGCGGGTAGGTAGCCCGCGAGGACGACAATGATGTTGCCGACTGCGGTGTTCCATAGAGTCTCGAAGTGAGTGTCGCCGGCGCTGTAGCCGATCTCGCTCAGGACGATTGATTGGTTGAGGTTGATGCCGTAGTAAGCAATGTCGCTTGCAGGGTTGTCAGTGTCTCTGCACGATTGTCATGGCAATGCTAGTGGTGTTTCAAACTCACAAGAGAAACCAGGCGGCAGATACAGCGAACAAGGTGCGAGCGTGCTTCGCTGTGGAAAAGTATTCTCGGAAGTCTCGCAACTGCTCTGCTAGACCGCGTGTGTCTCTTCCAACTAGACTCGTTTCCGTTGAGACGTATTTGGTATACGGCTGGCTTTCTTTCATGTTAAGGCGTGCATAGAGTGTCATGATCAGCGGGACAAGTCCGATGCCGAACAGGAGTCGCCACACCCATTGCAGCTTGTTGATGTCGTCCAGGATAGCGCTCTTGAAGGCAGCAAGCAGGATGAGGTAGGTCAAGCCGGACGCAAAAACACCTAGGCCGAGGCATGAAAATACTGATAAGACCAGTTTCGCTCTTGAGCCCATAGTGTTCTGTTCGGCGGAGATCGCAGAGCTCATAGGATAGTCTAAACGTGAATTGGTCAGTTGCACGGTCTTGATCTATAATTCTGCCGGGAAGACTTGGACTCACCTCCACCAATGCCAAAGCCAGCAACGATTCGAAAAGTCGTTAGCCATGCTACAATGCCAGTGTGGCCCAGATACGTCGGCGGCACGATGAGCATGGTAGTGCCGAGAATGGTGATGATGAGTTCCTTGCCGTATACCTTGTGCCGTCCGAGAGCATCGCCAAACAGACCGAAAACCAGCTGGCCGACAATCATGCCGATAGACAAACCTCCCTTGATGATGTCGCTTCGTACCGTCGGCATTTTTCCTCCTTCGTCGTCGTAATACAGGAAACCAATAATTGGCACAACGAGGCCGATGGAGATGTTGAGAAAGCCATCTCCGAAGAGTCCCACGCCGGCGATGCTAAGAAACTTCAGGTTGCTGATGAACTTGCCCATCTCGGGATCGGATACAATCGATGTGTATGGTGGAGTAAAGAAGGGGTTTGTTGTTCATCTGAGGTCAGTCAAAGGGTCACCTCATCTCGTGTGTCATACGGGATAACTATGTTATAACTCCCAGTCGACATCGTGCGCAGCCTTGGGCAAGGAGTGAAGACCGCAATGGATGCTTATCTTGCCAACAGGCAATGTCTCGATGCCGTACTGCTATGTCGCCAGCAATGACACGCACGTGGCAGCAGTGCCAGTAGCCGATTTGTCGTCGTTGATGGGATTGTACGGAACACATCGTACATGCAACACGGCTCTCAAAGCATGTTCTAGTGAGTCGGCGAGAAGGCCGTACGGCCAGGAATCGATGGCCGTGATGTAGGTAGGGAGTGAGAAAGTCAATTGAAATGTTTTTGATGGACTCCAATCCACAGCCAGTGAGGCGACCACGTGGGATCGGTATCGGAGAGTCGTGCTGAAGACTGCGGCTCCGGGGTACTATTGAGGCCGTCGGCATGGCCATGCCCGCCGGCTGCCCTTGGCCTCGGGCCTTCGTGTTCTAGAGTTCCTCTGTTCGGTAGATAGCAACAACATGTTGAACGTGTACATCTCCCGGCGCGTACATTTACACAAGACGACATGTCAGTCGCCCAGCAGATCGGTGAGGCCACCAAACCCCCCGATATCACACGAAAGGTCACGGCGTGTGTGGCCTGTCGAAAACAAAAGATCAAATGTCATATGCGTGCTTCGGAGCCGCCATGTACCAGATGCAAGAAGCGAGGGCTGCCATGCAATGTCAACCGCAGTCTTCAGACCATCCTAGAGAGCGACGGTGCCTGGAAGCTTGCTGTCGACAGGAAGATTGTCCAGCTGGAAGGCGCCTTGTCTCGCGTCGCCACCGAACTGCGTCTGCCGGGCCTGCTCAGTACTGCTGAAGATCTCGCGGCCGACCGAGAAGACGACGCACTTACCTCGACGTCATCTTCCACACCATCTGCCCGGGCTGGACCGTGCAATTTCGAGATTGTTATGGATCCCGAGTCGGGCCCAGCAGCGATTCCCGGCTCAGTAGTGTCGTCCGCCGTCAGTTCCAGCGAGCCAGCACGCAACGACCAGAACGTTGTCTCGCGCGGCATTGTGACTGAAGCAGAGGCCCAGCAGTTCCTGGATCTTTACCAGGACCGACTCGATCATTTCCTGTACAGCATCTTGGGAGATCGTCGGACGTTGCAACAGATTCTCTCAAGATCTTCGCTATTGCTCGCTGCCATCTGTGCCGTGGGCGCTTTGCACCTCGCATCCCCCAAGTTCGACCCTTTACAAAGGGAATTTGTCTCCGTTGCATCTTCAGCGTCGTTCTCACGTCAATGTACCACTGATGATGTCCAAGGTCTTTGCATTGGCGCATTCTGGTTAAGCGGGATCTCTTGGATGTGCGTCGGTGCCGCCGTCAGGATGTCCTCAGAGCTGCAGCTTCACAGAAGCATATTCAAGGCATTGAACGGCGACCGAACGAGCTATCTCAACACTCGCTTGCACTACCTCGTCTATGTCTGCGACCACCAGTTCTCAGTAGCCTTTGGCCGGCCGCCCATGACGCGAGAAGACGATGCCATCCGCGCATCTTCACGCTTTCTGACACTCGAAGATGCTGTCGAGGACGACGCCCGGCTGGTTAGCCAAGTTCAATTTTGGATGGTGGGAAGTGACATCTATCAATCTTTTGGCGTAGACATGGATCGACCGCTGGACGGTCCGATGATAGAAACACTGCGCCGGCTGAGCATCCGGCTAGACCAAATTCGAGCGGACTGGACGGAGAAATTCACCGTCAATCTATACGTTGGCGACTATCCGAGAAAGGGAGTTGGTCTACACTATCATTTTGCTAGACTGTACCTCTTCTCCGCAGCCTTCAGAGGTATCAAGGATCCCGCATACAAAGCACCAGCGATAGCCATGGATATCGACGAGCTGGCTGACTCTGCCATCATGTCAGCAACCGCAATCCTGCGCACCGTAACAACCGACAGCGACATCCAATCTTACTTAGACGGTCTGCCGACGTACTTCGACGTAATGATTGCCTTCTCGGTAGTCTTTCTGCTCAAGGTATCGACCAAGTATGCGAACACTGTGCGTGTCGACGCTCGCGAGATATGCAACTTGGTCACTAATCTTGTCGGCGTACTCGAGGCAATCACTGCCACAATGCACCCGCAGCATCTGCTTGTCAGCGTGGCAAAAGGCTCGAAAGATCTCCTGGCTCAATTTCATCCGCCGCAGAGCCACATGCATGGTTCAGCGATACTCGACTCACAAATGCTACCGAGCCAGGCAGTTCGTATCGACAGCCAACCTGGTACCACGGCCTCCTGGCCTGACATCTCTTTTGACGAAATAATGGGCGAATTCGACTTTCTATCGAATCAAGACACGCTTGACGACTTTCAAACGCACTATCAGTACCAATCACTGACTTGAAGACTAAGTGAAACGCTTGGGGATCTACCACGCATGACCACAGTCGTCGACTCTTCGGTCAACTGTCCGCCAAGTTTATTCATCGATTTCATCATGGTGAAATACTTCTCTATCTACGGCCCCGGCTGCTTTCCAATTTGATACTCCGCGACTTGACAAGCGATCCGACCATCATCTTCTGGAAATGATCGAGAGGAGGCGTTTGCATAGTGGGATCTTTTGCTTGATCGTCCCATCTTCGCACTGCCAGTTTCGATTCCAACCACGGATCCTTCCTGGCCTCTGCCACTTCTTCATCTGTAAAGATGCCGCCCTGCACTTGTCAGTCCCTAAACTTCAAGATATCCACATTCAGGGACTGTAAGATACCTGGAACTCAAGCGTCTGCTTGCTACTACGACTGAGACTCTCCCAATACCCTTGCTCGACCGCACAGAGATAGCGCTTTGCCACCACATGTGCGCCAACGACCTGGCATATCTTCTCGGAGAAACCCAGCTGCCTCAAATAGCGCTCGCCAATAATCTCATGGCTGGCTTTGCCAATGTACGTGCCATCCGCAGCGATCATAGATTCCATCTTGTCTGCAGCGGGAATGAAGCGGCCGACGTCGTGGAGGAGGGCGCCGATAACAGTTTCGTCGTCTGCGCCTGCGTTCTGTGCCAAGGTGGCGGCTTGGAGAGAGTGCTGAACTTGAGACACGGCTTCGCCAATGTAATCTCCCTTGCCTTGCTTCTCGATCAAGGATAAGATTTCTCTCACTGCCATGCGAGCATCGGCGTCTGCTGATAGTGTCATACTTCCCATCTTAGTATTCGTGTTAGAAATCGAGACTTCGCTGTCGATGCTGTGGAGAAAAAACCCGAGCGAAAGGCAGAAGGTCAGTTCTACTGTTTCTTGAATAGAACCGAAGGCCACAGAAAGAAAGCGTCCAGGAGCAGTAGATGAGAGCCGCGGGGGAATGTGCCGGTGGGAAGTCCGATGAGTTCAGTCTCGGTGGGAACACCGAGTGATCATTTCTCGCAGTCCACGCCGATTGATCGGTCAAGGTAGCAGACTTTTGTCTCCCAACATGCGATATAACAGCAACGCAATAGAGGTTACGCATGTATACACTTCCTCCCCGACAACCGACACCCCGCCATGACATCGACAACGATCACACCAGCCCAAAAAGCCCACTTCGACACCCAGGGTTTCCTCGTCCTGCGAGCATCGGACCACAATGCTGTCGATCCTTCCACTCTCCAGCGCTGGGCCGACGAAGTCAGCAATCTGCCTCGTGAGATAGGCAAATGGATGCCCTACGACGAGATCACGAGCTCGGGCGAACGGCAGATAATGCGCACAGAGAACTTCGCGCCCTATCACGAAGGCTTCAAGTCGCTCTTATTTGGCGCCACGCTCCGCGGCATCCTAGCTCAGGTCACCGGCGAAGAGATGCTGCTGTTCAAAGACAAGATCAACTACAAGCTACCCGGCGGCAACGGCTTTGGAGCCCACCTTGACGCACCTGCTTACAACCACATTGGCCAGATCGAGCACACCACTGCGAACCTGGCTGTAGACCCCGCCACCGTCGCCAATGGCTGCATTGAGATTGTGCCGGGCAGCCATCGCGTAGACGTCAAGCTGAGCCACGGCGGAGCAATCGACGCTGAGTGGGAGCGCGTGAACAACTGGACGCCCGTCGAACTGGAAGCCGGCGACCTTTTGATCTTCGGATCACATTTGGCTCATCGAAGCGCTTCGAACAAGACGGCAAAGGCGCGGAGGAGTGTCTATGCTACTTATGCGTGTGCCAGCGACGGCTGGGATCTCAGGGACAAGTACTACGCTGACCGGCGTGAGAATTTCCCGCCAGATCACGGTGAGTTTGGTTCTCCGTTATCATTGTACTGAATTTGGCTGACGGCTTGAGACAGAGAGGGTACCGGGCAAAGATTACGGCGTTGGAGTCGCGAGGTATGGGTTTGCGGCGCCTTTCACGGCCATCACTTAAGTCCAGATCACTATGTCATTCCTGTCAACCTTGCTGCGACACGTTTTGAAGCTCATTATAGGACCTGTGATCTCATGGTATATCTTTCGAGGTCTGCTCTTAAGAACAGCCTTCTCCTGATGTCAGCGGTATCTCTGTTTTCATCCAACCCTTTCCGGATTTTCCAAATAATCATTCGCAATCTACGGCCCGCCAGTGCGTCGAGGCATAGACATCTTCAGCATCTTCTAGAGAGGCTCCCATCCTCTCATCTTATTCAGACTCATCCTCAAACTCAGACCCATCCTCCGGCTCAGGCTCAGGCTCAGGTTCGGACTCAGGCTTACTCAGGGGCGTCTCCCACCCGATCTTAAGCTCCACTTTCTCTTCCTTCTTGAAATACGGCGCATATATGTTAAGGAATCCCCGACTGAACTGCCCGTACCCGCCATAGATGAATTTGTGCCTTATGGCCCCGTCAACCTCGGAACGCTCGTACAATTTCTTGCGCTCATTGACGAGATCCAGCGCAACGCTCCGCATGAAATAATCATCTTCGCTGGTCCCGAAGGCAACTTCCACCTCCGCCCGAGCGGCGACTTGATCGAAAAAGGGGACCTTGCCCTCGACGCGATCCGACCAGTAAACCCCGGTCTCGTCGCACATAGGGAGCAACGCGAGCAAGTTCCCGACCGAGAGCTCCGGGTCGTTGGCGGCGCGCATGCAGGCCTTGCGGATCAGCTCTGCGCTGCTTGCGTGCGCGTATTCCACCAGAGCAACCACGAAGTCGATCCAGGGGAGGGTTTCGGCGACGGTAGTGACGGCCGCGTGCTGGCGGAACTCGATCGTCTTGCTCCGGTGCTCGCTTTCCGCCTCCTCGGGCAGGAGGTACATGATGTTGATGGTGCTTCTTTTCCCCAGGATACATGTAGGCCCCTCGGACCGCGCGAGCTTGTCGAGATCCGGGGCGCTCTGGATGACTTCGACGAAGGCTGTGGTGTGCAGGCCAGAATCGGCTGGCGTGGGGCGCGGGCGATCGTCCGACGGCGACCAAGGCAGGCGGACATTGTCCCTGCGTTGGCACCACGCCTTGCCGATGAAAAACTCGGTCAGAGGATTGATTGGAACCTCGTGTCCGGCAAGCCATGCCTCCACGCCTTCGCGGCTGGTTGTGTTCGTGCCTTTTCCACTGTCGAAAGCATCAAGGGCGTAGAGAGCGAGGCCTGTGCCTCCAATCCTCCATTGAGTGTGCATCTTGTCGATCACGCGCTCAAAGGCCGTGTAGAGACTTAGAAGATTCTTGACGGTCTGCAGGGGAAAGCCTGCCTCATCGTTGCCGACATGGACATGCAAGCCACAGGAATTGTTGATGGCGAGCCACTGGGCCCTACGACTGTCTCCCGCCGCGGTCGGCGAGTTGAAAGCTTGATGCAGGGCGCCCAAGACGGTCTTGATCTCTTCCGCCGTGGTGATGGTATGTTGATGATCTGTCGTTGTGTCATCCGAAGGAACAGGCACGTCGCGATTGACAAACAGTTTTCTGGACGTGACCTCGACGCCTATCGTGTCACAGTGGTCGTTGTCAAGACTTGCACGCTGGCGCCATTCCACACGCAAAGTGATATCAGACACGATGTTCCATTGACTGTGGTCGGGCCTCCAGCCGTCATCAGCGGTTTAGACGCCGATTGGCATGTGGAATCGTTGGTCGCAGGATGCGCACTGGAACCAAGTAATCTTGAGGACGTCGCCTACTTTAGAAAGGCCATGCCAGAGCTTGTCCTGTATTGATTTCTTTTCCCAATCCTGCGGGTCCCTGATGCGTTCGATAAGGATGAATTCGAATTCTACGCCGAAGCTTATGTCGAGAGGCTCGTTTGTTGGCGGAGTCGTTGGACTTCCATCGGCAGAGCGGCGCTGCTGAGGTATCGTTTGATTCATCCCTGGATAAGCTCGTGAGCTTGATCAATACTGTCATTCGATGTTGTCCCACTTTATGATGCAATCTAGGTACAATTTCATACATTAATAATGCGAAGAAGTGGGTTGTGTGGAAGAAGCCGGACTTGAAAGCCGATCGATTTGTTCGGACCTCCATGATGAACGCAGTTAATACAAGTATCCAGTCCAACTGAAACAAAGCCGTATGGGCTTGAACAAAGATATTTCCGTGGAATCGAGAAATTGACGCTTTTGTCGAACAAAGAGAAACTTGCGAATTTTCGACGTTGTCGGCATGCTTCGGCGTTCACTCGAGTCGGCGGATACAAATGGACGAGATGCTGATGTGGGTGGTCGATCCAGAAATTCGAAACGTCAACATGGCTTCGGCCTCTATTGACTGGATCGGAATTCATAACAAAGCGAAGACAATATACTTCTGATGTCATCTGCCCAAGACGGTTCACCATACAGCCGCCAGGGCCGTTGGTTCTTATGGTAAATCCTCGATCTCCTGTGGCATGGCGGATAACCGGTTTCATTTCGGAATTGCGATTGATGTGTTGAGAGCACTGTATTCTTTCAGCAAGGTAAGGGAACCATCTACGGGAATGCTGCAAAAAATGTTTGTCCATTAGGTATACATAGCTCTAAATTTGAAGTCGTGAACTCATCAACATGAACACCAACAATGCCAGTCTAGCCCTGGTTCTCAAGCGCACCGGTGACGTGAGTGGTCTCGCCAGTGGTGTAGGTCGATGTGGCGAGGAAGATGAAGGCGACGGCAACCTCGACAGGCATACCAGGGCGGCCCATGGGAGGCGGGCTCTTCTCGCTTCCGAGACCCTCGACACCCTCGGGACCCTGGCCCTTGGTGGCGGGCTGAAGGGGTGTCCAGATGATACCGGGCGCGACGGAGTTGACACGGATGCCGTGGGGCGCCTGCTGCTGGGCCAGGGCGCGTGTGAAGGCAGAGATTGCTCCCTTGGTAGCGCTGTAGTCGACCATGGTGGGGTTGCCCATGTAGCCGGCAACGGAGCCGCAGTTGATGATGACCGAGCCGCGGGGCATGTGGTGCAAGGCGTACTTGCAGATGGCCATCATGGAGAGGATGTTAAGCTGGAAAGTGTCTTGCATGACTTGGAGGTCAATGTCCTTGTGGTTCATGCACATTTCTTGCTGGGCGGCTGAGAGGTGGCATGTTAGTCTGGGTCGTTCAAACTAGCGAGTGCATCAAAAACTAACCGTTGGGAACAAGGATGTTGAGTCTACCGTGGACACGCATGTGCTCGTCGACAGCCTTCTTGGCGTTGGCGTGGTCTCTCAAGTCGGCAGCAAACCCGTGGGCCTTGCGGCCGGCCTTCTGGATGTACTTGATGGTCCAGTCGGCGTCCTCCTGCTCCTCGGGAAGGTAGCAGATGGTGATGTCGGCACCCTCACGAGCCATGAGGATGGCTACTGAGCGACCGATACCACTGTCGCCGCCGGTGATGAGGGCGGCTTTGCCATCCAGTTGTCCGCGGCCCTCGTATTCCACAAGGTATGGCTTGCCCTCGTTGTCCCACTTCTCAATCTGAGTCCAGCACGCGGGTGGATCCATCTTGTTGTCCAGACCAACACTGCCGGTCTGGTCTTGTGCTTTGATCCATGAGGGGTAGGCGGTGGTGACACCCTCTGGGTTGTTGTTTCTGTTCTCGGGCATGTTTGCGGTGATATATGCTGGTTGGTTTGTTCAGGAGTGTAGATCGGTTGGTCTAGAGTCGAGAGGAAGTGAGGCGGAGGAAGACAAGATTAAAGGTTTAAAACACTCATTCCACAATCTTAGTAGCTGCGACTGCAACAGTAATTCCTAGCGCTCAACTGCTCATCATCAGGTCATCGCAGTATCATCCACATTGCGTGATGTCATGACGACGAAAGACTGCAGAAATGGCGAATCTGGGCCTGGTTGAAACTCCACCTTGACCGTTTCGCCAGGCTGATTACTTTCTTTGACGGTGAAGATGACTTTATCCATATGTAACCGGTGAGAATGTTGCCGTAACAATGACCAGGTGGTGAGTCGAGACAAAATCAACGATGAGGGATGGCGGAAAAAGGTGTGATGCGATAAGATCATTGAGGTCGGCTTTTGACATTTCGGCCCGCTGCGGGATCGGATGTCAATTGCCGACGGCTTTATGGCTTCAATGTTGTCTTCTTCTTTTCTCTTTCCTACCACAACTTGGTATTCATCAACACAGAATTCGCTCAACACCGATACTCCAGCACTAATTGGAACCATCATCTGATTTTCAATGCATCATCCACACAACTGCTTTGTCTGGGTCTATGCCTACAATCCCGCCGGAGTCTGTCTTCGACTTCATCGAGGAAACCAGATTGTTTCACAGACTGAGCTTGTAAGAGCCATGCGGACGTCTTGTATGCCAGGATATACTCCAAGCAATTTTGTATTCCCCAGATCACCAGCTGTACGCTGGCTGTATGCATGTTCTACGGATGGAATCTCTTGAGTATCAATAACACCTCTTCGGCACCAGTCGCGGCCGCCACAATCACGGATCAATGCCAACGTTGCGAGAGACGATCACTTCCGCTGGCACCACCAATACTTTACCATCTCTCCGGGATCCTCAATATATACAGTCGCAGTTGATGTTGAGACCGGCCTCTGCGAAGGCTCCAGACACACTTCAGCACGCTTTGACTATTCACCCCTTTGGACTCTAGCCTACCTTGAACCCACTCTTTGCCCCATCAATGTCTTACTATTAGGGATTATTCTCACTGCCTCTACTCATCTCGCATCTCTCGGGACGTTGTTCGATGCCTCGGGAGCCGGCAGAGTGGTGCGATGGCACAATGGCGTGATGTCTCAAACCGGGCTGTGGAGTGTCGGCCCGATTAACGGCCGCGGACGCGGCCTGTCCCTCCCTGGCGATCACGTCTGTAGACTCGGTCCCCTTGGTCGCTATATGCTTCGTCGCTGGCACGGCTGGTTCCACGTCAAGACAATCGAATCACACTGGGCCCTGCAAATGGGCAACGACTGGTACGGTTTGCCTGCGTGGTCCACGAATCTGGTGTTTCGCACTGCCCAGCGAGTGGCTTAGTGGAGATGCTTTTTCAACGGAACAATTCGAGTGTAAGCTCATGTAATGTAGGTTGTCTGCGCAGAGAAGGACTGTACAATCGCGATACTATCAAGGTGAACACAGAACGCATTGCAAATCCTCCTCCCGAGCTACTGTGCAAGCTTCTGGCTTCCAGCACTTCGACGGCTCGAGCTCACGGTAAACTCCCAGCCTCCAACTCACCTCCTTTGACGATGGACCAGCGCTCCAAGCCGGTCTTGGGTTCCGGATCGTTTCTATGGGGACTCATGGAAGAAGGGGCCATGCGAACCAGACCACGCAGTCAGCCGTGACAGCTGACTCCTTTTCCTGTGCCTTAAAGGTTAAGTAAGTATCAGCACATCCAGCTCCACCAAGTCAAGCCTTTTGATCATTTCAAATCTCATCCTTACTCAACGAAAATGTCCATCCCTATTGAGGAGGACTGCACAGTCAGCCTGAATGGAATGATTTGTGCTAGTGAGCGAAACGATTCGGTCACGGAAACCGACATACTAGACGCCCACAACCTCCTCGTGCACAACCTCATCAAACATGAGTGTGAAGCTCATCCGGATTCAGCGGCCGTCGACGCCTGGGATGGCAGCTTGACGTACCGAGAGCTCAACGAAAAGTCCTCTCGACTAGCAAACCTTTTATCTCAGCATGGAGTCGGGCCGGACGTCATTGTCCCACTTTGCTTCGACAAATCGATGTGGACGACAGTGTCACTCCTCGCGGTGTTGAAAGCCGGCGGCGGATTCATGCTTCTGGACACCAGTCTCCCTCTGGACCGCCTCAGAACCATGTGCCAAGCCGTCAAAGCCGCACACGTTCTCGGTTCTCCAGGCAGAGCCGAGCTGGCAACAAGTTTGGGATTATCGGGAGCCGTCATCACAGTGGATGAGGAGGCTGTTGCCGCGATACAGATTTCCGACGTGGAATGTATCGCGCCCTCGATGATACCGGCAAACGCTTGCTACGTGGTCTTCACCAGCGGTTCCACGGGTAAGCCGAAGGGAATCATCACGTCCCACCTTTCCATCGCAACGAGCATCGACAAGTTGAAGAACCCGACCCACCTAACACGGGAGTCCCGAGTTTTACAATTCGCGTCTTACGCCTTCGACGTAAGCGTGCTGGAGCAGTTGAACACTCTTGCTGCAGGCGCATGCTTGTGCATTCCGTCCGAGGAGTCCCGCATATCCGCCCTGTCCGATGCTTTCATCGATTTCCGCGTGGATTGGGTCATGCTGACGCCTTCGGTGGCTCGAATCCTGGATCCGACTCGACTGCCGGAACTCCGAGTCCTCTTTTTGGTTGGGGAAGCCATCACGCGCGCAGATATTGAGAAGTGGCTACCTCACACTCAGGTCCATCTAATGTGCATGTACGGGCCGGCGGAATTCGCTGGTGGCGCAACAGTTGGAGACCTTCGTTCGTGCCCGAAGAACCCCTCCAACATCGGCCGCAGCTACTCTGCTACCTGCTGGGTGGTAGATCCCGAAGACCACTCCCGCCTTGTTTCGCCCGGAGAAGAGGGCGAGCTGGTTCTGGAGGGGCCATGTGTCAGTCACGGATATATCAACATGACAGATCTGAACTCGGCTTCCTTCTCGACCAGCGCTGCTTGGCTGGAGACCACAGACACCAGGCTTTACTACACCGGTGACATCGTCCGACACAACCCAGATGAATCGCTCCAGTTTCTTGGGCGCAAGGACACTCAAGTAAAGCTTTCTGGTCAGCGTATCGAGCTTGGCGAAGTCGAATACCACCTTCGAAAAGTGTTCCCAGAAGCCAGCGGCGTCGTAGCCGAAGCCGTGTCCCTACTCGCACAAGGAACTCGATCCTTGGTCGCATTTGTTCACTTTCCGTCAACCTGGGAGGCGGATCTGTGTTTTGAGGAGTACAAAGAAGCGAAATTTCGAGCGATGGTGGCAACGGCGAAGGACGGCCTGAGGACGAGCCTACCGAAATACATGATTCCAAGCATGTTCCTACGCCTCCTGCAAATCCCACTAACGAGGACTGGCAAGACCGACCGCAAGAGGATGCTGGCGGAAGCTCAAGAGCTGTTCAAGACCCGATCGGAAGCATCAGCGTCCCCTCTGGGTGTCAAACAAGATACAGGTTTGCCCGATTCAGACGCAGAGATGTTGAGATTGCTTTGCGAGAAGACCTTAGGACCACGACTTGAGAGTCTACGCAGCGATGTCGGATGGCTTCAGCTCGGAGGAGACTCTCTTCTGGCTATGAAGCTCGTCGACCAGGTCAGATGCAAGGGCTATTCCATCACGGTTGCTGACGTCTTGATGGCGGAATCGCTGGCAAAGCTAGCGTCGAAATTGAAGCGCCAGACGCCGTGCACCGCGATTCAAGAGTACCAGCCCTACAGTCTCCTCCCGAATACTGACGAGATGAGGAAGCGCATGGTTTCGAACGCTCTTCAGCAGTGTCAGGTCGGACCGGACGCCTTGGAAGATCTCTACCCCTGCACCGGGCTCCAGCGCAATCTCATCCCTTTCATAGTCAAGACTGGCGCCAACTACATGCTGCGTCTCCGATTCTGGCTCCCAGCAGGACTAGACCAGGCCCGTCTGATCCGTGCCTGGGACTATGCCGTAGCTTCCAACCCGATTCTCCGAACCCGAGTGTTCAAAGCAGCCGAAGGCCCGTACTACCAAGCCCTCGTCAGGGACCTTATCCCGCTCGATCTCGACACAGACCTGCGAGAAGTAAACCATGGCCCAGTCCCGGATCTCTTCTGCCTCGGCAAGCCTTTGGTTTCAGCTTCACTCCACGAAGACGTCCTCAGCATATCGATGCACCATCTTGTCTTCGACGGTTACTGTTTCAGCCTGATCTTCAGGGATCTGGACCGCGCTTACCAAAGCGCGAATCCCCTGCCACACGTGTCCTTTGGCCCTTTCATCCAGTGGTCTACCAGCCTAGACGAGCCAACCGCGAGGTTCTGGACCGAATCCTTCGCCGGGTTCGACGGGAAGCAGTTCCCTCCGCCGCCTGCACCGGGCTACACGCCGTGCGAAACAACGCGGGTTCACCGGAAAATTGGAATCCGCTCCTCACCAGACGGCTTCGCGCCCAGCAACAAACTCCGCCTCGCGCTGGCGGTGGCTTTCGCCCGTATTCTGCGCACCGACAAGGTCGTCTTCAAAGAAGTGTCGGCGCGAAGGTCGGCGCCCATTGCCGGAATTTCCGAGATGGCGCTGCCGACTGCCGGCGTGCAACCGATTTGCGTGCGGTTGAGGATGGACAAGCCGCTAAGTAAGAACCTCGAGCGCGTGCAGAACGAGGCGCTGCAGAGGCTTGACTTTGAAGGCTTCGAGATGGATCAGCTCCGCGCGTTGAGCGTCGAGGCTGATGCGGCCTGTGATGTGCAGGCGCTGCTTATCATCCAGCACAAGGACACGATGAAGTTCCCCGGCATCTTTGAGAATGTCGTGCCGGAGTACGATCACGCAAATACTCCGTGTAGTTTGGCGTTGGAGTGCTGGCTTACGGCCGAGTCGTTTGAAATTGCGGCGAGGATCGATGAGAAGATGTTGACGAGAGAGAGGACTGAAAGGTTCCTTGACTGCCTAGAGAATGTTTTCGAGTCCATCTTTGAGACGCCGGAGGCGGCGCCGGCTCAGTTGGAGGCAGGTTTCGACATTTGAGAAATCATGCTGTGTCGTAGCATCCGAAAGGGAGTTTGCTTTGAAGCGAAATTTCGAAAGGCGGCGTTGGGCGAATTGTCACATATCAGGTAAAATCGCTGTGCTGTAATTCTGATCAGAATTGTGGGGTTTTCGGGATACCGAGATGCCAGTATCCAATTTCGAAGCATTCGGCGGTTCAAAATGTCTCTTCTTACCTTTCTCGCTGGGTGTTTGCCATTCATTTTCCCAGATAGCAGTGAGGCGAGCCGTTAGACGTAGAGCGTGCCGCGCTGCTGGTGACTAGGTGTACAGCCAAGGCTACAAAAAGTACATGCATGTCGTGTCATAGGATCACGTTTAGCGAGAACGACACAGGGTGCGACTAGAGCCCAGTGGTGCCCTGCTGCTTCCTTTGAACGTTGGCCTAGCTGTCGTCGACTCCGCGCCTGAGACACGAGACCAAATCCTGCAACTTATGCTACTTCTCTTCAAACTAGTAGTAACAAAGCTTTCGATTGACAGGCGAGACAGGCGAACCGCTTATGCATCCATCACGCAATTCTCGGAAGGCGTCTCCGACTGCGGGAACGGACAGACATAGTAATAGCGGAGGAAATTATTACTAGGTATGTCGTGCAGAAACACTGCAAGACGCATGTCAGCTTTGTGCGTATTAAGGCGTCGACATTCGCTTGAGTGTACGCATGCAATCCCACATCGACCTGCAGTCGCTAAAGGCGATCATAATGAAACGTGTCCATCGACACAAGTCCCACGGCGCGGATCAAGTCCGAGTTTAGCAAATGCTCGATGGTCGAGGCCCCAAATGTACTGCCCGTTGCTAGTACTCGTAGCTACTGGGCGATGCTTGGGAAGAGTCACATATCAGCCTCGAGCCTTGGACACCGACACTCCGTGCGAACTTCCATCACCCAGCAAAGTCTCCACACAGACCTGTGGTGATCTCGAACCGTACTATGCACCGAATCCCGCCCCCTCGAGGCGAGACCCATCTGACTCTGATCGGAGGAGGTGTTATGGCGTGTGCCATTTTGGACGGCCTGGTCAAATCTGGGCTGACAACATACCTGCCTCACCGCAAACCGAGGTATTCTTTTAGCATCTCCACGCGCCGGCAAGAACATGCCTTGGAGCTTTCGAGAAGATACCCCGACGCCTACATCACAGCCGACAACAGCGACAAGAAGCTCTGGCGGTTCTACGACGGCAACGACGCCCAGTCGGTTCCACACATCGTTCTCATCTGCACCAAGCCCGATCAGACGCATGCGGTATGCCAGAACATGGTTGCCGCCCACGATACGGCGTCGGCACGACATGGTACCTTGCCGATTGTGGTCACAATGTGCCCGGGCATCACCATTCCTACGCTTGAAAGCTGGCTCACCTTGTCAAATGGCGAAGGCGTCTTCGGTGTAGTTCGAACCATGCCCAACACCCCGGTGTCCCTTCGTCAAGGCGCCACCGCGCTGATTGCAAGCCAACGCGCAGCGGCCGTCCAGCTAGACCGCGTCGTCGATCTTTTCCGTACCGTTTCTCCGTGTGTCGAGATTCTGTCCGATGAAAGTCTCTTGAACGTGGCGGCGGCCATTTCGGGGTACAGTAACCTTCACACTGCAGACCCAAATGCGTCTTGGCTGACTTGACCTCTTAGCTCTGGCCCGGCGTATATCCTCCAATTTTACGAATCTCTCGTCGCCGCTGGAGTCCTGAACGGGCTCTCGGAAGCTGTAGCGCGCTCGCTTGTGATTCAGACGAGCGTTGGTGCTGGCATGCTAGCGAAAGATCAACCAGACGAATCGCTGCGTAGCATGATCCGGAATGTGTGCGTGCCTGGTGGTAGCACTGAGAGAGGCGTCAAGAGTCTTGACGATGCGGGTTTGCAGGCGACCGTAGTCAAAGCTGTCGACGCGAGTCTTGCGGCTAACCGAGGGATGGCGGGCTACAAGGAAGTGTCCAGAATTTGAGCCGACTTCCCATCGCTTGTGACGGTTATGTCGTCGAGCGGGTGTAAGAGGTGTGATTGTCGGTTGTACATCGGAGTGCAGTACTCAAATCACAAAGAACTCCTTGCGGGACTTGGATGTTTTACGATCGCATCGGCATTTGGACGGGAGGCGGCGAGACGGGCCGGATTGGCCGAGAGAATCAAACGCCGACGCGATCTGCTTCTCGCGTTTCCAAGCTTGTTTCCTTCCCTCGTTCTTCTCTCTTATCTTCCCTTCTTTCTCATAGACTGAGAGCGGTTTTGCGCGCAGGGATCACTGAGAATCTGGCAGCCACTTTAGTAGCAGAGCCATGACCACATATTCATGCCGAAGCGTGGGTAGTGAGTCCGGCGAGGCCCACAGTCTCCAGGAGTCAACCTCGTTTAACTCGGGATCCTTGACGCACGCAAGGGTATAGATTACATTGTTGTTGGACGGTTGAAAGGTTGCAAGATTGTCAGCGTTCACTGATACGTACAGCAACCAATCGTTTGCGGCAAACTTCTCGTGCTTAGCGAGATCGAAGTCAGCATTTGCGCAGATTCCTCCACCATCCGTTGTACGGCCCTTTCTCAAGCACACATAAATCAGCCATACTTGATCATCAACACTAACAACGCCCCTGTTTCGACCTTTGAATTTACACCGTCAAACATCATTTCGATCATCATGACGCTCGCCTACGAAGCCGTCATCTTCGACATGGGCGAAGTACTCTTCAGCTGGACCCCGACCGATCACCCATCAGTCCCCGTCACGACTCTGATATCGATGATCCGCCACGACATCTGGCCCTCTTTCGAACGCGGCGAAGCCTCAGCAGAAGAAGTGTACCAAACACTCGGCGAAAAATTCTCCGTCAGCGCCACTGAGATCGCCGCTGCATTCCGCGAGGCAACCGCAGCTCTGAAGCCCAACGACCAGATGATGGCTCTCGTGCAGGACATCAAACGCCACTGTACGAGCACCTCGGCTATTATGATGACCAATATCCCACGACCGGACTTCGACGAGCTGCGTGAAAGAGAGTACATCTGGCATTGTTTCGATGAAGTGTTCGCTTCCTGTTACGAAGGCATGCGGAAGCCGGAATCTCGCTTTTATCAGCGTGTCTTGGACAGTGTTGGGGTTTCTTCACCCGCGAGAGCAATCTTCATCGATGACAGACTTGAGAACGTTGTCGCGGCGAGAGAACTTGGAATGCAAGCCGTACATTGTACAGACGTTTCCGCGGCTTGCCAGGCGTTGAGAGACATGTTGGGCATATGATGGTTTCTCGCGCCTAGCTTGTGTATTTACTCGATTCTCGGCCAGCCCTGACACTTCCGAACCGCATCGACCGCCAGCGCGGCAGAAGTGCCCCTGTTACCCATACACAGCTTCTTGTTCGAGTACTGATACAAAGTCCCAATATCCCACCCGCCGTCCGCTTCTTGCATTGACATCAACTCCCTCAACCCTTGGAAGTCGCAGACTCCAAACTGCTGGCAAGCGATCAAGCGCATAGCCAAGTTCGCTGCGTCCACCCGCACCCCTATGCGTTCTTTCAGCCGCTCGACAATCAACCCCCTCATCTCGAGATGGAGTTGGGGCCGGCAGTTCTCAAGGCGAAGCATCAAGCGCGAAAGGAAAAACAGGAAGGTCTCAGGGACAGGGTAGTACGAAGTGCCGTGGATGTAAGCCCGTCGTTTCAACACCTTCAGAACCCAGTCGAGGGTTTCTGCGAGTTCTTCACCTCTGTCGTATTGGAAGAAAAGACTCAGGACGTTGCAGCAGACCACTGGGTCCACGCGGTTCTTGAAGTCCGTGAAGAAAGTCTGATGGTATTGGAGAAGCAGATTGTTAGTCGCACTTTGCTTGGATTTGATGGGCTTGGGGATATGATGAGCTCACCTGCATGATGCCGTCTGCTGATCGCAGACACAGCATCTTGTCCATGATCCTGTTGGCGACATCGAGCGGTCGGCCGAGGATGGTGATCCCCAGAGATGTTGTGTCTGCATCGTCGGGGAACGTTGTCTGCGTGAGGACGGGCGGACCTGATCAAGTCAGCTGACGAGCTTGCAGATGGTGCTGTTGTCTCGGACCAATGAAGAAATTCCACGTGTCCGAATGCTCTTCAAGATCGACCAATGTCCTGTTGAAAGTCAGTCCTCTGATAATTTCCTATTCACCGGACTTGACTTGCTTGTCTCCGGTGATCTCGAGAATGAGAAGTTGCGCAAAGTTTTCCTTGACTGGTACACCGGTATGCGTGTACGAAGGGAAGTTCTTTGCATTTCGCTGCAGGAATCGCTCGCCTCGTTCGATGGCGGCAGCTCCAGAGACCTCCAGAAACGGATCGACATCGCGCTCTAGCGGAGAATCGACCAGGCGTCCACTCTGGCTCTGTACTGCTCCCAGTGAAGAAGCATTGAGATCTACGAGACTGCGGAGACCGAGTGAGAGAGGATCTTCCATACAAGAAACGTCCTGGAACCCCAGAGACAGTGCTGCCAGAACGTTGTCGGTGTCGTCATCTAACAAGACGGCATTTTCGGCTTGCAGGTCGATCGCATGGAGAACGTGCTGGTAGAATCGCAGTTCCGGCTTCTGCATCCGCAGATCGCAAGACACGAACACTTGATCGAATATTGACCAATCGATTCCGAGAGCGTTGACGAGCACAAGGTCGTCTCGCGACAGGTTGGTCACCGCGTACACTCGAATTCGATCACCGTGCTCGTCCGTGAATGCGCGGAGTGCGCTCAGGGCGGCGGTGTTGATCCGCATGGACGATCGTACAGCCATTATGGCAGCTTTGATCTCTTCTTCGGTGTGCTCGAACTCGAACGCCACTCTCGCGACGTACTGCTCTTCGGTGATGCGGCAGCATTGGTACTCCACAGTGGCTCCGCAGAACAAGAGCGATTTGAAGGTGTTTGTTGGAATCAGGACCTCTTTGATTGAGGATTGTAGGAGCGTGTTTTTCAGTTCGATCATGACAGCCTTGTAGGGACTAGCCATGTTGAGGACTTTGTGGTGCCGAAACTTAATGAAAGCCTTTGGGTGCGATGCAAAGCTGGTCCACGGGAACAGATATGATCGATATACGGCTATGAAGACACATCTTCGAAGGCGCCCGCCAGCATGAACATAAGAGTCGTAACCGCTTTACCGCAACCGAAGTAATGATGACAGTCAGCGCTCTCGAGTCTCATGGCAAGCGAAGTGGCGACGATCCCATCTTATCTTTGTTCGACAGGGCTCTGCATTTTTAGCTGCATCTTCATCTTGCCTGGAAGTCTCGTTTACTTATCAATTAGACTGTGCGGTGGTCCGGTGGGTATTGCTCGACTGGTTATGGCAGCGAGTAACGACATCAATCTCGCTAAGCGTCTCGCTTCAACGTTCGCCACGTCCACAGAAGCGTCGAGACACCGCAATGTCGCATAAATCGCATTAGCGCAGCGAACCCGGTGGGAATAAAAAAATACCTAGCGCTTTGCTTCTCTCTATTTCGCTTGTAAGTATTAGTCGTTTGGTTCGGACAGGGAGTGGTAAGCGTATCATACAGTCTGCGTGGACCACGATGCTAACCTTTTCGAAGGTATCGTTACAGGCTGTCGAAAATGTCCCAAATGAAAGTCTTTGGAAGTTCATGTCGGGCTGCTTCTCATTTACGTCTTAACACACCGGGACAGCGAGACCTAGACCTCCCGACAAGAAAACTGCCAAAATCTTCATGTCAATGGGATGCCATCTTCCTGGACCTTGGCGACGTTGTCTTCAAATGGTCGACCGAGTCTACCGTCCAACCCGGAGCGGCTCTCAAATCTATCATGAAAAGCGACAGCTATGCCCGATACGAAATCGGGCAGATCGAGACTGAAGACGAGTTCAGCAGTATCATCGGCCAGGACCTTGGGCTCGACAGCGACTTTGTTCGCACTACTTTCCAAGCTGCCCGGAAATCCCTTGAAGCCAACGACGAGTTGGTTGGCTTCATCCAAGAACTGAAACGCACCACCGGAATATCCGTCTACGCCATGTCGAACATTCCGCGCAGCGACGCCGATTACCTGAGTCGCGAGCATCCGAGCACCATGAGCGTGTTCGACCGTGTCTTTGCTTCGGGCGCCCACGGCTCCAGGAAACCAGATCCGCCTTTCTACAGGATGGTGCTGGCAGACAGTCAGCTCGTGCCGGAGCGGACGATATTTGTGGACGACAAGATCCAGAATGTCGATGCAGCACGGAATCTCGGGATGCGCGGGCTTCACTTCGAGAGCACCAATGCGCTATGTGACAACCTACGAGGTCTGTTCACCTTGGAGTAGATAACTTTTCTGTGAACGGGACCGGAAGCGAATGATATCAATTGCCGACGCCGGCAAAGGTGGAATATTGAAATCGTCAATGTTAGGCTGTTGATCAGACTGTTTGTTATTGCCGCAAAGGTTTGGTAACTTTAAGCTTTAGAAAATTACTGGGTACCGGAGTACTCAATATCATACTAAGTTATTTGAGCTTGAGATCTCTATAGATTCAAAGCTGACTCTAGAAATCTAATTATCCATTCATCACTTCTTTCCAATTTGCATGCTCGATCATTGCGTCATGTGCATTGGCGTTGGCGTAAGCAAAACATTCCCACACAGCAAGCAGCTAACTCCTGGAATTGGTAGGATCCAGTCCTCGCAACTACAACATCCTCTTCCCCTGTGTGGCAGGTAACAGAATTCGTGACAGAAATGCTATGCGCTTTTCTCATCTACTTTGTGTTGCGCTGGCATACGTCCAGTACTCGCGAGCAGGCGACTTACCGGACGATGTATCCCCCGGCGGAAACAGCAGTAGCCTGAGGATCGAGATGTCAAACGGCGACATACGCAACTATCTACTTCACATTCCGCGAAATTATAATAAGAGCTCTCCAGTCGGACTACTCTGGGTCTATGCCGGCCGTGGTGGCGACAATAGCCATGCAGAGTCCTTCACCCAATTCTCAAACCCAAAGTACAACCCGAACATGATGGTCGTCTACCCGCAGGGCACACCCGATCCAACAGGTGAAGACGTTTGGCAAGGTGACCCAAACGCCAAGGCCGACGACATCAGCTTCACCCTGGAGCTACTAGACGACCTTCAAAAGACATACGCCATCGACGAAGGCAGAATCTACGCAGCCGGACAGAGCAATGGCGGAGGTTTTGTCGCCAACCACCTTGCCTGCGACGTTGATGCTTCCCAAAAATTTGCAGCATTTGGTGCCGTCTCTGCCGCCTACTATCAACTCAACCGCAGATCCTGCAATGCAGACAAGGTGAAGATCAAATGCAATAACAACGGCACGAAGGTGCCGCTTCTGGACATCCATGGCGGAAAGGACCGCACCATCGAGTACTCTGGAGGCCACCGTCGAAGGGCCTGTCTACCCTCAATACCACACTTTGTGTCTAGCTGGGCCGAAAGAAACGGCATGAGCACATCGAATCGCACCTCAGACGTCTATGGCGGCGACGCGGTGCACTACTCTTTCGGAGAGGGAGCAGCCGATGGCATGGTTCAGTCTTACTATGTTCCCACGATGGGCCACGTCTGGGCACAAGGTTCCAACGGAGAAGTCCTGAGGGCGACTGATCTCCTTCTGGAATTTTTTTCTCACTGGACGATGGAGAGGCGAAATAAAGCTGCGTCAACACTTCCTGATACTAGTGAAAGTCCTGCTTTGCATCCCGTTGGTCTCCTTGCATTGATTGTGCCGGCTGTGTTGGCTGGCATCCATCTGGTGTGAGAGAAACAGCTTCAACAACGAACAGATAGCAAAGGCTGGTCAGTCAGACATCATGTCAGCATTGACTACAGCCACAGACGAGTCACGACACCCGAGGTTGTCTTGATTCAACACGAAGATCATGCCCATATTCGAGTATTACACAAGGATGCCGGTGGACTTGTAAACTTCCGGCAAAGTCTTTATCCTTCGGGGTAGCAAAATCCGAGTGCATTCGACTTTCGCTTCGATGTAAGTACCATCGGAAGAAACAATTACGCTTCAAAGGGAAGATCTGGTGAACCATCTTCCTGGCACCCCGCAGAACTCCAGATTTCTCCACAACTTCTCCAGTCTGTCAAACTGTATAGAAATAACGTGTCTTGCTGTGGCTTGTATCGGAGTCGCTTTGGTGTACCGGCTTAGGCTTTCCAAAGCCTTTCGACACTTTCAAATCGCCAACGCACAATCCATCACGGTCGCCAGGCTTCCCACAATGCTGTTGTCGATTCTTCTCGCCAGCGCGACTACAGCGGCCGCTTCTACAATTCACAAGCGAAGCAACCTTCTAACCGACAATTCGACAGATACAATTGTCAACCTAGGATCCTGCGGATCCTATCAGGGAATATCTCAAAACAATGGAACGTATGCATGATCGACATTGTGGCGCCAATTCACTTTCATGCGCTTACACCACATCCACAGAGTGATTTCATGGAAAGGCATTCCTTATGCGGAGCCGCCCGTTGGAGACCTTCGCTTCATGCCGCCCGAGCCATTGTCATCGCAATCTTCTTCGGTGGTCGATACGACTACTGATGCATTGCGTTGCGTACAATTCGCCGGGGCTCCTTATGGTGTCATCAACAGCAACATTGTTGGCGTTAAGTCCGGTCCAGGCCAAGAAGACTGCTTGAAGCTATGGGTATGGAAGCCAGCGACTGCTTCTGCCAATTCCTCGTTGCCTGTGATGTTCTACATTCATGTGAGTTGACGCCTCCACCTGATCGATCCACACGGCAACTGACATCTATCTTTCTGTTGCAGGGCGGCGGCTTGCAATACAGCGCAGCCCCGAACAATGACTTCAGCGATTGGGTCGGTCAAAGCCAGGACTTTATCGCCGTCAACGTTGGATATCGCCTTGGAGCTCTTGGTTTCATGGCGCATGAATCCCTTCCCTCTGCCAACGCTGGCCTGCTCGACCAGCGCCTTGCCCTTAAATGGGTGAAAGACAACATCGGGGCGTTTGGGGGCAACCCTGACGATGTCACGATCATGGGTCAATCGGGCGGCGGGTATGCCGTCGTATCGCAGATGGTCTTGTATGACGGTGCGTCCGACGGGCTGTTCAAGAAAGCCATTCCTCGATCGATCCAGCGCTCGCCGATGTTCAGAATCAGCGAGCTCGCAGACCGTAATGCTCAGTTCGCTAGCTTGTTGAACTGCACTAGTGGACAAGATCAGGTGGACTGCTTCCAGAAGGCGTCAGTGCCGGCGCTGGTGAACGCTTATGCGAACATCACCAAATACGTAGCTACCAGCGGGTATGTCTTCGACTCGAACTCGTTCATCACTGAGAGACGCTTCTAACATCGCCCTCTGACAGGTCGTTCCAGAACCTAACATTCGGTTCCTCAGCAGCCTTCGTCCCCACGATCGACGACGTGACCCTCACAAACTCCATCACCAACCTCTTCAAATCCGGCAAAATCGCCAACGTCCCGACCATCGCCGGATACGTCAACGACGAAGGAGGCAACGCAGCCGCCCGCAACACCTCTGAACTCAGCCCCGCCACAAACGCAATGTGGAACCTGACCGACGCCCGCGTGTCCCAAGCCGCAAGCTACTACCCCGTGAACGCGACCTTCGGTTTCGCCAGCCCAGACAACTTTTTCCTTACCACCTTCAAAGCCTTCATCCAATCCCTCCACCCCTTCGGCGAAGGCGGCATCACCGGCTCCGAACGCCTAGTCGGAAGGTCCATGAGCTCAGCCTTCGGCCCATCCAACATCTGGACCTTCCGCTTCAACGCCCCCGGCGTGGGAACAAACTACACCGACGGCTCACCCTACCCCCTAGCCTACGTCGCCCACAGTGCCGATAACTCCTACCTCCAAAACGCGACCTCTGTAATGACGCACTTCGAGCGCGTCATCGCGGCCGAATGGCGCGCTTACATCGGCTCCTTCATCCGCACTGGCGACCCCAACGAGCAAAAACTCGCCTCGTCCCCGACGTGGCACCACTACGGTTTCCTGGGCGATTTTGTCAACTCGCCGGTCCGCTTGGTGCCACAGTTCGGGTACGAGAGTAATGCGAATTCCAGCGAGGGGACGAGCACGCAGCTTGAGGTCGCGCAGAAAGCGCAGCTTGAGAGGGAGGATTGGTGGACTTCGGAGGCGGTGTTGGAGGGGATTCGGTTGTGAAGTCTCCCTTGGAAAACGTTTTTTGCGGGTTGGTCGGGCTTGAGCGTTTCCCGACGCCTTCATGGTTTGGATGAACAAGTTTTTTGAAACGAATCGGGATGGTCTGACGTGGCAATTGCTTGCAATCACCCATACATTCCACGTGCCATAACGATACAGGGAGATACTCATTTCTGCGTCCTGGACATTGTCGGCATTTCACTGGCGTCGAGGATGGTTCCAACGCATGGAACCGCCGATATTAGCAGTTGGCGCATGTATGATGTAGCGGAATATGCAAGTTTTCCATTCTAGACACGGTCTATATTTCTGGTTTGACGGCACAACTGCATCATGGCTGAATTGATCAACATGCATTCTTATCCTTGTCGTAAACCCCCAAATCTCGAACAGTCAAATGCCATCTCGAGTCATCGATCACACCCACGTCATCGCTTCTCACCAGCGAACTCGTGACTCTCCATCCCAGACCCCATCTTGTCGTCTCCTGATCCGGATCCGGAACCACCGGTCAGATCCCCGTTGAGGATGGCAGTAAGACCGATTTCGCGCTCGATCCTGTCCTTGCGAGCAGCGTCTTCGGCGGCGAAACGAGCTTCGCCCTGGCCGAAGATCTCATCCATCTCCTCGAGAGTGCGTCCCTTGGTTTCCGGGACCTGTAGTGATCTGTTAGTTTTACTGATGATTGGTTGGGGCGGGGTTTTGGTGCAGGGCTTACAAGGAAGAATACCCAGGCGACACCGATGCAGGTGACGACGCCGAAGAAGATCTAGGACCAGGTTAGTATTCGGATGCATGAGAGCATTTTACTGATCGAACGTAAACTCACAAATGCTCCGAATTGGGATGTCTCAATGAAGTCCGAGGTTGACATAGCGACGGCAAACTAGTTTGTGTATCAGTGTGCATTCAGTACAGCCGCAACTTGATCTGGATTCTTCTCTTACGTTGTTGAGCCAGTTGGAAGAACCACCGAGCGAAACACCCTTTGCACGCAAGCCGAGGGGGAAGACCTCTGAGATGATGATCCAGGCAACGGGGCCCCATCTGGTTTGTGTTAGTGATGATTTGCAGAACAACGACATGGCGAGCACTCACGAGTAACCGAAGTGAATGGCGTAAAGCCAGATAAAGACGACAGCGGTCCAGCCGGCGCCTTGATGGGGTTTGTCACCATTACCGGCCGCAGCTGCGGCTTCCCAGTCTGCTCCGTAAGTAGCCGTGATGCCGGCAACGATAAAGTGGGAGACAGCCATGCCAATACCACCAACAATGAGAATGGTCTTTCTGCCGAATCGGTCGACGTACAAGACGGCGGGAATCGTGGCGAGGAACATGACGATGCCCACTACACCGGTTGCGAGGAGGGAGACGGTATTGTTGCCGCCCTCGCCAGCACTGAGACCAACACCTTGGAAGATGAAGGGCGCCTTTATCATTTGAAGTCAGCTCGTGCCCTGATTTGCTGATAGAGAACCTCGTTCTAGCATGTACTCACGTAATAGAGGATAGCATTGATTCCATTCCACTGCTGGAACACCATGGTGAGAATAGCAACCATCGTCCGCTTGAAGATCGAACGGTTGGTGAAGAGGGACTTGTATTCGTTCCACCCGATTAACATGTTACTCTTGAAGCTGCCGTCCTGGAGATGCGGGAATAGCTCGATCGAGCGCTGCTTCTCGAACTCACGCAGAGCTTTGATTTCGAGGAACTCGATGCGAACTCTGATGTCGTCCTTGCTTGTGCTGCGAAGGCGCGCCAAGGTGTCCAGGCATTCCTCCTCGCGGCCCTTGTTCATCAAGTGACGTGGACTCTGCGGCATGAAAGCAATCATGCCGACGGCGAGGATTGTGGAGGGAACGAGCTGGATGCAGATGGGGATGAGCCAAGAAGCATCTTTCAGGTCCTCGGGCGCACCGAAGCCCCCGATGAAGTTGGTACCGTATCCGATGAAGTACGAGACCATGATACCGAAGGTGATGGCCAGCTGCTGCAGAGCGACGAGAGCACCACGGACCTCTGGGGGAGCCAGTTCAGCGTTGTAAAGCGGGACGAGCATGCTGAAGGCTCCAACGCCGATGCCCGTGACGAAGCGTCCCGCGAGAATGTAGGCGTAGCTCTTGAGAAGGGCCTGGACGATCACACCAACGGTGAAGACCACGCAAGCGATGACGACCGTCCAACGACGTCCTGCGTAGTCGGCGAGAATACCGTTGGCGAGAGTACCGACCCACGCTCCAAGTTCCAGGATAGCAGTAAGCAGTCCGCGAGTGGTTCCAGTAGTTCCGCCAGAGCTGTACCAAGGCTCCATCTGCAAGATTGTCAGCACTCTCCACGCGATGAGGGAGAACTGCTCCGCTTACGTGTCGAGTGAACGAAGTCATGGTCAAAATCTGACCGAACATGCCCTGGTTGTAGCCATACACAAAGCCACCCAGAGCAGCGAACAAGGCAATCGCCGTGGTCTTGCCATTGGACAGTAGTCCTTTCATGCCTGTCGGGCCTGCATATTGAGCGCGCGCGGCCGAAAGGCCAGCTCCTGCAACCGGTGCCATCTTGTCAGAAGCGTCGATAAAAGTAAATAGCGAGTATCGCAAAGCAACCCTCAGATCAGCATATCTGGGGAGCCTCGCAAGCTATGTATAAGCCAGGCCATCCGGTATATTAACCCCCCCAGGCAAGTCATCCTGGGACAAGACGGGGTGCCGAGCCGCCATCAGTCTTAGCATGAGGGGTGAAGTGGTGCGAAGGATGATGCCGGTATCCACTGAGCAGCAGAGCCACGCGAGATGGTACAGTCTTGGGAGGCGTGGGAGGCTCCAAGAGGCATGGCGCGCTAAGTGACTTCAGGCTGAATGCGAGGTGATGATGATCGTTTGGGTGTAAGCGAAGGCGCACGCGTCGAGAAGATGCCGCGATATGCCGGGCTCACTCGTCATATTAGAATCCTTCGCCGCAGAGAGTGTTTGATTTTGTAGTCAGGAAATTGGGTGGGCATTTTGCCTAATTTGTTTGATGATTGCTTGATTGATGAAGAGCGTTCGTTGGTTTGTTGGAGATGATGTGTTTTGACGGCTGTGGCTGTTTGGCTTTCAGCCTCGGAATTCGGCTAGAGAATTCGTCGATCTCACCACGCCTTCGGCTGGTTGCATCAGGCGCTCTGCACGTTTCGCAGAGCCGCCAGTAGCTTGCATTCTGACTGGGAAGAACAAGCGTTGCGAGCATTTCGTCACCCAATATCAATGTGCATTAACGTCTCGGGAAAGCTTGAAGTAAGTGTCCCAGCTCGACATCTTGGACGCAACATCGCGTGCAAACTAGGTCATTTTGAAATGCTGTATTGTACTGTCTACCAAGTGTGAGTTTTAGTTCGTAAGTTGGATCATGATTTCCCCCTTCACACGCTTTTCCCACAAGCGCCTAAAAGATCTCGGAAAACGGCACGTCGACTACATTAGCCGGGCCTCTTCACTCTTATCCATGAACCGTGGGCCGTGAGCCGTAGGCGGTATCTTTCGGATGATTCTTAGGTTTGTCCCATCTTATAGACAGGCCACATCCGTTCCAGATGTTCATGTACTCTTCTTCTTGCTGAAAAGCTTGCCGAGATCGAACACGGGTAGAGGGCATGGGATCTGGACGGTCTCGCAGACCTCGAGGATGGCAAGGTACCTACACGCAAGGCTTCGTCAGCAAAAGTTTGTAGAGGTGCCGGAGCAACAACGAGTGACATACCAGCCACAAATCAGGCCGATGAAGCCAAAGCCACCAGCAACCTTCAGCAACATCAATATGTGGGCCAGATCCGCCTCCGAGGCCGCGGTGGGGACAGCGGCATCAGCAGCTGCAATAAAAGCGAACAAGAAGACGAGGCCGAAGAAGAGGCCGACAAATAGCAAGTTAACACGGAGTGTACCAATCAGGATCACGAAGCTGACCATGCACCTGTTTGTTGCAAGTTAGCGACGACTGAGGAATTTATTCCAGTTGGAAACGTACATTGTGATGTTGTGGAAGACCTGCGAAGAGTTGTAGGGCGCACCGTTCGCGCCACCTTCGGTTCCGAATGCGGATGTGATCTGGTGCATAGGGTCCTGGTTGTACGCGAGGGAACCCCAGTGGGCTCCGTAAATGATGAAGACGGCGAAGGGGAAAGCTGGATGATTGTTAACATCGTCGGAGGCTGTGCCGCCAAAAGAGACCGATTCGACATACTATTTCCGAGAACGAACTCTGCGAGACCTGCGATCACCATAGCAATACATCCGAAGAAGTAGTAGTCGGCAGTGAGGCCAACAAGGGTGTACGGTGGAAGAGCGCCTTGGAACTGGCATAGCGTGAGGATTGTCGAAGTGTATGGGATGAGGAATCCAAGGAGACCGAGCAAACTCGGATTGGCTAGGATGGCGTGTCAGATGGTGATACCCAGTTTCTGTGAACTCTTGAAATCTCACCAAACCGCTTCGCTGCATCACCAGCGCGAGGCGCCGAAGGCTGGAAGAACAGACGCTCATACTGCTCGTTCGACAGAGTGATTGACGTGTTCGTGCGATTGAGTGGGGCACCATCGATGTGCTGAGACTCAAGGTCTGGCGAGGTCTCGTATTTTTCTGTCATGTTAATTGATTTGTGTGAGAAAGTATGATTAAACCGAGTGACGTTTGGACTGGCGATGCGCGTTAATAAAGGATTCGCAGCATCACGACCCGAAGCATGTACAAATACATCTGTCACCCGGCCACACGCGACGACTTCGATCGTATCAATTCAATACGCCACCAAGGTTTAGCCTTTTCCCCCGCTTTGCGGAGTCTCCTCGTTTCTCCAGACTGAGGGCGAGGACGGACCACATCGTAATATTGGCGAGACCTGAACATCGGTAAGGTAGCCAACATACAGACCATGAGGCGTCATCTGCAAGCCTCCTGCCTAGTTCGATCAAGCTCAAAGCGTGAAGCCCTATAATTCGCACGTGGCGCTAGCCAAACGATGTCAAGCATCCACAACTCATCCTCGGCTACAGCCAATTCTGAAGCCAAGATTCCAAAGATCCCGAGGCAGTTTCCTATTCTTTGAGTGCCGATGGTGCTGTGCCGCGTAAGTCGACGGTGTTGAACTGCTTTTGCAGTCGTGCATCCTCGCCAAGTCCCGCGAAGCGCTGCAAATAGTAGTCTTTCGGCACGACTACTGTGCGAGTGCGACATTTTCATTAGGTTGAACGTCTGCCGCTGATCCTGGAACGGTCTGGATCCGAGTGACTGAATAAAGTTGAGGCTCTTCTCACCTTCAAAAGGTAGTAAATTGCGGTCCCGGGCGAACCTGAACACTGCTTGCGAGGCCTCCAGCCTGGAGGAAACCCGCATTGAACAATTTGTTGCTAAAGAGTACAGCAATTCCAATTGCTCGATGCCGAACGGCGAAGGCTCGGCATGCTGTTATACGCAGCGGACTGCAGTATGGTGCTCCTTTGGTGTGCCGAGGCTGCGTAACACCCAAGGGTAAGGAGGGTGGCCGAAGGGCGCCAAACATGGCGAGTGACTGTTCACTAGCTTAGTTCCTCACCATTACGCCGCGGCTCCAGTGATACCCGTGGTAGGGCCAGGCTGACCATGACAGTACTTAGTATCGACTGGCCCACACCGCCAGCTCGCAACACTCCGCGCCTCGGACGAATAAATGTAACATGCCGAGTCTCTTGTATGCCGGGCTCAAGGAAGTTACAACCAGAAGACGGACCGATGGCTTTCACATGAAGACGTTTCCAAAGGCGACGCCCAGGCCGCGCTCAACGAGCCATGCCTCCAATGCCTTCATGTCGCTGCGATTCGCCCTTTCACCCCGTCGTTCACCGACCGTCTCCGTGATCTCCTCCATCCCATCAAACACTCTCGCGAGATTCGCATCAGTCTGGCGATAGCGTTCGCTCACTTTCTTGTGCTGGGAAGGAATGTCGCCCCAGCTGTCGGTTTTGATGAACTTCATGAAGTCGTCGATGGCCGTGGATCCGCCTTCAAGGCACAGGATGCCTGGCTTCCCGGCCATCAGGAAACCCGACAGACCGTATGTCGGCGCGAAGTTCACCAGGTCGTCGCGCTTCGCTCTTGTGCTGATCGAAGGGAAATAGAACCAAGCTCTGACCAAGGGTGCGTCTTTGTCGAAGAGGAGGTTGACTTCTGTGCATGATCGGTCTGACTGGGCCGAGTACTCCAATGCAGCCTCCTTGACGTATTCGATCACAGTCAGAACGTCTTCATCTGGGATGCTCGTGTTGAGCTGTGACACCTGAGTCTTGCTCATCCAAGGCGGCTGCTGGACTCTGGCCTTGATAGCTGGAGCATCCAGGCTTGAAAAGTCGTCCGAGTGCAGAGGCACTGTCAGACTCAGCTGTAACGGCCTTGGTTCATCCCCCTGAACACTATCTGAGTCGGCCAGATCCAAGTCGAGCAATATAGTGAGGCTGGGTTGGATATTTGTGGACAGCGCTTCGTCTTTGTCGTCATCGCACCACAATCGCAATGTCTCTATCAGGTCGAGAGACGCAGGATCGATGTGTACGGCGTCGTCGTGCGCATACATGGCCATGAGTAAGTCGATCTGCCCGAGCTGCATGGCCATCAATTCTTTCGGTAAAACATCCTGGCCAGTCATGATACCAAGAGAGGCCCACAATATCTTGAGTAGTCCGAGAAGGGTAGTGGAAGTGTTCTCGACCTAGTCGCGAGGCAATCGTCCCCTTGGTTTTCGCGTTGCGACTCAACTTGAAAGTCTTCCAGAGCAAAGGCCGAGACCGGTGGGGCACTTCGCCGTGTTCGGCGTAAACGTTGCTTTTATGTCGTAGCCCCAAACACATGCAAATCGTAAATATGATGAACAGATATGAGTGATAAAACTTTGACAATGTCAGCATCCCATGAGTTTTCTTGACTTGGATCGTCATCCTAATGGAAGGACTTTCGGGTGCGAAAGACGGCTTCCCCGATTGTATTTGACTCTCTGTGAGCAAGAACACGTCAAGATTTCCCAAACATGGCACAAGAACAGACTCTCCGTTGACGAGAACGATACTAGAGGTAGGATCAAAACAGACGCTTCCAAATATACTTAACTATATCGCGAGAATGTCGATTACTGATCGGATTACGAACGCTTGCTGTCTGGTAGCAACCCCAACACTAACCCTTGTCATTAGAGGCGACGACATCAATCGTCATGATCTGACGAGCAGATTCAAGATACGTTTGATATATGGAAGATACTTCTATGTATACCTAGGTAATTCATTTCTATTGTTATATGTACATCATTTTCATAGCCAATCTGAGGATATACTCCGTTTTGGACCCCGCTCTTTTCGAATCACGTAATCGGTCTCCCTCGGTTATGATGTCTAATTGAAAGAGAAGATCTTTTCTAGTCACACGACGGTATACACATACACTCTTGATTGTATATAGTACCTGGTACATTCTAGTGATCCAGCTGATGATGACAAACAATGTAGCAGTAATCATAAACAAGAATGTCGTTGTTGTCTCGATTCTACGAAATCGGGATATAGCCGCCGAATTTTCGGGGGCGATCACATCAGCAGCAATATTGTTTACCAATCATGATGTTATGACGCAAGTCAGAGAAGCACAGTACATAAATGGAGTGTATATATGCACCCAAACCACATCATGACCATCGAAACGTTCAAATCAACATCTCTCCGTTACTCCGTGGCCACTCGTAGTGTCCCCTCTTCACAAACACCGAATCGAAGCTGAACTCAATAAATGCCCATAAGATTATCAGCGCCCCGCCTAATTCCAAACCTCTCTCGCCACATCACCAGGACATCTCCATTTGCATCAATATCACAAAAGACACAGCTCGCAAGGATGACGACCGCAAGCTTCAAGCACATCGACCTAGCATCGAGCACTTCGGCAAAGCCATGGAGCAAAGTCGACGGTCCGGGCATGTCCTTTGAGATGAGAGACCACCAGCGACCAGTCCACAACATCCGCGACGACCAAGCAAGTTTCACCACCGACAACTCCGGCTTTGCCGTCTACAACACACCTGCCAAGGAGAAGCTCTTCACCGACGACGCCGCGGTCCGCAATGGCTACTACCAAGAAGTAGAAGATATGCTCCGCCAGCGCCTCCCCGGCATCAAGAAAGTCCACATCTTCGACCACACCATCCGCCGCAGGGTCAAGGACGCTCCTCGCCAGCCGGTGCAGCAAGTGCACGTCGACCAGACGCCCGGCGCGGCAGAGGTGCGCGTGCGCCGCCATCTCCCCGAAGACGAAGCAGAGCAGCTCCTCAAGGGCCGCTACCAGATCATCAACGTCTGGCGACCGATCGAGAACCCAGCCTCGGACATGCCGCTCGCGGTCATCGACTGGCGCTCGACCTCGCCCGACGACTTCGTCCCCGTCGACCTGATGTACCCTGCGCGCGCCGACAGCGCAATGGACGACGACGACCGTGGGAAAGAGAAGCTGCCCGACCAGCAAAAGTACAACTCGACCGAAGGGTACGAGGTGCGCGGCGAGACGCTGGGAGTCGCTCCGAGCGACAAGCACAAGTTCTACTACATGAAGGATATGACGCCCGACGAGGTCATGTTGTTGAAGTGCTTTGATTCATGGGGCGAGGGGATGCCGAACGGCAAGAAAGGGCTGGCGGTAAGGACGCCGCACACGGCTTTCTTCGACCCGAACACTCCCGAAGGCGCGCCCGGGAGGCAGAGTATTGAAGTGAGGTGTTTGGTGTTTTACGAGTAACGATTGAATGGATCCTGGTATGTATTGTAGATATCATTGAAGCGATATTATTACTCTTCACATGTAAGACTGGATGACGTGATTTTCGAGACGCGACAAGCACAAAGGGCTGTTTCATAGTGATAATGGCTGTGCATCAGGTTGAGGCATGGCATATGCCCGGTGCCCGGTGCTAATGCAGAGTGGAGCCGAAGGAGAGAGCTTAAACGGCAACGTCGATCGGAGAAGCGAACCTTGGAAGGAACGAGTCGTCGTCTTCGCGTAACATTTGACATGTGTGAATTTACTCGCCTAGTATATATAGCATCAGACATCAACGTCAACCTATTCTAACAAGCCTTTTTGGCCTACCCATCACAAGACAACAACGCCATGGATCTCACTGTGATAATCGCCACCTCTTCACTAGCGGCTCTGCGAAAACCTGGGCAGTGTCATCATCCCAACAGCTCTTGCGCGTCCCTCCGCACGTTCACGGAAACTCCGCATGGCAGGCCTGCTGCTGTTTTCCGACAAGGAAGATGAATAATGATTCGATGAGTTGGAGCGTGGAGGTCCGGGGCCGTTTGTTATTATTATTATGGACCCACGCCCGCCGCAGGAGCAATCGCGATTATGAGACCAAGGGCTGGTTTTGTGCTTAGGTACTCCCCTGTGCCATGATCCGCACTCCGCACAAGGAACCACTTAGGGGCGCAGTTTGAAAGATACAAGCACCTCCATCGGCCGGTTGTGATAATTCTCGCGACATTTTGGATTCGCAACACGTACCTGTGTCTTCCTTTATCGTTGCTCAAAAAGCCCTTGCTTCCAGCCAGGTACATTACAGCGTCACCGCCTCCTCCGGCGGGGGGAGATTTTTCTTTCTCTTTGGATTTCTTACCTTTCTCTCTTCTGAGTGTTGGTGATGGAGAGCCCGATCCGGAAGACCAGGCGCTGGCGAATGCCGTCAATCGCCCAGGGTGCTGCTGGATATCTGGTGGCTTTGCTTTTGGCACTCTCTTTTCGCCATGTCGTTCTTGGTAGGGACCGCACCGCACGACGTTTCGACGTTCTACTCCCAAGCTAACGCGACAATCATAGAACGCGACGACCCATACAAATGCAAAGCCCTCATGACCGAGGGCGAATGGTATCACTCCCACACCTGGCTGGCTCCAGGTTGTGATTCCAGGCCGTACGGCGTTGAGGAGATTAATACTTGCTTCAACCACAGCCGCGTGGTCATCGCTGGCGATGCTTCCGTCCAAGGGCTGTTCTGGTCAATCGCACTGGCGGTTGATGGCAGAGTGAAAAGGCAAGGTCCTATTGAGAGCAACTTACGCTACAGCAATTCGAATCTCGAGCTGCGATATCTCTACGATCCGTTCCTCAATGGCTCCGAATTGCTTTCCACACTCGAGGCGTACCGCGATGGAAAGCCGGAAAGCCCTTCGATTATTGTCGTTGGTACTGGAAGATGGCATGCTGCGAATGATGCGGTGCAGGAATTCGCTGGCGCCATTGATCGAGTGGCTGGTGTTGCCCACTCATCCGATACTCGCGTCAGTATTGGGAACAAGCTGCTATCGGGGAAACACGGACCGGGAAACCTCCTCCTCTTTGCTCCCCTGCAACAACCTTATAGCGACCAACCGACCACAGACTCAAAACTCGCCACTTACCGACAAATCAACGGACACCTCCAACAACGTTACGATGAAGCTGCGATCGATGTGATGTGGGCTTTCACACAAATGACGGAAGGGCGTCGAGACAAGCTGATCAAAGGTGGGCCGGCCGTCATCGATGAGGTCTCTCGCAAACAGGCCGAGATCGTCCTCGCTTTAAGGTGCAACGCCAAGATAGCAGCCAAAGGACATTTTCCCAATACTAGGACATGCTGCGCGAATTGGAGAACACCAAACTGGATTCAGACGGGCTTCCTGGTGTTGGCTTTGGCTGTGTTACCATTCATTGTCGTGATGGATCTGCTTGTACCAACATTCAGTGACAAGGCACGTCCAATCCTTCGAGGCTTCTCCGGATTCACCATCATGATCGCGTTGCAATACGCTTCAGACCGGACCCATCTCTTCGAACAAGTGAAACGACTCGACTTAGTAGATCACAACCTCAAAGGAATGCTCCTACTGATCGGCGTCGTCGGTCTCTTGTCCATCCGACGCAGCAAGCCGTCGAAGAAACCCGGCCTAGGCGAGAGCCCACCAAACCAACCCTTCCTCTCCCGCGACCAGACCAATGAATGGAAAGGATGGATGCAAGCCCTAATCATCACATACCACTACAACAAAGCCTGGACAGCCCTCTGGTTCTGGGAAATAATCCGCCTATGCGTGTCCTCTTACCTCTTCCTCACTGGTTTCGGACACACCCTCTTCTTCCTCCAGAAAGAAGACTACTCTTTCCGGCGTGTAGCCAGCGTTTTAATCCGCACGAACCTCCTCCCAGTCACTCTAGCCTACGTAATGCGCACCCGCTGGCTGCTCTACTACTACATGCCGCTCTCGACCTTCTGGTTCCTCGTCGTCTACGCCACTCTAGCGATCGCCCCAAGCCTGAACAAAAACAAACTGACCCTGACATGCAAGATCATCGCCTCTGCCACCTTAGTCCGCACCTTCATCACCACCCACGACCTTCCAGAGACCTTTGTCCGCCTCCTCACGCTAACCTTCCGAATGTCCTTCGACGCCCGCGCCTTCTTCGATTACCGCGTGCGCATCGACGAATACGTCGTCTACGTCGGCATGCTCAGCGCCGTCCTCTACCTCTGGCTCAAAGAAACCCTCCACCCCGAAAAAAGACGCCCCGACGACACCCTCACCGAAACAGCACTCCGCCGCCTCTTCCCCTACCTCAAACCCCTAACCGCCCTCCTCGCCGCCCTAACCCTCGTCTACTTCTGCATCCACGTCCCCTCGACCTTCACCACCCCGCAAGCCTGGACAACCTGGCAGCCCCTCCTCGGCCCCATCCCAATCCTCTGCTTTGTCGTCCTGCGCAACTCCCTCCCCGTCCTCCGCAACCACCACTCCGCGGCCTTCGCCTGGTTAGGTAAGTATTCCGGCGAAATGTACACGATGCAGAACCACCTGTGGCTCGCGGGCGACCAGGAATCCGTGCTGCGCACGGGCTTCTTCCGCGCGGGCGACGGCACGCTGCGGAACGATCGGTGGCGCGACTTGGTGGTGCTGACGCCGGTGTATTTGGTTGCTTGCTGGGTTGTGGGGGATGCGACGGGGGTTATTGCGAATTGGTTCTTGGAGGAGGAAGGAGAAGGGGGAGAAGGGGGGAAAGACGGAGGGAGAGGAGGAAGCGCCTCCTCGTCGTCGTCGAGGCCGGAAGACGCGCGGAAACGGCGGAGGAGCACGCAACCCTATGGACATGCGCGCGCGGTCTCGGCGTCGGCGGTGGAGATGGGGTTGTTGGCTGGGGAGGGCTTCGCTAGTGGCTCCTCCTCCTCCTCCTCCTCGTCGTTCGACGACGAAGCATACCTGTCAGAGAAGTATGCGCCGCACCAGTCGTCGTCGCCCGGATTGTTGCGGCGCGTCAAGGGGATTTGGCCTGGGACTGTCTGGGGCCGAACGGCGCTGACGCTTGCTGTGCTGTGGGCCTTGAATCTGGTAAGTCTTTTTTTTTTCCGGACGATGGTTGAGATCTAGTTATGCGGGAAAGCTAATTTGCGTTTTTGCAGACGTATACGTAGTGACACATGTATGTCAAGCTGTTTTTTTTTTTTCGTATTCATCCCACTTTCGTCTTCGATTTGCCTTTTAGGGACTTTGATACATCGTCCCTTTTCCGCGATCAGACCTATGTGAAATGTCGAATCAAATCCAATGAACAGCCCGTGTTTCGATTCGGTGATGGTGGGAGAGATTTTCTACGCGTTAACTCTTTTCTGTCGGCACTACTGTGGTGCTATTGTGACCTCAATATCATCTGAGCCCGTCCGATATCAAATCCTAGCACTGTCGTCACTATCATCTACAGTGATGAAGCACATCATGCATCATCGTGTCTGATTGTCCCTAATCGCCAAGGGGGTGGACTGAAAATCCAGTCGCTTTCATGCATAAGCCGTTAAACCCCAACATAAACCATTCCCCCGGGGTCTATCGCCTGCCACCGCTCGTGCTCGAACTGCGACCTAGGTCTATACTGCTGCGCAAGCTGTCCATGCTAGGGCGAAGCGAGCTCGAACTCGAGCGTCGCCGGCGCCGGCGTTCTTCCTCGGGGTCTTTGGGCGAGAGGCCACTCGCGCGAGCGAAGAGGTTCAACACGTCTGTCAAACTGACAACGCCAGTGAGACGGCCGCTCATGTTTTGTCCGGGTAGGACTGCCGCGCTGACGGCGGCGCCTGGGCCAATGCCTGTGACTGACGATCCAGGTGAGCTGTGTGTGGGATCGTCAAGGGCGTGTGGCCGTGGCTGGACATGTGAGTTGGAGAGATGGGATGTGGGTTGGAAGCCGGGGCTGGGAGGGACGGAGCCGGCGGGGGATGGGCTGTCGACTATCCACATGCGGTGGGAGCGGGTTGCGACGAGTTTCGCGACGGTGTGTGCGAGGGTGCTGACGGGCGTCACGTGGAAGACTGGATACGAGTCTTGGCCGTCGTTCAAGCCGCGTTCGGAGAGGATGATTGAGATGAAGTGGATGCACGTATCGGTGAGGAGGGGGATGGAGGAGCTGTCCGTGAGCAGCTGCGTGGGTCATACGTCAACTGGTCGTCACATGTTAAAAGGACAGGACGATCGAATGCAAAGCTTACCTTTACGTCCACGTGGCTGATGTTGCCGACTACGTTCTTCTGGTTGTCAAGCACGGGTAAACTGGTGATGCCTTCGTCGTGCATGAGCAAGAGGGCGTCCTTGAGCGGCCGATCTCCGTTGATGTACACAACGTCCTTGGCACCGGCTCTGAGGTCGCGCAATGTCCGGGAGTACAAGGCTTCGGTCGCGGAGAAGTTCTGGTGGTTCTCCCAGAAGAACCTCACCAAGCGCAGCTGACTGACGATGCCCACGACTTCTGATGTGCCCTCCTTACAGATGATCAGTCGGTGTGAGCCGCCGCCTAGCACTTCCATTGCCTGAGTGAGATCCGCGGTGTGAGGGAGGAAGGCAGGCATCTCGCGAGCTCCAAGATGGTCTAGCAAGTCGGCCAACGGGATGGCTTCGCCGCTTCGAGCTCGGTTTGAGAGTTGTTGGGCACTGTCGTCTGGTAGTGCTAGGCCCAGGACAAGCAATAGGTATGCATTGAGGTCTGAGTAGTCAAAGGTCGCGACTGCCGTCTTGGTCTTGGTCGACTCTCGCACCAGGATCAAGTTGGGAGCTCCAGACTTGACGAGAAGCTTTGTGGTATCCTCGATGCTGGTATCCAGCTGCACGAAACGGACCTCTGCGGGATCGATGATCTCGTTTACTTGGATGTTCCGCCAGTCCCGTCCCCGGAAGCGAGCATCGTCGCCGTTGCTCTTGGATGGCGGATTCATGAGGAGTTCGGCCAGGGCAGAACCCGAGAAGGAAGGCTGTCTTTGAGCTCTGGGAGAGGGTGGGTAGTTGCGCAAGTTGTCTGCCCAGCTGGCGCGGTGTGAGACGGAAGGCGAGTGCGAGGCGTCTTTGCGAGGGGTGTGTGAGGGCGAGTTGATGGTGCTAGAGATGGCAGAGGAGGATGCTGTGTTGGTGTTTGATCGAAGTAAGGGACTTGGTCGGTTATTATTGGTACGCGTCGAGCTCGACTGCGATTGCGACTGCGACTGCGGTTCGGCCGATGACGAAGCAGGTCTCGGGATTGCTGCCTGACTGGGCTGTGCCATTGGACGGAAGGGAGGGAAGGGAAGGAGCGATGGACTCGTGACCTGTAAGTGAAGTAGACTGGATTTAGTATTGACAGGACAGGACAGGATGAGCTTCGCTTCAGCACCAGCAGTATTGAGGAGAGTAGTGAGGAGTTGGACCACAGACTGCTATCGCTGCACATCACATGCCACTAAGAAACGAGCTGCAGTAACAGATCGTCGCCAAGCACCAGCTAGACTCATCCTTTGCCCAAACACCCCACTAACAGTAGTTATGTAACTCCCCTATCGTTTGATCCATCAGTCATCTTCGAAGGAGCTTGCTATGGAGTGACCAACCATGGAAACAAGCAATGGCAGACATTGGTATACAGCTGGCAAAAAGACACCAAAACAGAGTGAACGGGTGACATCGTCTCATAAGCCAAGAAACGTGGCTCGCGTGGCTTTCAGCCGGACCTTGCACCTAAGGTTCATAGTTCTTTTCACGTGCCACAGTCTGCTTACATATGCCCTATATCTCGTGACTGCGGTGTCTCGAATGAGACATCAGCATTGCTGACAAAGGCGGCATTCAAAGTCAGATTGGACTTGGAGTCATCCTTTGCCTCGCAAAATCACTGACCGTACAACAGAAAGAAAGGAAAGTCAATCGGCATTCATCAATACCACTTTGTGACTCCTCAGCTAGACTGCTGACCTAAACTCACTGACCTCGCATCTCGCAACCAGCAGAGAAAGTCTCGCGGACCTGTCCATTTCGCGGACGCACTACAGTACCCACGTACATCAAAGCAACTCGCGGCCATCATAGGGGGAAAAAAGCAACAACATCTCACGCCAAAACAAACCCCCATCAACAACAACCAATCTCCAAAATGTCCCTCCCCGAAGTCTACCGCCTCGCCCACACAGCCGAATGCCGCCTGCAAATGGCCGCCGGCGCCAAAGAGCGCGACCTGCGCTTCGTCGTCGGCCACCTCATGCACTACGAATCCCTGCGCCTCCGCATCGTCGAAATCGAACACGACATCAGCAAATCCGACCGAGCCCGCGCCGTGCAATTCCAAGGGGCCGGCGAGCTCAAGAAGAAACCCTCCACAGGCCAGCTGGGCCGCAGATCGCCTCCTCCTCCTCCTCCGTCGTCAAAGCACCAATCATCACCACTAGACGACCGCCACATCCCCGGTCTCGACGACGACGAGGAAGACGAACTTTCAGACAGCGCTTCTGACGATGTGGACTTGGATGGCGATGATGATGACGACGACGACGATCTATCACTAACCCGCTTTCCGTCCGGGAGTGCGAGACCGCCACCTCTGGAGGCCGACGAGGGCGATGAAGTGGACGAGTACGCCGACGAGCCTGTTTCGCCCGAGGAGCCAGACCAGGCTTCGATCGAGCAGGCCGTCAAGGGGGAGAGCAACGAGCTTCTGGCTGCTTACTACAACCGTACCAGGAAGTGTAGTTGCCATGGCAAGACTGACGATGCGGAGAGTTTCGGGCGCGTTTGGGAGTTGCCGCCTGGGGAGGGCGACAGGGTGGGTGTTACGAGGGTTGTGGCTGAGGTTAGTGCACGGGCTTGATGGGGTTTTGGATGGTTTGAGATCAATCTTTTGATGGCGCCGGGGGTTGACGAGAGTGTGAGATGATGCCTTTTATGGTATGTGATGAGAATGGACGGATGAGGCGACCTTGAGGTAGGGCAAGCCATCGAAAAACTTGCAACAGCTTACTGCTAGGGCTGGGTAGGTGGCCGTCTAGCTGGTACCCATCGAGTTTGGCCCGAGAGGATCGAATGTCTTAAAGGTGAGAGACGCTTGACGCCGGCATGCTGGAACAACCGTACGGCAACGAGCCTCGTGCAGTCAGTATTGCTGAGCACTGCACCAGATCAACGAAGGCGGCCATGCTCACCACAAGTGACGTGGGCACTCTCAATCGACTAGAATGATAACAGGATGAATAATGCTTTTTTTTCTTACATCATCACCTCTATTTCCCGAATTTGCCACAGTGAACCGTAAGCAAGTGGTCCTCGCTCACCAACACCGCAATAAGCCATTCCCATCCTCGAACCATCCAACAACCCTCTCCCTCTCCCTGTCCCCTTCTAACTAAGCGCCTTCATAGTCAACTCAACCGTAGCAAAAGTCCCCGCGCTAACCGGCGCAGCCCTCAAAAGCGTCGGCCCCACGCCCCTCCAAAACCCGCCCAAACCCTCCTGCCTGAACGTCTGCGCAAAAGCATCCCGCATGCTCTTATACCTCTGCTTCTCCCCAAACCCGTCCGTCTGCATCTTCGACTTGACCACATCCAGCGGGTACGAGCTCAGCCACAGCGCTTCGCCCGCCAGCGCGCCGTAGCCCGCAATCTTCCACGTCGGGATCTCGCTGCGCGCCGTCTGGTTGCGCGCCGCGTCCGAGTTCATCATGTACTCAAAGGCCAGGAACCAGCAGCCGTAGGCTTGCGCTTCGCGCAGCAGCGTCACCGAGGTGCCGCGGTAGAGGCCGCGGGCCACGCTCGGGGATTTGGACAGCTTGGAGATGCAGTCTAGGGGCCCTGCGTAGAGGCGTCCGGCGCCGTGGGGTTGGGTCTGTAGGCGGATGCGGATGTGCTCGATGGGGCTGGAGAGGAAGGTGTTGCTGAGGCCTGCGAAGGCTCCCGCGAGATAGTACTGGCCGTAGCTCATGGGTTTCCCGGAGGCGGCGTTTTGGGATTCAAAGGCGCGGCGGGCGTAGTTGTAAGCGCCGAACTGGACGGAGACGCAGGCGCCAATTCCGATTAATGGGGTGAGTGTGCCTTTGTAGAAGGCCGAGGGGCCTTCCTTTTTGAGGATCTGGGTGGCGCAGTCGGCGGCGCCTTTGTAGTCGGAAGTGGTCTGCAGGCGGACTTTGATGATGTCGAAGGGCTGGCCGATGAGGACTTGGGCGATGCCGCCGACGGCGCCCGAGAAGAGGTCTTTGAAGGTTTCGTTAAGGCCGACGTTGGCTTCTTCCAGTGCTTGCGCCATTGTGGTGTTGTGTGTATCTGTGTATCTGTTGGGATGTGTTTCTTCAAGAAAGAAAGTCCCGATTCGCCGCTTCTTGGGGCTGGTAGAAGTCGCGCAGTTTTGATCCTTTCAAGCTGATTCTGCTTGTGGTCCCGATATATATCTTCGGTGGCGAGAGTCACTGTCACGGCTTAGGGAGTCACGATAAATGTTTGAAAGAGCATCGAAGATCCAAATGAGGAGCCGATTACGCGATGTCGACTCGCCAATGGCTTCCTATCTCGGACAGGCGATAGCGGACCCTTGGCACTTTCTCCAACGCCTCACTGAAGGATGAGTAATGTGATATTCACCAAACGAGCTGAAATTCTTTACTAGAGCATAGCTATTCAGAAGCACTCGACAGCATTCATATAAGCCAAGCAGTACATCGATCCGATCGCTGGTGGCCGAGATACAGAGCGCAAACCATGTTTGGACATCCGTTAGCGCCGATAATACCGCGGCCAATCAGATCGGTCGGGTCGGAACCACTGGCAAAGAAAAGAGTCAGATGGACGACATGATTAAACCGAAGTTGTGGTAACTATCCAGAGGGTGATACCTACTCTCAGAATTCGGATTGAAAACCAAACACCGGGCTTCCCGACGGTACGCGATGGTCAAATATCTATCCGGTGGAGTGCAGGAGACATACTGTAGGCATATATCTCATACCAGATTGGAGGTGGGCCGATAACCGATAAGTGGCCCGGGTATAACGAGCTGTAATGTAATGCCCAAGACCAAGGGACATGAGCAGCCTTTGAGCATGGTAGGTGGCATTGTTCTTCCATGCCGAACCTATTCAACCTTACCTACCTACTTATGCGGGCTTGGGTACAAAATACGGCATCGGAAAAGCGATGAGCCAGAGCGCCATGGATACTTCATCGCAGGCCTCATATTCAAGGCCGCGGCAGAGGATCACCTTGGCATGCAACGGATGCCGTCAAAAACGAACGAAAGTATGGAGCATTTCTCTCATCTGCCCGTCCGTCAACGGCTGACAGCATCTATAGTGCGATGGAGGGAGACCACGGTGCGGAGGTTGTCTGTATCGCGACGAACCATGCGAATTCACTCAAGTGGAGAGTAAACGAAAGTACGGCGCTCCCCGGCTCTTTATTCATCTCTACAGGTCGTTAAAATTGACAGACGTCCAACCCTTCAGTATGTCGCTGCGCTTGAGACCAGAGTTGTCGAACTCGAAAGGAAATTACGCGCGAGTACGCATACGCATGCGTCAGCTTCTTCCCAGGATGACAAGACCGCGGGAGAATACGGCAATGCGGTCGGATCTGCGCTGTCATGTATCCCAAGTTCTCACAGCACGACGATCGGGGTCTCAGAAGAACACGACTCGGCCGAAGGAGATTCCCAGACTTCTCTCGACGAACTCACGGACCACTTTGAAGGCTTCACCATCAGCTCTACAGGAGACCTGCGATTCTTCGGAGCTGCAAGTGGTCTCAATCTAAGTGGTCACTACCCAAACGCAAACGATGCTGTGACTGCGAGCCATGCTCAGATTCGTAGCTGGGACGCGGCTCAGCTTTACGGTGTAACCGAATGTCCCGACGAACTGCGAGACCACCTGCTGAGGCTTTACTGGCGGTGGCAAAACTCCTGGCAGTACATGGTGCCTCAGTACTTGTTTCTTCACGATCTTCACGTTACCAAATCCTCTCGGTTCTGCACTCCTCTGCTCCTCAGCGCAATGCTTGCGTTGGCATCTCGGTACTCGGATCGACTAGAGGTCAGAACGGATGTGAACGACCCCAACACCGCTGGCTTGATGTATTTTACAGCGGCTCAGACCATGCTACACCATGAGCTCGAAGCGCCCAAAACTTCAACCATACAAGCTACAGTCTTGATCGGATTGTACATTACCGCAGCCGACAAGGAGTCGACCGGATGGCTCTATGCTGGTCAGGCTTCAAGAATGGCCTTCAACTTGGGGCTCCATCTCGACTGCTCGAAATACGTCCGTCAAGGTCTCATAAGTCCCGAAGATGCGTTTGCACGAAACGTCACGTGGTGGGGAGTTTATGTGGTTGATCGGTAGGTGGCTGCGCTTCCAGCCCACTCCAGTTCGCGCTTACACGATGAACAGGCTGTACGGTCTCGGAATGGGACGACCGGTCGGTATCCAGGACTACATCATCACCGCAAAACCTCTCGAGCCCTTCGAGCACGACCTCACAAGCTTGTTGCCCGAGCTTGGGCCTTTGCAGAACACACACTATCTCGACTCTGACATATCTATCAACGCTCGTCATACGTGTGAGATGTTTCAGATCGCCTCAGAGGTTCTGGAGAGACTGTGAGCGTGATGAACGAGACCACACATGCGGACATCCCAGCTGACGATACACAGTTACTATTCTCCACATGCCGGATGGACTGCAGCGAAGCGCAACGATCTGGTCATGCAGACTCAATTGCGCCTGATCAAATTCCATGATGGTCTGCCTAAAGCTCTGAAGATTTCTTCTTCTGCCCAGAGGCCTTCATTCCCTCACGTCTACCATATGCAGTATGTGGTTCTTTCAAGACTCGAAGACGGATACAGAGCTGACCAACCCTTCTAGCATGCAATACCACGTCTTGCTGATTCTACTCCATCGACCCTTCCTATCACAAGCCGACAAGTCCACAAGTCCTGAAGTTCCCACCGCATCAGAAAGCGAGCAAGCGCACGCCAAAGTGTGCAGATTCTCCGCGGACAAAATCGCCCAGATCTTCCGCGCCTACAGATCCAATTACACTCTTGTTAGCCAAACCCCTCCCCGGCCTGCAGTTTCCTCTTCACTATGAGCTCCACTAACGAGAAAACACAGCGCAATATCCCGATATCCGGCGTCCACGCCGCCTTCACCGCGGCGGTGATCCACGTCTACAACGCCGGCGATCCCCACCACGATGACCGTGAGTGCTCGCTCCGCTGTTGCAGAGCGTTGGTCAAGAGTCTCTACGAGATGAACGTCACGTGGTTCTGGTGCAACCGGTCAATCAGGGTGATCGAGAGTTTAGCTGCCGAGCGCGGAGTCGATCTTTGGGGAAGTGGCATGGCGCAAGAGATTGACGC
>Ga0265797_10000817_pt1 | contig 56819 bp, 40 predicted proteins | sample P2T30metagenome_FD_192433 | JGI IMG/M metagenome (GOLD analysis project Ga0265797, IMG submission 192433) | Plant litter microbial communities from East Loma Ridge, Irvine, California - P2 T30 | ecosystem: Environmental > Terrestrial > Plant litter > Unclassified | place: USA: California...
TTATTATTAAACTTTCAGGCAGACCTGTTAAAAATCGAGCCTGAACCTTGCTCTGATTCCCCATTCCGAAACAGTCGGATGATCCAGATAGTTAAACCTTTTCACAAGATCAACCCTTAAAATCTTGAAAATATTGGCTATACCGATACTTCCTTCCATATAAGGCTGTTTTTCAAGTGTATAACTAATTGCCCTGCCGTCATTGTCAACCGGGAATTTAAAAACGGATGCACCCATTGCCGGATTATTTTCATTACGCAGCCCGCCAACTACCGCTTTAAAACTAAATACTTCACGCAGTTTTAACTTCTTGATCAACGGTATTTTGTTTAACAGAAAACCATTCATGTAATACTGAACATCCAGACTTGCATAGTGATCACTGACAAATTCAAGGAAGTTCATTAGATTATATGAATTCAGCTGATAGGCATAAGTCTGGTTGGCTCGGTGAATAGTCAGTAGCGGGAACGGAATATTTTTGCCCACGATATAACCACCTTCTCCGGTTAAGTCCATAAACCCTAACTGACTTAAATAAACCCGCTTAGTAATGTTGGCTGTAAGATTGTGATAATTATTCTCTCCGGCAAAAACGCCTTTCAAACCGGCATTATATCTTAGTGTAAAGATCGGGAATTTGTTGATAATCGGTGTCCGGTATAATTTACCCTGGTAAAACTGCTCTCCCGGAGCGTAACGAAGTTCCAGATTAACTTCTGTATTCCGGAGCTGTTGCAAGACCTGATTATCTCCTGTAGCGGTAATCTTCTCATAAGTTAAAATTCCAGCCGGCCTTTGCGTCCATTCGGTGAATCCCAGTCTGTAAGAGAAGTGGCTAGGAAATTCCCGTACATATTCCAATTTGTATACATCATTGTAAAGCCACCGGTTATTTTCTCCTCTTTTGAAGGATAATAAAAAGTTGTCTTCCTGAACAAACTGTAAATCCTGACCCGGAATTTTGGTATCACGCTGAGCACTTGCACGGATGTAATGAAGCGGAAATGAATAAACGGATTTGTTATTCAGAGAATATGTACCGCTCAAAAAGTACTTCCATTTTTCATCTTTGAAACCATATGCGCCATAGGTTTCGAAAAATACCCTTTTGCTAAGCTCCGTTGTAGTACGTCCGCCAAATCTCAGACGAAACCCTTCAATAGGATTAAAACTGTAAAATGTATTAACTGGTCCTATTTCAACAATGCCGAAGGATTTATAACCTGCAAGAAAAAGCGATGTGATATCCATTGTTCTTCGGAAGGAAGGAATAGTCTGGAGTGTATCGACATTGCGGTAGATATCCTGCTCCGCTCTTTCAAGAGGTACATGCCTTACCTGAGACCAAAACTCTTCGCTTTTCCGTTCAGCCGGGTTATAGACAATTTGTTCGGCAGGACCATTGTACACACTATCCGGGCGAACATGGTTTACCTCATAATTCTTAAAATTCACAACCCGCTGTCCGAATAATCCGGCACCCTTCTCACCCAGTGCAAACTCCATACTCAATGAAGATTTGCTTTGATGATAACGTCCTTCGGGACCTTTCTCAAATTCGAGACGTGCTTCCAGGTCCCGCATGAAATTTAGATTGATATCCTTATTAACTGTCAGAAATGCATTTTGTACTGCATAATTTCCATCCAGTGTTATAAACAGCTTTCCTTCGAAAAGCATATCCGTTTTGTTTCTGGGAACAAAACCAAGCTCAATCAGCCATGGCTCCTGCGTTTTAACAGTATCCCGGATAAAAAATTTGTAAAACGTAGGCGCCGTATTGGCAATCGGGCTCAACAACAGATTGGTTGCAACGGATATATCATTTTTATAAATATTGATATCTTCATAGATACGATTGAAGTAAGCACTCAAACCATCATTGTCAACAAACCTGGAATCAAATTCCGCACGGCGGTTTGCTTTAACCCATTGTTTCTTGGTATAAGGATTTTTCCTGAAATAGATCTGGGACAGCTTTTCCTGCATATATGCCGGAAGTAAATTTTTCCCTCCTATTGATGCTGAGTCCTGGTTCCGGAAAAGAAACTGGTAATTCTTGAAAATTTTCTTATCCTTAAAAGATTCAGAAAGATTACTGAGCGCAAATGATATTTTTTCATACTGTTCGTATTCTACATAATCATTATTTGCCATTTGATTCTTATCCCGGTTTTCAATAACCTGGCGAATCAGCTGTACAGCAGGATTGTCCTTATTTCTATACTTAACTCTGCCTTTAACCGTAATTTCCTTAAGAAGAGAAGCATCTACCTGCATCTTGATATTGATCACCTGACTGATGCCCGGCGTTACCTTCTTTTCGATACTTTGGTAACCGATGTAGGTAAATTTGATAGTAAAATTGGGAGGCGTTAACGTCATAGCATATTTTCCGTCTACATCGGTAGTTGTTCCCATTGTTGTACCCGGAATGATGATGCTGACATAAGGAAGCGTTTCTCCGGTTTTGTCATCCGTGATAACTCCTTTAACTGTTGTCGTTTGGGCAAAAGCACCTTGGTATCCTGTAAAAAGGACACAGAGCATGAGCGCAAACTTTATGTATGCTGGCTTAAACATTGTCTGATCTTGATAGATTCTGATTTACTTTTCATGGCTTATATTCTACCGTGGCAACACAATTGCCCGACAGATATCATTTCCAAACCCTGCTGCAGCCCAATTGGTTACAGCCACTTTTTTTCTTTGTACCAGCTGAGCGTTGCAGCCAGTCCATTCTCCAAATTATATTCCGGCTCGTAGTTTAGGTCCTTACGTGCGGCATCGATGCTGCAATACCAGTTGGCAGCGGTCAGTTCGTTTATCTTCTCCTTGTTAAGTACAGGCATTCTCTTCGAAAATACAGAGAATCCTTCCAGCAGATTAGCAACTAATTTAATGACTACCAGCGGCAAATGAATCCTAACCGGATTTTTAGAACTCAGTTTTTTAAATAAATCAGCCAGTTCGTAACGGTTATATTGCTGCCCGTCTGATATGTTATAAATACGATGCGTTTTATTTATCTCACCTAGTCCTGCATAAGTAGCAGCAACCAGATCTTTTACATAAACAAAGCTTAATCGCTGCGGATTATGTCCTATGTACAAGTCCAAACCTTTGCTGAGCGTCTGAAACAATATCAAAATATCCTTTTCTCCGGGTCCATACACCGCTGTCGGACGGATAACAGTCAGTGGAAGATCCTTTAAATCAAACAGATACTTTTCGGCAAGCTGCTTACTTTTTCCATAAGAAGTAACAGGGCCAGGCACGGTATGCTCCGTAATTACTTCTTTTGTGTTATATGTTAATGGCCCGATCGCGGCCAGACTGCTTAGAAAAACAAACCTTTTTAACGGAACCGACACTTCCAATGCTGCTTTTGCAAGATTCAGTGTGTAATCTGCATTAACCAGATTGTACGCATCCAGACTTTTTGCTCTTGTGGCACCCGCAGCATGAATAATATAGCTGTAGGCAGCCTTTTCCAACTCCTGCAATAACGATTCCTTTGAACTGAAATCCGGATAAACAAAAACCAGGTTGCCTCTTTTTTCTGACTTTGCCTTCCTGCCTAATTCCTGCAAATCCGAAATTTCACTTGATGGCCTCACCGCAGCATGTACTTCGAATCCTTTTTCCAAAGCCTCCTGAACAAGATGGTGGCCGATGAATCCGCTTGCTCCGGTTATTAGCACCTTCTCACTCATAACTTCCTCTCATACAACCGGTAACGCTTGTATAATTTACCATTAATCTGTTCAATTGCATGGTTCATTAAATAATTATCTTCCAGCATCCAGGAACATTCTCCTCCGGTAACATTCGTTCCGTACGTATTTTTAATAATACTTCCATACAGACAGGCTTCAATACCCATCTTCCTGTATCCTTCAATTACACCTAACGTGAGCACACGGATACGAGTAATTTTTTTCTTGTTGAAAAGAAGCTTAAAAATCCCTGTCGGAAGCAAACGTCCTCTTTTTATTTTGATCAGAACCTGGTTGATATCCGGTATCCCGATTGCAAAACCAACCAATTTTCCGTCTTTTTCTGCCACCAGACAAAACCTTGGATCCAATATCATTTTAAGATCCTTGGCCAGATGATCAAATTCTTTATCTGTCGCCGGTACAAAACCCAGGTTTTTATCCCAGGCTGCATTATAAACTTCACGTATTTTCTTGACTTCATTCCGGAAATCTTTAATATCGACTTGCCGGATAACGATGCCGCTTTTTTGTAATCTGTTTTGCAGTGCTTCTAACATCCTGACAGAACGGTCATTAGACTCACTTACATTTATTTCATAGGCTAGTAAATCTGTCTTTTTTGCTAACCGGTTACCAAGTAACAGTTTTTCATAATATGGCGGGTTATAAGGCATCATCGCCATGGGCGGACGATCAAATCCTTCAACCAATAACCCGCATGTATCATTGGTTGATAGATTTACCGGCCCGATTACTGTATCAGCGCCTTGAGCTATCAGCCAATCAGAAGCTGCTTTCAGCAGTAGGTTAGTCGTTTCCTGGTCATCAACACATTCAAAAAAACCAAAAAAACCGTCCTTCCTGCCCGTAAAAGCATTGTGGTTTTCATTCAGGATAGCCGCTATACGTCCGGTTGCCCTATCCCCATTATACGTCATAAAAAGCTGTACTCTCGAATGATCATAAAACGGATGCTTTCCGGGTGTCAGCATATCCTTCTGCGCAATAAAAAGCTCAGGGACATAGTTCGGATCTCCTCGATAAAGATCATGGGGAAAATCTATAAACTTCCCAAGTTCTTTACCTGGTGATACGGATACAAGTCTGATCATAATTTTGCTATAAGCGCTTCCGGGTTCAGCTGACGGTAAATTCTTGCCATCTTATCAATTGCTTCTTCAATCTGACTAAACGTATGGGTAGCCATTAATGAAAACCGGATCAATGTCTCATCTGTTGGTACAGCGGGCGAAACTACAGGATTAACAAATACACCGTCTTCAAGCAAAAGCTTCGTCATCATGAAAGTCTTCTCGTTATTACGAATATAAATCGGCAGGATCGGGCTTTCGGTATTTCCCAGGTCAAAACCATTTACCAGTAACAATTCTTTCGCATAGCGTGTGTTCGCCCAAAGACGTTCGATATGATGCGGTTCGGATTCAATAATTTCCAGAGCTGCAAGCGTACTTCCCACACTTGCCGGCGTCATGCTTGCGCTGAAGATCAAAGACCTGGCGCGGTGCTTGATATAATCTATAGTTGTATAATCACTGGCAATAAAACCTCCAAGAGAAGCAAACGACTTACTGAAAGTTCCCATAATCAGGTCTACCGAATCAGTCAGCCCAAAATGAGAAGCCGTTCCCGCACCAGACTTCCCGATCACACCCAGACTATGAGCATCATCCACCAATACAGAAGCACCAAATTCTGCTGCAACCGCATTCAGTTCAGGAAGTTTCACAATATCACCTTCCATACTGAAGATGCCGTCCGTTACGATCAGCTTTACGGCATCATCCGGCAAAAGGTTTAACTTTTTGCGCAGATCAGCCATGTCGTTGTGTGCATACTTAATCACTTTCGAAAATGACAAACGGCTTCCGTCAATAATAGACGCATGATCCCGTTCATCTAGAATGAGGTAATCATTTCTTCCTGTAAGACATGAAATTGCCCCCAGATTGGCCTGATAACCAGTACTGAATAAAACTGCGGATTCTTTCCCGGTAAACTTTGCCAGCCTGTTCTCGAGTTGTTCATGAATGTCCAGAGTCCCGTTTAAAAACCTGGATCCTGCACAGCCACTGCCATATTTCTCCACCGCCTTTTGTGCAGATTCGATTACATAAGGATGTGTTGTAAGCCCCAGATAAGAATTAGAACCAAACATTAACACGGGCTTACCGTCGATGATAACCTCGGTATCCTGTGCTGACTGAATAGGCCGGAAATACGGATACACTTCTGCTTCCCTTGCCTGGGCTGCTTCTTTAAACTCTGCGACTCTTTTATGTAGTCTACTTCTCATACTAATAACTGGTGTCTAAAGTTAGAAAACCGTTTTAAACAGTCTGCCAAATTGATAAAATATTCGTTCCTGATATATGATTTATCGAAAAAAATAATTTTATTAATATTATTTTAATTTAAACTAAGATCCGTAAAAAGATAATTTGTCACCATCCCAATCACATGGTTTTTATGTGTCTCGGTATAGTTATCAAATCCTGCTTCACTCATCCCATGCATTTTCATGTGCATGTTCTTGCCTACAAAGATAAATTGTAAACTTCCAATTATAATGGGCATGAGGTGTTCAACTGCAATATTTCGAATAATTCCTCTTTCAACTGCCTCATTAATATGATCTGCCAACTTTTCTCTTAACAATTCTTTGTACTTGGAAAGCTCTGGCAATAAATTTTCGCAATCCCGGTGAATTTCAGTCATGATGAATAAAACCAGACTAGGCTCTTCCTTCATCAGCCTGTAATCTTCCTCAATAATGGCGATGATTTTATCTTTCAATGCGACAGGCCTATCCAGAATTTTAATTGTATTGGTACAATATAGTTCGAATAAGTCCCTGAAAATTTCCACAAAGAGTTTTTCCTTGCTGCGGAAATAATAATTGGTCAGCGCAATATTCATCCCTGCTGCATCCGCAATATCCCTCGCCGTAGTTCCCGCAAAACCTTTTTTAAGAAAAACAGTTTTAGCTGCTTCCTTTAATTTTTCCTCACTGGATAAATTGATACACTTCACAATAATTCCTGTTTGTACTAAACAAAGATCGTATACCTTTTTTGATTCTGCAATCATTTCAATTTTTAATTTTAAACAATTGTTTAAAATCTTTGTTTAAAATGGTTTAATATAAGAATAATTATATTTACGATCTATTACGTTTACTAATCAATAAAAATTCCCACTTTATCATAAAAAGTTTTGCTGCAGGCTGATCATATCCTTTTTATTGTTTTACTGCCGGAAATTATTGTATTTATTGAGCTGATCAGTAAATTATTACATGAACGGAGCGTACTTTGTTCGCATGAACAAAGATTTAATCTGCACTATATTAAAATTGTTAGGGAGAAAATGTACACCTATTAATAAGGGAGAATCAGATTATACGACGCTGCACAAAAAACACTTTTCAGAGTGTTATCCGAAAATTTCAATTTTAAGCTTCCGTGTATACCGTATATAAAAGAACCAAACTGCATTTTGGCGCTAGTTAAGATTCAGACCGAGCGCCAGGCCAAGCCAGGGTTTCTTCTGATAGATCCAGAATTTTTTGTTTCCGTCAAATAAATTATCAAAACCTAAGGTTACACCAGCAGTAAAGTTGTTAATTCCAAATATCGCAGCGATTCCCTTCGACCAAACTACACCGTCATATTCGTATGCAATATTGTTGTTTGTTACCCATGGATTCATGGCTGTACTTCCCAGGCCGGTAAAAATCCCGTAAGACATGCCATAATGGAGCGTTTGCCGCTGGTATTTGCTAAGAGCATTCTTTTTGAATGAAAGCCGATAAATATCATTTCTGAAACCCAGGTAAACCGCTCCGTTCAGGTTGGCATTGAATTGTGGCGGCACGCCTTGTTTGCCGGGACGATATTTGAAAGGAATTGTAATAAAGTCGATATCAACACCACCCTGCGTGAAATATCCTGACTCAATCTGAACCCTGGACGAAACCTGTGGAAGTACATGTTTTCCGTGAAGTGTATCCGTAACACCAGAAACCTTCTCTACGGTGTACACATAAATAGTGTCCTCACTGTTGTCGATATACACCCGGCCGGAGGGACTATTAAATGATTTTGAACGATAGTAACCATCCGACAAAGTATACTTTGGCATTTCTAGAGTTGAACAGCTGTTTAAAGTGAGCGCCAATACCATGAGACTAATACTTCGTTTTAGTGTGTCCGGGATGACCGATTTCATATTGTACAAATTAAAGCCATCCCCGTTTCTTAAACCATACATATATGAGCCCGGTTATCACAGCCATAGCAATCATCACTCCAGGGTAGCCCAGCTTCATTTTCAGCTCCGGCATAAATTCAAAATTCATTCCATATACGCCTACGATAAAGGTGAGTGGCATAAAAAAGACGGAGAAGATAGTCAGTACTCGTATAATCTCATTTGTTCTCTGGGAGGAAATAGAAAAATAGATTGACAGCAGATGATTCGTATTTTCAAACAGGGAATCATAGATGGTATGGAGCTTTACATAGAGATCACGGGTATCTCTGGTATAGGTATCACTGTTTTCTTTTGAATCTGTTTTTTCAATGATTTCATTTGACAGAATTAAAATTCTCCTGGTGACATCGACTTTCCTTTTTAAATAGTACAGCCTTTCCAGCAGAGAAACTTTCCTGTTTTTTAAAAACATATTCTCCTCAAAATACTCAATCTCTTTAGTAAGTTCGTTAGCCCTGTCATCATAAGTTTTCAGACCGCTTTTGACGATCTCGTTAAGAATGTGGTTGGCTGATTTACACAAACCTGTTTTCACAAATTTTTCACTAATTTCTTCCGACTGTGCCCATGGATTCCGGTGTATTGTAATGATAAGATTGTCTTTCATGAAAATAGCAATCTTGTCGGTTAACTCCTGAACGGTGTCTGCCTGGCTTGTTACACTTTCTGCGTGGATGCGGAAAATAATGAAAATGTAAGGACCAACATTTTCATGTTTGGGAAGATGGTCCGGCTGAAGGCAATCTTCAACAGAGGAATCATGAAGTTCGTACCGACGTGCAACTTCATGTAATTCCTCCTGGGAAGGATCATATACATCTACCCATTCAAAATGGAATTCAGAAGGCTCTGCTAAAGTTTTGATCATAATTGTAGGCTTACATCTTGTGTACGGATAGTGGAGCTAAAAACATTTCCGCACCAGAACCTTGGCAAACTTATTCATTTCCTGCTTACAATTTCACATTCTGAAACTTTGGCAAATGAATTCCGGAATTTGATCCATATTTCTCCATTATTCATGGAAACAATACGTTTGGACTAATTATTTAATATGTAAGCTTCCCAGCTGATTAATACGGCTTTGCGATCCGCTCCCCAGAAATAAGGACCAAACTCGCCATTGGCCCGTACAACCCTGTGACAAGGAACCAAATATGCCACGGGATTGTCCCCCACTGCCGTTCCCGTAGCCCGTGCACTTTTAACATCATCGGTAAGTGATCCGTAAGAAACCAAGCCACCCAATGGTATTTGCAAAACCTTATTCCAGATGGAGAACTGAAATGGAGTAGCCTTTAAATGCAGTTTAATTTGGGACGTGTCATTCAAAGGATCTTTAAAATAATTGATTGCATTGAGTTGATGCGCATCCTGAAAAGGTTTAACAGAAGCAAAAGGGAAACGGCGTATCAAATCCTCCATCGCTTTGTCTTCTTCCTCATCCGCAAAGCCAATAAAACAAATCCCGACGGATGTTGATGCCAGCAACATCTGACCAAACCGGCCTGTGGAAAAACTATAATTGATAACCAGTTGATCCTGATTGTAATCTTCCGGATTTAACCGTACCGCAGTGATGTAAGAATTCTGGCTCTTTGCTTTAATTCCTGCTTCCGTTTTAATAACCTGCCTGCGGATAAAGTCCGGATGAAGATAGCCTGTTAATCTTGCAGGATTGCTACTACCTGACCAGCCGGCTAACAACTGCGTATGGTAAGAATGAATAGGGTCAAATTGGGGTTGCTGCGAAAAAAGATCAAACCGCAAGTTCCTGAAATAGGCCAGCGCATTACTTACTTCACTAAAATCAAAATTTTCACTTTCCTGCATAGATATAAGCTCGTGAATTTACCGCTGTTTCTATAAATGTGATATGTTTTCTAAGATAAATCCCTAAGACTTACTGAGTCAACCTTACTCACGATCTTCCAGATATTCCCACTTCCGAATATCAGAGCTGTTGTGCGTTATCAGTTCAGTTGAATAAATCTCGATAAACATCAGATTCTGTTCGTCGAACTCTCCTTCTTTCCATTCATTTTCATCATTTCGCATGAAACGTATTACAGAACCGTTCGCTGGCAATCTATTTTTTTCCATTAACCATCTTAAATTTAATCATCCTGCAAGCTTATGCTTTGATAGAATAAATGTACATAAAATCACAGCAACTCCGTACCTGGTTATTGCAAACTGCACATGTATAACAACAAAAATGCCCGGTCAGACGAAATTTGTCTAACCAGGCATTTTCTGCTTCAGGTAATACTATTTGCTTACTACCACTTTTTGCGTTTTGTAAGTTCCGTCATTTTTTTCGATTCTTACCACATACATTCCGGCGGCAAAATCTTTTACATTTATACCTTTATCAGCTGTAACTGATGTGGTTTTGTAAATTGTTTTACCCATTGTATTAAAGATCGAAAGTTCTTTAATATCAAGGTTTTCTGCATCCTTTACAAAAAGCTGCTCTGCAACCGGATTAGGATAAACCGATACAACATCATTTTTGCCTTCAAACTGTACTTTTACAATGCGGCTGTAAGCGTAGGTTGCATCTTTATCAACCATTTTCAAACGGTAATATCCAACGCCGCTAACAGGCTGATCATCATTAAAATAATATTTTTTCTCAGTTTCACTTGAAAAAGAAGCTGCAACAGATCCAGCTGTTCTCCATTCCTTCGCATTTGTACTACGTTCAACAATAAATTCACCACTGTTTGATTCTGCGGTAGTAGCCCAGTTCAGATCAACACTTTTCGCAGTTTCTGAAACCTTTGCCTTAGCTGTGAAAGAAGACAGCGTTACAGGAAGTATCCTTCTTGTGTAAGTATAAACAAGACAAACACCTGCACCGGCAAAAGTAGATAACTCAAAACCTGCGTTTCCTCCTTCATTTTCAGTCAGCGTCAATGCTCTGGCAGAAATGTCAAACGGAACGGTAGTAGCTGTCGCGTCTGTATATGCCTCAGGTATAGTTTCAAGGTCCGTAGAAAGTGTTTGGGCTGACGATATACCATAGTAGGTCAGCTTGTCTCCTAAATTGATAATAATTCTTTGATCAGTGGGTGATGTACGTGAACCGGCGAATTTTTTGGTAGACTCAAGTGTATTTTCCGGAGTCTGGTCTGGTCCGTCAATTACAATCCTTGCACCAATATCCAGTCTGGAATATACAGATGCGGAAGCACCGGCATTAATTTCAATTTTTGGATTGGTTACATAAGATGATGTAAATACATTTACCTTGCTAAGTTCAAAAGTGTTGTCAGGAGCAACCGGTCTTTCAACCAATAGTTCATTTTCCCAGTTTGTCGGCTCAATAGCTGACACGTTACACTTTGTAATTATATTGGTCCTTTTAGCAAGAACAAGGCTTCCGCTCAAAGTGTTATTGCCCACCGCAGCTACAAAATTGGCGGAAGTTGCGCCACTCGAAACAGTATAACCGGCAGTAGGATACTGATAAGTTACCCTGTAAGTTACACCTGCCGGGGCAGTTAAGCTAAACTCACCGCTTGTATTTGTAAGTGAATAGGAAACCGGAACATAAGAAACAGGAGATGAAGCAACCACCCGTGACAATATTGCAACAATACCAGCTGGTGTCTCCGTAGATCCGCTTACTGTTACCTTACCAGTTACCGTGGCATTATGCGCCATGTTATAATCAGGATTAGGTAATAGAGGCAACGTCTGTGCGGTAGCTGCCGCATAAATAAAGACGCAAAAAATTGTTTTGAAAATGATTAAATGTTTTTTCATAAAGTGATTAAATGATTTTGTTTTGGGTATTTATTATGATGTACCGGAACATCCGGATTTTGCAGGAGGTAGCTAACTGAATACTGACTTACCGCAGAAACAATTATTTATTTCGGATAAAAAATGGAAATAAATAATGACGGTATTTGAATAGGTTGAGTAATGTTTCATACTTAAAGCACGATGACTAATTCAATATAATTCTACATTTTATAACTAGGAATATTTCTATTTCCAGAATATTTGTCAGCCCAAAACTAACTGATCCAGTACTTTTCAACAATATAAATAGCCTCAAAATCAAAACTTTGGGCACATATCTATATTTAGCTAGTAATGTTTCTACAAAAAAAAATTCAATTTCTACATTTATACGTAGGACTAATTTAAATTTTCAAAACAAAATAAATTGTATTAAAAAAAATTTAATAATTAGAACAAATGCTGCTAGTTAAAAACAGTATGATCGGAATAGCTTCATAGCCAATAAGTTTGGACTAAAACAATAATGTTTCTAAAAATGATATTTGCATCGTCGATAAATATCTACAAAATGAACTAAGCCCGTCAGATCGAAAAAGCCGATCTTTTCAGTGATATTTGACAAATTTTTAAAGTATAAAAAGACGTTTCTGACCGGTTAAAACGGAGTGCAGTTGTTAACTACCGGCAAAAGCATTTTACCGAATGAGAAATAATCCTGAGCTATTATACACCATAGCTATGTTACCGGGATACTACTAATTGATTTAATTTTACCTCCATAATAAAAATGAAAATTCTAATTATTGAAGATCACCCTCTCATTGTTTTGGGTATTAAAATGATTTTATCGGATGTGTATTCATCATACATAGTCCACCATGCAAGAACTTTTCCGGAAGGGCTGGAAATGCTCGAAAATCAGGACTTTGATCTGACCATTCTGGATATAGACGTTCCAGGCGGAAGAAATCTTTACATGATCCAGGACCTGCGTGAGAAAAAAGAAAATATCGTTATTCTGATTCATTCTGGATATGATGAATTACTCTATGCGATGCCTTACTTACAAGCGGGAGCCAATGGATTCTTATCAAAACAGTCTACCCAGGATGAATTTAAACTGGCCTTAAGCACAGTAATGTCCGATAAAAAATACGTCAGTTATCTTGTACAACAGTCCCTGGTAAACAATTCAGGTGAAGAAACGGTAGTATCAAATCTGTCCCCGGGAGAATTGCAGGTGATGCAGCTGATTGTTGAGGGAAAATGGACAAAGGAAATTGCATCGATTATGAACATCAAGCAAAATACAGTAAGTACTTATAAAAGAAGAATTTACGACAAGCTGGGTGTAAGAGATCCTATTGAGCTATCCAAAAAAGTTGCTTTAATGAAAAACAAATAACGATAAAGGGTAGCAAATATAAGTTCGGAATAAAACAATATCATTATTTAACAGGCTGGCTATTAGATTTTGGCAGGCTGATCTTTATCCGTATTGCAAAACTGCCTGCCTGCTATATCTTTCATAAATTTTTGAGGAGTAGTTCCGAGGTAATGCCTGAAATCTTTGATTAAATGACTTTGATCGTGGTAACCATAGTTATTCACGATTTCATGCCAGTCTATTGGTGTGTCCAAATCCTGAATACTATTTATAACCTGCTTAAATCTGAGGAAACGCAAAAGCTCTTTTGTTGAATAACCCAGATACTTTTTAAACCTGAGCTGGATGGTTCGTTCAGAAAGTCCGGAATCAGTCGATATTGCCTTTACCGGCTGGATCTGTGGATGATTGAAATAAGATGTTCCTTTTACTAAAGGATCGGTCTCCCGATCAGCCTCACAAATAAATGCATGGCCATATACTTCAAGCATACAGATACGTTCATGCCTGTTGGGTAAGGATTTTAATATCTCCCACAAATCCTGAAAGCCCTTAATTCCAAGAAGCTCGTCCGGGTCAGCAACTGACTTATTTACCAGTTCGCCCATATGCAATTGAAATAACCGGTAGAACCCGTTTGGGTTAAAAACACAAATTATGATATCTGCATCTGGCTGAATCTCATAATTCAGCATTTGTCGCAGCGGACCGATAATGGCAACTTTCTTTATCCATTCCTGTTCTGCACCACGGTCAGCAAATGATACCTTTGCAGGCAGACTAAAATTGAAGACCAGCATCATCTGCAGATTGGGTGAAAGATGCTGTACTACCGGTTTAAAATCAGAAGATGTATTGATACAGTAAAAATGGCTGATCACTTCCTGCAAAGCTCCTTCCGGTTCAATGCGTATTTCATCTTGCTCCATTTTACAGTTTGGTTAAGTTACTGTATCGTTACACTAAACTTATCAGCAAGTGCCGCCGGAAAAAAGGTTTCAGTAATATTCTCATGGGGAATGGTATAATATTCGCCTGTCAGCTCAACTCCACCATCGATCCTTTCCAACGAGATTTTTAAAAATCCATGTTTATTATCGCAGTAATTATCCAGCTTAACATCGTCAAACAGCGGGCTGTCAGCAGTAAATCGTTCGTCAGTTAAAGCTGCGACGGCATGCAGTTCGTCATACCCTCCTGCCCCGGCAACAATAAAAGGTACAATCTTCCCATCCGAATATCTTTTACTGAAACGCTGGTAAGTGTGTACATGGCCGCTAAAAACAATATCAGGGCGAACTCCTGTCTCTTTATAAGCCAGTTCGAAAAGCTCAATCATAGGTTGGCTTGAACCATGATTGATGTCTGACGAATAAGGTGCATGATGAATACAAACGATAACGGCTTTTTCAGGCCTTTGAACTGCTGCACTTTTTAATTCTTCAAAGAACCACTTTTTTTGTTCCTCTTCAATACGGCCGTATTTCGTGACATTGCCATGTAAGCCAATGATGCTGGCAAGGGGTGTTTCCAATGTCCAGTACACATTGGGCTGAATCATACTTTTCCGGTCTGTTTTCCCGCTAAAAGGAACGGGCTTTTGCTCCCGGCTGCAAAAAACAGCAGTGAAAGCATCGAGACTTTTATAAGGAACAGGATTATCAGGATTGACGTCGCTGTCGTGATTACCGGGAATTGCAAAGATTGGCCCCGGATAGTCATCATAAGGTTCAAAAAACTGGACAGGATATTTTTCCATTTCTCCGAAGTTGTAAACTACATCTCCCAAATGAAACAAAAAAGAAGGTCTGTCTGTTTTTCCTTCTTCCTGCTCATATTGCTTTTTCATCTGTCCGGCTACCAGTTTTTGAAAATCCGGACTTCTGATACTGCCCGTATCCCCAACCATTTGGAAAACCAGTTTCTGTTCAGGAACGGGAGCAATGATCTGTTCCAACGCCAGATGATATGGATAATTTCCCGTCGGCTTTGGCAAAGGCTGGAATTTATAATTGTCGTCCGGCTGGTCTTTTTTAAATACCGGGGTGGCGTGTTTTTGAACAGGATGTGATGACATAGTGGTTCAAAAATACAAAACTTACACAAAGTCAGGTTGAATTCTGAGGTTTGAAATCACGAAACTTTAAAAGAAAAGTGATTCCTTATAACATAAAAAGGAATTGTGATATTTGGAAACTGGAAAATCTCTATCGTCACAGAAGCTACCATTTAGCTTTGAAAACGGATACTATTCCAATATTCGTTCAGCCTAATCAGATTGTGCACAGCACCTCCCACAGTATTATTAAAATATACATAAACCATCTTCCCATCCAGAACAAGTTCATTTATCGACTGTAAATGATCAAGCAGAAAATCATCCGGATAGCTTCCACGGTAGCTTCCGTCGGGACCATGGAAGCGGAAATAAACAAAGGAGGAATCTGATTCTAAGTACGGAGGCGAGGAAGCAGGCATATCATGACGGACAATTTCTGCCTGATAAACTGAAAGCAAATCATAAATGTCGTCATCGTACCAGGTACGGTTTCTAAATTCGACGGCCAGTTTCCAACTTCGCTCCGGATCAGCCTTGCAGATATGCGCTAATAAACGCTCTAACTGGCTTTTATGTATTGTTTTTAAAGATGGCGGGAACTGGATTAACAGACAACCTTTTTTGTTTCCAGCCTCTGCAATCGTAGTCATAAACCTTGTTACTTCCTCATAATCAAAAATAAGTCCTTTGTTGTGGGTAATGCCTTTATAAAGCTTAAAGGTGAAATGAAAATACTCTGGCACACTCTCCGCCCACTTACGAACGGTAGCCGGCATTGGTATCTTATAGAAAGAGCTATTAATCTCAATGCTGTTGAATAATGAGCTATAATAAGTCAAACGACTGCTATTGCGAAATTCCGGCGGATAGAATTCTTTATTAGGAACAGGAAGTTCGAGACCGCTTGTTCCGGCAAAAAACAACGGATTTTCCATAATAAATGATAATAACGGAATATAAAATGACCTCCCATTTTCAAATCAGGACTAAACTTGGTTCAGACGCTTATACTGCGTCACTTCTTAAACTCTTAAACTCCTAGTTTTTTGTTCTGAAAGTCGATTGATATCTTAAAGCCAGCAAGAAATGTGATACAAGAATTTCTAAATTTCTTTACCTTCATTAAGGAGTGTGATGGCTTCCTGATTACCCTGCTGTGCAGCAAGATCAAACACAGAAAGTCCGCGGGTATCCAGGATATCAGTTTCAGCTCCGTTTTTTAAAAGCATTCTCAATATTTCATTACGACCAAACATGGCGGCAAACATGAGTGCCGTTCCCCCATTTCCATGTTGTAAATTCAGGTCAGCCCCGTTTTTAATCAGCAGTCCGGCTATATCCGGATAACCTTTAAAGGCAACGCCCATCAATGCAGTGTTACCGCCCAGATCCTGCGCATTAACGTCCGCACCGGCTGTCAGTAACAATTTTGCAGCTTCATAATGGTTGTTGTAACATGCAATGATCAAGGGCGTATATCCTTTCAGATCCCGGGCGTTTACATCCGTATTGCGGTCAAGTAACTCTTTTAAAACCGATGTTTCACCCAGTCTTGCTGCGTGTATGATCACTTCATTCATATCAACCCCCGACAGGGATTGACTTGCGCCGGTTTGCTGTGTTTCCATTATTTGCAGTTTAAATTCTTTAATTCTGATATTTTTAGTGTGCTATAAATACTGTGCCCTTAACAATGAATTTTTATTATCATCAAATAAAAAACTTTATGAAGATCATGACTGCATACATTTTCAAAATTGACAAGCAAAATTAATTCACCATATGAAAGCTTACCACCGCACCGGATTATTTACCCGAATTAAATTATCACTACTTTTGCCAGCTTAATTTTAAAATGTTATGCAGGCCTACTTCAATCTTTTTGATTTCAAGCAAAAAGTAAATTATAAAAATGAAATCCTAGCCGGACTCACTGTTGCAATGACCATGATTCCTGAATCGTTGTCTTTCGCTATTCTGGCCGGTTTTCCGCCATTGGTAGGATTGTATGCTGCATTTATCATGGGACTTGTTACATCCGTCTTCGGAGGCAGACCCGGACTGATTTCCGGAGGGGCGGGTGCAACGGTAGTGGTCCTGATCGCCTTGATGCAGTCACATGGCATTGAATACGTTTTTGCAGCAGTAGCATTGGCTGGCGTCACGCAGATATTGGTAGGAATTTTTAAACTGGGCAAATTTATACGCCTCGTTCCGCAACCGGTTATGTATGGTTTTGTGAATGGTTTAGCGGTGATCATTTTCATGGCACAGCTGGACCAGTTCAAAACCATTCATGAAAGTCCTGGTAGCTGGTTATCCGGTACACCATTACTGATTATGGCCGGGCTTGTTATTCTCACCATCACCATTATCCTAGTTTTTCCGAAAATTACCAAAGCAGTACCGCCATCACTGATAGCGATTATCATTGTATTTCTGATCGTACTTGGTTTCCGGATAGATACAAGACTTGTTAAAGATATTGCCTCCGTAAGCGGTGGTTTTCCTCCTCTTCATATACCGGCAGTGCCTCTTACTTTTGAAACGCTGAAAATTGTCTTTCCTTATGGCGTGATTATGGCCGGAGTTGGCCTGACCGAAGGTTTGCTGACGCTCAATCTGGTTGATGAAATAACGGCAACCCGAGGCAACGGTAACCGGGAAAGTATTGCACAGGGAGCAGCCAATATATTAAACGGTTTTTTCTTTGGCATGGGCGGCTGCCCGATGATCGCTCAAACGCTTGTTAACCTCTCTGCGGGGGCAAGAGCAAGACTGTCGGGCATTATTGCCTCCATGACCATTCTCTTTATCATACTTTTCGCAGCACCGGTCATCGAACTTGTACCAATGGCCGCATTGACCGGCGTGATGATCATGGTTGCCTTTGGGACTTTTGAATGGTCGAGTTTCAGGATTATCAACAAAATGCCGAAACAGGACATCTTTGTCGGTATACTCGTTGCGCTTATCACGATTTTCCTGCATAATCTTGCACTGGCAGTCCTGATTGGCGTTATCATTTCTGCCCTTGTTTTTGCCTGGGAAAGTGCAAAGCGGATCAGAGCGAGAAAATTCAATGATGAGACCGGAGCCAGGCACTATGAAATTTTCGGACCGCTCTTTTTTGGTTCAGTAACGGCATTTAATGAGAAGTTTGATGTTGTTAATGATCCCGAAACAGTCATTATAGATTTTAAAGACAGCAGGGTTGCGGACATGTCGGGTATAGAAGCATTAAATAAACTCACCGAACGATATGCGAAAGCTGGCAAAAAACTACATCTACAGCATCTCAGTGCAGATTGCCGCAGACTTTTGGAAAATGCTTCGTCTGTGATTGAAGTAAATATTATGGATGACCCGCACTATACTGTTGCCATTGAATAAAGGCCTTCAAGTATAACTGATGAATTATCACACGATGTCTTGCTGCTGAAAAGGCAAATAGACTTCAAAAGATGCTCCTATATTGGGTTGCCCGGTTGCGCGGATTGTGCCATGATGATTTTGTACGATTCGTTTACAGATCGCCAGGCCTATTCCTGTGCCAGAATATTCACGTTTTGGATGTAACCTCTGAAAAATCGTAAAGATCTGATCCGCGTATTGCTGCTCAAAACCGATTCCATTATCCCGGAAGCAAAAATGGGCGTAGGCCTTTCCGGGAGTTAAAAAGTCATGTTCCTCCAGACTGGCTTCTTTAATGAATTTGTAAGAAACGTGGATTTCCGGTTTCTGATCAGAAAACTTTAAAGCGTTTCCGATCAGATTATAAAACAGATGGTTGATTTGCAGAGGAACAACCGGAATCACGGGCAGAACGTCACTCGTAATTTTGGCAAATTTCTGATCCGCTAAGAGCTCAAAATCGCCCTTAACGTTATCCAGAATGGTATTCAGATTAGTTTGTTCATATTTGAACTGACCATTGGCAATTCTGGAATAACTCAGCAGGTCATTGATCAGAATCGACATTCTGCTGGCCGAAGCATTAATTTTATTCAGATACGTTAAAATCTGGGGATCATCTTCACGGAGCCTTTTAGTTACCAGGTCAGAAAATACCTGTATTTTTCTTAAAGGCTCCTGTAAATCGTGGCTGGACACATAAGCAAACTGTTCCAGTTCCCGGTTTGTCTGTATAAGTTGTTCATTTACTTTCTTCAACTCAGCTGTACGGACAGCTACGTGTTTTTCAAGTTTTTCTTCAATCGTTTTCTGTTCGTGGATATCCATACTTGATCCTACCCATCTTTCTATTTCTCCTGATGCATTCCGCTGTGCCACTCCCCTGCTGAGATGCCAGCGGTACTGGCCATCGTGTCTGCGGTAACGGTGCTCATATATAAAATCTTCTCCGGTTTCCATGGATCTGTTCCACGCATCCAGATTTCCCTGCTGATCGTCGGGGTGGATGAGCTGAATCAGCCCTACATCTTTAAGATCCTCCCGTTTAAGACCTGAATAGCTGAATATAAAACTATTGTAAAAATTCTGTTCTCTTGATTTGGAAATGGTCCACACAAGCTGTGGCATACTGTCTGAAAGCAGCCGGAAACGCTCTTCACTGTCTTTGATAAAATCCATTGACGTTATCAGTTCGGTAACATCATTGGCGATAACCATGACTCCGGAACTTACGTCATTCTCTTCTTTCAGGGCTTCAAAGGTAAGATTCAGATATAGCTTTTGAACCTTATGAAACCGGCCAACCTCTACCGGCCATTCCCTGAGCACCTTACTTTCCCCGGTATGAAGTACTTCCAGCGCAACCTGATCAAATCCGTCGGAAGGGATGCTTTTAAAAGCACTTCTGAATGGTTTCCCTATTACCTGGTCAGCGGTTTTACCCCAATACCTCAGCATCATTGCATTGGCAAGTTCGATTACCAATGACTGTCCACGAAAAATTCCGATTGCTACAGGTGCCTGAAGAAAAATATTGCGGAGCTTAGATTCTGTTTCTGTTCTGGCCTTATAGATCCGGATCTGCGCTCTTACTTTCGTCAGTAATTCTCTGGCAGAGAACGGTTTGACAAGATAATCATCCGCTCCCCATTCAATACCTTCAATTCTGGACTCTTCACCGGCTCTTGCAGAAAGGAAGATAACAGGTACATGTTCCAGTGTATAGTCGGATTTCAGGAACTTCAGCATTTCACGTCCATCCATCACCGGCATCATAATATCACTGACAATTACATCCGGCTTGTTTATGGATGCTTTTTCAATTGCATCTTTGCCGTTGACGGCAATTTGAACCGTGAAATAAGGATCAAGCAGACGAGTCAGATAACTTCGCATATCTGCATTGTCGTCTACAATCAGAACAGAAATATTTTTGTCTGATTCCTGATCTTCCTCATAATCCGAAATGTTTGAATTAACAGATGTATCTGAGAATATATTATTTTCATCCAGCAAGCCAACAGCTTCTTTCAGGAAATTACCCTGCTCTTTTCTCAATAAAGGTCTTGTTTCGGTATCGGAAACCTGTTCTTTTTGTAAATGATCCTTTCCGAGTGGAATTTTAATTTTAAAAATACTGCCTTCCCCTTCTTTGCTTGTTACACTGATTTCGCCATAATGCAGTTTGACCAGTTCATTAACCAACGAAAGCCCGATTCCTGTACCTTCATGCGTCCGGCCCAGTGAATTTTCGATCCGGTGAAAACGTTCGAACATATGCGGTAACTCTTTGCCGGGAATACCTACTCCGGTATCTTCAATCTCAAGAACGGCATAGTTATCTTCCTGGGACAATTTAACTTGAATGCTTCCTTTCAGTGTGTATTTAAAAGCATTTGACAAAAGATTCAGGACGATTTTTTCCCACATCTCGGTATCTACATAGGCAGGCTTGCTTAATGCTGATGTATGAATGATAAGCTCCATACCCGCTTTTTCAATAATTGATCTGAAATTACTGGTAAGGTCCGTGGTCAAAGCAGTCAGGTTAACCCGCTGATAAGATGCTTTTACTCGGCCCGCTTCCATCCGGCTGAAATCCAAAAGATTGTTAACCAGTTTTAAAAGACGTAATGCATTCCTATGGGTTGATTCAAGATTACTTTTGTAAGGAGGATTTTGCATTTCAGGCAATAGCAGCAATTCTTCAAGAGGTCCGAGTATCAGCGTAAGCGGCGTCCGGAATTCATGACTTACATTACTAAAGAATGCCGTTTTTGCCCGGTCTATTTCAGCAAGCTGCTCCGCACGCTTTTGCTCCTGCTCGTAGGCATAAACACTCGAAAACGCTGTATTTACGGTATTAGACAATAATTCGAAAAAATTTCTGTATTCCTGATCCAGCGCTCTGCCCGAACTAACTCCTGCAATCAGAAAACCAAATGGCTTGGGCTGGCCTGCAATTAAAATAGGAAAAACCAGTGCTGTGTGTGGTGGTTCCAGAAACGGACCGCTTTTAAAATCCCCAAACCGGGAAGCCAGATGATTCACCTCGATTAACTGCTGACTTTCTAATACATGGGCAAGAGGCCAGCCGGAATCTCCGTTGTTTTTGAGAGAAATAAATGGGCTGCTGATTATACCTTCACCGTTGATACCTGCTTCGCCTTTCAGAACAGCTTCATTGGTATTTTCATCCAGTTCATATATCTGAATAAAAGGAATGTCGTATTCATAGGATTCATGCCCTTCAAATATTTTTTCAAATATCTGATCCGTATTTTTTGCCTTCCCGAGCTGTAAGGCCACATCACGAAGTACCTGCGTACGGCGTGCACTCAGCATTTTATCAGTAGTTTCGGTAATGGGATGAAAAATTCCACCAACATTACCAGATTCATCACGGATAGGAGCAAACGAAAAGGTCATGAAGGCTTCTTCAAGATATCCAAACCGGTCCAGCAACATCTGCTGGTCTTTGATATAAGTACCTTCTCCCGCCAGCCCTCTGTCAAAAGCATCACCAACAACGGGCAAGGCAGTTTCCCAGCATATTTTAAAATTCTGGCCCATCGATTCAGGATGTTTTGCTCCGCAAATAGGCCGGTAACTGTCATTATATATCTGAATCATCTCCGGCCCCCACGCAATCAGGATTGGAAAAGTGGAAGAAAGACAAAGGCTTACAGTGGTTCTTAGACTTTGCGGCCAATTAGTAACAGGGCCCAGTGCCGTTTTTGACCAGTCCATTGAGCGTATCAGCTCGCCCATTTCTCCCCCACCCGATAAAAATTGTTCGCCGGATTCTGAATTATGCATTTGTTGCTTTATTATTATACTTAACCTTATTATAGCAAGAAATCGATTAGGCCATGTGCCGGTTTGACCTTGCGAAGGCTGTCCAAAGTTAAGTAAATTTCAGTACAGCTACCTGGCATCATAGACAAAATACTGATCACGAAATGACTATCAGATTGGTAAAGAGCACCTTCAATTATGAATAAACCGGAAAGTCATATTAATCCGTTCACCGTTGTCATTTTTTGATTTCGGGATCCGGTGCTCCCAGTGATTTTGAAGATCTCCTTTCATTATCAGCAGTGAACCATTATGAAGCCTTAATTTGTATTTACCGGAATGATCCGTCTTTCTGCGAAATTCAAAATCCCTGGCCTGGCCAATACTTAGTGAGGCAATGTGCGGTTGTGCCCCTAACTCCCTCTCGTTATCTGCGTGCCATGCAACAGAGTCATTTCCGTCACGGTAATAATTCAGCAGGACGCTATTAAAGGAAAGTCCGGTCAGTACCTCTATTTCTTTTTTAAGATGATGCAATGCAGCCGTCCAGGTAACCGGATCAAAACGGGTACCTGAAAACCGGTATGACTGGTTGGCATCGCCATACCAGGCTGTCAGGCGGGGCGTTGTAACCGGCTTGCCATACATCTGTATAACCGGCTGCCGCCATGCAACCTCTTCAACAAGCTGTCGGAGCAGGATTGCACACGTTTTATGATCTAAAAATGCAGGATAAAATTCCAGCAATTTTTCCGGAAATCTCAGGCTTTCATTCTTATCAAAAAGATCTAACTGTTCCATAATTTAACTCGCAGCTTCACATATTTCCTATTATTCAAACAATTATTCCACACATCTGGCAGGGCACATTTTTTGTATCCCCACTTCTTTCTAAAAATGTGAAACATGCCCTGTCTGATAATATTTTCTTTTCTCAGTATGAGACTTTTTAAAACAACCAGTAATGAGATTATCAGACTATACTGATCAAAAATCTTTTCAGAAATTATATAACGAAATAACAAAAAATGCAGCTCACCTGGATCAGACAGGCTGTTTTCCTGAACAGGAATTCAATTCTATGAAAGATGCAGGACTGCTTGGCATCACACTTCCCGGTCAGGCACTGTCTTTCAACAGATTTAAAACAAAAGAACTGCTTATACTTCTTAAAGAGATCGGAAAAGCAAGCTTACCGGTTGGCCGGATTTATGAAGGACACATCAACGCACTTTATCTGATTTCCCTTTTTGCCAGCCCAGCCCAGAAAGAGCGCTGGTTTGCAGATGTAAACTTTGGCAGGAAGCTATTCGGGGTCTGGAACACGCAGGATGCAAACGGTGTCCGTATTTATGATTTTGGAAACGGAAAATACAGACTGAAAGGATCAAAAACATTTTGCTCCGGAGCAGGCGCTATTGACAGGCCACTGGTTACCGGAAAACTCATTTCACCCGATAAAAAAGGCTGGCAGATGTGTATTATTCCAACCGAAAAAGTAAAAAATATACGTATCGACCGTAGCTCCTGGAACCCGCTGGGAATGCGGTCATCGGTAAGTTACAAAATGGATTTTACAGGCATTGAACTAAGTGAAACTGATCTGCTAGGATCTCCGGATGCATATTACCATCAACCGCATTTTAGCGGCGGGGCTATTCGATTTGCTGCCGTACAGCTTGGCGGGGCAGAGGCAATAATGGAAGAAACACATCGGTTTTTACGTGGAATTCACCGAGGCGACGATCCTTATCAGCGCGCCAGGATCGCGGAAATTACTTACCTCACTGAAACCGGCAATTTATGGATTAACCAGGCCGGCCTGAAAAACGATGAGTGGCTCACACAACCCGGAACAGCTGACCAGATTGTAGCCTATGCCAACATGACGAGGACCATCGTTGAAGATATTTGCTTGCGAACGATGCAATTAGCCGAGCGTTCTGTTGGTTCGCGGGGATTTATGAAACCTAATCCACTTGAACGGTTACACAGAGATTTAACAACTTATCTGCGCCAGCCTGCACCGGATGCCACGCTGAATTCGATCGGCGATTATGTTTTAAGACAGGATTCTACTAATAAACTCTGGAATGACACAAGATTATAATTGGCAAGCGGGATCAAAATGGATTGAACCTAAGGAATTAGGGTCAGTACTCATCATTGCGCCGCATCAGGACGACGAGTCCCTTGGCTGTGGAGGTACAATTGCTCTGCTTCGGAAAAGCGGACAATCTGTTCATGTTTTGTTTGTTACCGACGGCAGTAAATCACATCCTAGTTCAAGGGAATATCCCATGGAAAAACTGATTGCGTTACGTGAACAGGAATCCATTCGTGCATTGGACATATTAGGTGTCGACCAGTCAGATATCACTTTTCTGAGACTACCTGACGGTGCACTGCCTGGATATGAAGAAGAAGGATTTTCTTCTTCCGTCACTTTAATGTCAGGCTGTTTGCAAACAGTTAAGCCTGATACCATTCTTTTCCCCTGGCAGCGCGACCCGCACCGGGATCACCGTGCCACCTGGCAAACTACGGTAGAAGCGGTTAAACAATCCGGTATCAGGGCCAGAAAACTGGAATACCTGATCTGGTTATGGGAGCGCGCAGATATTGCTGACCTGCCACAGCCGGGTGAAGTAAGGGTTTGGCAAACCAATATTGAAAGCGTAAAAAACACGAAGAAAGAAGCTATTCATGCGCATGTTTCCCAAACCACAAATCTGATCAGTGATGATCCGGAAGGGTTTACATTATCAACGGACGTTTTGGCTCATTTTGATAAGAACAATGAAATTTTTATTGAACGAATATAAAAAATCAATTTATGGAAAAGCCAGACAACTCTCTTTCTGAAGACTACTTTAATGATGTGTACCGCGCCAGTGAAGATCCGTGGAAATTTGAAACCAGCGAGTATGAAATCAATAAATACAAAACAACGGTAAATGCTTTACCACGCAAATCATATAAAAATGCTTTTGAGATCGGTTGCTCGATTGGAGTACTGAGTGAGATGCTCGCAGAAAAATGTGAAAAGCTTCTGGCGGTCGATGTAGCAGAAGCACCACTTGTAAAAGCACGTGAAAGGCTTAAAAATTCAAAAAATGTAAAGTTTGAAAAACTGACTGTACCAGGACATTTTCCAACTGGCCAGTTTGATTTGATCGTAGTTTCAGAAGTAGCATATTACCTTGCCTGGCCGGATTTTCACCTTTTACAGGAGAAAATGCTTGAACATTTGTCAGACGGCGGACACCTGTTGCTGGTACACTGGACACCCGATGTACATGATTATCCCTTAACTGGTGATGAAGTGCATAACGAGTATATTAAGCTGACAGGCAATGGTCAGCCGCTCAGGCACTTGCACGGACTTCGTGAACAAACATATCGTCTTGACCTGTTTGAAAAGAATTAACTTTTTTGTTTTTAATAAACAGCCTCAGCTGGTCGATGGCTTCATGGATCGGCTGAAGTTCCTGTTCCGGCTTTCTTACCAAAAGGATGATCACATCCCATAAGCCTCCAAAATAAGTAGAGGTAATCAGTTGTGAATGCAGCCATTCTACCTTAATATTTAGTCTTGCAGCAATTGCATTCAGTTCTTCTCTCTGCACCATACGTTTTTCAATATAGGCATCCCAGCATTTACGAAGGCTGTTTCGGGTTTCAAACATAAACAATACAGGCGCTACGGCTTCAACCATCTGCGGAATCTGTGCCTGATCCTCATTCATCCATCTTCTCAATTGTTCCGAAAAACCAATACTTACTCTTCCTTCAACTCTTGAAGAAGTATAAACTTTCACTTCAAAACTCCTTCTGATCCGTGCATCCTGAAGAATCAGTGCTTTGTGAAATGCCATATCTTCCAGAAAAGGCACTTGCGGCAACCTTCCGGCCTGATCATACATACTGCACGTAACTGCCATGTTTGCTCCGAAATACTGGAAATGACATGGAAAAGGATCATGTTGGCGCGGATCAATAAGTGATTCAGCCTGTGCAAGAAGGCAACGGTATGTTACATCTCTGAGATGATAAATGCGCGAGGTTCCGGATTCTCTTTCAGTCAGGATACGACCGCCAACTGCATCATTTCCTTTTTCTATTTCCGCAATGATGTTACAGATCCAGCGGCTGTCAACAGTCGTATCTCCGTCCGTTGAAGCAATAATACCATTGGAATTACCGGTGAGCATCAAACGGCGATAAGCTTCATCCATCAGTAACCGTCTTACTGTACCAATATTTGCCCGCTCGCCTTCCAACCAGATTTCTTCCGCCGCCATTCGGAAAGACGGATACAGCGCTGCATACTTTTGAGCAATTTCAAATGAATTATCCGTTGAATTATTAACCAAAACCAATACTTCATAAACATCAGCAGAAAGCTCTTTTCCGGTATTATCAACCTGCTGCCTTAAAGCATCCAGTGTTTCCCATAAACACTCTGCTTCATTTCTTACCGGAACTATAACGCAGACCCTGGTGGCCGCAGAAGATTTGATGATGTTAAAAAAGGTATGGTCAACAGCTAAATCCGCTATCATTTATGATGTGTTTAAATCAGGATAATTTTGATCTAGCCGCTTAAAAAACCTATGCCTGTTCTTCTGTTTTACAAATTAACAGCGCAATATTATTTTCTTTCAACCGGAAGGCTATTTTCATTTTATCATTCTGATGTAACAAATCCATAACTTCTGTTAATCCCGATGCCGTGTTCCAAAAAATAACCCGGTAATAGCCAACATTCAACCCTGGAATCAGGATTTCAAGCTCTGATTCTTTTGATTTCCCAACATCTCTCTTCCTGCGTATATCTTTATTAAGAAGCCATACAATGGCTTGTTTGCTGTCGCCACAGCCAAATATTTCAACATGGGGATTAGTAACCTCAATATGCTTATTCAGATTTTGACGCTGAAACATTTTCCAGTTAACCAGTTCCATAAAGTCTGCCAGATTCCGCTGTGCCCTGCGCATTCCGTGTGTAAGTACATGCGGATGTCTGTAAGGCCAACGCATTCCTCCTCCCGCCGCTCCTGATGCTACATGTGCCCATTGCATGTTAAGAAAATAGTTATCGTCGAAGTCTTCGGGTAAGTTGCTTTTACGCTTTTTAAAATAATCAATCGGGCCATGTTCACTGTCCAGGAAAGGCCTGTTTTCCGGTAAATGAATAAGCGCGTTCCGTACCATTTCTCCCGTAGCCAAAGCTGCATCAACTGTATTTCGGGGATAATCTATTGTTTTGTTCTGATAAAAATGAGTACTGGCAAAATCCAGTTTTGGATGTTTGAAAATGAGATCGGTCATGTCATGCCGATCCATTACGGATGCATAAACTGAAACTGTTTGCAAATGGGTTTTTCCATACAACTGCATTTCCAGCTTCCTGATATGATCACTGATCTGATCAACAAAATCGTAAAGGCGATCTGTACTTCCTGAGGCATTGACCGGATCAATTTCATTCCAGAGATCCCAGCCAAATAATACGCCGCTTCCACCCCATCTTTCAATTGCAAAAGAAAACCGGTTTTTAATTGCTTCCAGCATTGCAGGTTCTGTCAGCCATCGTGTTTTACTTTTACATGGGCCGCCGTTCAGGATATTATAAGGATGATGTTTCCATCTTCTTCGCATCCAGAATGTGTCAAACGTAGTCAGTAAAATCCGCAGTTTGTATTTTTCACATAACAAAAAAAGATCGTCCCAGAACTGGATCATATTGGGCTGAAATTTACCTGCCGGTTTTTCAAAATACCGGTTTTCAGTCTGGCAATATTCCAGCATGATCCTCAGGCAGGTAACACCATGTGCAGACAAATAGGCCAGATGTCCTTCTACGTGTACAATATCCTTTCGGCGGAATAATCCGGCTAGATCCGGCCACGTAATAGCGTCATTCTGACCTATAGGCGTCCAGTTTTCACCTTTTTCATCAACGAAATAAGGAGCGTTGTTACTGGTTGATATCCAGGTAAGCTTTTCCAAGTTTTATTCTTTACCAATTAACAAAAAAAGCCTGCGCTGTTGCCAGGCAGACTTTCCTCAAAAATATTTTAAGACCAGTTGTTAATTATCCCTGGTTTTTTTCTCCACTTTGTCAGCCGCTTTGTTTACCCCTTTTTTGCTGGCGTCGTAACCTTTTTCAGCGGTTTCACCTACTGCCTTAGCTCCTTTTTTAACGCCTTTTTTTGTAGCATCATAACCTTTCTCAGCGGTTTCACCTACTGCGTTGGCTCCTTTTTTAACACCTTTTTTTGTAGCGTTGTAACCATTCTCGGCGGTTTCACCTACTTTATCGGCTCCTTTTTCAATACCATTACCAACGGCCTTGGCATCTTTTTTAATTTCTTTACCCGCCTTTTTAGTTGCTGATTTGGTTTTGTCGGCTGCTCTGTCTGCTTTTTCCTGTGTTGTTTCCTGTGCATAGGCAAATGCAGAAACAGCCACCATTGCGATCATTATTATTATCTTTTTCATGATAGGTCTTATTTTAAGATTGTTTTCCTGTTTTCATTGATAACATCAAACAATCGTACCAAACCATCTGACCGGCCTTATTACCAAGCAGGAAAGAATTTAAATATATCCATATCGTGAGTTAAATCATTCATACCAATTCCATCCTGATATAATATGTGGCTATAATCAGATATCAGCAAGTAACTCTCCTCTATGCATTTTGGCATATTGTGAAGGAGACATGTTATACAATTTCTGAAAAGAGACCCGGAAATTTTTTGGATCTTCAATTCCCACCATCAGCGCAATTTCCGATATCCGGGCGTGTTCATTGGTTAGCAGCTGTGCAGCTCGTTTAAGCCTGATATCTTTTATAAATTCAATCACCGACTGCCCTGTTATATTTTTAACACGGCGGTAAAAAACTGATTGGCTCATTCCCATCGCACTTACCAGCGTATGCACTTTAAATTCCGAATTGGTCAGATTGTCTTCCACAATCTTCATCGCTGCTTCCAGAAATCTCTTATCCTCATCCGGAATCGTAATTTCGGTTGGTTCCAGCAATATCTTCCTTTGGTAATATTCAAGAAGTTTATTTCGGCTCTGCAGAATCGTGCTCACTTTCGCACGCAGGATTTTTGGATTAAATGGTTTTGCAATATAATCGTCCGCACCGGTTTCCAATCCTTCCAGTTCCTGTACGGCAGCAGCTCTGGCCGTTAAAAGCACAACCGGGATATGTGATGTTTTAGGATGCTGTTTCACTTTTTTGCAAAGTTCCAGCCCGTTTAATCCTGGCATCATCACATCGCTCAGAATAAGGTCAGGCTGCATTTCAGGGATTTGCCCCCATGCGTCCGCACCATCAGTTGAAACTAAAACCTCGTAATCCGACTCAAACAAACCTTTTAGATATTCACCCAGATCTACATTGTCTTCAACAATAAACAGCTTTGCAGCACGGTCCGGCACAGCTGTTTCAACAGGAACAACAATATTAGTTTTTTCAGGTAATTGTACATATTCCTGTGGCATCATATCTTCCCGCAGATCCGGTGCAGATAAATGTTTCCTGCCAAAAGGAAGTTTTACGGTGAAGGTTGTTCCTATTGCTATTGCACTTTCCACCTCCACTTCTCCTGAATGGCTATGCACCATCTGCTGAACCAGGGCGAGCCCAATTCCCGTTCCCTTGAAATTATCACCTTCTGCGTTTGAAGCCTGATAATAAGGATCAAAAATTTTGTCCAGTTCTTCCTGCCTGATTCCCCTGCCCCAGTCTTTTACTAAAATCTCAAGATAATTTTCGGCTAACTTTCCATCCTTCCAAACTGCATTCTGGCTTTCCAGGCCAATCACCCTGGCCGCAAAACTGATTCTGCCTCCAGGCGGAGTATATTTAAAAGCATTTGACAACAAATTGGTAATGATCACTTCAAGCTTTTCAGCATCAAAATACATCATTACCTCCCGCTCAGGAATATTGATCTCATAATCAAGATTGTGCTCGTCTGCCTTTACTTTAAAGATCAGAAAAATCTCTTTCAGAAAACCCATGATTTCTCTGCGGCTGGCGGCAAGTGATGTATGACCACTTTCGATTTTTCGAAAACTCAGCAGCTGATTAACCAGATCCAGCAGTTTGCGTGTTTGTCTGTGCATCATCACCACCTTTTCTTTCAGCTTATCCGACTCACCGATTGAAGCCATAAATTCTTCCATCGGACCCAGAATAAGCGTTAACGGTGTACGGAACTCATGTGAGACATTGGTAAAAAAATTAATCTTCACTTCAGCTAATTCTTTTTCCTTCTCAGCGTGCATTTTTTCGAGCTCAATCCTGTTTTTTAGCGCTGCCTGGCTTAGCGTAATACGTCGGTAAAGCAACAAAGCACCTGCAATCAATGAAGCATAACCCAGATAAGCCCACCAGGTTTTGTACCACGGCGGCAGTATTACCACCTGCACACGCGCAGGTTTCAGAGACCAGACTCCATCGCCATTGTTAGCCTTTACCATGAAGGTGTATTCTCCGGCTGGTAAATTGGCAAAACTGGCTACCCGCTGGCCGGATGGCAGCTGCACCCAGTCGTTACTATACCCCTCTAGCTTGTACACATACTGCTGTTTTTGCGGGTTCACATAGTTAAGACCTACAAATTCAAACGAAAAATCATTTTCGGCAGCTTTAATTGTAACCCCATCCAGGCCTGAAAACTGCCTCGTAACCATAGAACTTCCCACCTCTCCGCTGACCGCATCCGAATTTTTATTCAGAACGCGAAGCTTGGTAATGCGTACGACAGGAGGAGATGGATTAGCCAGAATTTCCTGCGGTTTGAAATAATTAATTCCGTTCGTACCACCAAAATACATCGTTCCGTCCGAAGATTGAAAGGCAGAACCTACTTTAAATGAGTTACTCTGAAGGCCATCGCTGACATCATAACGAAGCAGTTTTTTTGTAACGGGAGAGAATTTCGATAAACCCGCTCCCCCAATCCATAGATTACCTTTTTCATCAGCCAGGATACTTTCAATGTCATTATCGCTGATCCATTTATCATAGCGCTGCACAACTTCCTTTCCGTTAACATTTTGAATATGATGCAGCCCTCCGCCAATCGTCCCAACCCATATTGTGCCATCTTTATCCTTCATTAATGGCCACGCGAAATTTACCTTAAGGCTATTTTCATTATCAGCCTCATGTTTAAAATGATGTAAAATGAGCAGTTCGCCGTTTTTTTCTTTCAGTTTAAGCACACCGGAATTGGTAGTGCTCGCCCAGATAAGATCCTGATCTTTATCATAAAGCAGAAAAGTAAACTGGTTGGAAGGCAGACGGGATGTCCCGGTATCAAATGTCTTTACATATTTCCCATCCTGACTAAATAATATCAGACCGTTGTAGGTAGCAGCCCAAATCCGGCCGGACTTATCCTGTACCATGCTTTCAAAGCTAAAAGAATTCCAGAGGCGGTATTTTGATACATTTTCATATTGTTCGGGAGCCAGGTTTCCTGTCCGGCCCATCTGATAAAGGCCTCTGTATCGGGTGCCGATCCAGATTTTATCCTTCGTAATTAAAAAGGAGGAAACATCTGCACCGGTTATATTTCCCTTTGCAACACGATTAAGGTAATTATGGTATGTTTTTTTCAATGGATCATAACTTGAAAAGCCATTGCGTGTTCCTATATAAAGCCGGTTATTCGCTTCATCTTTGGCAATTGCATTAACATAACTATTGGGTAATGAGTTATTTCCCAAGACAATCTGTTGAAGCTGGTTAAACCGTTTTGGACGCAGATGGACTTTATTAAGACCGCCGGAAGAAGCTGCCAGCCAGAGATTACTGAACGAATCCTCTATGATCTGATGAATACGACCGGAATTGATACTCGTTTCATCGTGATCAACAGGTAGAAATATGTCCGGATTCAGGTGCTCCGAATCTTTTTGGTAAGCAGGCAGATTTTCCAGTTTCAGTAAGCCAAAGTTGGTGCCGATCCACAATCTGTTAAACGAATCCACGAATAAACATTGGATTTCATGAAAGTTATAGGGCAACTTATGAAAATTAATATGGCCTTTTTGATCTGTATTAGAGTGCTTTGTCCGGTAAATGGTATTATCAGATGCAACCCAGAAGTTTCCATTCGGATCTGTATAGATCGCCCGTATAACCGTATCCTCAATCTCGGTAATTTTGTTTGCCAAATATTCCCTTGCTTTACCTGGTATATGACTTTTTAAAGTCCATAACCCTTGCTCCTGCGTACCTATCCAGACATTACCTTTTTTATCTGCAAAAACTGTTAATACCGCATAATTTTCGCTTTCTGATCCGTTCAGGTTGATCCGGATAACCTGTTGAATCTTTCCGAATTTATTAAGCTCAATAAAAAAAACGCCATAGTCCTGTGTAGCAGCCCAGATACCACCCTGAGCATCAGAGGTTATGGATAAAACGGAAGTGCTGCTTAGTAAATCAAGATAATCTTTACCTGAAGCCAAGGCTGCACGTTCTTTTGCAGGAACGAATACATCCTTTATCTTATCATAAACAAATAAACCCGTTCCTTCGGAACCAACCCAAAGCAGGCCTGAATTATCGACGTGTAACGTGCGTATACGATTACTGGACAAACCACGCAGATGATCATTGGGCAGATCATATTTTTTCAATTCGTACCCATCGTACCGGTTCACCCCGTTGTTTGTACCCACCCAGACAAAGCCTTCCTTATCCTGGATTACCGCCATGGCATCACTATGGGAAAGCCCTTCATTGACGGTTATATGTTCAAATCTGAAGCCTTTGCTCGTTTGTGCCAGGCTGCAAAAATCTGAAAATAAGATCCAGACACTCACAATCAAAATCAGTATACTTCTCATCCTCCACACCCAGCTTTTGTCATCAACGAAACTCAAATTCACAACTTATACGGATATTAACCTGTCATGGAATAATACCACAATATTAATTAAAAAAAATTACACTCTAAAACCGAATTTTACCTCTTTTTTGACGAAAAATACCCGCAAAATCTTAATATACCTGCCTAATTTTGAACTATTCAAATGATTAGTTGACACATAAGCGAAATGCTTAAAATACAACTCCAGGTGGTAAAACCTTATCCCGGATTTAATCCGGAAATATAAAACGAATTCTCAGCGACTTTTAGCACACATACCGGTTGCAGTATTCAAAACCAGACCATTTCCCAGAATAATCTTTTTTACCTGCTTTTTTTTAAAGCATCCGGATTGAATCCGCAACAGTTCATTTATGACCGTAATAATCCCTAAAATTTCCCACCAAATTAAAAGAGTACCTATGATAAGAAAGGAAGACCAAGCCAAATAAAATCAACGTTTCGAAAAGTTTCCGGCTTTGCAAAAGCCGTCGGGGTACTGCCCTATTTTTTATTTTAATCTAATGATCCAATGATGAAAAAAAGATTACTTATGTTTCTTAAAAAGCCAGGTATAACACTTGCCTTTATGATGGTTTTACTTTCCTGCACAGCCGTTTTCGCACAGACGGTAAAGGTGGAAGGTGTTGTGAAAGACGCTCAGGGCGTATTACCAGGTGTTAGCATTATTGCGAAGGGAACATCAACAGGTACAATTTCTGACGGAAACGGCGCTTACAAGCTGGACGTATCCCCGGATGCAGTTTTGATTTTTACATTTATCGGTTATGAACCAAGAGAGGTACCGGTAAAAAGCGTACAGCCTGCAAACGGCACTTATAATATTGAAGTTACCCTTGCCAACCAGATTAACAACCTGGATGAGGTCGTTGTAGTAGGTTTTGGTACACAGAAAAAAGTAAACCTGACCGGCGCTGTAGCAACCGTAGATGCCAAAGCCATCGAAAACCGTCCGGTACGTAACGCAACGCAGGCGCTACAAGGGTTGGTAACGGGTTTGAACATCGCTCAAAACAATGGTTCGTTAGAGTCTAACCCAAGTATCAACATACGTGGATTAGGATCTATCGGAGTTGGCTCTTCTTCTGCCCCGCTTATTTTGGTGGATGGTATGGAAGGTTCATTAAATGCTATAAACCCACAGGACATAGAAAATATTTCTATCTTGAAAGATGCAGCTGCTGCTTCAATTTATGGTTCTCGTGCTGCCTTTGGAGTTATTCTGATTACTACCAAGCGCGGTAAATCTGGTAAACTACAGTTAAATTATAACAATAGCTTGCGCTCCACTACTCCGGTGTTAATGCCGAAAATGATGGACTCCTATACTTTTGCTTTGTTTTTTAATGATGCAGGACAGAATGGGGGAAGTGCACCACATTTTAACGCAGCACATTTGCAACGTATTCTGGATTATCAAAATGGTGTAATTACCAATTCTACAATTCCTGATCCAAATAACCCAACACGCTGGGCAGATGGCTATGCGCAAGGAAATGCAAACGAAGACTGGTACAAAGTGATGTTCCGTCCAAGGACTTTATCACAGGAACACAATTTTAGTCTAAGCGGTGGAAATGAAAAAACCCAGATTTATCTCTCCGGTAATTACATGGGTCAGCAGGGATTGATGAAATTCAATCAGGATGACTTTACCCGTTATGGTTTTACTGCCAAAATTAATTCTCAGCTATCGGAGCAGGTTTCAGTAAATTATAGTACACGTTTTATTCGTGAAGATTACAACCGCCCTTCTCAATTGACAAATGGTTTTTATGAAAACCTTGGACGTCAGGGATGGCCTACTTTGCCATTGTATGATCCCAACGGATATTTGTTAAGCTCACCTTCACCTGCCTTAGGCATGCGTGATGGCGGAAAAGACAGAAACCAGACAGATAACCTTTACCAACAATTACAATTGGTTTTTGAACCTGTAAAAGGTTGGAAAACATTCGCGGAAATAAACTATCGGATTCGTAACGACTTCCGTCATTGGGATACACAGCGTACCTATAACTATGATGTTGCAGGCAATCCGGTACTTTACAGTCGTAACTCAGATGTTTATGAATATGGATATAAAGAAAACTTTTTTAATACCAACCTATATTCAGAATATAGCAGAACGGTAGCACAAAAGCATTTTTTCAAGGTAATGGGCGGATTCCAGACCGAATTATTTAACTCGCGCAACCTAAATGCAACCAGAAATGGGATACTGGTAGCAAGTCTGCCAACACTCGCTACGACTGATGGAACGGATGCAAACGGAGTATCCACACCGCCAACTGTTGGAGGTTCCTATCATCGCTGGGCGACAGCAGGTTTTTTCGGACGTCTGAATTATGATTATGATGGAAAATATTTGCTGGAAGCTAATTTAAGATATGATGGATCTTCACGCTATCGTGCTGACCAGCGCTGGAATCTATTTCCTTCTGTATCTGTGGGTTGGAATATGGCCAGAGAAAGATTCTGGGAGGATAACATCTCTTTTATAAATACTATGAAGATCAGGGCTTCATACGGACAGTTGGGTAATCAAAGAGCCGCAGATAATTCCGTTGACTTCTACCCGACATATCTTGTTCAACCAGTTGCAGCCGGGTCTGGCGGATGGTTAATAAATGGGGTAAGGCCAAATACAGCTTCTTCACCATTGCCAATTAGCACAACATTAACCTGGGAAACCATAAAAAGTTACGATGTCGGACTTGACTGGGGAATGTTCAACAATAAACTGACTGGTTCATTTGACTGGTTCCTGCGTAAAACTTTAAATATGGTTGGACCGGCACCCGTCTTGCCTGCCATTTATGGTATTCGTGTCCCTAACATTAATAATACAGATCAGAAAACAAGCGGTTTTGAATTTGAGATTGCATACAATGATCGTACAAAAGCTGGTTTGGGCTATAATGTAAAGTTTCTTTTGTCTGATAACCAAACAACTATTACGAGATATCCTAACCCGACCAATGATCTGAACCAGTATCGCACAGGTCAAAAGAGAGGTGAAATCTGGGGTTATGAAACTATTGGAATCGCCAGAACACAGGAACAAATGGACGCTCATTTGGCAAGTCTGACAAATGGTGGTCAGAGTGCATTTGGATCTCAATGGGCAGCAGGAGATATTATGTATGCTGATTTAAATGGCGACGGAAGAATTGATCAGGGTGCCAATACCAAAGAAAACCCGGGTGATAAAAAATTGTTGGGTAATAACACGCCACGTTACACAGTTGGTATGGATATCAATCTTGACTGGAAAGGCTTTGACTTCCGTGGATTTTTACAAGGTGTACTGAAAAGAGATATCTGGCAGGGAAGTTACTTCTTCTGGGGAGCAACCAGCAACATGTGGTTTTCAACAGGATTGGTGGAGCATGAAGATTATTTCCGTGCTGACCCGAATCACCCACTTGGTCAGAATCTGGATTCTTACTATCCACGCCCTAATTTCAGCAGCGGCAAAAACCAACAGGTTCAGAGTGGTTACCTACAAAATGCAGCTTACATCCGCTTGAAAAATATTCAGCTTGGTTATACCATCCCTGCTACGTTAACTAAAAAGTTAGCTATACAAAAACTACGTTTTTACTTATCTGGCGAAAATGTATTCACAAGCAGCAAAGTTGCTAAAATGTTTGATCCTGAAACAATAGACGGAGGTTCCGGAGGTAGTGTATATCCGCTATCTAAAGTTTACGCAGCAGGTTTAAGTCTTACTTTTTAATATATAAAAAATGAGTTCTTTTAAATATAAAATAAAAAATACACTACTTATTGGAGCTATGGCCGTCTTGGGGGCCTCCTGTAACGATTATCTTGATCAGGCCCCATTATCAGCCATAGCACCGGAAAATTATTTGCTTGAAGAGTCTCAGTTAGCTACCTATACCATAGGATTATATCCTGCGGTACTTCCTTCTCATGCCAATTGGACATTTGGAACTTTTGGAACAGATGCTAATACGGATAACATGGCTATACCTGGACTTGATGCGAAATATACTCCTGGCTTATGGCGTGTAGGACCGGAAGGTGGCGACTGGAACTTTTCAAATATTTACCAAGCGAATTATTTCATCCAAACTGTTTTACCCCGGCTTAAGAATGGACAGCTAACAGGAAGTGATGCAAATATCAGACATCATATTGGTGAAATGTATTTTCTTAGAGCACACGAATACTTTACCAAACTTCAGGCAGTAGGTGATTTCCCGATTACACGGAATACAATGGCCGACAGCAAGGAGATATTGACTGCTGCCAGTGCCCGGAATCCACGTACAGAAGTTGCAAGATTTATTATTTCAGATCTTGACTCCGCTGCCCTGATGATGCAGACTGTTGCACCAGCCGGAGGACCAAACGGGAAAAACCGAATTTCTAAGAATGTTGCGTTATTATTAAAATCTCGTGTTGCGTTATACGAAGGAACGTGGCTTAAATATTTTAAGGGAACTGCATTTGTTCCAAATGGCCCGGATTGGCCTGGAAAAAACAAGTCATATAATGCTTCATACCAGTTTCCTTCAGGAAGCATTGACGGTGAGATTTCATACTTCCTGACAGAAGCAATGTCAGCAGCCAAGGAAGTAGCTTCGAAGGTTGCTTTGGTACAGAATACAGGTATCATTCTTGCTCCGGCTAATGAGAATCCGTACTTCAATATGTTCAGTGCGGAAAATATGTCCGGATATAGTGAGGTATTACTTTGGAGACAATATAATAGAACCCTTGTTACGCACAATGTACCTGTAAATGCAATGGCGGGAAATTATGCAGTAGGACTTACCCGAAGCATGGTAGAAAGCTTTTTGATGGCAAATGGATTACCAATCTATGCAGCAGGAAGCGGTTACAAGGGTGACGATTACATTACAGACGTAAGACAAGGCCGTGACGGACGTTTGAACCTATTTCTTAAAGAGCCAGGACAGAAAAATGTATTGTTAAACCTTGCACAAGGCACGCATGCAACTGAAATCGAGCCAACCCCTCAGATCTGGGAGTCTAGCTACGAGAAGAAATATTCAACGGGATATACCATTCGTAAAGGTTTGAATTACGATGGAGCTCAGGCTGGAAACGGATCAGGCTATACTGGTTCCCTGACATTCCGTGCCGTAGAAGCTTATCTGAATTATATTGAAGCTTCGTATGAGAAAAATGGAACTCTGGATGGCGATGCAAGAGCCTACTGGCAGCAAATTAGAACTCGTGCAGGTGTTAGTACAGATATCGACAAAACAATTGCAGCAACACAGATGAGCAAAGAAACGGCTGACTGGGGGGCATATTCTGCCGGGGTTACTATCTCTCCTACTCTGTACAATATTCGTCGTGAGCGTCGTAATGAGCTGATGGCAGAAGGATTGCGTTATATGGATTTGAAAAGATGGAGAGCAATGGATCAGATGATCAACACGCCTTACCATGTAGAAGGATTCAAATTATGGGGGCCAATGAAATCCTGGTTTACCGCTGCACAGCTTACTTACGGTGCAACCAATAATGCAGCCGTAGTTTCTGACCCTGCTCTAAGTCCGTACCTAAGACCGCATCAGATCCGCAGCAATGCTGATTCGTACAAAGGAACCCGCTGGACGATGGCTCATTATCTGAACCCGATAGCAGCACAACATTTCCAGCTTACTGCAACTGGTGGTGACGTTTCTACTTCGCCAATTTACCAAAACCCGGGCTGGCCGTTAACTGCCGGTTCTGCCCCAGTTGGATTATAATTAAAGAATTAAAAGTAAAAACCGGCGTTTGCAAAAAGCAAACGCCGGTTTTTTTATGATCAACATCGAGATATTTCTACAAAAATAACACGGACTAACTACAAGTCAATAAACATTAAATTTCAATATTTGAGCCGGGTTATTCAGCGATTAAAACAAAACCTGACCGCACACACTTTTGTTATTTACAATCAGGTAAATGACCATTTGAAAAAATTGAGTTATGAATGCCTAAACAGCTTTCCGGATTCCGGAGGCTGTTTTTTGTTTTAAGACTATAACCTTGCACATCTATGATACCCGAATCCGTCTTCAATCGCTTTGAGAATGATTTAGCTTCTTTGGCTATACAGAACTGTTGCATCAGTATAGCCGAACGTAAGAACAAATAAAAATAAGATCAGTGTTACATACTCTTTTACACTTTGATTCCACTAAACTTTTAGTTAAATTGAAAAAATAATATCCCTATAAATTGAACTACAAACCTCAATCCCGCGCCCTCTAATGTCAAATTTGATTATTATCAGGCACGGACAGTCTGAATGGAATTTAGAAAACCGATATACAGGAAACACCGATATTGATCTTTCTGTTGCCGGAGAAATGGAAGCTGCCCATGCAGGTAAGTTGCTCCGAAAATACGCATTTGATGATGCATACACATCTGCCCTGGCCAGAGCAATTCATACCCTTACCATCATTTTGAAAGAAATCGATAAGGTTTCCCTTCCGGTTACCAGAGCATCTGCTTTAAACGATAGAAGTTACGGCGACTTGCAGGGGAAAAATAAAACGGATATGATCAAAAAATACGGTCCGGCCAAGATACTTTCCTGGAAAAAAGGCTATGATGCCACGCCTCCGCATGGTGAGAGTCTGAAAGATACCTTTAACCGTGTTACTGATTATTATGACAAAGAAATTGAACCCAAGCTGAGAGCCGGTAAAAATATTCTCATCGTTGCACACGGAAATAGCCTTCGTGCCTTGATGATGCATATTGAAAAAATAAGTGAGGTGAAAATCACGGATACAAAACTGATTTCCGGAATTCCCAGACTGTACGAATTTGATTCCGGAATGAAGGTTTCAAAAGCTGGCTACATTCATTGATTTTCACTGAAATTTTATAACCAGCTTCTTCCAGGCTATACCATTACAATAATGCCGTAGGAATAAATTTATTCTTATGGCATTATTGTAATAAAACCAATGCTATGCTCCATGTTAATGATCCGGTACAGGATTTTTACATTTACATTCAAAACAAATCCAATGTTACTATGAAAACACCATTTTACCCACCCGACGAATCCCATGTACGCTTCACCGACATGCAGGGCGTTACAAGAAAAGGTATTTTTAAAAAAGAAGCCAACGGTTATGTTGAGCTTTCCGATGTAGAAATGCCTATGGAAACCAAATTTGTTTTTCCGGTGGATGAAATTGTCAGATGGGAAAAGGTAGAAGATGATGACATTGACCTCACAAAGTTCATTCTCTGACCATAAAAATAGCTCGTTAGTTCCACATCAAAATGCAGTATGTCCAAAGTCGTTTGCTCCATTCTGAGCAGAGTCAGTCTTGCAATACAGATTTACTTTGTGATTTCAGCTTTTCCTGGTTCTGAAGATAGGGTAAATGGTATTGCTGATAAAATTGCTTTTTGGAATCCCGGTAAGTACTGACCACCCCAACAGACGCCATAAACCGGATGTAATACCAGGCCAGATCTATCTGATGCGGTTTAAATCCGCTACGTGCACTTTTTGGAAACAAATGATGGTTGTTATGCCACTCCCCGGCAACGATACCAGGCCAAAGCTGGTTTACTGAATTATCTTTCCGGTTAAAATCCACTCCGTTCTGCTGCACATTTTCACCTTTACCATGACCTTCGTAATTAAACGTCCGCACACCGACAGCCCAGAAACCTGCTGCACCAAAAAGTGTACAGGCCAGCGCATGCCCGCCCATGAGATAAAAAGCCAGATACCAGAATGACCAGTTGAGCACCCATGCCAGAACAGCACGGCCCGGATTTACATAAGATCCCCATTTTTGATACTGGGTAAAAGTATTGGCCTGAACCCCGGTATGTTTCATCAGAAGCTTTACCCGGTTATAACTTTCCTCATTCAGATCCTTGGCAATGGGCTGGTGGTTCACATCAGCCAGAAAACAATAGAGAAATCCCGCCTGGGCATTGTAAGGATCTCCCGGCTGGTCGGATTTGGAATGATGAACATGATGCGAAATCACATAAATCTCTTCCGGAATCATACTAATAGTCAGATTCTGGGTGATAAACCGCCAGAAACCATTTTTAAATTTATAAGCTCCGTGGGTACAGTAACGATGATGCCAAATTGTGCCATGCGTTCCCATAATGATCATACTGTACAGAAAAGCAGCCAGTAGCAATGGAAAGCTAAAGAATTTAAATATGAATAAAAGCAGGAAGGGCACCATGCACAGCACCTTGAACCAGCTCATAAAAGGCAGCCAGTTCCGGCGGTCTTTCAGTATATTTAATCTGGAAAAAAATTCTGCAAAAATCTGCCCGACGCTTGGCTTGATGAGAATTCCGTTTTTGTCTTTCCACCCATAAGATGGGGGCTGCAATACAATATCAATAAATGCCAAGCTGAGTATATTTAAAAACGAAATTATTCAAATATAACGACTTAAGTGCATTTATGTTTCACTTAATTAAATATCAAGATAATTTACACAAATCCAAATATCCCAGAACCGTGTGAGATCCGGCGATCATGGTGTTGTAATGGTATAGCTCAATTTGTCCTGAGCTTTTATCTGCACAGTTTCAACACCTTGGCTTCCACTCTTCATACCGGTTTTTTCCACAGTTGCCTGTCCTGACGGATCGTAACGAATCAGAATATCAATATCGCCCTTTTTTAATTTTACCAATCCTTTTTCCGAAATATCAACTTTGTCATTTTCATTAAGAAGCAAAGGAAGGTATTCCGTAAATGAACCCGGATAAACAACATTGACCTGAATCCCGTTCTCTTCAAAAGAAAGTGACTTTTTACCTTTTCCGCCCAGGGTGTATCTCACAGACAAATTACCTTCCGGCAACCGGGTACTCCCAGCAGAAGACATCACTTTTTTTCCGTCCACAGACATCTCCGCAACCAAAGTTTCAGCTTCGAACACTTTTGACCCATTTGTTTTTGTACCCCACGCAGCATTATCCGACGCTGCCTGCGACTGTAAAAATGTACCTGCCGCTGGATGCCACAATAAACCTAACCCATAACGCTGACGGCTACCTGTTACTGGTCCGGAATTGAACGCTGCGTAGTAACCAGGTTGTCTCACAAATGTAAAACTTACCGGCAACCTGCTGTCAGTTCGCTGCTCAATAAATTTCTTTTCCCTTAAATAGGGCAACATTGCCCTGGCTTCCAACTGTTGCTTTTTTGTTGGGTTCCATTGGTAGCGGTTCAGGTGATGTAAGATTGTTGGAGAGTATACGTCAAGTTTACCAACATCCGGCCATTTTTCAGTAAGCAGTTTTCTTCTTTGCCGGTTTGTTTCTTCAATATCTTCTTTTGAAGGGACAAATGCCCTTAATAACTCTACGGATTCACCTAACGGGCTCCGCGGAAAATAACCGGCAACTACAGGTGCTGGCGTACGTGTTTCAGTTCCCCTGTTTAAAGTAAAAAACTTTCCGTCAGGTTCCAATACGGCATTAAGCGCAATCCAGTTCACATATTTTTTCTCCTCCCTGATTAGTCCGGCTCCAATATCTGTCCCGTGTGTATAATCGTACATAATCCGCATATTGCTGTGATGCGTATTCAGGTTGTACCCATGGTCAGTTCCTCCCGCTTCGTAAAAGAATCCGGCCGGACTTTGAAAATCAGCGGCAGTCTGGTTTATCCTCTTTTTTAACAAAGCTTCTATTTTTTTATCAGGATATGCTTTCAGGTAAGGCAATGCACCGGCAAAACCAGCGGTGTACTGGTTGGTATAATTTAATCCGTGTTCATAAAATTCTTTGTTGGTCAGGATAACTAAAATGGCCTTTTTATCAGCTTCTATCGTACGCTTTAAAATCTGGGGATCGATTCCTCCGGCTTTGGTTAGCAACTCCAGGGTTCTTCCCATGCAAAATGTTGCAAAACTAGTCCCGGCCAGATTCCACTTTTGAGGCCCGTACTCGCTGAATTTTCCGCTGCTGTCCTGTGAGTTGATCCAAAAGTCAAGCGCCGCTTCAATCCGTAATTTAACTGCCGGCGATTTGTAGTATGGGTTCCATGGACGGTTGGTACTATAAAAATAAGCCAGTGACAAAATGTTTTCCATTATACGGGCATTGTAAGGCTTATTGTCCTGTGGCCGCCTCCAGACTGCGATATTGATATATCCTTTTTCCGTGCCGCTTTCATTGATACTGTTCGCTACGGTGTGAAAATGTTTCAGGTAATAGGGTATATCAAGTTCATCGTCATTGAAATCGGAAGGTTTTAGTTTGGCCAGATCCACATCCGCCACTTTCGGCCATGATTGTGAGAAGGAAGTGAAGCCGATACCGTACAAAAAAAACAAAAGAGCGATTACAAACAATTCTATTCTTTTCATGATAGTAGTTAGGAAGATGAGCATGGGTCTGATGCAAAGCATGCTGCAAAAAAACCAATAATATAAAGTAATTGGCAGTCACATATTACTCATTCACTGTACCTGATTGTAAACACATAGGAAAACCAAGCAGACAATACATCATCAAGCAAAAACCAAAAATGAATATGTTAAGAAAAATGTCTTTCAGGAAAACTTACAGCGAAAGCAGTTTGAAGGTTAGGTTTAAATAAACGAAGATATATTTAAGTATTTACAGGATAAATTTACTTATATACTGAGAAACAAATACTTAAAATTCTAAACCTTAATCTTAAAAATGAAAGAAGAAAATTTGGTTAACCGGCGCGAATTCGTTGGTAAGGCCGCAGCAACTCTGGCAGGATTTATGATCGTTCCCCGGTTTGTTCTGGGAGGGAAAAAGCCGGATGGTTCAAAGTACCTGCCTCCAAGCGATGTAATATCACTGGGTTTTATCGGTACCGGGAAGCAGGGAAAAGGGCTGATCAATTCCTTTTTGGGAACCAAAGAAGCAAGGATTCTGGCAATCAGTGAAGTATATAAAGCAAAAGCCGACATTGCTCTTGACCGTATCAGGGCACATTACGAAAAAAATACAGAAGCCGGGAAATTTTCTGAAGCAAAACTTTATGATGATTTCAGGGAAATATTAGCCCGTAAAGACATAGATGCAGTTGTCATTGCAACGCCGGATCACTGGCATGCAGCCATGGCTGTGCGTGCAGCAGAGGCCGGAAAAGATATTTATTGTGAAAAGCCGTTGTCGCTTACTGTAAAAGAAGGTCGTACAATGGTAGATGCAACAAGAAAATACAACCGGGTTTTTCAAACTGGCAGCATGCAGCGCTCCTGGCCGGAATTTCGCCAGACTGCCGAGCTGATCCGTAACGGCTATATCGGTGAAGTAAAAAGTATTAAAGTAAACGTTGGCCCGCCGCCGGTTGCATACGACCTGCCTGCTGAGCCGATGCCCGCAGGATTGGACTGGTCAAAATGGCTGGGACCAAACCAACCCGTTGCCTTTAATTCAGAACTTGCCCCGCCGATTACCAAAGATGTTTTTCCCAACTGGAGAAATTACCGTGAATTTGGCGGCGGAATGGTCACAGACTGGGGTGCACACATGTTTGATATTGTACAGTGGGCACTGGATATGGACAACAGCGGACCGGTTGAAGTTTTTGCTCCGGATGGAAAAGACCATCCTTTCCTGACCTATCGTTATGAAAACGGGATCACGATGACCCACGAAAAATGGGAATGGAACAATGCGATCTTATTTACCGGAACAGAGGGTGAAATTAAGGTACAGCGCAAAAAACTGGAAACAACTCCGGCATCACTTAAAGACAAAATCATTGGCGACAGTGAAAAGCATGTTTACAAGAGTGAAAATCATTACAAAGATTTTTTTGAAGCTATGCGTAAACGAAGCAAGCCCGTATGTGACGTGGAAACCGGACACCGAACGGCTTCGGTTTGTAACATCGGGAATATTGCCTATCGTCTGAAACGGCCTCTGCAATGGAATCCAAAGAAAGAAACGTTCAAAGACGATAAAGAGGCAAATGCTTTACTGGGCCGTTCCATGAATAAGGAATGGGGTATTAAGATATAAAAAAAATAAACCGGGTATTGCATGATTATAACCCGGATCTTCCGGTACCGGAATAAATCAGAAAAGGCAACCTAAACAGGCTGCCTTTTCTGATAATATTGTATAGGTAAAAGAAGTAAGCTTCGATTCTTATTTAACCAGTGGAATTGCCCAGAATATGCTGGCCTGAATAACGCTGTTTTTAAAGTCGGGGTTAATATTCTGGCTTGAAAAATCACCTACTTTTGAAAGACCTGCAATGTAACGTACGCCTACTCCCAGGCCGATCGGTGACTGATAGCCAATACCGGCTGCGGCAGCCAGATCAAGCTTTTTAGCAAAATTGTTGATCGTCTGATCCGGAATATCTGATGAAGCTCTGAAACCTGCCTGTGGCCCTAATTCAAGATAAAGCCCGCCGCTTGTCTTGAATTTAAGCATAATGGGTACAGTAATATAATTGATTTTAAAATCAGACTGGTTTCCATTGTTTCTTACTTTTGCCCCCTGAGTTGAAAACAAAACTTCCGGCTGAATGGAAAACACATCCCCAAAGCCATAATTCAGCAAACCTCCAATGTGGTAACCTACCAATGCATCAGATTCGATATTGCCTCCTGTGTAGTTACTGATGTTTAATCCTGCTTTCGGACCTAAACTAAAACTTTGGGCAAAACATAAATTTGCTGATACAAGAAATACGAGCGAAAAGAATAACTTTTTCATAAAATGGTAATTTAAGTAATTAAATAAAATGCAGGCTGACTATTGAAAGTAACCGGCAAACTGGTTTTTAATCGTTAATAGTTGCCAAGCAAATACTGTACCATCACAAACCGATGGTTAAAAGTATTTTCATTATTTGGAAACAGCTGTTTATTCTATTGAGTCTGGATTACAAAAAACCAAAATTCCGGAAATGGATTTTTCACTCTAAATTTGTTTGAAAATCTGAACTTTCCTGATTAAGAAGGACTTCTGTATTATCATAACGGAAAAGAATCCATAAGTGACCTGATCATTTCGAATGAGGATAACACTACAATTAATATTTGTTTTTACAGTCATTATTTTTCTGGGTTCCTGTGCCGGATATCGAACCCGCTATTCCAGGGAAGCAACGCACTGGCAATCAGAAGTGCCGGATACGTCGCTTGTCCTCAAACATACCATGTACCTGATCGGCGATGCAGGAAATGACTCCCCTGAGCACCCCGCTCCTGTTTTGGAATATCTTAAAGCAAAACTTGCAACAGAGCCTAAGGGCAGCTCTGCTTTGTTTATGGGCGATAATATCTATGAATATGGTATGCCGCCATCTGAAGATTCCGCAGCCAGGAAAGTGGCGGAATACCGGATTAACTCACAACTGGAAACACTGGATGATTTTAAAGGATACCCGATTTTTTTACCCGGCAACCACGACTGGCGTGGCTGGGGTGTAAAAGGTGTTAAGCGTCAGGAGAAATATATTCAGCAGTATCTCAATTCACGCCGTGGCAAAACAGATAAAGAAGATTATGAAAACTACTTTCTGCCTTTGAATGGCTGCTCGGGACCGGAAGTTGTTGAAATGAATGATAACGTGGTGGTAATTGTCGTGGATTCCCAATGGTGGCTGACCGACTGGGATAAAGACCAAAAAATTAACGAAGGCTGCGAGATCAGGAACAGGGAGCATTTCAGGTTTATTTTTGAGAATGTACTCCGCAAATACCGGAATAAAAATGTGGTCATTGCCATGCACCATCCGCCGTTTACCTATGGCCCGCACGGAGGGAAATTCACAATCAAACAGCATTTGTTTCCTCTGACGGAAATCAATCCCAAACTGTTTATTCCGCTACCGGTCATTGGCAGTATGAGTGCTATTTTCAGGGCAACAATCGGCTCACGGCAGGATGTGGCAAATAAGCATTACCGGGACCTGCGGGCTGCGATACTGGCTGGCGCGAAGAAAAATGGCAACTTTATTTTTGCCAGTGGGCACGAACATACATTACAGTTTATAGAAAACGAAGGACAGGAATTTATCGTTAGCGGAAGCGGCTCCAAAAACAGTCCGGTTGGCATGGGAAAAGGATCTCAATTTGCCACGACCTCGCTGGGATTCAGCACCCTTAGTTTCTATGAAGGCGGAGAAACTTGGGTAAAATACTGGGAAGTAAGCAAAGATCGAAAGGATGCGAAAGTGATCTATCAGAAGAGAGTAAAAGACAAACTTATTACGCATTTGCCTGATCCCAAAACAGGTTTCGCAGAATACGAACAACATGCGGATTCTTCCAGCCAGTTTGTAAGCAAAACCGAAGTAAAACCAGTCGGTAAATTTCACAGTTTTCTGTTCGGATCGCACAACAGGCATTTATATCTGGAGAAATATCCGTTTCCGGTAATGGACTTATCCTCAAACCATGGCGGATTGACTGTTGTAAAACAAGGCGGCGGCAACCAGACCAATTCATTACGTTTACGCAGTATCGATGGAAAAGAATATGTGCTCCGCGGACTGACAAAAGACGTTACACGTTTCCTGCCTGCCCCATTCAACAAAATGCCTGCTGCTAAATATGTAGTTGAGGACAATTTTCTTTCCACCAATCCTTTTGCACCGCTTTCCATGCCGGTGATGGCAGATGCAATCCATATTTATCATACCAATCCTAAACTTTATTATGTTCCAGCGCAACCCGGATTAGGCACTTACAATGCTGTATTTGGCGGTACCATGAATTTATTTGAGGAACGCCCGGACGGAAAAAAATGGAAAAACGATTCATTTTTTGGGAACGCGGACAAAATAGTCAGTACGCCAGAGGTTGTTGAAAGTATTTTGGAAGATGCGAAAAATAAAGTAGATGAGCCATGGATGCTCCGTACAAGGCTTTTTGATTTCCTCATTGGCGACTGGGACCGCCATGATGACCAGTGGGCATGGGCTTCCATTAAGCAGAAAGATGACACAAAACTTTTCCGTCCGATCCCCCGTGACCGCGATCAGGCATTTTCGTTATATGACGGGCTTGTAACGGATGTGGCCCGGCAGACACTCCCGTTTCTCCGTCAGCTGCAGAGTTTTAATCCGAAAATCAAAAGCATGAAATGGACAACATGGAGTGCCAGGATGATAGACCGCACATTTCTGAATGGATTGAGCTGGGAGCAATGGCAGGAACAGGTGAAATTTATTCAAACAAGCCTGACCGATGAGGTCATCAACAGCGCTTTTTCAGCATGGCCCGAAAAGGCAAAAGAAACGGCCTCGCCATCCATTATTAAAAGCATCAAAACACGTCGGGATGATCTGATGGAGATTGCCAGAAAGCATTATGCGTTTCTGGGCAAGTCTGTCAATGTGTTGGGTACCGACAACCGGGACCGTTTTGTGGTGGACAGAATTGATGACGAACACACCCGTGTAACTGTATATAAAATCAGTAAAAAAGGTAAGATCAGACAGCAATTTTATCAGCGCACTTTCGGGTCAGATATTACTAAAATAATTAATCTTTATGGCAACGCAGATGAGGATGAATTTGTAATTCAGGGAGATGTAAAGAAAGGAATTACAGTGCGGATCATCGGCGGTACCGGGGAAGATGTGGTAACCGACAGTTCCAACGTCCGCTCCGCAGGAAAAAAGACGATTGTTTATGATGACCTAAAAGGCAATACTATAACCGCTGGTCTTGTTACAAAAGATAAACGAACTACCGACTATGGCTACAACACTTACGAACGCAGAAGTGCAGACAGCAATTATGACATTACACTCCCGATCCCGATTGCGGGGTTCAATCCTGACGATGGTGTATTTCTGGGAGCCAATGTAAGCCTGACCAAATATGGTTTCAAAAAAGACCCTTACGCTTCCATTCAGACTTTCGGGGGCAGTTTTGCTTTTCATACGAAAGCATTTAAAGTTAATTATACCGGTGACTTTATTGGCACGTTTAAAAAGTTAGATTTTTATTTGGATACTTATTACCATGGACCGACATACGCCTTCAACTATGCCGGACTGGGTAATGAATCTGTACGTCCGGTTGATGATCCAAATTTTTATCGGGTTCGACAAAGCGCAGTACATGTTTTTCCGGCAGTAAAAAAGCGCTTTGCAGGCAATAGCGGGTTTATCGCACTTGGCCCATTTGCAGACGTAAGTAAATTACAGGAAACACCGGGACGCTTCATAACTTCCGCTGAAAACCAACTGGATAAAGGCATTTTTCAAACCAAATATTTTACCGGAGCCAGATTGCTGTTTGATTTCAGCAGCGTTGACAACCAGGCATCACCCCATTCGGGATTTAAGTTTAATTCAGGTTTAAACTGGACGGTTAACCTGAAAAGCAATGCAAGCTTTGCCACCTGGCGGGCACAGTTCTCCTATTATACAGCTCTGGATACGAAGGAAAATATCATTCTGGCAACCCAGATAGGTACGGGCGTTAATTTTGGAGAAGGTTATGAATTTTTCCAGATGCCAACGATCGGCGGCAAACAGGGCCTGCGGGGATACCGAACCGAAAGGTTTTATGGGCAAAGCAGTCTCTGGCATGATACTGATCTGCGTATCAGACTTGGAAACAGTCAGAACCCTGCGCTCCCGCTCACCTACGGTTTGTTTACCAGCTTTGATTACGGACGGGTCTGGCTGGAAGATCACCTCTCCGATGACTGGCATTTCAATTACGGTGGCGGTATATGGCTTGCTCCGGTTGATATGATTACAATTGCAGTCGGCACATTTATACCCAAAGAAAAAACAGAAGAGAAACCCAGGATTTCGTTTCAGCTTGGTTTTTGGTTTTAATGTGACTGTCTGTTTAAATACTAATTGTGATTTGAAGTTTAAATTTGTTGTTTAAAACATTTAACAATTTCTTAATGATTTGATAATGAGGGTTTAGATACAAGTCTTTAAATTGTTCTTGTATATCACCAAACCGTCAACTATCTGAAATGAAACGATCTTTTATCCTTCTTTTCGCTCTGATTTTCTTTTTCTCATGCCGGAAAGAGAATGAAGTACCCGCACCTGAAACAGAAGTTGAGAATCCCGACTGGTACATCCTGCGCGCACCAGAAAACCGTGAGATCCAGGCTGTTTATGGTGACATCGACGGTACGCTCCTCATAACCGACCGCCACCGTATCTACCTTACAACAAACAAAGGAAAAACCTGGAAACAAACGGACTACAATTCACATATCGGTCTGGCAGGATTTACGATGCGTAATGATACGCTGTTTGTACTGGATACAGAAACCAGCAACAGTACCGATCCCGGCAACCGTTATGCCATCCGGCCTTACTATTTTAGCGTTAACGGCGGAACTTCATGGCAGTTACTCCGTCAGTACCCGGGCATTTCTGAAATGAAAACGCCGATTAATTATGCAACTTCTGCTAATGGCAACCGTTTCAGTATTGATCGGGTATTTCAAACAAATGGTGGTGTAGAAGATGTCGGAATTAAAGCGGACAATGGCCGCAAAATCAGCCTGCCACAGCAGCATGTACTGTCAAGTGTTTACTTCGATCAAAAATCCCGGTTGTATGTAGCAGGCTCCTCCCCGCTTTGTGAGATCAACGGCTATATCCAGCTGTGCGATAAAAACGACATTCGCGGTACGTTGTATATTTCCAGAAAGACAATTAATTAACCGAATATAAAACAGATAACCGGTTGCTGCTTATGAAACTGTAACCGGTTATCTGTTTCAAATACAAGAAATACCTGTGTCTGATGACTGAGCTATGTGATTAAATTTAAAATTTGTCCAGAAAGATATTTATTCAGAACTATCTCCCGTCTCCGCATAACGTTGCAAAGCCTGGTTGGGCACGAGCGGTCCCATGAAAAACAACATGATCGCCAATCCAACCAACGCAATAATTCCGAAGCCCGCAAATAAGATGCTGTATGCAAAACCATAGCCCATATCCAGTGCATAATTTTTGAGTACAATACCTGATACGGATTGAAAAACAGCACCGCCAAGTCCAGTTCCTACACACGCCATGCCCCAGACCGATGCAGCTGAATTCTTTGGTACGACATCAGCCGGAAAAGTGAGCGAATTGGCTGTGTAAGCAGTATATCCAAATCCTGCAAGCCCAAAAACAATCAGTGCCGACATGGGAGAAGAGATCACAAATGGACCTGCCAGAAGCGGAATGCTCATAATCAAACCGGCAATCGTCACGGCGATTTTACGGGCTCTTGGGATAGGAACGCCTCTTTTAATAATATACTGTGTAAAATAACCACCGGCCAGATTGCCAACATCAGCGATCAGAAAAGGAATGACAGCCAGCCAGCCGATCTGTTTTAATTCCAGATGATGAACATCTACCAGATATCTTCCGATCCAGAAAGTAACGAAATACCAAACCGGGTCCATAAAGGTTTTGGATAAGGTAAACATGATCACAAACCGGGTTCTCAGAAGTTTGAGCGGCGGAATGGTGAAGGTTTTTACTTTTACCTCGGTTTCTTTTGGTGTATAATACATAAACCAGAAAACAACCAGCCACAGATAACCGCAAAGTGCCAGAATGATGAAAGTCGCCTGCCAGCCATAACTGATTCCCAAGTAAGCTACCAGCGGAGGTACGATCACTGCACCCAGTGCAGAACCGCTGTTGAAAATACCTGATGCCGTCGATCTTTCATGAGGCGGGAACCATTCCGTCGTCAGTTTGATGGCAGCCGGCCAGTTGCCCGCCTCACCAATTCCCAGCATAAAACGGCAAATACCAAATTGCAGCGGCGTAACGGCAAAAGCATGGACAAGGCCGGCTGTGGTCCAGAAAGCCATACAAAGCGAATAGCCGAGTCTGGTTCCGAGGCGGTCGATCAGGAAACCGGAAAAAGCGTTTGAGATCATGTAAGCCACAAAAAAAGCGGTACCAATGTAACCAAAAGCTTCATCCGGAATAAGCTTTCTGAGCTCTCCTTCCGCACTCAGATAATTGAAGGACAACCGGTGAACATAATTCAAAACCGTAGCCAGAAAAGCCATCCCGACCATTACCCACCGCATCCGGGATAGTTTCACGGACGGCAAAGGTATACTATTCTCTACCATTGAAAGTAAGATTTAGGCAATCTGAGTGTTCAGTTAAAGCTGCACTACCGGTGACAGCTTCTCTGTTTCTGAGGAAATTAAAATTCTGTTTTGCAGCGCCCGTCCCATTCCTTCCCAGTGAACGGTCATCAGATCGTTATGCTGTAAAATCACATTGTTTCCAAAACTGAAAGCATCGGCTCCGAAAAAGTGAACATGTGCCTGAAAAGGAATGCGGTGACCGGCATATTTAAAATGATGGTATTCCAGGTTTTCAAGACTGTGCGCCATGTTTTTTTCACCTGTTTTGATATCCGAACTCCACCTGACCGAGTCATTATCAGAAACACTTACCATACCCTTAATATCAGTAAAATCTCCACCGATAACAAGTTCCGGCCCGATCGAGCACTGCCTTAATTTGGAAGGTGCCAGGTACAGGTAATTCTTTTTTTCCATGACATGGTCCGCGAATTCGTTTCCTGTCGCAAAGCCGATCCGATGCGGTTTTCCATTTTCATCGACAATATAAACGCCCGCAATTTCAGGCTCCTCGCCACCGTTATTGGCATAAGCAGGTACTTCCAACTGTTCGCCATGCGCTTTTAAAACAGAGCCGTTACCTTTGTAAAACCACTCCGGCTGAACACCGATTTTGCCGGGCTCAGGAAAACCCTGCTTCACACCCCATTCGTACATAATGATACTATCTGTCGGCTTTGCATCGCTGGTTGACGCATGCATCATCTGCCGGTTTAAAGCGCTGTTTTTATGGGTAAGCCCTGTCCCGGCTACCAGGCAACCGAACGGGCTTTCAGGATGGTCAAAGGCAGGTAAAAGCTTCCACGAACCTGTTCCGTCATAAACCGAATCGTAGTCCAGTTTTGTATCAGACAGGTTTTCAATGAGCAGGTCCGTAAGCTTGGTATTGACACGTATTGCTTCCAACGCAGCGGCATATACGGAAGTAAATTTACTGACCAGAATCAGAGACGGTTCCTCAACGACAGCCAGTGCACGTCCTTTATTTTCATCAAAAATCTGTACAACCTTTATTTTATCTTTCATAAACTGCATATTTATGTGATGAACAACGACAGATTTACTGGGTAACCCATCCGCCGTCAATTGAAAAACATCCTACTGTTGTATAACTCGAAGCTTTGCTGGCCAGATACAAGGCGATCCCTCCTATCTCGTGCAGCTCTCCCCAGCGCCCCATAGGAATTTTGGAAATAAAGGCTTTGTACTTTTCCGGATCATTGGTCAGCGGCAGGTTCAGATCTGTTGCAAACGGACCAGGCAGAATCGCGTTAACCGTGATGCCATCCAGTGCCACTTCCATTGCCAGTGCACGTGTCAGCTGCAAGATCGCGCCTTTACTCGTTGCATAGGGTGTACGCTCGGGAATGGCAGTCAGCGCCAGCATGGAACCGATGTTGATGATCCGTCCGTATCCGTTTTGCTTCATCACAGGAACCACTTCCCGGCACGCAAGCCAGGTGCCCGTTACATTCACCGACTGTACTTTATTGAAATCATCCAGTGAAAGCAGCTCAATTGGCCCGCGAATGTTTATACCTGCCGAATTAACCAGAATATCAATTTTCCCAAAAGTTGCTACGGCTGTACTTACAGTCGATTTCATACTTTCTTCCGACGTTACATCGCAGGCGATACTGATGCATTTGACGCCGTAAGTATCTGTTAGCAACTGCTCAGATTCCCGGTTAACGACCTCATCGCGTGCTGCGATCACAATATTGGCGCCCGCCTCTGCAAGTGCTTTAGCCATTGAAAGACCCAGGCCACGGTTTCCACCGATGACAAGCGCAGTTTCCCCGTTCAGTTTGAACAGGTCAAGAATGCTGTGTTGTTTTTCCATTTATGTTATTCCGTAATGATGAAATGTTCGAGCCCTTCTGTTTTGAGCGTAAGTCCCACGCCCGGTAAAGTATCATCCAGCTGTAAGCGGCCATTTTCCGCAATTGCTTCGCCGTCGAAAATATACCAGAACATTTCGTTACCCACTTCTATTTCCGTTTGCGGGAAATACTCCGCCATCGGACTTGCAAAGGAACTCATCACCACATGCAGGTTATGCATCTGGCCGCCATGCGGAATCACTTCCACGCCGTGAGCCAGCGCCATGTTACAAATTTTCTGAGCTTCTGTAAAACCACCTACCCGGTTGGTATCAAATTGAAAAATATCCAGAGCGCCGGTTTGCAAAAGGTCGTGAAATCCATAGCGGGTATATTCATGTTCTCCGCCTGACAAAGGAATGTCGGTATACTGGCGCAGCTTGGCAAAATTGTGAATTTCATCCGGCAGCAGGAGCTCCTCCGCCCAGCGCAGGTTGAAAGGTTCCAGGGCTTTCAGAAACTGCTTGGCATAAGATAAATTAAAACCCATGTATCCTTCCAGCATGACGTTGATATCGTCACCCACAGCTTCCCTCACCACTTTCACCATTTCCACATTTTTTCGCATACCTGCAACACCCTCTGTGAGCGGATACCCGCAGCGAAGTTTCATTCCGGAAAAACCCTGTTCTTTGTAGTGAATAGCTTCTGCCTGCAGACTGTCCAGATCTCTGGTATAAAGCCGGCTGTAATAGGTTTCGATATTTGGTCTGGTACGTCCGCCCATCAGCATAAAAACAGGCTGCTTCATGACTTTTCCCTTGATATCCCAAAGGGCAATATCGATGGCACTTATCGCCGCGATCACCGTTCCTTTCCTGCCAAAAGCAACGGTGGAACGGTACATTTTCTCAAAAAGATATTCTGTATTCAGCGGATTTTCTCCGATCAGCAGGGATGACAATTTACTGTCGATCACCGCCTTGGTAATATCCGGACTAAGGCCGGCATTACCATAACCAATATGACCTTCATCGGTTTCAACTTCTACGACCAGCCAGCTAAAAAAACGGAAAGCTGCCTGTGTGTCGCTCTGAAAATGCAGCGGGCTGAGCGGTGTGGCAAATACGGTATTGGTGGTCAGTACAGGACCGTTCCACTGATAAAGTTTGGTTCTTACTTTTGTAATTTTCATTGTAATTTCTTGATAACTAATAGTCCGGGTGAAATAGGTAAAATATTCCTAACGCTTACCATTTAAAATGCAGCAGCGACACAGCCTGAAGAGGAAGCTGCATTTCGATCGTTGCACCTCCGTTCTTAGGTGTAATCCACTCAGGAGATGTCAGCAGTTCGAGCTGTCCGGCCTTTTCAAGCAAACGGATCTGCTCTGCAGAAGGCGCTTTTGGTGAACCCATATTTTTCCAGGCTTCATAAGAGTTGCTGTTTTCCTTATCGATGCGATAGTGATACATCATTACTTTTTGGGCCGGCAGACCTTTTACCGAAATCTTTACCGAAGCGTCCGGCACAGGCACATTGTCATCATGGTAATTCCAGACCATCACCGCAGCCGAGTTGGTACTTTTGGAAGCAAGACCATTGATATCCGCTGCTCCGCGAACGCTTTCATCCCTCACTTTTTTATAATCGTAAGCCAGGTTTTGTTTTACTTCTACACGGTTCCCTTCCATCATTCCAAACATCCTGAACACATTCAGTACCGGTTTGTCCACGCCGTTGGTTGCCAGGTCACGAAAACCACGGAACCAGGCCTGATCTTCAAATTCAAATGACCAGCTTACCGCACCCAAAAGATTGACTCCTCTTGCTTCTGCCAGTTCGTATTTTCTTGCAAATGAGGCGGCTGTGTAGCTTGAATACATCGTCCCGTTCCGGTAAGCATTTTGCGGACTCACATCTTCCGAACAAGCCGCGCAGCCTTCGGGATCAGATTCTCCGATGATAATAGGCAGTTTTTTCAGTGTCGGATAGGAAGCAACGATTTCAAAACCTTTGTCCAGGTCACGCAGCTGGGTTCCCATGTTCATCTGCACATGTCCGTCCACCAGTTTAGGCGCTCCTTTGGCGTGATAGGTAATGAAGTCGATCGGTGTACCAACCTTTCCGGTTGCATAGTTTTTCCCTTTTGTAACATGATCAAAAAAGGCTTTCATCCATACCTGAGACTTGTCCCAACCCGGTCCCGTTACTTCCGGGCCGCCTACTTTGGCTGTTGGAAGCGCACGTTTTACAGCATCGGCTGTGTAATCGTAAAGCTTGATATACTCATCCATTGTTCCCTTCCAGTAACTGATATTGGGTTCGTTCCAAAGCTCCCAGTACCAGCTTTCCACTTCTTTCTGTCCATAACGGGAAACCGAATGTTTCACCCACTGATATACCAGTTCAGACCATTTTTTATAATCTTTGGGAGGATATGCCCAGCCCAGGTAAATGTCATTGTAGTTATCTCCCGGTTTCCAGTGGTGCCGATAAGGTTCAGGATTT